>Ga0255353_1000371_pt1 | contig 29281 bp, 23 predicted proteins | sample HBST25metaG_FD_189941 | JGI IMG/M metagenome (GOLD analysis project Ga0255353, IMG submission 189941) | Peat soil microbial communities from Stordalen Mire, Sweden - H.B.S.T25 | ecosystem: Environmental > Terrestrial > Soil > Wetlands > Peat | place: Sweden: Norrbotten County, Stordalen Mire...
TTTTCCATTGAATCCTCCAATAGAAAACTCGCCGTCAGGCGGGTTTTGCTTGTTTCTGGTTTGCCAATTTTAAAATCACACACCACTACATCTTGTGGTTGGTGGCGTCAAGTAAATAGCTAGATTGTGCAATTCTCGCCCAAGAAAAGGCATCGCGAAGGCTGCCAAAAGCAACTCTTCTTGAGGGAAGAGCCACCCACCCAGTGTGGATGACTCCACAGGCTGCCGAATGATGCCGCCGCGCTTGCGGCGCGGACCTTATGCCTGTCCAATCCAAAAGGGCATCACCAGCGCAGAATAGCCCTTCGCGACTCTACTTCACCTTCAGTTCGCACTCAAACTCTTTGCGCGCGTCCCAGGAGCTGACGGTCTTGGCAGCGCTCTTTTTCCCGTCTTTCTCCGCCCATAATTCGTAGTCTTCCGTCATATTCACCTGGGTAAAGCGAAACCTGCCCTTGTCAGAGGAAGTATAGCTGCGGACGGACTTGGTTTTCAGTTCCTTGAGGAAGACAGTGGCGCCAGCCACCGGGACTGAATTCAAGTCCACCACGCTGCCGGTCACGGCGCGCTGGCCCAGGTTCTGTGCTTGCGCCGCAAACGGCCCAACCAGCCCACCCCGCAGCCCCATGGGAACCACACCTGCCAGCAGGGCGGCAAACGCCAGCCCGGTCAGCAATTTCGCACGGCTAAACCTCACTCTTCCTCCTCTTCCTCTTCAAACAGGTCGTCGTCCTCATCCAGATCGTCGTCCACCCGCGTCAATTCCAGCGGCTCTATGCCGACCACTTCATACTCGGTTCCGCATTCCGCGCAGGTGACTACGTCGCCTTCCGCAACTTCGTCCAGTTCGATGTCTAGTTCATTCTCGCATTCAAGGCAGCTGGGCATGGCAGCCTCCTCTCTTTCCAGGGCATCGCGTACTTCGGGATGGCGGCATCTTCCGGTACGCCACGCCTAGTTTTAGGGAGAACACGGCTTCAGGTCAAGGGGTGAAATCCGCAATCTGAACTGGAACTCCCAATCGCGGAGAAATGCCTTCGGTTTTTCGCCTGCCGGTGCGGCTTTTGAGCCGGCGCAGCAAGGCATACAGCCGCCTCGCTCTTCAAACTTCATGACACCCGCCTGCCACACGGTTTACCCTGTTGACTACGATGCCCAGGATTGGCGCCAGCCCGTTTGCCTTCCCCGACTTCAGCGGCGCCACCCGCCGGCTGGTGCTCTGGAACCTGTTTGCCTTTTTTGCCCTGGCGCTGACCGGACTGGCCTTTCCCGCGCTGGCAATGGAGTTGCGTTTCGGCCTCCAGTTTGCTCCCAGCGCCTTTCTGCACGGCGCATTTTGGCAGCCCTTCACCTACAGCTTCATACATCCCGATCTCATCGGAACGCTCTTCGAGCTGCTTTCGCTGTGGTTCATTGCCGGATTTCTCGAGGCTTATCACAATTCGACCTGGATTACGGGCCTTTACGCCGCTTCGGTGCTGGGAACGGCGGCTGCCGCTGCCGCGATCTATGCCGGCAGCGGCACGCTGGGCTATTCGGTCGCTCAGATTCCGCTCTACGGCTGCATGGGGGGCATCTTCGGGATGCTGGTGGCCATCGGCGCACTCTACGGCGACGTCGAGTTCCTGCTCTTCTTCACCATTGGCATCAAGGCCCGCTACCTGGTGGCCATCTACGCGCTTGTCACCATCGCCATGCTCTTCAGCCAGCAGAGGATGTACGCCTTTGCCCAGTTGGGCGGTGCGCTGGCCGGCCTGCTCTACATCCGCCTAGCCCCGCGGCGGGGAGTGCATTTTGCGTTCAGCGAGAAGTGGTACGCGGTGCGCAACCGCTACTACCGCTGGAAGCGCCGCCGCGCCGCCCGCAAATTCGAGGTCTACATGCGGAAGCAGGGACGGACGGTCCACTTCGACGGCCGTGGCAAGCAGATAGACGACGACCGCGACGACAAAAAGCGGTGGAACTGAGACCTGCCCCATGGCGGGCAGGTTCTTGCCGCCGGGTGCAAGGCGATACAATCCACTCTGAAATGTCCATCAAAATTGCTTTTCTCTTTCCGGGGCAGGGTTCGCAGGCGGTTGGCATGGGCCGCGAACTCGCCCAGCGCTTTCCCGTCGCCGCCCAGGCCTTTGCCGAAGCCGACGAGGCCCTTGGCTTCCCGCTCTCGAAGTTGATCTTCGAGGGACCGGAGGAAGAGTTGCGGCTCACCGAGAACACCCAGCCGGCCATCATGACGGCCAGCATCGCAGTCTGGCGTGTGCTGGCCCAGCATGGCGTAGAGCCGGCATTGGCCGCCGGACACTCGCTGGGAGAGTGGTCGGCCCACGTAGCCGCCGGAACAATCGGATTTGCCGACGCAGTGCGCGCCGTGAAGGCTCGCGGCCGGGCCATGCAGTTGGCCGTACCGGCCGGCCAGGGCGGCATGGCCGCCGTGCTCTCGTTGGACCCGGCCCAAGTGGCCGAAGCCTGCCGCGAGGCCGCGCAGGAAACCGGTTTGCCCGTGGCCGCGGCCAACCTGAACTCGCCCAACCAGACGGTGATCTCCGGCGCATTGGCTGCCGTGGAAAGGGCTGCGGCGCTGGCCAAGGCCAAGGGCGCTCGCCGCGCCGTCATGCTCCCCATCAGCGCACCTTTCCACTGCGCCCTGATGCAGCCTGCGCAGGAAGAGGTGGCGCGCGTGCTCGCAACCCTGACGCTGGCCGATCCGCGCATTCCGGTAGCCGCCAACGTGACCGGCGGCCTGGTCACCACCGCCGAGGCGGCGCGCGACGCCCTCACCCGCCAGGTAACCGGCGCGGTGCGTTGGGTAGACTGCATGAAGTCGCTGGTAGGCGCGGGAGCGGAACTGTTTATCGAGGTGGGGCCAGGCAAGGTGCTCTGCGGCCTGCTGCGCCAGATTGACCCGGCGCAAAAAGCTCTGAATGTGGAGGACGCGGCCAGTCTGGAGAAGACGCTGGCGGCGTTATAGCGAAGCCAGAGTCGATGTATCCCGAAAGCACGATATTCAAGTCGACGCAGCCAACAGGGAGCGGCGACCCCGCGCTACACTCGACAGTACATAGTTACTCTGGTTTCGCTCTGGCCGGCGGAGAAGTCCAGGGCGGGTAACCCGCAGGCTCCCACCTTCCTGATGCTTATGCCTTGGCGGACTTTTCCTTTTCCGCGACCAGTTCTTCAGAGAGCTGATAGGCGTTCTGGGAGTATTCGAGGGCCTGTTTGCTGAGTTCGTGAGCGGTCAGGTGATCATCTTTGCCGTGGGCGGCAGCGGCGGAAGCGTGGGCGTGGGCTGCCAGGTTGTGGAGTTCTGAGATGCGATCGTGCGTACTCTGGGGCATGGTGTTCTCCTGCCCTCTTCGATGCAGATTGGCAGGGCTGAGTCTTCGGGTGCATTTGCCGAGGCATGGATAAAACACATGGCCTCCATCCGCTCCATCTTGATCGAGGAGCGGATGAAGACCACAAAAGCTGTCACATCCGTAAACCCGGCCGGCTTGCCGGCCTCTACGGTCCCAGGTACAGTTCCACCCCCGGCGGCGAAAAGTTCAGCGTGCGCGCCTTGGGGTCATAGTCCAGATTGAGCGCCTTGCTCTTGCGGCCATTGATCAGCACAGCCATCATCAGCACATTGCCATACATGCGCTCCGCCACGATCTTGTGGCTTTGGATTGCGCCGTATTCGTTGTCCGGGCTGGAGGAGTTCCAATCGTCCTGGAACCGCGAAAACGGGTAGGCGCCACCCTGCACCGGATGCTGCTGCCAGTTCTTGTCGTGCGTCCAGATGCCGTAAGCCGTGGGTAGGTCGTTCTTTTCCACGGCCCCGAGGAACCGGTTCGCAGCCGAGCGGCCCAGCAGGTGGTTGTTCCAGTTCCATGGCCAGTCCACCGGCCTTCCGGCCACCAGCCACCAGCCCACAAACAGCACTAGAAGCAAGCCTCCGGCGCTGGAGAGAATCACCCGGCGCCGCCGGTCGCGGACTTCATCAAACACAGGAGCGTCGAGCAGAGTCATTGGAAACCTTCCTCGGAGTCAGCATACGGCAAGACGGGGAACAGGGAATAGAAACCGGTTCAACAGAGAGCAGCGGTGTTCCTTGGCGGTCTTGAATCTCTCTCCGCACTACTATAGACACCGGCCGCGAGCATCCTGTTCCCTGCCTCTCTATTCTTCCCGGCTATATGTCGTCCGGCTCTTCTCGGCGTGGCGTTCGAGAGCCAGTTCAATGAGCCGCGTGATGAGGTCTTTGTAGGGTATCCCCGTGGCCGCCCACAGCTTGGGGTACATGCTGATCCTGGTGAATCCCGGCAGGGTATTCACCTCGTTCAAATAGATGCGGCGCTTGCCGTCCGGCTCCATCAGAAAGTCAACCCGCGCCAGGCCAGAGAGGTCGCAGGCGCGGAAGGCCTCAATAGCCATCTCGCGAATCTGCTTGGTCTCAGCGCGGCTCAGCTTGGCCGGAATCACGGGCACCGAGCCCTCGCAGAGATATTTTGCCTCGTAGTCGTAGAACTCCTTGCCGGGAACGATCTCGCCGACCACGCTGGCCTTTGGGTCGTCGTTGCCCAGCACGGCAACCTCGAACTCGCGCGCCTTGGCGCTTTTGCCGCCCACGCCCGCCTCCACCACCAGTTTGCGGTCGTACCGGGCGGCCAGGGCAAGCGCCGGACCAAGTTCCTTGCGATCATGAGCCTTGCTGATGCCCACCGAGGAGCCAAGGTTCGCCGGCTTCACAAACACCGGATACTTGAGCGCCGCCTCGACCTGGGCAACGGCCTTGCGTGGAGATTTCTCCCACTCGGAGCGCAGCAGCGTAACGTGCTTGACGATGGGCAGCTTGGCGTGGGCAAACAGCCGCTTCATCACATCCTTGTCCATGCCCGCCGACGAACCCAGCACGCCGGAGCCAACATAGGCGAGACCGGCCAGTTCAAAAAGCCCCTGGATGGTTCCGTCCTCGCCAAAGGTGCCGTGCAAAACCGGGAAAACCACGTCCAGTGACTGGCCGCCCAGCGCCGCGTGGCTGTCGAGAGGCGATTCGCCGCTGAGGCTGAACGCTCCGGCAGATGGACTGGCCGCCGGTTCCGGAGCCAGCAAGGTGGGCTGGCCCTGGGCAAGCACGCGCGCTCCGGGAGTCGTTGCCGGGTCGGCCGCCCGCAGCTTCTTGGGGCCTTTTTGGCTGGCCTCCGGCGTGGCAGGCGCAGCCGCTCCATTGCCCGTCAGCAGGCCCTGCGCAGCCCCGGCAATGAGCCAGTGCCCAGCCTTGTTGATGCCGATGGGCACCACGTCAAATTTCCTGCGATCAATCGCCTTCAAAACCGAAGCGGCCGACAAGAGCGAAACCTCATGCTCGCCGCTGCGCCCGCCAAATAGAATGCCTACGCGAAGTTTTTTTGCCATATCATTTTTAATTTTAGTTGGGGTTGGTGGTTGACTATTGCTCACACAGATTACCGGTTCCACATTATGTACATTTTTGGTTGACGTTACAGTGAACAAAGAGCGAAGATTCGTGGCATCATGAATTCAGAGTTGAAGATCGACGAAATTGGCTACTGGTCTGAAGTAAAGCTTTCCATCCTTGAGGAATACGCCAAGCCCTATAATCAGATTCTCCGGTCGCACGAATTGCATCCAATTTATGTTGACGGATTTGCCGGAGCTGGACACCATAAGGCAAAGGGGTCTGATCGGGTCATAGATGGAAGCCCTGCGCGAGCTCTAGACGTTGACCCTCCTTTCGATTCTTTCTACTTCGTGGACAGCGATGAGGGCCGAGTTTCGGAATTGAAGAGGTTATCGGCTGGACGGTCGAATGTTCACACACTCCATGGGGACTGCAACAAAGTCCTCATCAGCCAAGTCTTCCCGAATATCCGCTATGCAAGCCGTCAGCGAGCGCTTTGCATTCTCGACCCCTACGGACTTGATCTCGATTGGCGGGTCATTCAGGTTGCAGGTAAATCTCAAGTGACCGAGATCTTTTTGAACTTCCCAGTCATGGACATGAACAGAAATGTCTTTTGGCGCAACTATGACGCCGTTTCTCTGTCTAACCAGGAGCGCATGACAAGCTTTTGGGGTGATGACTCTTGGAAAAAGGCAGCGTACTCGACCACGCAAGGGCTGTTCGAGGAAATGCAAGAGAAGAATTCTATTGATGATGTAGTAAAAGCATTCCAAGAACGACTGAAGAGGATTGCCGGTTTTCAGTATGTTCCGAAGCCAATGCCGATGCGGAACAGCAAGGGAGCAATAGTCTATTTTCTGTTCTTTGCCGCTCAGGAACGAGCAGCGGACAAGATTGTCAAAGCCATTTTCACTAAATACGCAAACCAAGGGGAGATTCAAAATGGCTGAGCATTCCACAATCGAATGGACGAACGCGACCTGGAACCCTGTACGCGGTTGCACGAAGATCAGCCCTGGGTGCAAGCACTGCTACGCCGAGGTATTTGCGGAGCGCTTTCGCGGCGTCCCCGGCCACCCTTACGAACAAGGCTTCGACCTGCGTCTGGTTCCGGAAAAGCTCGCCGAACCATTGCGTTGGCAGACCCCCAAGATGATCTTCGTGAACTCCATGAGTGATCTTTTCCACGAAGGAGTTCCGGACGAGTACATTGAGGCGGTAGCTAGAGTGATGGTGAAGGCCGAGTGGCACACCTATCAGATCCTAACGAAGCGCTCAGCCCGCATGGCAAGCCTCTTGAGCGGACGTTTACGCTTTGCGGCGGAGAATCCGCACATCTGGTGGGGGGTGAGCGTCGAAAACAAGGAACACGGTCTCCCGCGCCTTCGCGACCTGCAAAAATCACCTGTCTCTGTCAGGTTTCTTTCCGTTGAACCACTGCTTGAGGGGTTGGGGCGCTTGAACCTAAATGGCATCCATTGGGTCATTGTGGGTGGAGAGAGTGGGCACGGAGCCAGGCCCTTGAAAAGGGAGTGGGTTACCTCGATTCGCGATCAGTGCGAAGAGGCTGGAGTGTCATTCTTCTTCAAACAATGGGGCGGAGTTCGGAAAAAGAAAGCCGGCCGGGAGTTGGACGGACGAACCTACGATGGATTTCCCATGCGGGCCATCAACCCTGTTTCACCGATGGCAACTGCCCTGGCTTGGGCGAGAGAGATTCAAGAGGGATACGCTGCTTCCCGGAATGAGATATTGCCGGTCTTGGCCTAGCCTCACAGAATCTTCTTCCCAAACGCCGAGCAGGCAAGTTCCACGGCCAGGTCGGCGGTGCGGTTGTGCTCGTCGATCACCGGGTTCACCTCGACAACCTCAAAGCTGAGCAGGCGGCCATCGTCGGCCAGAATCTCCATGGCCAGGTGCGCCTCACGGTAGGTTGCCCCGCCACGCACCGGCGTACCCACGCCGGGAGCGTCCTCCGGATCAATCCAATCCATGTCCAGAGACACGTGATAGCCTGCTGTCCCGCTGCCGGCGGCCTCGATCGCCTCTTCCATCACCGCCCTCATGCCGCGCTCGTCGATGTCGCGCATGGTGTAGACATGGGCCACGCCGGCGCGGCGAATGTTCGCGCGCTCGGCGGCGTCAATGTCGCGCACGCCAACCAGCACCGTGTTTTCAGGGGAGATCTTGGGCGAGTAGCCGAAGATCTTCCCCAGCGGCTCCGGCCCCAGGCCCAGCAGGGCGGCCAGCGGCATGCCATGCACGTTGCCAGAGGGAGAAGTATCCGGGGTGTTGATGTCGGAGTGGGCATCGATCCACAGCACGCCAATCTTCTGGCCCTGGCGGCGATAGAACTCAGCCACGCCTGATACCGAGCCGGCCGCCAGCGAGTGGTCGCCCCCCAGCAGCAGCGGCGTCATGCCCTCTTCCAGGGCCTTCACCACGGCCTCTGCGGTGCGTGTGCAGGTTTCGGCAATCTCTGCCAAATAGCGCGCGCTATTGCTGCCGGAGGCCTGGGTCTCGGCTATCTCCACGCGGATGTTGCCGCCGTCGGTGACCTGGTGGCCCAGCGCTTCAAGCCGAGCCTCCAATCCGGCTACCCGCATTGCGGAGGGTCCCATATCCACGCCGCGCCGGCTGGCGCCCATGTCCAGCGGGACGCCAATTACCCGAATGCGGCGAGTAGGCGACGCCTGAGTACCGCCATGCGGGAAGGGCGCTGCGCCTGTTGAAACCTCGGAATGTTCTGGCATGCAAATGGCTCCCTGCGAAAGAAATCGGCCCAGGCCCAATCCCGCATACGCGAGAGCAACTCGGAAAACCGAGCCGGACCAGGGTCAAACGACAATCCAGGCGCGGCAATATGCCGCCGCCATGACCCAAAAAGGTCATTAGATCAGATTTCGATGGGAGTAAGATAATGGCACTTGGATTTCCGGCGTTTCGCTTCCATGCTGGGTTTTAGTCTTTTGTTCGAGCTTGTGAGTTTCACTCGGCAAGTTCAATTGACAGGTTATCTCTGGACCAGACAGCAGCACCGGTTAGATTGGGTTTTCAGCAATGAAGAGATATATCCCAGCATTCGCTATCATCTTTGTATTGGTCTCGGTTGCCTGGGCGGCAGCGCCCGCCACACTGACCACTCTCTCCGCTATCCATGCCCTCAGCAACGCCGAAGCCAGTCAGAATCTTCCCGTTGCGTTTGAAGCGACAGTCACCTTCTCCCGCAGGTTTGAAAAGACTCTTTTCGTTCAGGATGGCGGGGCGGCCATCTATGTGCGGCCAGTGGAGGAGCTTAACCTTGTGCCCGGTGATCGTGTGCTGGTGCGGGGAACGACTCAGCCGAGTTTCCACCCTTATATAAAGAGCGCCATCGTCGTCCTGCTGCGCCACGGCGCCCTGCCCAGGCCTGTGCCCGCCAACTTCGATGAGCTTATCCTGGCAAAATACGATTGCATGCTGGTCACCGTTCATGGCGTCATCCGCGCCGCCGATCTGGAACTGAATTCAAATTTACTCACAACCAGATTGCAGATCGCCACGGACGGGGGCTACGTTGATGCGACCGTAAAACCGCCGCATTGGCTTACATTGAACAGCGGCGCAGCCGCATTCTCGAGGACATCAACGGCTCCCGCCCGCTGGCTGAAATCATCGAAGAGATCACGGAACTGGTTTCTTTCAGGCTCCATGGCGCGCCCTGCTGGTGCCAGATCGCCGACGGGGCGCTGCTCGGGAACCGCCCGACGAAGCTCACCGCCCTGCGCAGTATCCACCATGAAATCCCTGCCCGCTCTGGACCCCCGCTCGGCGATTTCTCTGCGGCCTTCGATCCGCTCACCAAACCCCGCCCCATCGAGTCCGAAGCCCTCTCCACGGGAGCGGCCCTGGCGGCTCTGGCCATCGAGACCCGCCGTCTTTACTCCGACCTTCGCCGCCGTTCGGAGTTCGACCTGCTCACCGATATCCACAACCGCTTCTCCATGGATAAGCAACTGGACGCCCTCATCGAGGAAGCGCGCATGAAGGCGGGCATCTTCGGGCTGATCTACATCGACCTCGATGAGTTCAAGCAGGTAAACGACGTTTACGGGCACAAGGTGGGAGACTTGTATCTGCAGGAAGTGGCGCTACGCATGAAGCGGCAGCTTCGCGGCGGCGATATGCTGGCAAGGCTTGGCGGCGACGAATTTGCCGTCCTGGTGCCGCTGGTTCACAATCGCGCAGAAGCCCAGGAGATTGCCGGGAGGCTCGAACGCAGCTTTGACGAGCCCTTTGCCTTTGAGGGATATTTCCTGCACGGTTCAGCAAGCGTGGGACTGGCCCTCTACCCGGAAGACGGCGCCACAAAGGACAGTCTGCTGAGCGCGGCCGACGCCGCCATGTACGTGGAAAAGAACATCAAGAAGGAAACCCGGTAAACACCGTTCGCACGGCAAGATTCAGGCCGCAAGATCTCACATGGAAAAGGCCCGGCTTGCGCCGGGCCTTTGTTTGTTGACGGAGGAGAAGTTACTCCCAAAGATGGCCCTTACTCGGCTGCCATTTCCTCGGCCTCGCCCTCCTGGCGCATGAGTTCCAGTTCGCGCTCGGCGGCTTCCTGCTCGGCAGTAACTTCCTGCTGCACACGGGCCGCCGCTTCCTCCAACTCCGGAGAGAGCTGGACATTGCGGTAGTATTCGAGGCCCGTGCCCGCGGGAATCAGACGGCCCACGATCACGTTCTCCTTCAGGCCGCGCAGGTTGTCGATAGCCCCGTTGATGCTGGCTTCGGTCAGTACGCGGGTGGTCTCCTGGAAGCTGGCAGCGGAGATAAAGCTGTCGGTCGAGAGCGAGGCCTTGGTGATGCCCAGCAGCAGCGGTCGCCCGATCGCCGGACGGCCTCCGTTTGCGAGCACACGCTCGTTCTCTTCGCGGAAGCGGAAGCGGTCCACCTGCTGCTCCAATAGAAAATTGGTATCGCCCACTTCGTCGATCCTGACCCAGCGCAGCATCTGCCGCACGATCACTTCGATGTGTTTATCCGAGATGGCCACGCCCTGCAGACGGTAGACTTCCTGGATTTCGTTCACTAGGTAAGCCTGCAAGGCCTTTTCACCCAGCACGGCAAGAATGTCGTGCGGGTTCAGCGGCCCATCCATCAGCGGATCGCCGGCGCTCAAACGCTCGCCTTCCTGCACATTCACGTGGATGCCGCGGGGCACCGAGTATTCCTTCTCGTCGCCGTTGTCCGCAGTCACGTAAATCTTGCGCTGGCCCTTCACAACATCGCCGAAACGAACCACGCCGTCGATTTCGCTGATGATAGCCGTCTCGCGGGGCTTGCGCGCCTCGAAGAGTTCGACCACGCGGGGTAGACCGCCGGTGATGTCCTTGGTGCGCGTGCTCTCCTTGGGAATCTTGGCCAGCACGTCGCCCGGACCCACCTCATTGCCGTCTTCGACCATCAGGTGAGCGCCTCGCGGAAGCAGATACCGCTTGTGGGCCTTGGCGTTCTTCACCATGAGTGTGGGCTGCCGCTTCTCGTCAGCGGCGTCGGCCACCACCCAACGCGAGAGGCCGGTGACTTCGTCCACCTCTTCGTTGAGCGTGATGCCTTCCTGCAAGTCCTTGAACTGCACGGTACCGCCGATTTCGGTCAGGATCGAGTAAGTATACGGATCCCACTCGGCCAGCAACTGGCCCAACTTGACGTGTTCGCCTTCCTTGGCTCTCAGGCGCGCGCCATAGACCACCTGGTAGCGCTCCTTTTCGCGGCCTCGGTCGTCCACAACCGCCACCGAACCGGAGCGATTCATGGCAACCAGCGTGCCGTCTTTGCTCTCTACATAATTCAGATTGATGAAACGCACATAGCCGTTGTTTTTGGCGTCCAGGCGAGACTTGTCCTGTACGCGGCTGGCTGTTCCGCCCACGTGGAAGGTGCGCATGGTCAACTGCGTTCCAGGCTCGCCGATTGACTGCGCGGCGATGACGCCGCAGGTCTCGCCCAGCTCCACCATGCGGCCCGAGCCCAGGTTGCGGCCATAGCACAGTGCGCAAACGCCGCGGCGCGACTCGCAGGTCAGCACCGAGCGAATCTTCACCTTCTCAACGCCCGCGCCCTGGATAGCGGAGGCGATATCCTCGTCGATGCCCTGGTTCACATCCACCACCACGTTGCCGTCGTAGTCCTTGATGCGTTCCAGCGTTACCCGGCCGATGATGCGGTCGCGCAACGGCTCGATGATCTCGCCCGACTCGACGATTGAACCCACGTAGATGCCTTCGACCGTACCGCAGTCGTACTCGGTCACAATCACATCCTGGGCCACGTCAACCAACCGGCGGGTCAGGTAGCCGGAGTCGGCGGTCTTCAGCGCCGTGTCGGCCAATCCCTTACGCGCGCCGTGCGTCGAGATGAAGTACTCGAGCACTGTGAGCCCCTCGCGGAAGTTCGCCGTGATGGGCGTCTCGATGACTTCGCCTGACGGCTTGGCCATCAGACCGCGCATGCCGCTGAGCTGGCGAATCTGCTGCTTGGAACCGCGAGCGCCGGAGTCGGCCATGATGTAGATCGGGTTCATGGCCCCTTCGTCGTCCGCCCTCTTCATGTTGCCGAACATTTCGTCGGCCACCTGGTCGGTAACCGCCGACCACATCTGAATTACCTTGTTCGAGCGCTCGCCGTTGGTGATGGCGCCGTCCATGTACTGCTTCTGAACCTCGATCACCTTCTTGTCGGCTTCGTCCACGACCGTGTACTTGCTGGCCGGAATCACCATGTCGTCCAGCCCGACCGAAAGGCCCGAGCGTGTGGCGTACTGGAAGCCCAACGACTTGATGCTGTCCAACATGCCCACCGTCACCTCGAGACCGAGATTCTGGTTGCAATAATCCACCAACTGGCCGATGCCCTTCTTCTTCAGCAGGCCGTTGATGTAGGGCATGCCCTTGGGCAGCGAGTCGTTGAAGATCACGCGACCCACGGTGGTGGAGATGTACTCCTTGTTGAAGTCCACCGACTCGGTGTGCGTCAGATCCTGATCGTCATAGGCCGTGGTCATGTCCAGCACCTTGCCCGTATAGCGCAGGCGGATGGGCGAGAGGGTCTCGACCTCTTTGGCTTCCAGCGCCATCAGAATCTCTTCGGTGTTGGCAAAGACGCGTCCTTCACCCTTGCCGCCCTTCTTGGCCTTGGTCAGGTAATAGAGGCCAAGCACCATGTCCTGCGTGGGCACGGTGATAGGGTGGCCTGAGGCCGGCGACAGAATGTTGTGCGAGGCCAGCATCAGCACACTGGCTTCAATCTGCGCCTCGGGCGACAGCGGAATGTGTACGGCCATCTGGTCGCCGTCGAAATCGGCGTTGAAGGCGGTGCAGACCAGCGGATGAATCTTGATGGCCTTGCCCTCGACCAGAACCGGCTCAAAAGCCTGGATGCCCAGACGATGCAACGTGGGAGCGCGGTTCAACATCACCGGGTGGTCCTTGATGACTTCCTCAAGGATGTCCCACACGATCGGATCCTGCATCTCCACCATTTCCTTGGCCTGCTTGATGGTGGTGCAGTGGCCGGTCTGTTCCAGGCGGTGATAGATGAACGGCTTGAACAGCTCGAGCGCCATCTTCTTGGGCAGACCGCATTGGTGCAGTTTCAGCTCCGGACCCACCACGATGACCGAACGGCCCGAGTAGTCCACGCGCTTGCCCAACAGGTTCTGGCGGAAGCGGCCCTGCTTGCCCTTGAGCGTATCGCTCAACGACTTCAGTGGCCGGTTATTGGCGCCGCGCAGCACACGGCCGCGGCGGCCGTTGTCAAACAGCGCGTCCACCGCCTCCTGCAACATGCGCTTTTCGTTGCGCACAATCACTTCAGGAGCATGCAGGTCCATCAGCTTCTTCAACCGGTTGTTGCGGTTGATGACGCGGCGGTAGAGATCGTTCAAATCGGAGGTCGCAAAGCGTCCGCCGTCCAGCGGCACCAGGGGACGCAGCTCCGGAGGAATCACCGGCAGCACATCCAGAATCATCCACTGCGGCTTGTTGTCGCTCTTGCGGAAGGCCTCGACGACCTTCAGCCGCTTGGCATATTTGATCTTCTTCTGCGCCGACGTTTCCGTCTTCATTCTTTCGCGCAGTTCAATGCCCAGCTCGTCGATCTGCACCCGCTTGAGCAGCTCCTTGATGGCTTCGGCGCCCATCATGGCCTTGAAGCCGGAGGGACGGAACTGCTGATCGAGTTCGCGGAACTTGCCCTCGTCCTTGATGATCTCGCGTTCCTTCACCGGCGCATCGCCGGGATCGACCACGACATAGGACTCGAAGTAGAGAATGCTCTCCAGATCGCGGAGAGAAATGTCGAGCAGGTGACCGATCCTCGAAGGCAGGCCCTTGAAGAACCACACGTGCGAGCAGGGAGAGGCCAGCTCGATGTGGCCCATGCGCTCGCGGCGCACCTTGCTCACCGTCACTTCCACGCCGCACTTGTCGCAGATCACGCCGCGGTGCTTCATGCGCTTGTATTTGCCGCACAGGCACTCCCAGTCGGTCACCGGTCCAAAAATGCGGGCGCAGAACAGCCCGTCGCGCTCCGGCTTGAAGGTGCGGTAGTTGATGGTTTCAGGCTTGGTGACCTCACCATGCGACCAACTGCGGATCTTCTCCGGCGAAGCCAGCATGATGCGAATGGCGTCAAAGTCGGTAATGGGACTGGATAGTTCAAACGGGTTCGAACGGAACAAGGCGACCCTCCTTGGCGGGCCTTTCGGCGCCTGCCGCGGCTTTTCCCGGGATTCTTGAAGGGCCCTTCCTTCCCGGGAAGCGGTGTTTGCCGCTTTCAAGAAGAACCCTGAAAACACTCTCTGCGTCTAGCTCAATGCTGGGTGCCCCAGGTCTCGATTTTGAGACCTGGGATACCTCGAACCTCAATCGGCCACTGCCGCCAAGTCTGGCGCAGGCAGCTTCTTGATCAGATCCGCGCGCTTGATCAACTCCACGTCCAGGCACAGCGACTGCAATTCGCGGATCAGCACGTTGAACGACTCCGGTACGCCCGGCTCGATGGCCGCCTCGCCCTTCACGATGGCCTCGTAGATCTTGGTGCGGCCATACACGTCGTCGGACTTGGCGGTGAGCAGTTCCTGCAGGATGTATGCAGCGCCATAAGCCTCCAACGCCCAAACTTCCATCTCGCCGAAACGCTGCCCGCCGAACTGCGCCTTGCCGCCCAGCGGCTGCTGGGTAATCAGCGAGTACGGCCCGATGGAACGTGCGTGAATCTTGTCGTCCACCAGGTGCGACAGCTTGAGCATGTAGATGTAGCCGACCGTAACCGGCTGCTCGAACTGCTCGCCTGTCATGCCGTCGAAGAGAGCCGTTTTGCCCGAAGAAGGCAAGCCGGCAGAAGCCAGCAGCGCCTTGATCTCGCTCTCCTGCGCTCCGTCGAAGACCGCGGTTCCAAACCAGATGCCGCGCTCCATGCCGGCTCCGACGCGAAGCAGCATCTCGTCGTCCAGTTCCAGCAGTTGGCGCAGCGTTGCGGTTCCGGCGAACTCCTTCTTCATCAGTTCGCGCGTGTACGCCGCATCGGTGTTGGCGCGAATCAGACCGGCAATCTTCTTACCCAACTCATGCGCGGCCCAGCCAAGGTGCGTTTCCAGAATCTGGCCCACATTCATACGGGAAGGGACGCCGAGCGGATTGAGCACAATCTCCGCTGGGGTTCCATCGGGCAGATACGGCATGTCTTCCTCGGGAAGAATGCGCGCGATCACGCCCTTGTTGCCGTGGCGGCCGGCCATCTTGTCGCCTACCGACAGCTTGCGCTTCATGGCGATATAGACCTTCACCAGCTTGATCACGCCCGGAGGCAGTTCGTCACCCTTCTGCAGCTTGGCAATCTTCTCGTTGGTGATCTTGCGCAGAACTTCGATCTGGCGCGAGGTCATCTCTTCGATCTCGTCGATCTGCTCGTTGACGCGGGGATCCTTGTCGGCGTAGCGGATGCGCTTGAGGTTCTTGGTGGAGATGCGCTCGATGGTCTCGCGGTCCAGAATCGCCGCCTTGGTCAGCAGGCGCTTGTTGGTCCGCTCGTCGTGCAGATCGGCCAGCACTTCCTTGCCGCCCAGAATGCCATCCAGACGCTTCAGGCGCTCATCGGTCAGAATGCGGATTTCGTCGCCCAGGTTCTTTTCGAGCTTCGACACATACTCGGCCTCGATCAGCTTGGCGCGCTCGTCCTTCTCCTGGCCCTTGCGGCTGAAGATGCGCACATCCACAATGGTGCCCTCGATTCCCGGAGGGCAGGTCAGCGATGCGTCGCGCACATCGCCGGCCTTTTCGCCGAAGATGGCCCGCAGCAACTTCTCTTCCGGCGTCAGCTGGGTCTCTCCCTTGGGAGTGACCTTGCCTACCAGAATGTCGCCGTGCTTGATCTGGGCGCCAATGCGGATTACGCCGCTCTCGTCCAGGTCGCGCAGTGCATGCTCGCTCACGTTGGGAATGTCGCGCGTGATCTCCTCGGGGCCCAGCTTGGTGTCACGGGACTCGATCTCGTACTCTTCAATGTGCACCGAGGTGTAGTAGTCCTCCCGCACCAGCTTTTCGCTGATGAGGATGGCGTCCTCGTAGTTATAGCCGCGCCAAGGCATGAAGGCCACCAGCACGTTGCGGCCCAGAGCCAGCTCGCCCTGCTCTGTGCAAGGTCCGTCGGCGATCACCTGCCCCTTCACCACCCGGTCGCCCTCGCGGACAACCGGCTTCTGATTGATGCAGGTGTTCTGGTTCGACCGCTTGAACTTGATGAGCTGGTAGATGTCGGAACCCACCTCACGCGAAAGCTGCGTGGGATGATGCTCGCCTTCCACGCGCACGATGATGCGCTCGGAATCGACCGAGTCGATAATGCCGTTGCGCTTGGCCAGGATCACGGCGCCGGAGTCGCGTGCGGTGACGCCCTCCATGCCCGTGCCCACCAGCGGCGCCTCGGCCACCAACAGCGGCACGCTCTGGCGCTGCATGTTGGCGCCCATCAGCGCGCGGTTGGCATCGTCGTGCTCCAAAAATGGAACAAGGCTCGCGGCCACGGAAACAAGCTGCTTCGGCGAGACGTCGATGTAGTCCACTTCGGTGCGGTTCACCAGCACAAAGTTCCCCTGGCGGCGCGCGTTCACCAGATCTTCGGTAATCACGCCCGCTTCGTTGAATTCGATGTTGGCCTGCGCGATGGTGTGCTTGTCCTCTTCCCATGCGGAAAGGTAGAAGCTGAACGGCATGTGGTTGATCAACTTCTTGCCTGCCGCCTTGAGGGCTGCATTCAACCGCGCCGCCTCGTCCTTCTCAATGTGATCGCCAACCCGCAGGCCGCTTTCGCCCGCGTTTGTGATCTCCACGAAGTCCAGAATGCGCGAGTCCTTCACCTTGCGATAGGGCGACTCGATAAAGCCGTACTCGTTGATCCGCGCAAAGCAGCTCAGCGAGCTGATCAGTCCGATGTTCGGGCCTTCAGGCGTTTCGATCGGGCAGATGCGGCCGTAGTGCGTGGGATGCACGTCGCGCACCTCAAAGCCGGCGCGCTCACGCGACAAGCCGCCTGGTCCAAGTGCCGACAGGCGCCTCTTGTGCGTAATCTCCGACAACGGATTGGTCTGATCCATGAACTGCGAGAGCTGCGACGAACCGAAGAACTCGCGAATGGCCGCCATCACCGGCTTGGCGTTGATCAGGTCGTGCGGCATGGCCGTCGAAAGCTCCTGATAGACGCTCATCTTTTCCTTGATGGCCCGCTCCATGCGCACCAAACCAATGCGGAACTGGTTCTCCATCAGCTCGCCTACCGCCCTCACGCGGCGGTTGCCCAGGTGATCGATGTCGTCCACCATGCCGATGTTCTTGCGCAGCTTGAGCAGGTACCGGATGGTTGCGTAGAAATCCTCCGGCGTCAACGTGCGGTGATCAAGGTGCGTGGCGTCCTGGTTCTCATAGAGCTTGATGTTGAACTTCAGACGGCCCACGCGCGAAAAGTCATACTTGCGCGCGTCGAAGAACATGCCTTCAAACAGCGCCGTCGCCGTGTCCAGCGTCGGCGGATCGCCGGGCCGTAGCTTGCGGTAAATCTCGATAAGAGCCTCTTCCGGCTTGCGAATCGAGTCGCGCTTGAGCGTATTGGTGATGATGTTGCCCACGTCGTCGCGCTCCGGGAAGAAGACCTCGAAGCTCGATACGCCGCTGGACAGAACCTTGTGCAGGCGGTCGGCGGTCAACTCGACGTTGGCCTCCACCACCACTTCACCGGTATTCAAATCCACCACATCGGCAGCGGTCAGCGCGCCATCCAACTCGGCCGCTTCCACCTCGACCTTGTCGATGCTGGCGGCGCGCAGAGCCTTCAGCGTGTGCGGCGTGATCTTGCGGCCGGAGTGCGCAACCTCTTCGCCGTTGAACAGCACGGCATGAGCCGGCTTGGCGCCCACCAGGTGCGTATTCGCCCGCACGTCCTGCGGCACCGCCCAGTTCAGCTTGCCGTCGGCAATGTGCAACCGGTCAACGGTATAGAAGGTCTTGAGAATTTCTTCGTCCGAACGCAGCCCCAGCGCACGCAGGAAGATGGTGCCGAGAAACTTGCGCTTGCGGTCGATGCGCACATAGAGCGTGTTCTTCTGGTCGAATTCAAACTCAACCCACGAACCGCGGTAGGGAATGATCTTGCCCAGAAAGTAGGTGTGATTGTTCGCCGTCTCGAAGAAGACGCCCGGCGAGCGATGCAACTGCGAAACAATCACGCGCTCGGTGCCGTTCACGATGAAGGTGCCGTTTGGCGTCATCAGCGGAATGTCGCCGAAAAACACCTCCTGCTCCTTGATGTCGCGAACCGTCTTGTTGCCGGTCTCCGCGTCCTTTTCATAAATGGTCAGGCGCACCGTCACCTTCAACGGTGCCGAGAAGGTCATGCCCCGCTCTTCGCACTCCTGCTGGTCGTACTTCAACTGCAGGCTCACCGGGTCGCCGCACTTGTTGCAGAAGTCGGGCGTGTTCTTGTTGTACGTTCCGCACTTCTGGCAAAGCACATCGCCGGGAAGGAACGGGTCGGTAATCACCATCGCCCCGCAATGTACGCAGGCCGTGCGCAGGTGATGCAGCCCCTTCAAGTGGCCGCACTTGCATTCCCAGTTGCCGATCGAGAAGTCCACAAAGTCCAACTGAGAGATTCCGCGGAAGTCGGTGATCGGGAAAACCGAAACAAACACCGACTGCAAGCCGGAGTCGTCCCGCTCATTAGGCAGTTTGTCCATTTGCAGAAAACGCTCATAGGAGCGGCGCTGCACTTCGATCAGGTTGGGAATCTGGGTTGCGGTGGGAATCTTTGAAAAATCGAGCCGGCTGCGTAAAGCGCGCTTCTCGTTGGGCATGTTCACTCCTGAGGCTCGTCACTCCGGCTCCGAGGGGGTCCGGGCCAGCGCTCGAGTCTCGGGGCGCCGGCTGATTACGGTAAGATTCAAAAAACGGACTGGCATACCTCTGAAAATCCAGTCCCCAACCATGCGCTACGCCGAAGCCGTCAGCGCATCGGGAATGTCAGGCCAAGCGTCTTCCGTGAGAGCCGCGTCAATAACGCGCCGTGGGCATTGCGGCACATCCGGCAAGTGCGCTAGACTGCGCACAATCGGCAGAAGTGAGCGTTGCGGCTAACCCTGTTAAAACGGGCTAATCCGCAGAGGATACGTATGCGCACAGGGCAAATATTAGCTAAAAAGCTCAATCTGCTGTGACCGGGAGACACAAATAGCTCGTAAGGACACAATGCCTCACGAGCGCGGCCCATCGCCTGTGCTCCCATCCGAATTCTCTTGCACTGCTCTCGCCGATCCCAAAGCTCGCTTCTGCCGCTCGCTCGCCAGCCACTCGACCCACGTCAATGAATACCCCGCCTGACCTCAAGGTAAGCCATTGACACTAAGGCACTTAACCATCGCCCGGTATCCGTCGCCAGAGTGCTTGGCTCTGCTCCAGCCTACGGACGCTTGCGTGCCCCTCCACTGTCCCTAAAACGCGCTGCCCAGCCCCGCTCCATTCCCTAAGAAAACCGGAATGAGCCGGAAAGACGCGCAACGAGTATCGTAGCGCGTCCCGGCTGAGCTTGCAAGTTCTTTAACTACTTGATCTCGACAGTGGCGATGCCGTCGAACTTCTTCTTGATCGCCTCGGCCTCGTCCTTGGTCGCGTTTTCCTTGATCGCCTTGGGGGCGCCATCGACCAGATCCTTGGCTTCCTTCAAGCCCAGCGAAGTAACTTCGCGAACGGCCTTGATGGTGTTGATCTTGTTCGCGCCGAAGTCCTTCAGGATTACCTGGAACTCGGTCTGCTCCTCAGCCACCGGAGCCGCCGCGCCCGCAGCCGCTACCGCTACCGGAGCCGCCGCCGCCGCTGAAACGCCAAGCCGCTCTTCCAACTTCTTCACCAAAGCCGCCGCTTCCAGCAGGCTCAGGGCCACAATTTGCTCTTCCAACTGCACCAAATCCGCCATTTTCTTCTCCAATCAAAACCGTTTGAATTGATGTTCCCGGCCGCAAACCAAACAGGAAGTTTCCGATGCGCCAGACCCGCGCACTTCCGGCCTGCCCTGCGACCAAATTCCTATTCCAAAACTCCACCCCGTGCCGGGGCGCCGAAGCTAGGCCGCAGCCTCTCCGGAAAACTTTTCCTTTTCCACGCCCTGGCCCAGAACCACCGCCAGGTCGCGGCCCGTGGCATTGAGCACGGTCGCCAACCGCTGTGCCGGCGCATTGATGAGGAACAGCAGCTTTGAAAACAGCTCTTCCTTACCCGGCATCGTCGCCAGCGCCTTCACTTCTTCCACATTCAGCAGCTTGCCGTCCACGATGCCCAGCTTGAACTGGAACTCCGCGGCATTGTCGCCGGCCCACTTGGCAAAAACCTTGGCCAGCGCCACCGGATCGCCGCTGGTGAACGCCACTGAATTGACGCCCTTGAGCCCCTTCAGCGCGGCCTCAACCTGCGTGCCCGTGCCGGAAACGGCTGCCAGCTTGTTCTTCACCACCCGGTACTTGCCGCCCGCCTCGCGAATCACCTTGCGCAGCGCAAAGTCCTTGGCAACGGTCAGTTTTGAAAATGTACCGATAATCGCCGTTGTCGAGGTCTCCAGTTCCTTGGCCAGCAACTGGACCTTCTCCGTCTTCTTCGCCCTTGAAATCGCCATCGTCTTGCTCCAACAGGGATCAGTTGTCAGTAATCAGTGGTCAGTACCCCAAAACCCGCTGATCCTTGTTCCCGTTTCCCTGCTCCGCGCCTCAACCGGCGCTCTCTGCTTTGAATTCTGTTGCCCGAACCGTCAGGCTGGGCATGAGGCCAAACCGGCCAATGAACAAACTGACCGTTGACCGCCGACAACTGCTTAGTGCTTGCCGGCCGCGTCAGCAACCGCTGAATCCAGCGGTACTCCGGGGCCCATCGTCGAGCTAAGAGTCACGCTCTTGATGTACTTGCCCTTGGCCGCCGAAGGCTTGCTGCGCACAATCGCGCCGATCACCGTCGTCACGTTGTCCACCAGCTTTTGCGGATCGAAGCTCAGCTTGCCCACCGGCACATGCACGAGGCTGGTCTTGTCGGCGCGAAACTCCACCTTGCCGGCCTTGATCTCCTTGACCGCCGCGGCCACATCCTGGGTCACGGTTCCGGTCTTGGGGTTCGGCATCAGTCCCTTGGGGCCCAGCACCTTGCCCAACCGGCCGACCACCTTCATCATGTCCGGCGTGGCAATCAGCGCGTCGAAGGCGGTCCAGCCTTCCTTCTGAATCTTCTCCACCATCTCTTCGCCGCCCACAAAGTCGGCGCCAGCCTCAGTGGCTTCCTTTTGGCGGTCACCGGTGGCAATCACGGCCACGATCTTGGTTTTGCCCAGTCCGTGCGGCAGAACCACGGTTCCGCGCACCATCTGGTCGGCATGGCGCGTGTCCACTCCCAGGCGCATCGTCAAATCGACGGTTTCGTCGAACTTGGCGAACTTCACCTGCTTGAGCAGGCCTACGGCCTCGGGCAGGGCATACGCCGGCTTGGTCACAGCCGCGCGCGCATTCGTAATATTTTTGCTTTCTTTTCTTGCCATTCTTCCCTCGTCTCCCACCGCTCTTGCCAGCCCTGCTTTGCAGGGAATCCGGAAGGCGCTTGCCGAACTGGCCTGCCTGTCGAACGGATCCAAAAGCCGTGGTGCCTATGACAGCCCAGGGATTCCCCCGGACGCATAGATGAATCATAACGAAACGGCCCCTGGAATGCAAACCTGAACCCGAAAGAACAATGGAAATCGGATATTTAGGCCTTTCCCCTCGCCCCCCTTTTATGTCACACTTGCACCCATGGGAAGCAAAGACAAAGGCAAGAAAGAAACGAAGAAGGCTCCGAAACCCAAGCCAAAACCGGAACCCGGCCGCAGACGCGAAGGGTTCACCCCAGCCCCGCCGAAGTAGGGCGCCTCAAACCGTTCGCCCACTCCGGCGCGCCATTCAACACACACACGCAGAAGGGTTCTCCCTGTCCGGGAGGGCCTTTTTGTGTCTGCAAGCCCCGAATCGGGCGTCCTTGTTGCCGGATTCAGTCCCCGGCCTCAGGTTTGCCGCACAGATCACAGCGGATCCCCCTGGAACGCGCTAGCCTGAACCAACGTGCCTTGCCGGGAGGCAATACCCATGCCGTGGAAGTGTGCCGCAACTTTCCTTAGCGCCGCCGTACTCTTATCCGCAGCCTGCGCCCAGCAGCCTGACCGGCAATCGAGCCCGGCCAGCTCCGCTAGCGGCGTCTCTTCCTTGCCGGCCATTGTTCCGCCCAACCGCCCCGTCATCGGCCTGGCTCTCGAGGGTGGAGGCGCCCTGGGCCTGGCGCACGTCGGCGTCATCCAATGGATCGAAGAGCACCACATCCCCATCGACCGCGTGGCCGGCACAAGCATGGGCGCCCTGGTCGGAGCCACCTACGCCACCGGGCACACCCCGGCAGAGATGCGCGCTCTCGCCGTCAGCGATGCCTTCGCCGGCGTCTTCACCCTGCAAACCCCTTATGTCGATTCCAGTTTCCGGCGACGCCAGGATCGCCGCCAGAACCCCGCAGCCATCACCTTCGGCCTTAAGCACGGGCCTGCCCTGCGCAACGCCCTGCTTTCCGACCGCGGCGTGGATGAATTCCTCACCAGCAACCTGTTTGGCTACAACCGGCAAGAGCTTGACTACAACCGGATGCCCATCCCCTTTCGCTGCGTGGCCACTGACCTGAACACGCTTCGATCGGTCACCTTTTCCAACGGGCCGCTGCCCCAGGCCGTCCGCGCTTCCATCTCGATTCCCGGCGTTTTCCCCCCGGTGCAGGATCGCAGCGGCCACTTCCTTGTCGATGGCGGCATCCTCGACAACCTGCCCACCGATGTCCTGCGGAGTGACCTGCACGCCCAAACGGTGATCGCTGTGCATCTGGAAGAGGCCGCCATTGCCAGCCCGGATACCGGTTCCATCGTCGCCGTGCTCAACCGCGCATTCGATGCCGGCATCCAGCGCAACGTCGAACAAGCCAAGGCGCTGGCCGATGTGCTTATCACCGTGCCGGTCGGCCAGTTTTCGGCTGCCGATTACTCCAAGGCCGGGCAACTGATCGAAGCCGGTTACCGGGCAGCGGAGCGCAACCGCGCCGTTCTGCTGCGCTACGCCCTCGACCCTCAGGGCTGGAGCGATTACCTGGCCGCGCGCGATAGCCGGCGCCGCGCCCAACCCGGCATACTCCTTCAGGTGCGCGCGGAAGGCGGAGAACCCGGCGCTGAACGGCAGGCGCTCAGCGATATGAAGCCTCTGGAGGGTAAGCCCATCTCGTCGGCCACCACCCTCAACGCTCTCAAGCCCATCCAGTCCAGCGGGGATTACGCCGCAACCTACGAAACCTTCGGCCCCGCCTCCGCCGCTGGCTCTGCCGCGGTTTCCGCCCCCGACACGGGCATTCTGGTCCGGCTCAGCAAGGATCCCATCGGCCCGCCCTATCTCCTCGTAGGCCCCGATCTGGCTGCCGAGTCCTCCAACGTCACGCGCATGGAGTTGAATCTCCGGCTGGTCGATCAGAACCTGGGCGGCTTCGGCTCCGAACTCCGCGCCAACGCCCGGCTCGGTTACACAACGGATATCTTCGCCGAATACTACCGCCTGCTGACTCCCAGCGGATTCTTCATCCAGCCGCAAACCGGCATCGTCCGCGAGCCCATCTACATCTGGGCTAACCAGAAGCGTATCGCCGAGCGTTTCCAGCAAAACCTCAGCGCGGGCATCGAGGCCGGACGCACCTTCGGCAATTCCATGCAAATCTCAGCCGAGTGGCGCGCCGAAGACACGCACTGGAGCCTGACGACGGGCGCGGGCGGCGGACCCAATCTCTCAGGAACCGCGCAAACCGGCCTCCTGCACGTCAACATCGACAAGGAGTCCTCCGGCACCGTTTCGCCCCAGGGATTCCGTCTCGCGGCGGCGGCCGGCGCGCTCTATCATGCCGCCGGAAGCGGCAATGCCCCGCTGGCCATGCTCTCCACCGCGCACACATGGCTTTGGAGGGAACGCAACATCTTCGGCCTGACCGCGGATATCAACTCCTACCTGCGCGCCAACGTCGCCGAGCCTTACCGCTTCACCCTCGGCGGTCCCGGCCGCCTCGCGGCTTCCTCCTTCGGCGAGTATCGCGGCACTGACACCTATCTGGCCCGCGCGGGCTATCTGCACCGCCTCGCCGCGCTCCCCACCGGCTTGGGCCAGGGCCTCTACGGCGTCATCGGCTACGAGGCCGGCGAAATCTGGTCGCCAGCGCAGCGAGCGATTCTGCGCCAGGATGGAACCGCGGGACTGGTTGCCGCCACACCCTTCGGAGCTATCTCCGTCGGCGCCTCTGTCGGCGACGCCGGCCGCCGCAAGGTCTTCATCACCATTGGCCGCCTGTTCTGAGGGGCTGTCTAAGAAATTGGCTTGAGTGCTGCCCAATGGGAGGTGCTGGATAGAACAGAATGCTGCCGCTTCAATTCTGTTTACTGATGAGTAACTGCCGAATTGGCGACAACACATCAGAAACTCCCAGGCTTTGCTGCGGGAATTCACCGAAGCGTAGACTTTTATACGTTCCTAATTCACAATCATTCGCAATCTCAGGAGAGATCCGCCTCATGCCAGATCAGTGGAATCGCCGCGAAGTTTTGGGTGCAGGAATCATCACCGGCACAGCAATTGCACTCAGACCACTCGCGTGGTCTGCCGAGCCACCATCAACCTTGCACCTCGAAGATCGAATGACCCCGTACCCGGCTACCTGGTATCGGCCGTACGTCTCCCGGCCAGCAGCCGGCCCTTCCTCCTCCGCGTGGGTGCAGATCGATCTAGGCTCAGCCGTTCAGATCGACGCACTACGTCTCTATCCGAACTTTGACGACGCACGCAAGTCTCTCGGTTTCCCTGCGCGTCTGAAAGTCGAAGGTGCCGACACATCGTCCTTCGAAACTGCAAACGTGCTGTTTGATTCCGGCTCCACTGATCTGCCCGAACCAGGCGACCGCATCTCGTATCTATCTGTCTCCAGCGCAAGACCTGTTCGCTATCTTCGGCTCACCGGCAGCAGCCTTCGTCCGATCAAGAAGGCCGAAGGCGAAGCGCCTCCATTCTACGGCCTCTCCTTTGCGAAAGTGGAGGTGCTTGTAGCTGGTCGCGACGTCGCAGAAGGACAGCCCGCTTCTGCTGATCCTGCCACTGCCAATCCCAATGATCTCGCCCAGCTCACGCGAAAGCCCCGTCCCGTCGGTGAAGGAATCCTCACCGATAATCCGCACAATGTAACCGACCCTCGATCCTGGAAGCAGGTTTCTTACCGCGCTGAGGTGCCGCGTCATGGTGTAGAACTCGGCGACGGCCTTCTTCGCGAAGCAATGCAGAACAACATTGACTATCTGCTCAGTTCATTCTCCGTCGACGAGATGCTTCGTCCATTTCGAGAACGCGCAGGAAAGCCCGTGTCTTCGGGCCTTCGTCCGCCCGTACCTTTCTGGGATACCGACCTTCCGGGTTCCTCGGCAGGGCGCTTTCTCATGGGCGCGGCAAACACCCTCCGATGGCAGCAGCATGAGGAACTTCATCGACGCATGAATGCTATCGTCGACGGCATCGCGGATTGTTGCCAGTCAGACGGCTACATCATGGCCTACCCCGAGGACACCATCCTGCACTCCGAGCGTGCCGGTTATACACGTGCTTGGGTCACCCATGGACTGCTCGAAGCAGGCTACACCGGCCACCCCAAGGCATTTGAATTGCTGCGTGGCTACTACGATTGGTTTGATCGTTGCCAATACTTGCCGAAGCTCCTCCGAGGAACGGCACAGGGCGTCCAGGGGATGGTCGCTAACACGCGCATGTATCTCTCGCCCGTCGGCAGGCCCGAGGATATCCAGGTCATACAGCGCTTCTTCCAGGAGAACTACTGGATCGACGGCCTCGACCGGCGTGATCCGACGATGGTTTGGCAGTACCCATACGACCGCCCGCACAACTATCTGCTCACGGATATTGAAGCCTATTTCGACCTCTACCGCGCTACCGGAGCCCCCCGCTACAAGGGCGCCGTGCAAGGTGCATGGCAGCTTTATCGCGATAACTGGGAGCACATCGGCGGATCCATCGCCATCACCGAATTCGGCGAATTTCCACCAAAATCCTACCGAATCAAAGCCCAATTCGAGTTCTGTGAAACCGGCGAACTCTGCGGCAGCAGCTTCTGGGCATTTCTCAATCAGCGATTCCACCTTCTCGATCCCGATGAAGAGACCTACGTGACTGAAGTCGAGAAATCCATCTACAACGTCGGCATCGCCAATCAGTTTGGTGGCAAGGGGTTCTTCTATCACGCGCGTCTCGTTGGCAAGAAGGGCGACCGCGCCGTCGGTTACTGCACCAACTCATGTTGTGAGGGACAGGGAACTCGCCTCCTCGGCAGCATCCCGGAGCATCTGTATTCCGTCGTTCCCTCCGGATCCCATCCCGGCCTGTATGTCAATATGTTCGCTCCTTCCACTATCCATTGGTCACAGCACGACGACCGCCCGGATGAGGAACTTAAGCTCACCATGAAGACAGCCTTCCCTTACGATTCCAGTGTGGAACTCGTCGTCGAACTCTCAGCGCCACGCCGCTCAGTCATTCGCCTCAGGACACCCTCGTGGGCTAGCGCTGCGATGCCTGTATATATCAACGGAAAATTGGCTGTCACTGGCAAGCCCGGCACCTACGTTGCGCTCGACCGAACTTGGAAATCAGGAGACACTGTGTCCTTTACTCTTCCAACAGGCTTTCGTCTCACGCGCTACACGGGCATAGATCAAATCGAAGGGCATGAGCGCTACGCACTCGAATATGGGCCCATCCTTCTAGCCATCGTCGGCACGGATGACGCCCGACTCCGCACATCTGGAACTTCAGCCCAAAGCTTCACGAGTCAATTGAAAGCCATTCCAGGACAGCCATTGCACTTTTCCATCGACGGCGACTCCGATCATCGCTACATGCCCTACTACGCCATCAAGGAAGAAACCTTCACTTGTTTCCCCGTAGTTGAGAAAGCCTCGATCACCGGATGACTTTTTCGCAAGACCCAGGTGATTAAGCCAGCGCTGGAGTGAGCGAGCCTGCAAAAAGGGAGCCGTAGCACCTGAAGCACCGGCAATCCAGAAATTACTGGTTGTTCCGCATTCGCCACGCTCCAAACGCCAGAAGGCCCTCCCGATCCGGGAGGGCCTTCTGGCGTTTGGAAGTTTGAGTTGCCGCTTATGCCACGACTTCGATACCCATCGAGCGAGCGGTTCCCTTGATGCTCTTGATGGCTGTCTCAACTGAAGCCGCGTTCAGATCGGGCATCTTCTGCGTGGCGATCTCGCGCACCTGCGCCTCGGTCACCTTGCCGATCTTTTCCTTGTTCGGCGTGCCGGAGCCCTTGGCGATCCCGGCTGCCTTCTTCAGCAGCACGGCCGCCGGCGGCGTCTTGGTGACAAAGCTGAAGCTGCGATCTGCGTAAACCGTAATGACGACCGGAATAATCAGCCCGGCCGTTTCCTTGTTCTGCGTACGCGCGTTGAACTGCTTGCAGAACTCCATGATGTTAACCTGCGCCTGACCGAGCGCGGGGCCGACCGGAGGCGCGGGCGTAGCCTTCGCGGATTCGATCTGCAACTTCACGTAACCGGTAATTCTCTTCGGAGGTGCCATGATAAATTCCTTCGGGACCGGCTTCTAGCTTCTAGCAGCTAGCTTTTAGCCGGTTTGTTCCTGCTGCATATTTTGAGGTTGCAACCGCCAACTCTATCCCAACCGGCGTCCGCTAGAAGGATGCACCAGCTAGAAGCTGGGAGCTAGAAGCTAGAAGCTGCTACTCAATCTTTTCCACCTTGCCAAACTCCAGTTCGACCGGTGTCGAGCGTCCGAAGATGGTCACCATGACCTTGAGCGTCTCGCGATCTTCGTTGATCTCGTCCACCACGCCGTTGAAGTTGGCAAACGGCCCGTCTGTAATCCGGACCTGCTCGTTCTTCTCAAACTTGATCTTGAGCCGCGGCTTGTCCTTCGAGGTCTCCGAACGGAAGAGAATCGTGCTCACTTCTTCCTCAGAGAGCGCCACCGGCTTATCGCCCGTGCCCAGGAAGCCCGTCACCTTGGGCGTGTCCTTCAGAACATGCCACATGTGGTTGTCGAGTTCCATCTCGACCAGCACATAGCCGGGCAGAAAAACCCGTTCCACGGTACGTTTTTTGCCGTTGACGATCTCCGTCACTGGCTCGGTGGGGATCATGACGCGACCCACCTTGTCCTGTAGCCCGAAAGCCTGTACACGGCTTTCGATCGACTCGCGCACCTTGCGCTCGAACCCCGAGTAGGCGTGCAGAATATACCACTTGAAGCGCTCATTGCGTTCCGGCTGTGGCTCTGCCTGTGTTTCCGGCTGCTCGGCGGGTTGTTCTAATTCTTCTGCCATAATGTTCTCGTTTCGCGGCTGCGCTTACTGCGACAATCCGCCCAGCTTGCTCAGCAGCCCGTTCATTCCAAGTCCGAATATCCAGTCCACCACGAAGAAGAACACTCCGAAAATGAAGACAGCGACAATCACCACCGTGGTGGTTGCCTCCACTTCCTTGCGAGAGGGCGTAACCACCTTGCGCATCTCCGTGCGGACATCGCTTAAAAAGCGGGCAAATTCATTCCACAAATCAACCACACTGCCAAAAAGATTCGACACGGAATTTGTCCCCTGCCGCTTTACCGGCGGCTGCCGCACTTCGCCATTTACGATCGTTGCCATACTTCCGTTCCTTCGCAACCGGCGTCCTGCCGGTCGCATCCCAACTCAATCTGGCAGGGGCGGAGGGATTCGAACCCCCAAGTTCGGTTTTGGAGACCGACAGTTTAGCCGTTGAGCTTACGCCCCTAAAACAGTAATCAGTTGGCAGCTAACAGTTTTCAGTTTCAAGCTCTCTGGTTTGCCAGGAATATGCCTTCAACTGTTTACTGTCAACTGTTCACTGATAGCTGCTTTACTTCGTTTCCTTGTGCAACTGGTGCTTGCGGCAGCGATTACAGAACTTCTTGAACTCCAGACGGCCGGTGGTCGTCTTCTTGTTCTTCGTCGTTGAGTAGTTACGCTCCTTGCACTCTGTGCACTGCAATGTAACAATTTCCCGCATCCTCTGATCCTTTCAGTGGTCAGCGGTCAGTGAACAGTGTTCAGTTCTTTCTGTGCCCGCTTCAGCCACATCGGTTGACCCAGGCAATGCCGCTACTGTTCACTGACAACTATTCACTGTCCACTGTTCACTGTTACTTAACAATCTCCGAAA
>Ga0255353_1000382_pt1 | contig 28851 bp, 25 predicted proteins | sample HBST25metaG_FD_189941 | JGI IMG/M metagenome (GOLD analysis project Ga0255353, IMG submission 189941) | Peat soil microbial communities from Stordalen Mire, Sweden - H.B.S.T25 | ecosystem: Environmental > Terrestrial > Soil > Wetlands > Peat | place: Sweden: Norrbotten County, Stordalen Mire...
ACTACCTGGGAGATTGTTGCTCTCCTCGACAGCACCCGCGCGTAAATACGCCGACAGAACACTCGGGTTCGACAACAATTTAGACAAACGATGAAAAGGAGTGTTTAACGATGAACTGGCTACATCTTGTGTCCTACTTCTTTGGCGGCGCCTTCCTTGCAAACGCCGTTCCGCATTTTGTGAGCGGCGTGATGGGACGCCCCTTTCAAAGTCCTTTTGCAAAACCTTCCGGCGAAGGGCTTTCCTCGTCTACGGTGAACGTTCTATGGGGCTTCTTCAATGCCGTCGTCGGCTACCTTCTCGTGGTGCGCGTTGGCAACTTTGATCTGAGATCGATAAGTGACGTTCTTGCTCTTGCGTTTGGTGCACTCCTCATCAGCCTGTTCTCGGCGCGTCACTTCGGCCAGTTTCACGGCGGCAATTCTCCCCGAGATGTTCGAGAGGCGCGGTGACAGACATTTCGCCTAATCCGTCCAGCGAGAGCGATCGCCTCGATCCGGCTATTTGGAAGATTTCATCCGTTGCCGTGCTAGGCTCTTTTCTCGCTCAACTCGATGCGACGGTCGTGAATGTGTCTCTCTCGACTCTCGCCGTGGAGTTGCACAGCAGCCTTGCGGCAATTCAGTGGGTGACAAGCGGTTATCTTCTGGCGCTCACGCTGATGCTTCCGTTGAATGGCTGGCTGGTGGATCGGATCGGGGCCAAGGCCGTTTATTTGTGGTGTTTCTCGGTATTTACGCTTTCATCGGCCCTGTGCGCATTTTCCTGGTCGGCTGACTCGCTTATCGGGTTCCGTGTGCTGCAAGGGATGAGCGGAGGATTGCTGGCTCCGATGGCGCAGATGATGATGGCGCGCCATGCGGGAAAGCACATGGTGCGCGTGATGGGCTATGCCGCTGTGCCGATTCTGTTCGCGCCAATCCTCGGCCCGGTGATTGCGGGAGCGATTCTGCAATATGCTTCCTGGCGCTGGCTTTTTCTGATCAATCTTCCGGTCGGCGTACTGGCAATCCTGTTGGCCGTTCTCTTCCTGCCCAAAGATCATGATGAACTGAAGCCACGCGACCTCGATCTGGTTGGCCTGGCCCTGTTGTCGCCCGGTCTGGTGCTCTTCCTCTATGGGGCGGATCACCTGGGTGATCGTGCAGGTCTTGGGACTCTCATTGTCTCCGTTGTTCTGCTGGCAACATTTTTCTCGATCTCCGCAAAAAAGGGAGACAGCGCCCTGATCGACCTTCGCTTGTTCAAGGGCAAAGTCTTCTCGGCCTCCGTTGTCACGCAGTTCATGGCGAACGGGATCATGTTTGCCGGCCAGATGCTCATCCCGATCTATTTGATCCGTGCCTGTGGCCTATCACCCAGCGCGGCGGGCTGGCTGCTGGCTCCTCTTGGCTTGGGGATGTTGTGCTGCTTTCCGTTGTTGGGCACCTTGACGAAGCGCTTCGGCATTCGCAGAGTGTCGGCTGGTGGCGCACTTCTGGCGTTTGCCGGGACTCTGCCTTTTCTCTACCTGACAAGCCATGGACTGATTCTCGGTGTACTCGTGTTCGCTCTCTTTATCCGAGGCATGGGCTTGAGCGCAGTCGGTATGCCGTCGATAGCATCTGCATACGCTTCGGTTAAGCCGCAGGAACTGCCGATGGCGACAACGGCTCTCAATATCATTCAGCGCCTTGGTGGGCCGACTCTAACAACTCTGTGCGCGACGTTCCTGGGATGGAGATTGGCGCCAGCCCATATCCATGACGCGGCGCTTGGCCCGTTTACCGCGGCGTTTCTTCTCCTTTGCGTTTTACACGCCCTCCTGTTTGCGGCTGCGATGAGACTTCCTCTCTTACTTCCCAAGGCGGCTGAGCTGCAAGCTAGCGAGGTTGCTAATGTTTTGGAAAACATTTCGGAGTGACACAGACAGGCCTAACCAATTTCTTTATCCAAGTAGGATTTTCGGATGAAAGGAGACGTCTACAGGCATTGCTCTCGAAACAGCTTGCTTAGCGGGGAAGTTTCGCTCACGACGTTCACAATATCCGATTTGTCCCGTTATATTCTTCAGCGGCATGTTGGCTTTTGTTAGGATTTGCCTCGCTAGTTCAAGGTCCGCATTGAGCAGATGCCCACGGGGCGATCCCCCCGAAGCTTAGTCGGAGCGCAGGCGCAAAGTGTGTCGTTTCCGTGAGCCTAAGAACGCGGCCTATATGAGCGTATCGCAGATTTTCCCTCGGGGAGCTTCCCAGCGACCATGCGTCTCACAATGTCGAATGGTCAGGTACCCTCCGCGAAGGAAAGACTGAAGTCTGATTATTCCAGTGCAGCTTAGTGGGAGTATCGGAACGATTCGCCCAATTGTGGATGATGAGGAACTTGTTGGAGCGGGCTTATGTTGCGATTCTCTGCTTGGTCAAGACAGTTTGTGGTTACGCGAACGTACATCCGCTATGCGGTTCCAGGAGTTGCTGTGGGGATTGCCTGGGGGATGGTTTCCCTCTTTCTCCACTTCTGCGTTCGAGATCCGGCAGCCCTAATTTTCCTTGCGGCAATCGCGGTGAGCTTCTGGTTTGGACAAAGAGGCCCCGGGATTATGGCTTTCTTTTTGGCGACAGTTTGCTTGCTTGTTTACTTTCTGGCGCTGGAACAAAGCTGGCTGCAGGTGATACGGTACGACCTTCCCACTATATCTCTCTACATTGTCTTCTCTTGGTGGATTCAGTCTTTTGCTGGATCGCGTCATCGGCTTGAAGAGGTGCTGAGGCGCAACGGTGTGGAACTCGAGGCAGCTGTGAGGGCCAGGACTAGTGAGGTCTTCTCGATAAACAAGGAGTACAAAACCATTTTGGAGGCCGCTCCATTCGGAATTGCTCTGTTTAGCCAGGGTCGCATCGTACAACGCTGCAGTCCCGCCTACGAAAGAATGATGGGATACGGTCCCGGGGAGTTGCTGGGACAGTCTGCGCCTTTGCCTGAAGAGCAGCAAGATGCCTGGAAAGCGTTGGAGGATATGTTGCGAGCTGGCCAATCGATTATTGACTACCAAGTTCCCCGCCTGCGGCGAGATGGGTCTCGATTCTCCGCAACAATCTGGCTTACACCTCTGCATGATTGCGGAGGAGAGTATACCGGCATGGTCGGTTTTATTCTCGATAGCACTGAACGCAATGCCCGAGAGGCGGAGCGGCAGATGTTGGCTATGCTCGTCGAGCGAAGCCCTGATTTAGTGGCGGTTACAAATGGAAACGGGAAGCTGGCTTTTATCAATGGTGCTGGCAAACGCCTCATTGGTCTTGGCTTCGATGCTGATTTGAGTCAGTTCAACTTGATGGAGCAATTTCGACTGGATAGGCAGAATACTGGGGGCAAGCAAACAGACGCCCTCGCGAATGACGACGATCACTTCGACATTGAGACAACCTTCAACAACCCCCGCACAGGTAAGAATCTTCAGTTCCACTGCACATCGTTCATCATGCCAGATGCGACTCCGAGAGAGGAAAACCTCCGGGCTTACGTCGCTCAGGACATATCAGAACGCAAGGAGGCCGAAGCGAAGCTAAGGATCTCTCTTGAAGAAAATCGGAGACTTCTTGACGAAAATAGGGCGCTACAGGAGAAGCTGCAGCACGAGAACATCTCTTTGCAGGAACGTAACCGGGCGTTGCAGAGCGAGATCGCTGATATCCAACGCGCACGATTCGAGAAGATCATCGGGGAATCCCCCGCTATTCGTCGGACATTGAGCAAAGTCGAGCAGGTTGCGGGAACGGATGTCACTGTCCTCATTACGGGTGAAACCGGCACAGGGAAGGAGTTAATCGCCCAGGCAATCCATGAAAATTCCAAGCGGGCTGGGATGCCATTCCGTGCGATCAACTGCGCCGCTCTTCCCTCGACCCTCGTGGCGGCTGAGCTGTTTGGTCATGAGAAGGGGGCCTTTACAGGCGCCGACCGACTGAGGCTCGGGCAATTTGAGTTGGCTAGCGGGGGAACGCTCTTCCTTGATGAAATCGCTGAAATGCCAGTGGAGACGCAGGGAATGCTCCTGCGGGTCCTGGAGGAGCGCGGTTTCGAGAGACTCGGGGGATCAAAGCTCATCACATCGGATGTCAGGATCATTGCCGCGACCAACCGCGATCTTCAAGTTGCTATGCAGCGTGGAGAGTTTAGGCAAGACTTGTTCTTTCGTCTCAATGGATTTCGGATCGAGGTGCCTCCCCTGCGTGATAGGAAAGACGATATTCCGCTCCTGGTGCAGCACTTCGTGGATCTCTCATCCGCTCGTCATGGTAAGAGCATCCGGAACATTGCGAAACAGGCGATGGAGATGCTGCTTGCTTATGGGTGGCCGGGAAACGTCCGGGAGCTACGCAATGTGATCGATACCTCCGTGATCATCTCTCCTGGAGAAGACCTTGTGATCGAAGAGGAACTTCTGTTTAGAACTTTGACCGCCGGGACCTTCGCCGAAGGAACACTTGAGGCGAAGGTGGCGCAGTACGAGCGCGGGCTGATCGAGCGCGCTCTGACCGAAACTCATGGACGGGTTTCGGGGCCATCGGGCGCGGCGACTGTCCTCGGCATTCCGGCATCGACGCTCTCGGCGCGGATGAGAGTGCTAAAGATCGACGCGGCGAGATTCAAGATGCAGATGGAATGAAGTGGATTCTAAGGACGAGCGTTATGGAAAGTCTCTGCGACAATCGGAGGCCAACGATATGAGAAAGCTTCGGCCCCTTTCACGCACACAACCGCAAACCTGCAGCAAAAAAATGCTCATCGTGTGGGGATTTCCCAGCCTTGATTTGTGAGTTGGAGCCCAGCGAGTTCATCTGTCTTTGATATGCCTGCAACGGTCGCTCGAATGTCGTTAAATTGATTCTGAACATCGGCTCGTTGTGCCCATGGTGCGAGATTGGAAATCTTGTAGGTATAGGTGACTTCGCTCTGGGGGGCAGGACCGATCATGGCTGGCTCGGTCCACCTGATGATCGAGTCGACGGTCTTTGTTCCGTAACAGAAGCCTGCGCTCTGGCCGAGCGGCGCCTGGACCTGTTGTAGGTACTGCCGGCCAATGGCGGTTGGCTGATACCGTTTGACGCGGCGCTGGATGCTTGGGCCAAATATCTCAGGAACGGTGGCCACGGTTTCCGTCGATTGAACCAGTCCTGCCTGCTCCAGAACAGCCATCTTCGAACCGATGCCAAAGTTGGATTTGAGATCGGACTCGGAAACGTCCACCGGAAATGTCTGTCCGATCCAGGTGCAGACTTGTCCATGCTCCTGCAGGTACTGGTTGAGCGCTTTCCTGAAGTTGGCATTACTGGGCTTCTTTGCGCTATTGCAAGCGGTGAATAGCAGGATGCCAGTGAGTATTGCGAGGGATAATTTGCGCATAGTACGTCCTCCATTTACGAATTCACAGACCAAGACGACTCACATTGCTGAAGGTGCTCAATTTATTTCAATCTTGAGCGCCAGAAGGCGGGCAAACAGGTCGTCGACCAGATCTTTAAGGTCGCCGTATCTCTGGTCGCGCCGCATGAAGAGCACGGTCTCGATGCCCATGTATCGATCAGTTAGTGGGCGGAAAACGGTTCCGGCGTGGCTGATGTGCGAGGTTGAACGCGGTAACAAAGCGATGCCGAAGCCGTGAGCCGCAAACTCCAGCGCATGGGACTCGCTCTTCACTTCCTTGAAAAGCGGCTGAATGCCCAGACTGGCAATGTATTTCATCATGCGTCCGTAGAGGCGTGGCTGCAGGGAGCGCGGCATCCAGAAGACCATCTCGCGGTCGAGGTCCATAGCCGTGAGACCGGGCTTCTGCGCGAGGCGGTGGTTTCGTGGCAGACATACAGAGAAGCCTTCGCGCCCCACGCGCTGAACCCAGAGGTCTTCGTCGGAGATCGGGCCGACGCCTAATGCGGCATGTAGCTTCCCTCGTAGCACCCGTTCAACCAGTTCCAGCGTGTTAGCCGTTTCAAGAACGATCCCTGTTGGCGCATCTCCAGTTGTCCTCGCAGGACTCAGCCCGCTCAACAATGGAAGAAATGCGCTGTGCGTGTAGGGAGAATAGCCAATCCGGTATGGTCCATTCTCGATCTGCGCCTGAAAGCGTGCGAGATCCCACGCGCGTTCGGCATGGATGATGGCGATGGAAGACTCCTGTACGAATAGCCTCCCCGCAGTAGTGAGTTGGACGTTCCGTGTCGAGCGGTCGAAGAGCTTTACGCCGATGATCTTTTCCAGAGTCGATACCTTGCGGGTGAGCGACGGTGGCGAAACGCCCAGCTTCTTGGAAGCCCGAATGAAATTTCCTTCCTGGGCAATGACCACGATCAGAATGTTGATTTCCAGCGGATTCTTGGGATGCATAAACACCAGCCTTGTGGAATGAAACGCGTGATGCGCCGGCGGCAGTTCAGCGTCTCCTGAGTGTCGGAGATCGATCTTCGGGGATACCCACGCGATCGCTCGGTGGGCAACCAACGCCTCTAGAATCGAGATCGGGAACGTCACTCATCAACTGGAGTCCGAGTGTTGGTCGCGATTGATCTGTTCCGGCTTCAGATCTTTGGAGAACCGCACCCTGGTCAGCACGCGAGTCACAAGCCCCACGACTTCGATCTCGCCACGGTAGCGCCACCGCCGTTGAGGACTTTTCGTCAGTGCGGAGGTAACGAGCGTAAGCCATCGCTGCTCCGGGTCCAGCTCGCACCATCCGCAGTGGTAGCCATCGTGGGAACGAAGGAAATAGATCGGACGCTCCGAGACGGAGCGGTAGATCTTCGTGGCATCGATCATGCGGACTGAAGGGTCGATTTCGAGGATGGCGCCAGGCTGTACGAGTCCGAGCAGAGTCAGGTCGTTCGCCCCAAGGACGCCGTATAAACGCGCGGCACTCGAACGCCGCCGTGCCGGAGGCTGGACATCTTTCGGCGTCGGAGTTGACGGAAGCAGGGTGGTTTCGGGGAAGTACGCCAGCCAGCTCTCAGGAGGCAGCAGATAGGTGCCCGCAGGATCAGTGAGTCCCTTGAGGACGACGGCAGGCAGTTCTGGAAGATTGGCATGAAGCGTCTGGGATGCCTCCTCTGTTGAGATGTATTCGTCAGTCAGTTCTTCGTGGCTGACGCCGTACACCTCTTCCAGGGTTTCGAGCGTTCGATGGGAAATCGAGTGATCTTCCCTCTCAAGTCTTCCCAGCCAGCTGGCGGAGACTCTGCGGGACGCATCGCCATATTTTTTCGCGAGGACGGCCGTAAGGCTTTCCACCTGCCGGAGGGAAAGACAACGTTGGCTTCGGATGCTTCTGAGCTTGTGTCCTAGTTCGCTCATCGAGATCCCCTTGCGGGACCTCGGTTAGGGGAAGCTGAAGCGGTCTCCGCGTCCGAGATTGGAGACGATGCGGCTGCTGCGCCCTTGGGGAAGAGGCCCCGACTGCATCAATTGGGTGTTGATCGGCACCAACACGTTCATGATCTATTGCAACCGGCGCTCCACTTGCAACTTGCAGATAATAATGGTTATGCCTTGCTATGCATTCACCAGATCCTGCGATTTCGTCAAATTCGGTGAAATTCAGGGGGTGATGACGCCTTTGAAAGCTAGCGGCACCAATCGAGAGATAGGGATAAGACGAATCGACCTACTCTTGTCCAAGCAACGCTACGAAGGCGCGGAACCGTGACTCAATCTCTGTAGCCGAAGTCACGGGGTAGCCAAGTTCCTCTGCAAGCACCTCAAGCTCCGGCCTCCACTCCGCAGCGATCTGGACGGTCGGCGGAAACTCATGGGTGGCGCGGTCGGCGAACACCTGTAGAGCCGCCGCTCGGACTACGTTTACATCCAGCTTGCCGAGCAAGTCGATTAACAGAATGTCGAGGACATCACGAGCCCGGCCCGCCGCGTAAGGTCCAGTGCAGGCGTGCAGCTTTCGGGCGACCTGTTCGCTCAGATTAAGACACCGAACGGGAGATGGGACGCGCAACCCCATCGCATCCAGTCCCCGAATAGCCGGCACCACAAGTTCCACCGTGCTTTTACCGGATGGCCCAAGGTCGACCTCAATGGTCTGCCATGCACGGGTTCGGTATCGGATGGCGAGTTCCAGTCGGATCGCGTCCACCTTTTCCATGTTCAATGGCTTCCCCTTCAGCAGAAAGGTGAAGTCGTCGAATCCCAGTGCCACCGCATCCTGAAATGCCCGCAGACGTTTTGCGCGTTCGACCGGCACACCGATATCGATGTCCTTGGTGGCGCGTGCTCCCTCGGCAAACCTGAGTTCAAGGGCGACGCCGCCCTTCAGATCGTAGCCCTCCAGAATGCCTTCGTTCACCGCTCTTTCCAACACACCGCATAGAGCCAGAAAGGAGACCCATCGGCGAAGGCGATCCTGCGCCAAGCCCTGTTCTTTGGCGACTCGCGCCAGCGTCTTTTCCAGACGTTCAACTGGTCGAGGACTCATGTACTATCGCCTTATCTCCGTCTTTGGACTGGGGAAGATGTGCCGCTTTGCCGATGATCCTCCGAAGCTCCGCCGCCTGGGTACTGCTGAGCAGGCCATTGCGGAGAGCTTCCGTGACGGCCTGACGTGCGATCTCGGTTCGATGCGTCGTTGAGAGGACGTCCATAATGGAGCGGCTTACCGTCGTGACCGGAATCCCCTCGTGCTGCCCCACATCCTGCTTCGCAAGGTCAGCCCGATGGATCGTGATCCATTCGGGACGTTCGCGGCGGAGCCGTAAAGACTTGGGTACGGTGAGATGCACGCGCGAAGGATTCAGGTCTGAGATGCCGTAGATAAGCAGCGCCGTCTCATGGGAGAGAGCAATACGCTCGGGGCCATGATGATTTGCCTGCGCCCACAGAACAGCTTCGCGATACTGGGCGAACCGATCAGTCGGGTAATGGACTATGCGATAGACCCCTCGGCTCATTCGCTCCAGGCGGCCACGCTGTGCCAACCTAGCCAAGACGGAATCTTGAATCCCGAGTGCGCGCGCCTCTTTCGACGTGAGCAAACCGTTCTGCTCTTCGGCAAGTGCGTACAACTCGTCCATGCGGGTGCGCGGCATGTGATCGAGTATGCAACGCCGTGCCTTGGCGTGTCAATATAGTTCTACTATGGAATGATATTGACTGCAAGGAAGATCCTCCAAAATACTCTCGCGTCACCGAGCGGAGACTCGCTGCAAAACTGATGGGGAGACGGCAACAATTCGGCTTTTCAGCAATGTTCAGCGGGTGAGTCTGGAACTTCCGTCAATCCGTCGTCACCGTTTCTGGTTCTGTTGTTTTGGAAGCTTCTCCGCGTATGTCCAGAACTGACCGATAGACATACCAAAATAATCGCTCACAGCAGCCATTACATCGCAGGAAACATTAGCCAGGCCTCGCTCGATTCTTCCCAAATAAAACGTGCTGTAGCCGAGCGCCTCAGCCAATGTGGCCTGGGAGAGCCGTTTCGCGGTCCGCATCTCCGTCACAGCGCGGCCAAACACCTCATTGGGTGTCTTCGATTTCCGTTTGACATCTGCTCCGATAGGCTTGGTCACTAAGCCATCGTCGAAGAATAAAGCCGCCTGTAATAGCAACTATAGTTTTGCATTAAAAAGGGTTAGCACGAAATGGAGAGACTCAACCCAATATTGGCAGGCGACGTCTTGTCAACGCGAGGCTTCGGCAAGACCTTCGGCGAAAAGCCAGAATTTACTCAAAGGAAGCATGTCGAAATAGTCCACGATGGCATACATGAGATCGAAAGAAAGATTCTCTTTGCCCTGTTCGATGTTGCGGAGATGAAACTCTTCACAACCGACCCGCGGCGCGACAGTGGCCTGAGATTGTCCCCGCCTCACTCGTAGCTCGGTGATCGCCAATCCGAACACCTCCCTTGGCGTACCGGCTCTTCGCGTATTGTCCGCCCCAATGGACTTGGCCACACTTCGATCGTGGCCGTCATTTTCAATTTGAAACAGCAACTATAGTTTTGTATACTCACACACGACAACTATAGTTGCTGATACTCTGGCCCGAACTTCCGGCCGAAACAGCGCAGAAAAAGGCAAATTTGACTGCTATTCAGTACCCATGGCAGCCAATCAGTCCAAGACGCCACTTCGCTAAAGGAGCCGCATGACTTCCGAAGCAGCCGCCTACTTCCCGGACGCTCTGGCGAATACGCCGGAAGTTCGCGGGACTTCGACAAGTGCGGAAGCGATTGCGTCAGATCTTCCCGATACAGTCCGACCATATTCATCCGAGGCGGTTGCCAAATCCGCCATTCCAATCGCTGAGATCTCGGACGAATTGTTGCTGGAACAGGTAGGCAAAGGGGACAAAGAGGCGTTAAGCCAAATCTTCCGCCGGCATGCTCATATTGTGCGCAACGTTGCGCGCAGGATTCTCCGGCACGACGCGGAGGCCGACGACCTCGTGCAGGATGTGTTCATTTTCCTTTTCCGTAAAGCCACACTCTTCAAGGCAACCCACGGCTCGGCCCGGTCATGGATCGTGCAGGTCACATATCATCGGGCGTTCAACCGGCGCAGCTACCTGAAGACCAGGCATTTCTACACAAGCCAGGATCTAGAACAGGTGCTGCTGACGGCCGTTCAGCGTCAAGCTGAGGCGCACTTTGTTGAATGGTCCCTTGAAGGGGTGTGGGGGAAGGAAACGGCAGCAGGCCTGCGAAAAATCCTTTCGGCCGCCCAACTCGCAACGATTGAACTCCACTTCTTCGAGGGATATACATTGGAAGAGATCGCAGACCGGCTGGGACAGACGTTGGGTAATGTCCAACACCACTATTACCGCGGGCTGGAGAAGCTGCGGAGACCAGTCTTCGCCGGAAAATTGCGATCGAAGTGAGTGGAGCCGTGGACAAGGACACGAATCGTGAAGATCTCATCGTCGCCCAGGATCACACGGACGATTACTTCGCAGAACTCTGCGCCCTCGCCTCAACGGGAACCTTGAGCCCTGCAGAATGGCGCCAACTTGAAACGCACCTCTCCCACTGTTCGAGCTGTACAGCCCTGAAAGCCGAATATGAAAAGGTCGTTTCCACGACGCTGCCTGCTATGGCAGCGAACAAGACCAGCGCGGACGATGTCGATGCCCCAGGTGCCTGGTCTCTCGAAGAGGCGGAACGGGCGCTGTTCGAGCGGATCAACCGGGAGAATATCGAGCCTGGTAAGGCAGAAAAATCCCCCAAGTCCTGGTCTGGTTCTCGTTTGCCGTTGGCAGGCGCAGTCGCCGCGGCCCTGCTTCTCTCCTGTAGCTACGCAGCGTATCGGGTTGGAGAGGCCAAGGGTCTTGGTTCCCAAGCCGTTTTCAACCCCGAAGAGAGAGCCATCCCCGACGTGCGGGTTGAGCCTCCGAAGGTATCTCCACCGCTTCGCCCGCAAGGTGAGCAGGTTGATCCAAAGATGGCGGTTCGCCTTACCGAACTCCAACATCGTCTCGAGGCGAGCGCGACTGAGACAACGGTGCTTGAGGGGAAGCGTCAAGCTCTGTTGGATCAGCTATCGAAGCGCGATTCGGAGTTGAAGGAGGACGAAGGACAGCGAGCAGATCTTGAACAGCGCTTATCTCTGGCACGGTCTGACGCTCGGGCTCTGCAAACGAAGCTCGACACAGCCACCGCTCAGTCGTCCGCGAAGCCATCATCAGAAGCTTTGCAGCAACGCGTGAATGATCTCACAGCTGAGTTGGACGAACGGGATCGGCAAATCGCTAAAGACGAAACGCTGTTGGAACATGACCACGACATCCGGAATCTGATGGGCGCACGCGACCTCTATATTGGCGAAATCTACGATGTTGCAAAATCAGGGAAGACACAGAAGCCTTTTGGCAGAGTGTTCTACACGCAGGGCAAGTCTCTCGTCTTCTATGCCTACGATCTCGATCAGCAACCGGGCGTGAAGCTGGCCAGTACGTTCCAGGCCTGGGGGCGCAGAGGCGTCGATCAGCAGCATGCCGTCAGCCTCGGTATCTTCTACCAAGACGATCAGAACAAAAAAAGATGGATACTGAAGTCGAACGACAGCTCGACGCTCTCCAGGCTTGACGCGGTGTTCGTAACGGTTGAGCCGCACGGAGAGAGCACAAGACCCACAGGCAAACCGTTGCTGTTCACTTATCTGAAACTTCCTCCAAATCATCCGTAAGCACGCAAAATCACGCGATTGTCACAACTACGCTGGTAATAACTTCGAGTCTCTTCTGTAAACGGACTGACACGCCATTCCTTCAGTCCACTCAAGAGGAGTCCTCATGCGCTATAGCTGTACTCTCCGTTTGCTGTTGCTGACGATCTGCGTCACAACGACTGCGATTGCTCAATCCACAAGCGCCAGCATCAGCGGCCAGGTTGTCGACCCATCAGGAAGAATCATCCCTGATGCCGACATCCAGATATTGAACGAGGCCACAGGCGTTCAGTACGCGAACAGGACAAACAGCTCCGGCATCTATACCGTCTCCATTCTGCCTCCAGGCCAGTACCGCGTCCAGGTTTCCAAAATCGGATTCAAGACGATCATTAAGCCGGATATCACGCTCAACGTTCAAAGTGCAGTTGCGTTGAACTTCACATTGCCCGTCGGAGCCGCTTCGGAAAGTATCACCGTTGAAGCCGGCTCCTCTCTTATCAACACGACGGATGCTTCGGTGGGGACAGTGATTGATCGAAAGTTTGTGTCAAATATCCCTTTGAACGGTCGGAGCTTCCAGGATCTGATCTCTCTAACGCCTGGGGTCGTGACGCAGAGTCCACAGACCGCTAATCAGGCAAGTGGGTATAACGGCGATTTCAGTGTCAATGGGCAGCGGACCGAATCGAACTACTATACCGTTGATGGGGTCTCCGCGAACACGAACCCTGGCGATGGAAACGGCGTCTATTCGCCAGCCAGCAGCGGTTCTCTTGCGTCGACAACCGTGCTTGGCACTACGCAAAGCCTGGTCTCCGTTGATGCTCTACAAGAATTCAAAATCCAGAGTTCGTCATATTCGGCTGAATATGGTCGAACTCCTGGCGGTCAGTTCGCATTGCTTACGCGTTCTGGAGGGAGTTCATTCCATGGAAGCGTATTCGAGTATCTCCGCAATGACTTCTTTGATGCCAATGATTGGTTCAATGATCACTATGGTGAACCAATCACTGCGTTGCGGCAGAATGATTTCGGCGTCACACTTGGTGGCCCACTGAGATTGCTTAGGTCCCAGCGAGAATCCGACAAGAGCTTCTTTTTTGTATCGTATGAAGGGCTACGTCTGACGCTGCCGCAAGCAGCTTCTGTCCAGTACGTGCCCGATACCTTCATGCGCGCACAAGCCCCTCCTGATATCCAGCCGATGCTAAACGCATTTCCGATTCCCAACGGCGAGGACTACGGAAACTCCAATAATCCGAGTCTCGCTGAATTCATTCGGAGCTTCTCCAATCCCAGCCAAATCGACTCGACTAGCCTCCGCTTTGATCGTGTCTTTACACCGAAGTTCTCGATGTTTTTCCGCTATGGGGATGCTCCAAGTTCCACTGAGACGCGCGTTCTATCAGCGCTTACGTCGATAGCTGCGCACGGCCATACCTACACCTTTGGAATGACGAATCAGTTATCAAGCAGGGCAACGAATGAGCTAAGAATCGGTTATACGCTCAGCAGTGCATCGTCGATCAGTCACCTCGACCACTTCGGGGACGCAACACCGATCGATCTGAACGACGCAATGCTGGGCGCAACGTACCCAACTGCCGCAAGTGACTTTAACATCACACTGAACGGTATTGGTTCGACGCAACTAAATCTTAACTACGGACGGAACAAGGGGCATCAGTGGAATGTGACAGATCAGTTTTCACTACTGGTCGGGCGGCACCAGTTCAAGTTCGGTGTGGACTATTTGCATGTGGCAACACCAACCACCCAGCCGTCTCCTCAGGTAGAAAGCGAGTTCCTGAGCACGCCGTCAGTGTTGAACAACCAACCTGATCTCACGTTCCTCTTCAAAGAGGTAGACGCGACTCCGATCTCATACCAGATCGCCGCGTTCGCTCAGGACGAGTGGAGGGTATCGACGAGCCTCAGTCTCTCTCTTGGCCTCAGATGGGAAATAGAGCCGCCCCTCCACGGAGAAAATGGCAACGCCCCCTATACTCTCCTTGGAACGATCAGTGACCCATCTTCTCTGCTGCTTGCACCGAAGGGCACTCCGCTCTGGGGAACAACCTGGCATAATTTAGCGCCACGTTTGGGCGTGGCCTGGACTCCCAATCCGCGGCTCGGCTATGAAACGGTTGTCAGAACAGGCGGAGGGGTCTTCTTTGATACCGCAAATCGAGAGGCATCCCAAGGATTTGGTGGAATTGGGTTCTCGGCATACAACGCATTGTTTGGCGCACCATTGCCGGTCACACCGGCTCAATTGAACTTCTCCCCCTCGGTGGTAGCTGCGCCCTATACAGATAACGTCATATATGCATTTCCACCGCATCTGCAGCTTCCCTATACGCTTCAGTGGAATGTGAGCCTTGAACAATCTCTTGGCCGCGAACAGGCTCTCACGATCTCTTATGTGGGCGCCAATGGTCGGCGCCTAATCAACTACTCGCAGAATTCCCTTAGCACTCTGAATCCAAATTTCGGGGCCGTTCTCTTTTTCAATAGCGGAGTGACCTCCAATTACCAGGCACTGCAGACGCAATTTCAACGCTCTGTACGGCGTGGCATTCAAGCCATTGCCTCTTATACTTGGTCTCACTCAATCGATTTCGGGTCCAATGATTATGTGTTGCCGGTCACGAGGGGCAACTCGGACTTCGATGTGAGGAACAATTTTCAAGCGGGCCTTAGCTGGGAACTCCCCAAAGCAGCTGGCAATGGCGTCACTCGCGTGTTGCTACAGGACTGGGGATTGGACGCACGCTTCCTTGCGAGAACCGGTTTCCCCGTCACCCTCGGCGGCAACTACATCACTGATCCTGTCACCGGCAGTCAATACTACGGAAACGTCAACATCGTTCCAAACCAGCCGATTTACCTGCATGGCTCGCAGTATCCGGGGGGGCGCCGGATTAATCCGGCCGCGTTCACCTTACCAAAAGGGGGTGAAAGTGGTGATGCTACCAGAAACTTTGTTCGTGGATTTGGCGCAACACAAATCAACCTTGCAGCGCGCCGGGAATTCAGGTTGCATGATGGCCCTGTAATACAGCTTCGTGCCGAAACGTTCAACATCCTCAACCACCCCAATTTCGGGCTTATCCCGTCGAGTATTACAAATGCTCAATTCGGCGAAGCGACCCAGATGCTCAATCACAGCCTCGGCACCGTAAGTTCTCTTTACCAACAAGGGGGACCGCGGTCTATGCAATTTGCTCTCCGCTTTCGCTTTTAGGGATCAGCATTGATCGTTCACGCGCCCCTGCTTCCGTAGACCAATTTTCCACGGGGCAGGAACACTAATCTGCTGAATGTATTTAGGCCATGGGAGGGAGCAGTTGCAGAAAGGCTACGTCGTCCTTGTATGTGCAGTATTGTTGAGTTTGTTCAGCAAACACGCCTGTGGGCAGGACCGCCCGTTCGAAGTTCACGATTCGGTTGGAATGACGATATTCAACGACCCATCACAGTTCACGCCAGCGCCAAAGGTAAAGCAATCTCCGGATGGCAAATACGTGCTGCTTGTTACCTCTAGAGGATTGATCGAAAGCGATCAGATTCAATCCACTCTATGGCTATATGACGTCGTCAAGGTGAGATCATTTCTGCGGGAAGATAAGCCGCTGCATAGCGTTGTGCCAAGAAGACTCATTACCATCGCAGCTGAGCCCGCTTCTCATGGTCTGGATAGCTATGGCTCAATAATTACAGATGCTCGATGGTCCAAGAGGTCAGACTTGATCTATTTCAGAGCGCAGAATGAGCTTGGAAACCATCAGATTTACATGATGGATATCAAGGGTAAGAAACCTGAGGTCTTGACTCCGGCCGATTGTGATGTCCAGAGTTTTGACGTGGCGGACAATGACACTCTGATCTATCGATTCTCACGCCTCCAGCATGGTGGCGACGATGCGCGTCCCGGTGAGCGGATTAACCACGATGCATGGGAAGTCACCGGCATTACTTTGGACAATATCCTCTTTCCCCAGATTCGGCGGGATGAGACACGTCCGCGGATCACCGAATTATGGGCCATAAGCGGCGGAGTTTCACATCCTGTTTTCAGGGATTCGTCTGCGGGCAGCCAGGAGGATCTTAATGCGATTGACCTGTTGTCCATTTCGCCAGACGGACGTTGGGCGGTACAACTCCGCCCCGTCTCAAGAGTGCCGATTTCTTGGGTGAGGTATCAGCCAAGCAGCGCTTACAAATACCTGACTATTGATCCGAGCAATGCGGCGATCACGTCCCCCTACAATGAATTTCGACTCAAGCAGTACGAATTGATCGATCTTGAGCGGCGTACCACTATGTGGGTGGTCGATGCTCCGCAGGCGGACCCTTTGGGTTACGGGCCTCTTGAGCGAGCAATCTGGTCGGCGAGCGGAAAGCGGCTGCTCCTTCTCAATACCTACTTGCCATTTATGAGCCGCGACCTCAGCAATCGAGACTACTCGAGTGCCCCATGCGCCGTCGTCGACATAGAACTTGTTTCGACGGAATTCCACTGTATCTCTATTGAGACTGATAACAATGCGACAGAGCTGCCTGATCAATTGCAATTGGACACTGCAGAATTTGGAGCGAACGATGAAGAGGTTAGGGTCACGTACAGAGGAGCTAGAGGAGATCTAGTCAAGATGTTCCGCCTGAAAGGGAGCGAGTGGAACCCCGAAGAGCCGTCCGTCAAAAAGGACGCAGTTCGTCCTGGTTCGAGCCGAATATTGTCATCGGTGGATGAATCGGTCGATTTCACAATCAAACAGAGTTGGAATGATTCCCCGGTCCTCTGGGCGAGTGATGTCAGCTCTGGTCACGGTAGGGCATTGTGGAATCCGAATCCGCAACTCGCGGATTTGGAATTAGGCCAAGCCCAATTGTTCCAGTGGACGAGTGATGATGGACATCCCTGGAAAGGCATATTAATAAGACCGGTCGGTTTCACACCAAGCAAGCGATATCCTCTCGTTATCCAGACACATGGCTTTCGGGAAGATCAATTCATGACAGCGACGGATGGTGCTTTCCCGACTGGAATGGCGGCACGCGCGCTGGCCAGCGCGGGAATTATGGTACTCCAAATGCCCTCAATACACGACGGCGAGGGGTCCACGAAAGAAGCGCTGCTCAACGCGGAGGGTTTTCGAAGTGCGGCGGAGCACTTGGCATCTGAAGGCTTAGTTGATTCGACACGTGTTGGGATCGTCGGCTTTAGTCGAACCTGCTGGTACGTGGAGACCGCGCTCATCAAGTACCCGAAACTATTTGCTGCAGCGACAATCACCGATGGGATTGATCAGAGCTATATCCAATACCATCTACTCTCCGAGGATCCCATCTACTCTTCTCAGATAGAGCATATGTATGGTGCCAAGCCGTTCGGTGAAGGGCTCCATCCGTGGCTGGCATCCGCATCAGGTTTCCATCTTGACAAGGTGGCTACTCCCCTGAGGATCGAGGCAATCGGCCCCATGTCAGTCCTCCTGGAGTGGGAAATCTACTCATCACTGCGCGAGCAAGGCAAGCCTGTAGAGCTGGCATATATCCCGCAGGGATATCACGTTCTCCAGCGCCCCCTGGATAGGTTGGCTTCAGGAGAGGGAGCAGTCGATTGGTTTCGTTTTTGGCTTCAGGACAATGAAGACCCAAATAAGACAAAACTGGCTCAATATCGGCGCTGGCGAGAAATGAAAAAATGAATGTAGCTAGCGCATCGGGTATACGGAAGTGGGCGCTTGGGGGGGACCTTATACTCCGTTTGGGCCGGGAGGCCAGTTGAGAAAAAACTGCGCCGCAGCCCAGTGCGATATGGAATGCGGCGCAGTATTCGTGCAGACCTCGGGAAAATCGAGCAAATGGGGCTACTCATCTGCCGGATAGCCGGCAGGAGTGGTCCGCATGTGTACATCAGTGTCGTTTGATAGGGACGGTGCCTTGTTGATGCCCTGGATCGTCGGCCCGGCTTTGGTCGTGCTGATGATTCTCGGTTTGGTGTATTTCATTGCATTCTCCTTTTGTTGCGAATTTCCGTTCAGAGACAGTCAAACGCTGGCTGCACCTTTACGGACCCTTTGCGCTCCGTTGCGGCGAGCGCGATTTCGTTTAATTTTGGGGCGCGGCGACGTTGCCGCTCATCTCTGACCCGACTCTGGAGCCACAACTCCAATGCAACCGTGGTCAACATGCTTCGTTGCATTCCGAGTCGTGAGCTGTCGAGGATCGCATCCAAATTGACGAGAAACGAACGGTGATCGACAAATCCGTACTCCGCCACTAGTGGTTTTTCAAACACCGCTCGTATTTTGTCGGCGCTATTGCGCACTGAGAGCAAGAGCGTCCGGATGAGGAATGCCTTACGCCTTCGCTCCAGAATTTCGGGCGGGACGATGGTTTTCAGAGCGCTGCGCATTAGGGCGCGCCGTCTACCGGGGCGCAGTAATTGTTCTCGCGGTATTCGAAAGAGAAAATCGACGAGATCTCGATCGAGGTAAGGGTAGCGATATTCATTTCTTACGGTGAATGCCGGGTTGAGGTGTGGAAGAGATTCCACAATACTCGACCAAGCCAAGGAATTGACGATTGCCACTGGGGATCGTCCGATTGACCTCCTTTGTGCGATCCGCTGTCGTTCAATCTCCTCGCACCCCCCGCGTAAAGTCGGGTGAATCCACGGCGGGATCTCGGCGAACTCTAAGCTAGGACGGTAATAGAGACTTGCGGTGGTTCGGATCGTGTCGACAAGCATGTCCAACATCGGTGTCCTCTTGACCATGCACCACCGAAACGTTTGAGAAAGCAGGCGAGGCAAATTACCTGAGAGTAGGTGTGCGGCCAATTCGGGTATGGGATACGGAACGCCACCCAGTAATTCATCGCCCCCTATACCGTTGAGAATTACTCGGTACTCTGGACCTGCAAGTCGGCTAGTTTCCCGCTCCTGTTGGATCGTTCCACTGTCAGCCCCTGGCCATAGGAAGGCTCCCTCGTCGGGATTGAGGGGCTCGTAGGTCGGGCCGTCAGTCGCGATATCGATATGAACTCCGGTTTTGCCGCGGCGAGCCTCGGTTACTGAAAAATAACGGCGCTCATTCCAATCTGGTTCAAGGTCGTTGTAGAACGAGAGAGTGTCAAGAAGCTCTGAAGTGTTCGCTCCCTGGGCCCGGCGGATCGAGTCCGACATGCAGACGATGGCTGTTGAATCCATGCCGCCACTTAGTTGGGCGAGTATCGGCGAGCCCGGCCCACTCCGGCGATCCACAGATTGCCTGAAGAGATTCAGAAAATGATCTTCATACTGCTGACTTGTTCGGTAATTAATTTCCCGCTCGCGTGCCGGTTCCCAATGGGACCGGATGGTCGATTTCTTGCCCGTCGCGACGAAGTAATGTGCAGGAGGGACCGCAACTATTCCCTCGTAGGGCGTCAGATCGTTGATGGGGCGTGAGCAGAGGTAACAGGCGAGATATCCTTGATCGAGTGGAGGCGATGTGTCGTTTACGAAGAAGGTCTCCAGATAGGTTGACCACTGGAGCGTTCCCGCCTCGTTTCTGTAATAGAGCGTTCTTGTTCCAGCGTGGTCTCTCGCTAGATACAGCGCTTTTTCTTGTTGAGACCATAATGCGAGTGCCCAATCTCCGACGAATTTTGAAAAGCAGTGTTCGCCCCAACGCGAGAATGCCGCCAGAACAATCCGCGAATCTGGGACAATCTGATCGCAGAGATCGAGTTGGACGCTTAACTCCTTGTGGTTGTCCAAACGACCGTCGAAGGTAAGCAGATCGCCTCTCAGGTCGTATGCTGGCTGCCTTTCGAGACTCATTCGATCGTGTGTGTGATAGGGCTGATATGCCATCCCTACGTTGGCGGAAACGACCACGTCGATCTGCGTATCGGCGTAGCGTTCGGTACCCTTCGCCAATGCGCATAATTTTGCGTGTTCGACGATACACCCAGCATCCTGACGAATTCCGAATATGATGCTCATCAGTGCCACCTTATGACCGGTCAACAACCTGGTAGATTTCAGATACGTAAGGTTTATCGTTGACCACATTGCCATCGACCTCTACCCAGGCATGCGATTCTGGGAGAAGAACTTGCGTTCCTGTGACCATCTGTGCAGGCCACCCATATCGACGAAGGAGCAAGGTCGTGACCACCGAACGCTGAAAGCACAGCACCTTTTTGAAATACAGCACACATGCAATGTCGACAGCTGTGCAAACCACTTCGAGAGATGTTCTTTCAACAGACGACATCTGGCGAATCGCTTCTTGGCGGACCATCTTGTAGATAGCTCCAAGCGGGTTCAAACGCATTCGGACATCAAGGCTGATGAGGAAAATCCAGCTCTGACAGACCAGATAAGTCATTGCGGCCTCCCGGGGGCGATGCCAAGCTCGTTGCAGAGGAATGCAAGTCTGACGGCAAGTGCCTCTATTCTGATCGATAGGGGCATTGTGGGAGCGTGCCCTCTTTGCGGAGTGTGGTCAACAAGGATCGGATGATGTTGAGCCGGTCTGTCCTGAAGTCGGGCAGCTGTTTTACGGACATGTGCCGGGTTGCAGCGCTCATCCTTGGCGCCGGTTACAAACAGTGTGGCCGGATAATTTACGTCGTCCTTGATGCGGTGGTAGGGAGAGTAGGAAAGCAAGGCTGCAAAATCGCTCGGGCTACTCACGGTCCCGAACTCCTTGATCCAGCGCTTGGCATTATCGAACTGCTCGTACCGCACCATGTCTAAGAGGGGAGCAATACAGAGGACTGCTCTGAATAGTTCCGGCCTCTGTGTCATGACCGCACCGACGAGCAATCCTGCGTTGGAGCCACCACAGATAGCCAATCGATGCGGCGAGGTCAACCCCTGCTGACATAACCACTCCGCAGCTGCGATGAAATCATCAAAGGCCCGCTGTCTATTTATGCCCCGTGCGGCGTCGTGCCATTCGGGGCCCTTCTCACTCCCCCCTCGAACCTCCGGTATTGCAAAGCATGCGCCGTTCTCGATCAGGATGTTCGCGAGCACGGAGAACTGAGGAGTGACTGAAACTCCGAAACCTCCATACGCGCTGAGGAGTATTGGAGTGGCTGTGTTTCGGCCGAGATTGGAAGAAACGATTGAAATGGAAATCTCCGTCTTGTCGCGCGAAGGGTAGGTGCGTCGCTGCACACAAGGGTGATTTTCCATCGGTGTCGGTAGGCTCCCTTGAGACAGACAGGTAGCGCCAACACCCGGTCGATACTCGACAAAGCAGGACGGCGTGACAAATGACTCGTAGGTCAAGAAGAGCGAGGTTGAAGTGTTATTCAAAACAGAGTGGAGTTGAATGGCTCTATCCTGGGGAATGTCAACTACCTCTACCTCGTTGCTGTTGAGGCACCACCGATGAACATATGTCTTGTCGTCAACAGGCGTGGTGGTATAGAAGGCATCACCAGTTAGCTCCACCTGCGATACAGGAATAGAAGATTCTGGAACCACAGACCCGATGAGTCGGCCATCCGTTGTGAATTCAGTTATCGAGGTGGGTAGGCCATTCATTCCTGCAAGCACAAAGACGCGGCCGCTCTTGAGAAGCGGATTTGCTGGAGTGTGTTTGTTTCCAAGAACGCGTCTCCACTGAGGGGTTGGCTCGTATGTTGCGAGGTATAGGTCTACTACGATCGCAGAGCCATGCTCGTGTCTGTGGACGACACCGAGGTGGACGTGATCAGAGATCAGGAGTAGCCGGCTGTGCGCAGTTCTCTTGAGGGCGAATACGATCGGGTCGTCGGCCAGAGGTCTTCTGAAGGAGTGAAAGCGTACTAGGTGCTCTGGAGAGGTCTGTGGCTGATCGTGGCAATAAAAAACTCCATTGATGTCCTGCGCAAACGCAAATCCGCGGGCGGAGCCGGCAGGCAGAACGAAAGGAAGCACCTCTCCGCTAGTCACGTCGATGACCCGGATTGCTTTTGTATCTGATCCTCCTTCTCTGACACCGTAAGCGACCATCGCGCCATCGTCCGAAGCCCTGTAGATGGAGAAGGAGGTGAATGGGTCTTGCAGCGACGAGTCCACGAGAATTCGCTCAACTCCGGTTGCCGCATCCTGGACATAAATGGATGCTTGCTCTCTATGTGGTTTGCGGCAGCGATAGATCAGGCGGGAGGGCGTTCGTACGGCTTGGTCGAGGACAGAGACATTGAGATAGTCCTTCAGACGCGCGCGAAGACTCGAAAGATGCGGTAGATCAGCAAAGTAACTTTCGAATCTCGTCTTTTGTCCTGTAAGCCAGGCATTGGTCCACGGAGAGTCTGGATCCTCAAGCCAGCGATACTGGTCTGCGACCTCGATACCGTGAATCAGTTCTGTGACAGGCTCTTTCGTGTTAACAGCAGCGCTCATATTGACCTCAATAGCGCGGGATCATTTACAGCGCGGTCTAAATGTCGTGCCAAGCTCCGCGAGTAGCTTTGTGATTCGGGGTCCCTACGACCAGAAGAGTTTAGCCAGTTTCCGCGCCCATAGAGGTAGGACAGAACTGCGAGCGCCGGCACCATTGCAAAGGCGCGATCGATGTCTGAATCGCAAAGAAGATCTCGCCAGTGAAGTCGATACAACTGTTCACAGTAACCTGCTCGCGTACCCTTCGGATCGTCTCGAAATACCTGGACTCTGAGTTGTTGAAAGGTGAGGAATGGATTACCAATGTGCCCCTCCGACCAATCGGTGAAGAGACAGCGCTCACCATCAACTAGGATGTTTCCTGGGTTGATATCGTTGTGGATCAGCGTGTCTGGAATTCCCAGCGTCTCCATGCGATCACAAGCGGCTTGCAGTATTGCGCCAATCTCAAATAGGCGCCGCGAACTGAGCGGTGCGACCTTATGCGAGGTCTGCAACGACATCGCTTCATCAAGGTAGTTAATGATCTGGGGCACGCTCCCATTAAGAACACGCAGATTCTGCTCAGAACAACCTGCCGTACGGAACCTGCCGATATGCGGAATACTGGCCCTCTGGAGTCTCGCCAAATTGTGTATTGCGCTTTCTACTTGCTGATCGTCGCTAGGGTCGATGTCATGCCCCGCATCCTCCATGAGCCAAGCATTCCAATCACGCCTCATCGCTATGACGGTTGGGAGATAATCCCCAACGCACTCTGACAGCGCCAAAGTGACCTCAAATTCGTGCTCATTTGGTACACCAACGGCTTTCAACCAGACGGATGTTCCACGTGTATCTGAAAAGCGAACCAAAGCGAAGTGACCGGACGCGTTAAATTGATCGATATCGCAGTTAATTGTTCTGGTGGATTGGCCAAGTGACGCGACGATCCATGATGCAGCCTCGTCGACCCATCCAACACGCGAAAATGGTCCGCGCTGGGTGATTTCTCCGTTCCGAATTGACTCTAGTGACTTTCGGGTTTCCGCATCGAGCAGTTCTTCCGTGATGTGGTCGATGTCTGTTGGGTAAAGCCCTTGCTTGTTATAGCGGCAAGAGTCATTCCGAACTTCCAATACAGCGCATGGCAATCCGGAAATGGTATTAACGATGTCGAGGACAATTGTGTTCATGCCCCATTTGCACCGGACGAGGTCGATGATTTGTTTTGTTATGCGCTCCCACTTCACAACGTTGACGCGCGGCAGCGCGGCATAATCGAGGTTCAGCACGCACAGTAACTGACCTGTACGTGGAAGGATTGGCGCAAGTAGGTACTCTGAAGTGCCGGGCATGCTCTTCCTCCCGAAGCTATTGGTGCTACGGCCGTGCCAGCAGCCCGTTGGACCGCAACTGTTCCACGAACTCGGACACATCGTCAGATACGAGAGTCTCATCGGCTCCTGTCTCAGTGGCTAGTTCCGAAATAATCTGGACAACGGACTTTCCCCGCTCGAGTTGCTGCCAGATGTATGCTCCGGTAGCGTTTAGAGTCGAGCGAATGTCACGGTCAAAATCGATGATGACTGCCCCATCGCTATCACAAGCCGAGGGAAGAAACGACGATGGTGAAGGCATATTGCACCTCGCGCTAATGTCCGATCCGCGATTATGGCGCTTGCCTCCTCAACTGCATTGATCCGGAGGAGTACACCGCACGGGATGTTTTCAAGAATGCGCTCGGCTTTGAGTTTCAACAAGGTCCGGGTGGACCATTATTTCTCTGGCCTTATAGGGCCATCAACTTGTTCCCTGTAGGCGCAAGGGTAGTCCCCGTAGTGCGCCACGAGGAGGGGCTCAGGAGGGACCAGAGGGATGGTGTGTATAGAACGATGTTCGGAGCCGCGAATCTGAGTCAAGTGTCCTTCTTGTCGAGGCACAGCATAGCCGTGCGGTTGCTCAACTCTGTTCGGTTACTCGCGCCAAAACGTTCAAACAGGGCGCTGAGGGTGCGTTTCACGGTACGGATACTGAGATGTAGTTCTCGTGCCATCTCGTTATTCGTCTTGCCCTGCACCAACATTGCGAGCACCTTTGTTTCTCGTGGCGTAACAAGCATTGTCGATAGTGCGCCTGGGACACGGACGCCACTGTAGTTGCGCTGGGGGCGAGCCAATGGCAGGCGAGGCGTAGAAAGAGCCGTAAGGACAATGTCTGCGCGGCAGGTAATGAGACGCGGCTTGAATCGGAGAATCTCGGTTCGGATCTCTTCTATGTCGTAGCTCGGAAGGTAGGCTACTTCAATGCCGTTACCGTACTTCAGTACCTTCTGTGCGTCCAAGGGACTACAAGCGAACAAAAGGACGCGCATGCGGTGTTTTGTCTGTAGAGCTACGTTGTCTTCACTGCCATCGCCTGCTGCAGTGGAAATATGGTCAGCATGGTCGGGGGGCGCCTTGATACTCATTTGGGTCACCTCGATGATTGACCGATGGGTTGGCTCGGCGCTGCAAGGAACATCGGCGTGTCAGCAGCATAGGTCCAGGTTTTGGAAGTGCAAGGATTATTTTGCCGCGTGTCGGATCCGCTACAAAGATGTGGGGTGAGGTCGCGATGACCCTTGATTTTTCCTGTCGAATCCAAACCCTCGGCGAGCAAACAAGACCCGTGGAGAAACGGAGTCGAGGGTATCCGGGAGTGAGCAATGGGAAAAGATGTCAGCAATCGGTTCGAATGTTCGCTGTGACGGATCGGCACCAATGAATATGTGCGTTCCAGACCCTACATTGATCGACCTACTATTTTCAGATCCTCAACATGCCGCCTGCCTTCTCGCCGACTGATGTAGACAACCAGGTTGATACTTCGACGCACGTCTTCTTCTGCGACACTCAGTTGCAGATTCGAGGCGCTGCGAATGGCGAGACTGGCGAGGCGATGGATAGCCTCTTCCGCGCTGCTGGCGTGGATTGTCGCTAGCATCCCGCGGTGGCCAGTATTCATGGCATCCAGCAGCGTTCGCGCTTCAGGGCCACGCACCTCGCCGACGATAATGCGGTCCGGCCGGTGCCGCAAGACGGCTTTCAGCAAGTCGTCAAAGGTCACCTGGCTGCGATGCGTATCGGTCTGTGACTCGGTGGAGACGATGTGCGGCTTGCGGATGTGTAACTCGGCAGTATCCTCAATGAGAAGGATGCGCTCATGTTGAGGAATGGCATCGGCGAGCACGCCGAGGAGCGTTGACTTTCCACTGCCTGTTCCGCCGGCGATGAGAATATTCTGTCCTTCGCGCACGGCCTCGGTGAGCGTGGCTGCCTGTTCCTCGGTCAGCATCTCGACCCGTATGAGGTCGGCCAGAGTGAAACCCCGCGATGTGAACCGGCGAATCGTCACGAGGGGGCTGGGATTGACCACGGGCGGAATCATGGCGGCCATGCGGCTGCCGTCGGGCAGGTGCAAATTGAGGATGGGAGAATCGGCGTCCAGTTTTTTCCCGAAGCGGTTGGCGATCACCTCAAGTCCGGTCTGCAATGCGCCATCGTCAAACTGAACATCGGAGAGCCGTTGAATCTGTCCGTTCTCTTCGATCCAGACGGAGCCGTCTGGGTTCACCATGATCTCGGAGATGGTCGCGGATTCGAGCAGGTGCTCGATGGGTTTCAGGAACGGGATAATGACTTCAAAGCTCATTTGGAAATCCTCTCTGGATCGAAGCCGATCCGCTCCTGGTCGAACCACGACATGGTGACAGGCAGGAAATCCGGCTTGAGGTAGCAGTAGGTCGGCGGCAGCGGGCTGACGCCATCGAAGGCGACGACCACGGACTGCGCGTTTTTCAAATCGAAGAAGACCTTCTCCTCGAACAGCGGCTCCTTATGCTTCTGGTACTGCTTGGAAGCCGAGACCGACCCTTTACTGGATGAAGTCCGGCCAGAAAGCCAGCCGACGTTGGCGTTGGTGGAGGACTCGGAGACGGTGTAACTGATGCGCGTGCGGTCGGCTTTGCCACACAGTTCCGAGGCGTACCGCGCCGTCTCCGGGTCCGTGGTCGTGAGGAAGACCTTATTACGGAGAGCCTGCAGCAGGGTCTTGACACCCTCATTGGGCAGCGCGTCTTTGAGGCTGGATACGCTTTGCGTAGCGACGATGGGAATGCACTTCGGCTGCCTCGATAGGGACAGCCAGCGTTCGTCGCCGGTGGGATTGTCGGCACCCACCGTGGCGAAGTTCTGGTACTCGTCGCAGATGAAGACGGTCGGGCGATAGTGTCGCTCCGGATGCGCATCCATCCGCGGGATGCGCAGCATTACGGCCCGCTGATAGTCGATCTTCATCATGGTGCCGATGGTTTTGGCCAACGCGGGGTTCAGGGCCACAGGAAAGTTCAGGCCAACAACAGCGCCCGATTCGATCAGTTCCTCGAACGGCCGCAAAACGACGCCACGCGGATCGGCGGCGCATGGCTCGCCATCATAGAGTTCTTTCGGTGGGCAGAAGACCCGGCGCACATCCGGGTCGGTCTCGAAGAGCGACAGAAAGACCGCGATGCCTTGGACGATGCTGGTCTTGACCTCGGAACGAAAGAACTTCCAGTGCTCCCAGTACCAATACTGGACACTATCGAAGCGTCCGCGCTGCTCCGGCCGGTACGGCTTGTGTGTAAAGACATCGAAGGCCGCCAAGGTTTCCTGCGTGAGAAGAGTCTCCAGCACCTCGGTCCAAGCGATCAGATAGAGACCCGCATCCTTATTCCACTCGAAGCCAAGCGGGGACAACAGGCTCTCATGTTCCCGGTACGCATCTTTATCTATGCCGATATAGCTGGTGGTGCTGAAGCGCGAACCTACCTCGATGAGCATCTCCTCGAGCCTTCCCGCGCTGATGACGGTGCGGAAGAGATCGGCCATCGTGAGGTATCCGTCGCGGATGCGGTGCAGCATGATCACGTATCGGACAAGGTCCGTGTAGGACTGCTGCCAAAACGGCTCTCTGCCCTTGCCCCAGATCGAGGTGATGATGGAGGCGATGTTGAATGCCTGGGCGTAGGGATCGAGCGTGCTGTTCATTGGGTTATAGCGGATATCGCCGTCGAGCGAAACCTCGACATAATCCCGTTCCCGACCGCACCATTTCAGGATGCGCTGAAGCTGGTGGCAGAGATCGCCCTTGACCTCCAGGACAATGCCCGACAATCGACGCGCCGGGTCATTGGCACGATACGCGAACAACTGCCGCATCGCCGGCAATATAAGCCCATAAGTCTTGCCACTCCCAATTGAGCCGAACGATGCGACGCCGGTATAGAGGCCGCGCTCCGGGATAGACAGCCACTGCGGAGCCGGACTGGGCTTGGGCACGAGCTGGTGGTGGACCTCGCCGAGTACCAGTGAAAGCTCAGTCCGAGTATGCGGGTCGGGATAAGGAGGCAGTGCGCCAGCGGCCAACTCCGACTCAGTCCTGTAGAGATGAACGTACAGCAAAGAGAAGATCATGGAGAAGACGAGGAACGGCGTGCTGTACAGAAAGATGATGTAGCTCCATACCAGGCCATGAAAGACTTGAGGCCGCTCTAGCGCGATGAGGCGCAGCAAGGGATTCGCCACGTTCATCGGGAAGATGCTGTTGAGGGCGATGCCGCAGGCCGTGCTTAGCCCCAGCGAGAGCAGGAGACGGTGCTCGACCAGCGGACGGATGATTCTCTGAATGTGTGGAAACTGGCGCATCGTTTGAAGCCTCCCTCTATGCGCGAACCGCCGCCGCGTCTGACTTTTGAGCGGGTTCTGTGGTTGCTTTAGCCGGCGCAGGTACAAGCCTGGCGGTGCTCGCAGACCGTCCTGCGGCCGTAGTGAGGCTGGCTTTGTGTTTCAGGAAGTCCTCTTCCTGGGTCAGCGCGAAGCGCAGCAGTTCGTTCACGATGTACTTGCGGTCGTTGTTCGACCAGCTCGCCAGCAGGTCGATGTCCTGTGAGATGGTGTCCTCGATGTTGGTCTTGAGCAGAACGAGGTTGATCTTGCTGGCTCCATGCTCGATCTTGAATTTACTCATCGGTGGATTCCTTTCTCGCCGCACTCGCGGTCAAGTTGAGGGTTATGGCAACACAGCGTGTGTACCCGTTCGGATTCGCTACAGGTACTCGGCACATACTTTTCCGGTACTTACTTCGGTCAGGCGAAGTACCGAATCTGGACCCAACCTGGTACTGGCCAGGACTGAATCGCGTACCTAACTCGGTCCAAGGTTGGTACGTTCCGGTGCCGGGGGTGGGAGCGACCAGCGCGGCGTAGCCGACGCGGCAGGCTGCAAAGCCGGGGTCGCTCCCACCCC
>Ga0255353_1000384_pt1 | contig 28792 bp, 27 predicted proteins | sample HBST25metaG_FD_189941 | JGI IMG/M metagenome (GOLD analysis project Ga0255353, IMG submission 189941) | Peat soil microbial communities from Stordalen Mire, Sweden - H.B.S.T25 | ecosystem: Environmental > Terrestrial > Soil > Wetlands > Peat | place: Sweden: Norrbotten County, Stordalen Mire...
GAAGGGATAGCGTTGGCGATCTGGCTGCCTGGTGGTAGCGGGAAGGGGCTGGAGGGGATAGCGTCTGCGATCTGGCTGCCTGGTGGTAGCGGGAAAGGGCTGGATGGGATAGCGTTTGCGATCTGGCTGCCTGGCGGTAGCGGGAAAGGGCTGGATGGAATGGTGCTTGCGACGGCGTAGGTGGCGGAAACGGCCAAAACGGCAGCGGCAACAACACTACGTAACTTCAGCGAAGTGAAGATCATGTAATTACGCTCCTTCAGAGTGAGAAATAAACTTTGCACCGCAAGGTTAACCTAAATGGTGCAGGTATGCTACCACAAAAGTAACATTTAAAAAGATTTTTTTGTTGGTACCAATACTGGCAGTCCGTACGCGGGCGCGGCCTCCTCGATGAATTCAGGATTTGCAGCGGTCTCGGCAGATGCCAGACCGGAAGGGAACCCATGCCGCGCAGCGCGGAATTTGACGCGATAGGCAGGGCTGTATCTGCCGCTTGCCGAGCCCGCGCCAGAATTGCGCGGATAGTTTCAGCCTGCCCCACGGTTTTGCCGTTGGCGCATCTGGGACGTGGGAAGGCAATGAGCGTGGGCCACAACAGAAACCCGGCGTGGGAGCGCGCCTTGGCGGCGTTTTTCGCCGGCAATCAAGATCAGGTATCTAAATCGCCAACATCGTTGTCTGGCGATTTTCATCTGGAGCCAGGCCGATTGGCGAGTAGATAAGCTATTGACTAATGTGTATATAGGGGGCGTTGGGAACGTCTGTTCGCCGCAGCTCTGGCCACGGGAAACCGGACATTGCAAAGTGGGTTACCTTTCTGAAAACTTTGGTGCCGTGGGTCGAATGGGAAAAGTCAGATAGAGTGGCCACACAACCCCTTTTTGGTCAGGGGTGCAGCCTATGAGTGCTTTGAAACCAGGGGTATCGTCAGGTTCTGTGCTTCCTGAGTCGGCCACCTCCCGGCAGGAAGTGCGTTGCGCGGTTCGATTTCCGCTTGTGCTGCCAGTGGTGCTGTCGAGCGGCAAAGAGGAGTTTGCCGCCCGTACCCGGAACGTCTCCGCCAGCGGGGTGCTTTTCGAGCTGGATCGCGCTCTGCATGTCGGGCTTGAGATCCATTTTTCGTTGCGCATGCCCGGTGCAGTGCTTGGTACCCCTCACGATGTGCTGGTTCATTGCCGCGGACGTGTGGTACGCTGCTCCATGAGCCAAACTCAGTATCTTGCTGCAGCCACGATCGACGAGTACCAGTTCGCGGAGCAGTAACAGCCTGAGTCAGCCTTCCGATAGCCGCTTATGGATTTCTTGGACGATTCCCCCGATGGCGAAATTCTCGACGTCCCGGTCAAGCCGGGGACGGTGCGCATCATTCTTGCTGATTCCCAGGCGATTTATCGCGTAGGCATTCGCAAAGTGTTCGCGCTTGAAGACGACCTTCGCGTCGTGGCGCAAGCTGATTCTCTTCAGAATTTGCGGGCCGCCATCGAGCGCTTTCCCACCGACGTAGTTCTTCTGGAGGGGAGCCTGCTGGTCGGCACGGCCAACGTCATCCCCGATCTGCTGCGGATTGCCCCCGATGTGAAGCTGATTGTGCAGGCCGTTGCGGCCGACGAAAATCACACTGTGGAGCTTTACCGTCGCGGCGTTCGCGGCATCATCTCCCGCTCCATTTCGCCCGACCTGCTGGTCAGGTGCGTACGCAGAATCGCCGCCGGCGAAACCTGGATCGACAATCAGTCGGTCAATTGGGTGATTGAGGCCTATCGCTCCCAGGCCGCAGCCCTGGTGAGTCCGCGCAGCCAACCGCGGCTTTCGCCCAAAGAGATGTCAATCATTACCTGCATCACACAGGGCAAGCGCAACAAGGAGATTGCCTTTCAGTTGGGAACCACTGAGCAGGTGATCAAGAATTATCTGCGCAAGATCTATGACAAGTTGGGGGTCAGCGACCGGCTTGAACTCGCTCTTTATTGCCTGCATAACAAGATTATTCAGACGGATGCGGACGAAGTGACGGTGGCTCAGAAGGCGTTGGGCGCCTAGTGTGGTGTCCCCGAAGTTCATCGCATAATTTGGGGACGCAACCGCAGGTTCTTCGACTACGATTGGCGCAAAATACGCGCCAATCTTCGCTCAGGATGACAGCCTATTTTTGATACGAACTTTGGGGACAGGACACTAGAGCGTTTTCGGCCTTATTGTTTGCGGTTGAGACGGATCTTTGTTGCCACCCACCCTTGAATCAAAAAGCGATTCAAGGATGGGGCACCCAAAGTTTGTTAACACTTAAACCGAAAACGCTCTAGCCGGAGATTCTTTTCCGCTACAGTTCACAGGCGCAGGCGGGTTTTCGCTGTGCTTGCGGGCAAGCTCCAGCAAGCGGATCAACTCGGCCAATTCCGCGCCGTTCAAGTGCCCAAGCATCTCCGCAGGCGCCTTTTGGATCACGGGCTCCATCTCCCGCAACAGTTCCAGCCCAGCCTCGGAGATCTGCGTCCATAGCACGCGCCGGTCGTTTCGGTCGCGCTGCTGGCGGATGAGGTTGAGCTTCTTCAGCCGCGCCAGCAGCCGGGTAATATCCGGCTCGGCGGTAATCATACGGCTACCGATCGCCGAACAGGTAAGCCCCTGGGGATGAGCGCCGCGCAGAATCCTGAGCACGTTGTACTGCGTCGAGGTGATGGCCCAGCGGCGGGTCTTGAGCTGGAAGGCGCGTTGCAGGCAGTCGGCGCTGCGAAGCAGGTTCAGCAGCGCCTCCTCCTCAATGCTGGAAAATGGGGGGTCCTGCGCGATTTCGACTTTCAGGCTTGCCATCGACAGTCTCCCCCATCGGTTCAGATCTGCTATTTCATGGTAAAGGCGGCGGAAGCCGCCCCCATTTCTCTTCGTATCCGTCTTATTGCTTGACGATTTCAAGCTCAATGGTCAGCTTGACCTCGTCGCCCACCAGGGCAGTCGGAAAGGCGGTTCCAATTCCGAAGGCCATGCGGCTGATGGTGGTGGTTGCCGAAAAGCCGGAGTGCAGCTTGTGGTCCATGCCGTTCTCGATCGGCGTGGAAGGGCCATCCACATCGAGGACTATCGGCTTGGTCACGCCGTGCAAGGTGAAGTTGCCGGATACTGTCAGCTTGTTGCCGTTCCTCACCACATTGGTGCTGGTGAAGGTGGCGGTGGGGAACTTGGTCACGTCGAAGAAGGCGTCGGTTTTGAGGTGCGTGTCACGGGGCTCTTCGCCTGTGTCCACAGTGCTGGTGTCGATGGTGGCCGTCACGGTGGCCTTGGTAATGTCGGCTTCGTTGTAAACGAGCGTGGCCGCCACCTTGCCAAAGCGCCCATGCACGTTGGAGACTCCGCCGTGCTTGATGCTGAAGTCCACTTCGCTGTGGGCCGGATCGGAGGCCCAAGTTGAGTATTGCGCCATGGCCAGGGGAGCTGCCAGCGCCAGAATGCCAGTTACAAGTGCCAAATGTTTCATTGTCGATATTCCTTTCGGTGCCGGCCATTGGCCGCTTCAGGGTTGGGAAAAGAGAGCAGAGCTCTCACCGGATGCGCGCGGAGACGGGGGGAAACATGAACTGCTCTGCGCTGAATCTTCTGATGCAGATAGGATGCCCGAGGAAAAGTATTCGTTGCAACAAACATAAATGAATTTGCAACTTCTACGGTCTGCGGGGCCAAACGCTGTCGAATATGGCTGTCGAAAGAGCAAAATTCATTCCGGCGGCTGGCAGCGGGCTGGGCGCAATTCAATTCTGTTATTCTCCGGCCTATGTCAGTGATCGGCCACCTTCGCCAACTCACCCGCCCCCAGCGCCACACATTTGTGGCCGCCTTCCTGGGCTGGACACTCGATTCGCTCGACTTTTTTCTGCTGATTTTCTGTGTGAAAGCGATTGCCGGGGAATTCCACACCCAGCCCTCTGCGGTGCTGGGCGCGGTCTTTATGACCCAGGCCTTCCGGCCGGTGGGCGCTCTTCTTTTTGGCATGTTGGCCGATCGCTATGGCCGCCGCCCGGTGCTGATGGCCAATATTCTCAGCTTTTCGGTCATCGAACTGGCCTGCGCCTTTGCGCCCTCGCTCACAGTGCTGCTGGTGTTGCGGGCGCTGTTTGGCATCGCCATGGGTGGCGAGTGGGGCGTGGGCGCGGCGCTCACCTTTGAGAGCCTGCCCAGGGAAGGTCGCGGCGCCTTCTCCGGCATCCTCCAGGAGGGCTACGCGATGGGCTCCATTCTGGCCTCGGGCGCCTTCGCACTCTTCTTCCATTGGATTGGTTGGCGCGGACTGTTTATTCTCGGCGCGGCGCCCGCTCTGCTGGTCTTCTATGTGCAGATGGAGGTCGAGGAGTCGCCGGTGTGGCTGGCCGGCGCAAGAAAGCGCCTGGCCCGTTCTGCCGATTCTGGCCGGCCAGCAAGGGCTGGGGAGTTGGCCCGCCTGATGGCTTTCGTGCCCACCTTTCTCTTTTTGGTGCTGCTGATGACCGCCTTCATGAGCTTTTCGCATGGCACCCAGGATGTGTATCCAACCTTTCTCTCGGTGCAGGCAAAACTCTCGCCGCAGACGGTCGGGCTTATCGGCGTGTTGTATGGCTTCGGCTCTATCGCCGGCGGCATTGTCTTTGGATCGCTCTCTGAAAAATGGGGCCGCAAGCGGGCTATTGTCACCGCGGCCCTGCTGGCGATTCCCGTGATTCCGCTCTATGCCTACGGCCACTCGGCCGTCACGCTGGGCATCGGCGCGGTGCTCATGCAGTTTATGGTGCAGGGAGCGTGGGGAGTGGTGCCGGCTTATCTCACTGAGCTATCGCCAGCCCCGGTTCGGGCTACGGCGCCGGGCCTTGCCTACCAGTTGGGTGGCCTGATTACCTCGTGGAACGGCAAGGCGCAGGCCCTGGCTGCCGAGCGTTGGGGCAGTTACCCCGCGGTGCTGGCGGTTACCGTGATTGTGGTTGCGTTGTCGCTTTCCGGCCTGGCGCTGATGGGCCGCGAGGCCAAGGGGCAGGATTTGTCAGCGGCGTAACAGGCTGCGGAAAAACTGGAGATATAGGGTGAAATGGTCGCAAAGTGTCCATCCGTGGCTAAAGCCAGCGTTGATTTTGCTGGCTTTATGCGGGGGTTGAAACCCCCGCCTCCCTCCGGATTGAGTTTTTCCGCAGCCTGTTGGTGGCCTCGCGATGGGAGAAAAGAGGCAAGCAGTCTTTGTGAATCCAAGACTGAGCCTCAATGCACTCCCGGTGGCGGCGCCGCATGTTTCACCGGCTTCTTGAACAGCCACGCAGCCGCTGCGCAGAAGAAGGCCAGCAGAGCCGTCCAGCGGAAGACATCCACATAAGCCATGAGAGCGGATTGCTGCTCCATCAAGCCGTAAATCAGTCCCAGGGAGCCGGGCCGGGCCTGGGCCGGGCCGATGTGGTGGCCCAGGTAGCCTGCGATCAGTTGCGATTTTTGCTGGAAGACCATGGTGGACGGAGTGAGATTGGCGCCGATCTCGGTTTGGTGCAGAGCGGAGCGGCGGATCAGCGCGGTGGTGGCCATTGAGATTCCGATCGACCCGCCGATGTTGCGCAGCATGTTGGCCAGTCCCGTGGCGTTGCCCATCTCCTTGTTGGGGATGGTGGCCATCATCATGGTAGACAGGGGCACAAAGACAAAGCTCAGCGCAAAGCCGGTGAGCGTGATGGGAATCAGCAGCGTGTAGGGGCCAATGTCGAGGTTGATGGTGCCGAAAATCAGGGCGCAGATGCCGAAGCCCAGGAATCCGGCACTGAGCAGCTTGCGGTTGTCGATGCGGGAGCCGAGAATGCCGATGACCGGCGAGCCGATGAACGACCCGATGCCGCGCGGACCCACCACCAGCCCGGCGGTGAAGGCCGTGTAGCCCAGGATCTCCTGGTAGTAAAGCGGCAAGATGGCGATGGTGATGTAGATGCACATCCCCAGCAGCGCAATCAGGATGCAACCGGTGCGAAAATTGCGGTCTTTGAGGACGTGCAGGTCCACCAGGCCGTTGGGCTTGGTCCACGAGTGCCAGATCCAAAGCACCAGCGATGTTGCCAACGCCGCCACTGTCCAGCGCACCCAGGCGGCGCCGAACCAGTCGTCCTCCTGGCCCCGGTCGAGCACAATTTGCAGGCTTCCGGTCCAGACCATGAGGAGGCCGAAGCCGATGTTGTCAAAGGCGCCCACCTTGGCGTTCTTGATGTAGGGCGGATCGTGGACGAAGCGGCTGACCATGAAAACCGCCAGAATGCCCACGGGAATGTTGATGTAGAAGGCGTAGCGCCAACTGAACGTGTCGGTCAGCCAGCCGCCCAGCGTAGGTCCGATGACCGGAGCTACGACGATTCCCAGGCCATAGGCAGCCATTGACATTGACCGCTTCGATATGGGAAAGCTCTCCAGCAGGATGGATTGCGACAAAGGTTGCAGCGCGCCGCCGCCTGCTCCTTGCAGCACCCTGGCCAGCAGAATCACTCCCAGCGACGGAGCCGCGCCGCAGAAGAACGATGCGATGGTGAAGATGATGATGCAGGTGAGCAGAAAGCGCTTGCGGCCGAAACGCCGGGCAAACCAGTTGGAGGCGGGCAAAATCACCGCGTTGGCCACCAGATAGCTGGTCAGCACCCAGGTCGCTTCCGAATTCGACGCCGACAAGCTGCCGGCGATGTAGGGCAGAGCCACCGAGGCGATGGCAGTGTCCAACACCTCCATGAAGGTGGGTAGCATCACCGAAGCCGTCACCAGCCACGGGTTCACGCCTTGGGTGAGCGGGTAGCGGGCTTGGGCGGCGGCGGTGGTCATTATTGTCGGAACCCTTTGAGGGTAAACGATTGGAGGGCTGGCCGCCAGTGACGGAAGACTGCCGGTGCGGGATGCCGTTTTTCAGTCCATGAAAAAGGGCCTGCCGAAACCCGGTGCGTCCGGCTTGGTGGTCTTCGACCCTCTTCACTGCCTTCTCTTCCAAGAACTGCGGGAAGGGAATCGGGCCTTTGAGCTGGATCGGATAGTTTATCGATGCGCCATCAAATAAAGTTGACACTATCTCACTCAATGTTGCATCCTAATAGAGTCAGAATTTTCTAGAAACAGGCAGGAAACCAAACATGGCAAAGATTATCGGCATTGACCTCGGCACCACCAATTCGTGCGTTGCCGTTCTCGAGGGCGGAGAGCCCAAAGTGATTCCAAATGAAGAGGGTGCGCGTACTACGCCCTCGATCGTCGCTTTCTCAAAGAGCGGCGAGCGGCTGGTGGGGCAGGTGGCCAAGCGCCAGGCCATCACCAACCCTGAGAACACCATTTTCTCCATCAAGCGCTTCATGGGCCGCCGCTACAACGAAGTGAGCGACGAGATGAAGATGGTGCCCTTCAAGGTGATCCAGCAGAGCGACCATGTGGGTGTTCTTGCCCAGGGCAAGGAGTATACCCCGCCGGAAATTTCAGCCATGATTCTGCAAAAGCTGAAGGCATCCGCCGAGGCCTACCTGGGTGAGCCGGTGACCGAGGCCGTGATTACGGTTCCGGCCTACTTCAATGACGCTCAGCGCCAGGCCACCAAGGATGCGGGCAAGATTGCCGGCCTGGATGTGAAGCGCATTGTGAACGAGCCGACCGCGGCCGCGCTGGCCTATGGGCTGGACAAGAAGAAGGACGAGACCATCGTGGTCTATGACTTCGGCGGTGGCACCTTCGATGTGTCGATTCTTGAAGTGGGTGAAGGCGTCATCGAGGTCAAGTCCACCAATGGCGATACGCACCTGGGCGGCGACAACCTCGACCAGCGTATTGTCGAGTGGCTGATAGCCGAATTCAAGCAGGAGCAGGGGCTGGATTTGGCTTCAAAGGGCAATGAAATGGCCCTGCAGCGGCTCAAGGATGCAGCCGAGAAGGCCAAGATCGAGCTCTCGACAACCATCGAGACGGAGATCAATCTGCCTTTCGTCACCGCCGATGCCAGCGGACCCAAGCATCTGGTTCGCAAGCTGACCCGCGCCAAGCTGGAGCAGTTGGTGGGCGATCTGCTTGAGCGCTCGCTCGAGCCCTGCAAGAAGGCTCTCACCGACGCCGGCATCAGCATCAACGAGATTAGCGAAGTGGTTCTGGTGGGCGGGCAGACGCGCATGCCCAAGATTCAGGAGTTGGTGAAGACCATGTTCGGCAAGGAGCCCCATCGCGGCGTGAACCCCGATGAGGTGGTGGCCATCGGCGCGGCGGTCCAGGCCGGCGTGCTGGCCGGCGAGGTCAAGGATCTGCTGCTGCTCGACGTAACCCCGCTCACCCTGTCCATTGAGACGCTGGGCGGCGTGGCCACGTCCATGATTCCGCGCAACACCACCATCCCGACCAAGAAGACCGAGACTTTCTCCACGGCTGCCGACTCGCAGACCGAGGTCGAGGTCCACGTGCTTCAAGGCGAACGGCCCCTGGCGGCGCAGAACCGGACGCTGGGCAAGTTCAAGCTGGCCGGCATTCCTCCGGCGCCGCGCGGCGTGCCGCAGATCGAGGTCACCTTTGACATCGACGCCAACGGCATCCTCAACGTGACGGCCAAGGACAACGCCACCGGCAAGGACACGCGCATCACCATCACTTCCAGCTCAGGTTTGAGCAAGGAAGAGGTGGAGCGCATGGCCAAGGACGCCGACGCCCACTCCTCCGAAGACAAGGAGAAGCGCGACGAGATCGAGGCCCGCAACTCGCTGGATGGATTGGTCTACAACATCGAAAAGATGCTGAAGGAATCTGGCGACAAGATTCAGGGCGCGGAGAAGACTGAGGTCGAGTCGGTTCTGGCCGAGTCAAAGAAGGTGCTCGAGGGCACGCCGAGTTCCGCGGACCTGAAGGCCGCCCACGAGAAGCTGACCCACGCCAGCCACAAGCTGGCTGAGGTGATGTACAAGGCCAAGGCCGACGAAGCCGCAGCCGGAGCAGCACCCGCCGCAGGGGAGCCCGCCGCCGAACCGAAGAAGGAAGGCGAAGTGATCGACGCGGAGTACGTGGACGTGGACGAGAAGAAGTAAGGGTCTTAGTTGGCAGAACTGGAGTTGAATGCGGAGCGCTGATCCTTCTCGGTCAGCGCTCCGCATTCAACTGAGCCGACTTTGTTGTGCAGCTTAAAGGCTGGACCCGCGGACGAGAACGGACCTCTAATTGGGAGGCTATATGGGCGCAAAGCAACTGGTTGAATTAGCTGAAAATCGCGGGCTTATTGACGCAAAAAACATATCGAATTACTTCAAGAAATGCCGTGGTCCGGAGCTGGATAAGCTTAACCAAGAGTTAGAGGAAGCCCTGGGCGACGTTTCCGATATACAAGATAGCATTTCCCGAACTTCGTACAATTACCTAGCCAGCGCTTCGTTTCGCGGGGACTACGGGTGTGTGCAGCCTCAATGCAGGGTGGACTCTGTGTCCGGAATGGCGAGGTTTTCGCTTCTCTATGCTGATCGCGTCGTTCTGCCAATGCACCTGTCGCCTGCTCGGGATCGCTCTTGGCTAGATGGCACCTTCCGCGTGCTTGCCGAACTCCGTCCTTTGCTGGACTCAGGAATAGTTGTGCCAATGGAAATTAAGGTCTGCTATTGCAAGGAGTGCTACGCGCAATATTCTGCGCCGATAATTGAGCATGCGCGCTCCGCTGCGGACGCGGCTGCCAAGGGGATAAAGGTGAAATTCCTTCACACACACACGGGGAGGACTCGATCCAATCGAACCCGCTGGACGTTCCAAATAACGTGGCCCAAGGAATATTCCCCGTCACCTGTGCCGATATTGTCAGTTGAGAAGCTTCCTCCCGTCCTTGAACGATTCATCGGAACCCACGGGGAAGACACGGTGCTTCCAATCGACGTAGTCAGGGAGAGTGAACTTCTAATAAATTATTTTGTGCCCGTCTCTTTTGATTACCTAATCCAAAGAACCTTGAACAAATCCGCAGGCTGCGTATATCTATCCGACTCGGAGCGCGAGATCCGTCAGATCGAGGATCTGGCGGGCGAGGGGATGGATGCAAAACGCAACGAAATCCTGGCTTCTATGTCCCACGAAATACCCCTCTTTGCGAACATTCGGCTCGAGACTCTTTCGGAAGTTCGTCGGCTAGACGGTGATGCGTTCGCCGCGTATCGGGCTGCACTGGACCAGGCAGCAAGCGAGGCGAGCCGGGAGGGAACAACCGCTGAGCGATCACGGCAAATATACTTTGATGTCATTCAACCGAAGCTAAGTGCGTTGGAACGAAAGTATGAGGTCATGCGCAAGCGATCTAAGACTGACCTAATTCTCTCCTACGGGGTTCCAGCAGCAACATTGGCGATGGGTGTAATCTGCGGCGCCTCGCATGGCGTCGGTGGTGTGTTAGAGATCACCGGGGGGTTGCAACTCGTCAAGAACTTGGCCAAGGAACTTCAACCGATCCAGCAAACGGATGCCGCTCTTGATCCGATCAGAAGCGACCCAATGTACTTTCTCCTGAAGATGAAAAAGGCACACGCCAAAGACTGCTCGGGGTGAAGTTTTCTTTAAAGGGGACAAAGATGTCGATTCCGCGCAAGACCGGAAGACTGATGCCGCCGCTTCATCCCGGCGAGATGCTGCGTGAGGATTTCCTTATCCCGCTTCGGATGACGGCGAAGATGCTGGCCGCTGAAATCAAGGTGCCGGAGCGGCGCGTAGTTGCTATCGTAAAGGAGAGGCAGGGGCTCGACGCCGATCTTTGCTTGCGTCTCGCGCGATACTTCCGCATGTCGCCGGAATTCTGGATGAACCTCCAGAAAGATTACGAATTGGAAACGGCGAGGCAACATTGGCCGATGATTTGCAAGGAGGTACCCATGCACCCGAAGGATCGGAAGACCGGCGGATTGAAGGTACCCAAGAGAGCGTAACCAGGAAACGAGTCCACACACACCATGCCCACGACGCAAAACAAGGACTATTACGCCACGCTAGGCGTGAAAAAGACGGCCACGCCGGAGGAGATTCGCAAGACTTTCCGCAAGCTGGCGCGGCGGTATCACCCCGACGTGAATCCGGGGGACAAACGAGCCGAGGAGAAGTTCAAGGAAATCTCAGAGGCCAACGACATTCTGAGCGACGAGAAGAAGCGCAAGATCTATGACCAGATGGGCTTCTACTCCGACCAGATTGACCCGGCGCAGGCCGAAGCCTATGCGCGGCAGCAGGATGCCGGCGGGCGGCCTCCGGTGGACTTTGACGGCTTCGATTTTTCCGGCTTTGGCGGGCCTGGGCACCAGCCCAGCCAGCAGACCGGGCCGGGTTCGCCGGGATGGGGCAGCTTCAAGGACATTTTTTCAGGAATATTTACCGGCGCGCAGCAGCCGCAGCATCAGCGCGGGCCGCAGCCGGGCACGGACCTCGAGTACCAGGCCACGGTGGACTTCTGGACGGCCATTCGCGGCGGCCAGGCGCGCATCCAGGTGAACCGGCACGAGACCTGCCCCACCTGCCACGGCCAGGCGCATACCGGCGGGGTCATGCAATGCCCGGAGTGCAACGGCTCGGGCCAGGTGACGCAGATGGGCGGGCGCATGAAGTTCAACATTCCCTGCCCGCGCTGCAACGGCACTGGGCGCACGTCGAACGCCTGCCCCACCTGCCATGGCGAGGGAGTGGTGAGCCGGTCGGAGGCGGTCGAGTTTCGCATCAAGGCAGGAACCCGCGACGGGCAGCGCATCCGGCTGCAAGGCAAGGGTAATGCCGGATTGAACGGCGGCGCGACCGGCGACCTGTTCCTGATTGTGCGCACCGGGACGCATCCGGTGTTTACGCGGGTGGGCGACGACATTCAGCTTACGGTTCCGGTGACCATTGCCGAGGCCTCGCTGGGAGCCAAGGTGGATGTGCCGACCATCGATGGCCGCGCGCAGTTGAAGATTCCTCCCGGCACGCAGAGCGGGCAAAAGCTGCGCATGAGGGAGCGCGGCGTTGAGAACGCGGGGCGGGCCGACCAGCGCGGCGATCAGATTGTGACCGTCGAGGTGGTGGTGCCGCACCTCCAGGACGAGCGCAGCCGCGAGATTATGCGCGAGCTGGCCAAGCTGAATAACCAGGATCCGCGCGTCTCGCTGTTTGACAAGCTGTAGTGCTTGCGGACGGAACCTGAAGCACTTCGCGAATGATTTAAGGTAATCTGATTCGGGAAAGAATCATGGCCGCAAAACGCAAGACCAAAGGCGCGTACATGATCTCGGCGGTGGCCGAGATGTACGAGATTCACCCGCAGACCCTGCGCCTGTATGAGCGCGAGGGACTGCTGAAGCCGTCGCGCACCGAGGGCAACACGCGCCTCTACACCGACGAAGACTTGGAGCGGCTGGAGTTCATCCTCAACCTGTCCCGCGATCTGGGCGTCAATATCGCCGGCATCGCCATCATTCTGCAAATGCGGGAGCGGATGGAAGAGATGAACCGGCAGATGCAGAGCTTTGTCGAGTATGTGCGGACGGAGATGCTGGCGCGCTTTCAGCAGAATGCGCCCGGCTCGACCGGGGCGATTGTGCCCATACGCAAGTCCACGGTGGCGACCAAGTCCAACCCGGCGAGCCGCAAGCCGTAGGCCGGTTGCACCGCAAACGCAGACTACTCCGCCAACTTGCGCAGCCGTCCCTGGGGCAACAGTTCGTAGGGGTCGCCACGATAGCGCAGTTTGCGCGAGCCGAAGTAGCTTCTGACCCAGAAGCAGAAGCCCATGAAGTCGCGCAAGGGATAGAGCCATGCCCTGCGCAGGGCGAATCTGTCGTTCACCACCAGCGCTGAGACCAGGACATCCAGCAGCACCCGATCGAGAACAGTGAAGGCAAACAGCGCCAGGCCCAGGGCCAGATGGTGGCTGGCGCCCAGCGTCGCCAGGGCCAGCAGTCCAAAGGGAACGGCATAGGTTAGCACTTCGCCCAGATGCCCCATGGGCCGCGAGAAGCGAGTGCTGGTGGCCCAACCTTGCTGGTGGGCCATGCTGCTTTTGAACGAGGCGTTGAGCACGTGGTGCTCGACGATGTAAGACGACAGCGCCACGATCTCTCCCGATGCCGCGGTCCAGTTTCCCAGCACAAAATCATCCGCGTAGTACTGCGCCACTTTCTCGAATCCGCCTATCTTCTTAACCGTGCTCTGGCGCATGACCATCGACGGGCCCAGCGCGAAGTGCATTCCCTCAAGCATGTTGGCCACCATCACGCCCGAGGTCATCTCGATCGACATGCCCATGGCTTCTAGTTGCGCCCAGAGCCCGTGCCGTGTAACTCCGCGATAGACGCAGGTGACCATGCCGACCCGCTCGTCCCTCATGGGCTGCACGACCGAGGCAAGATAATCGGGGCCGACGCGCACATCGCTGTCGGCGGCCACAAGGATGGGATAGAGAGCCTCGCGGCGCATGATTTCCAGCGAGTAAGTGCGCGCATTCGGCCAGGGGGGCTCGCCGCAGGTGAGGATGCGCGCCTTCACGTGCGGGTAGCGCGCGGCAACCCGGCGGGCCGCCTCCAGTCCCGCATCGGCGCTGTGCCGGGCGCAAAAGAGGATCTCGTATTCGGGGTAATCCTGCTCAAAAAAGCTGGCGAGGTTCTCTTCCAGATCCGGTTCGTCGCCATGCACGGCCTTCAACACGCTCACCGGAGGCTGGAAGAGGGGCGCTTGGGCCAGAACTGCCTGACGCCGAAAGCGGAGTACGCCGGCGGCGACCATAAGGCTGTAGACGGTTGAAGTGGTCACTCCGAAAACGGCGAGCGCAGCAAGAGCGACAAGGAGGATATGGCTAAATGTCATGTGGTGTGATCTGCCTCAAAGCCCCGCGCCGCACCCCGATCCACTCTTGCCGGAGCTTTGGAGAGGCAAAGAAGAATCCGCAAACAGAGTGTCCGCCTCTGGAATTCTACTATAGTGGGGCGCAACCCGAGTTCGATACCGCCATAAGCCGCGGGATGTTGTGCAAAGGCCGCGGAGTGGCAGCGCAGCCGCTCTACTTCAGCGGCCTGTCGGTCCAGAGGGCTTTGTCGGCGATGGTTTGGACGGGGTAGAGGCGGCCGGCAAGCAGTTGCTCGGCCTTGGACTGGTTGATGTCCTGTGCGAAGAGCCACTTGCGCTCGCCTGTGCCCCATGTCTTGGAAAGCTGGTCCGGGCTCAGGAAGATATTGGGCGCATCCAAGTAGCAGGAACCCCACAGCAGCGACGAAGCTTCGCCACGTTGCGAGCAGCGGTCGGCTACCAGTTGGGCCGGGCCGCGCAAGAAGTTGTGGGTATAAAAGACGACCGAGGAGGCGTCGGACTGGTCGCCGAAGATGATGAAGGAGTCCGCCGGTGAGCCTTTTTCGATGATTGTGTCAGCCAGTTGCTTGGAGCTGAGCATGGGCTCGAAGCGGGCAAAGGCGATGTGCGCTGCTACCAGAAAGATGGCAGCGGTAAGGGCCACGCTGACGGTTGCGGCCAGGTGTTTGCCCTTGACGCGCAGCAGCCAGCCCACGGCTGGACCCACTAGCAGGGTAACAGCGGCCAGCACTGCGGGCAACCGCAGGGCGGCAAACGACGGGCCGGTCAGATCGAAGAAGTGCGACATTGAGAGCGAGTAACCGCCTACGCCTCGATGCGCCAGCAGGGTTCCGATGTCTGAAACATAGGGCAGGTTGCGCGACTCCCACAGGCCCCAGCCGAGGGCCGCGGCGGCCGCGGCGCCGGCAACGGCAAAGACTGCCTGCGCGCCGGTGAGCCAGGCGGTAGAGAGCAGAGGCTTGCCCTCCACCGGCCCGCGATTCTCCTCAATGCCGGCCAGTACGCCGGCAATGAGGATCAGCAGCGGCGTCCAGGCCGGAAAGGTGTAGTACTCCTGATTGGTCGAAATCGAAAAGAACAGCAGGATGAAGCACGAAAACAGGCTCAGCAGCCAGGCCGAGCGTACGCGGAACTTGAGCCTGAAGACATAGCTGGCCACATCTTCGCGGGCGGCATTGTCCAGGTAGAAGTCCACCGTCAGGCCGGCCTCGCGGCGTAGATGCTGGAGCCAGTTGTGGCGGGTTTTCCACGCCACAACCAGCAGGGCGGGCACGAAGAGGCTCCAGGGAAAGAGCCAGACCAGATGGAGCAGCCAGTAGGCCGCTGCGGGCAGTTTGTTATAGTCGTGCGGGTAGCGCGTGCCCAGAAAACGGAAGACGTGCTCATTAAGGAAGTAGAAGTACCAGAATCCATGGACGTTGCCCAGCACGGGATGGTTGCCGAGCGGGTGTCCCTGGTCGGGATTGGCGAGCCCGGCCAAAATGTGCCAGGGCGCGGCAATGGCAAAAAACAGCAGCAGGCCAGAGAAGGGCTTCAAATCCCGCCAGCGTCTCCATTGGCCGCTCACCAGCAGCAGCGGAATGGCCGCGGCGGCAAAGAAGACGGGCGCGATGAGCCCCTTGGTGAGCACGGCCAGCGCCAGCGCCGCCCACATTCCATAAAAGCGGAGGGGCCGGCTCGATTCGAGGCCCGTTAGCAGGCTATAGAGAGCAAGCAGCAGCAGAAAGCTGAGCAGCGCCTCGGGAATGGCGAAACGGGTAAAGAGAAACGGGCCGATGGAGGTGAGCACGCCCAGCCCGGCATAGAGTCCGGCGCGGTCGCCCCAGGCGCGGCGCGCCCACAGCCAGGCCAGCCAGGCGCAGCCCAGCAGGGCAAGCGCATTGGGCAGGTGGGTGGCAAAGGCGTTCTGGCCAAAGATGCGGTAGAGACCGGCGTCGAGCCAATAGGGCAGGGGCGCCTTCTCAAGATAACGGATGCCGTTTATCTTGAGCGTCACCCAGTCGCCGCTCAAGGCCATGTGTTGCGCGGCCTCGGCGTGGTTGGCGTCGGCATCGTCCAGCAGCGGCGGAGTGAACAGGGAAGCAAATTGCACAGCGGCGAAGATCGCCGCGAAGAGCAGCCAAGTGGCCAGCGTGGAGGGCGCTGCATGCGGGCGATTGCGCGTGTTCGTATCGGTTGTCATCGCTGAATAAACCATCGTATTAAGGATACCAGCCGGATATCCACCCCCGTCAGGGTGCAGGGGGCAGGCGGCAGGGCAATCACATGAAGAAAAGGCGAAGGCGGAATCGAACGAGAGCGCATCCGTCAATCGTGTGAGGCAAGCTTGTCAAGCCAGACCGAAGAGTTCGGCTCGGTAGTTGTCGCTGGTGGCAGCGATCAATCTTCTGGCCTTGATTCCCCCTTTTCGTTTCACTGGGTCCATGCGAATCAAGTTCAGGGTAATGTGTTTGAGCGTGGACAGATTGTACGCGGCATGGCCCGTGGCCGAGCGGCGTTTGCCCTGCTGCTGCGGGCCTCCCGCCACCTGCGCGGCGGATAGCTGCAAGACTGCCTGCAGAACGGCTCGTCCGGTGACATCAATGAGTTGGTCGCAGGCCATCCGGCTTTGCTCGATCAGCTCCACCATGGGCAGCAGTCCCTGCCCGTTCTTGGCGAGAAAAGTGGCCAGTTCCCGCTCGTTGATTTTCCCTTGCTGGCGTATCGTATGGTACGTTTTCTTCACGGCGGTTCTCCCTTCAAGGTTTCGCAACCCGATTCTAAGGAATCAGGCTGAACCGCCGCTCAACTTTCAACTATGGCCGGGACATCCTCATTAGCCAAGTTGCGACCTTTATTTATTAACGATGCCTAAGAAAAAATCATCCCCCACCGACCGCGAAAGCTACTTGAATCTGACGCACTTTTGCTCAGCAACTGCTGTTTTCGGGATTATTCGGGCTAGATTTCATCCGGTATTGCCTCAGACATACCACAACCAGTAGACTAGATATAAGCGAAGGGTTTGCGGAATCTCGCAGGTTCTCTCGGCTAGAAGACGATATGGATCACGATGCGATTTGCCACAACCAGAGCAGAACAGCCAAATGCGGACAGTTGTGCGCTTGGACAGAAATCACTCGGGACCACGGCAGGCTGGCAGGAAGCAGCCAAATTTCCTAAGTCGCAGGTCGTTTGAGTAATTGAACGATAAAGATTTACAAGCGGAGAGGTGGCAGAGCCCGGTTGAATGCACCTGACTCGAAATCAGACATAGTCGCAAGGCTATCGGGGGTTCGAATCCCTCCCTCTCCGCCATAAGATCAGTAGAATCAATATGTAGGGGCCTGTCATGGGCCCCTGTTCTTTTTGGTATGAAGCTTGCCTTTTGGGGAAAACATGCACGTAAGGGCACAGAAAGGCACCGAAATGCAAATCCAACTGACCACAAAACTGACACCGAAAAGGCCAAACCGGTTAAAGCCGGTTAGGAGAACTTGCAGGACCGCTACGTAGCCGTCTCACACGGTGCATACGACGCGCAAATCTTCACCAACGACCGCGAGAAGCTGGGAGCCGCGTTGGGGCATGATGTATCGCACAGCAGCGCCCACGCGCCGGAGATGAAGCCAGAACAGAAGCGGGAGCAGGCTGTCACGCCGCAGCGGGAAATCGCGCCGGACCAAGAACAGAGCTTGGATATTGGCTTGGGCCTCTAAGGGAGCAAACCGCCGCCCCCTGCGGCCCCGGCATCCCAGCCTCGGGGGGTATTATGTATGCGACCACAGGGAGGGGTACTAGATGACTTCTGATACAGCCAAACTCATCAAGAGGTCCATTTTTGCTGCTTTTTTCGGTGTGGCTATGATGTCTTCCGCGATTGCGACAAATACAGCAGTCACCGCAGCCAGTTCAGGGACGCAGTGCCCCTATACCGCAAAATGTCCCATCGACGACACCATGTCCAACTACGTCAATTCCGAGTTCTCAGGCATGACCGAGATTGGAGTCTATGAGCATGCGCTCGTGGGCGGAGGAGTACATCGATTCAGAGTTCGGTGCAACTAGGCGCAGCAGGCTACGTTGGAGAGTAGCGGACTGTCCTTGAAGATCGGAGAAACATGGCTCAGTTTTTGTGCGACGATATCGTGAAGACGAAGGCAACTCAAAGGGTCGGAACAATCGTAACGGTGCGGGAAGACGAAGATAAAGACCGCTACCTCGTGGAGTTCGACCGAAACTCTGCAACTCGCACGTTTTTCGCTGAGGATGAACTACAGCTCGTTTCTAGGCCAGCCAATGCAGCGGCCCCCGGCTTGTACCCGGACAGGCCGATTTCCGGATGATCGTGTTTTGCCTCCAAGGCGGGCTCTGAACCGCAAGCTGGGATGCTGGCCCAGTGTGTCCGCCCTTTGAGGCCCGCGCTTTAACGTGGAGTATGGCTGGCCTGACCGGCATTTCACTTTTTGGAGTCTTTGCGATGAAGAAAGTTTGGATGAAACATTACGCTTGTAGCCTGACTCTGGCAGCATTGTTTCTTTGCATCTCGCTTCCGGGATGGGCGCAACACACACAGCAAGATATCGACCACATCTACCACTGTACTGATTTGATAAAGCAGGACATGCATCTCACTGACGGCATTAATTCCATAAACGAAATGATCGGCTACAAGAAAGGAACGCTGCATTTCGGCTCAGAGTCGGGGGATTTGAAATCCCAAATGCTGAGCAAGGTAGAGGTGTTGGAAGCGGAAAATGAGACCTCCGACTTGGAGGCCTTGAAGAGGAAGCTGCTGACAAAAAGTCTGGAGATCCTAAGAACTGAAGAGGAGGAATGCTCCGATACCGATCAAAACAAGTCGTCTCGATCTATGAGATTGGAAGAGATCGGTTCCACGCTCGACTCACTTGGACAATCTGAGGACGCGATTCCCGTATACCGACGGTGCATAGCGTTGGACCCAGACTTCGCGGGTTGCTACGAATCAATGGGTAAAGCTTTTTTGAGTCTCAATCGAAAGCCAGAAGCAAGAGATGCATTCAAGAAGACGATAGAAATAGGCGGATTCAATGGAGTGAACGCCAAATTTATCGAATTTGCAAGGGGTTATCTGTCAATGTTAGACCGGGAAGACGCGGCCCGTGGGGAGGCTCCAGTAAACGAGGAAGCCAAACCTACGCAACATTCTTTTGGTACGGGTTTTTTCGTCAGCAGCGACGGGGAAATACTTACAAACAATCACGTCGTGGCAGGCTGCCGCAATCTCACGATCAAGGGGGGGCAGCCTGTGCAGGTCATCAGCAGGAACCCGGCTTCCGATCTGGCCCTCGTAAAGGCAGAGATTAAGCCAGACCAAATAGCAGTTTTCAGAAGCGGCCCCTCACCAAAAGTAGGTGATACCGTTGTGACCTTCGGCTTCCCATTGCCAGGGGTCCTCTCTTCCGAGGGGAACGTATCCACCGGCATTCTCAGCGCCACGACTGGACTGCAAAACGATATTCGGTTTGTGCAGATCAGCGCGCCTGTGCAACCCGGCAACAGTGGTGGGCCTGTGTTCGATACGAGCGGCCATGTGGTTGGGGTGGTAGTTGCCAAACTCGACGCCTTGCGAGTTGCACAATTCACCGGAGATGTTCCACAGAACGTGAATTTTGCAGTTCATTGGTCAGAGGTTCGTGCGCTACTGGACGAACAGGGCGTCAGATACAAGAAACTACCTTCTCAACAGGCGATCAGTACGAGAGCGATAGCCAAGATCGGGGCAGAAGTCTCGGTCACTTTGGACTGTACTCAGTAGACCAGAACCACCGAACAGGATGCTGCGGGCTTTTACAAGGAGGGTGGAAGATGCAAGAGAACCGCGAAATCGTCATTTGGCGCGACTATCAGAGGAATGCCGAAACTCAAAAACTGATTGTCGCGAGAGTCTCTGGCAATGACCTTACCGGCACCGTTTTTCAATTGGAGACTTGGTTTAAAGATAACGAACGCCTCGAAGATCGAATCACTTCAGGCAATAAATACTGGATTCGCCAAGCTTTCATCGGTAGGATGCTTCAATTGCAAGACTCCGAATGGAAGAGAGTTGGCGTCTCCACAAGCAGTGATTCTGAGTTGCCCTTTTTTAATCCAGAAATGCTTTAGTTATCCGAAGGTGGAAGGATTCAAAAGCGAACGAAGCAAAGAGGTGGCTGTACACAGGGAAGAGCAGGAAAAAGAGACAAAGGAGCATTCAGTCAGATGGCAACTTCAAAAAAAGTCGCGTCCCAAGCCGGCACGGATTTACCCAACCCCAAGACTCCGAAGCGAGATCGCCCCCCTATCGCGTCCGCTCTCGCTCAGGCTAAAACCAAGAAGAAGAAAAAGAAGTGACAGCACATTAGTCTGCGTGTCGAAAAGTGTAAGTTTGACTCAAGTTTCCCGAAGAGAGCAAATCATCGGGTGTCCCACTACTCGTGTTCAAGCACTTTTGGCCAAGGAACGCATCACAAATTCAGGGTCGGCGGCAATGACAATAAGAAGCGCGCGCGCGGCGGCTTCCGGCTGGCGGCGGCCAGACTCCCAATGACGAACCGCATCCACTGACAAACCAAATCGATCCGCGAAACGCCCCTGGCTCAGGCGCAGGCGCTTACGCAGGCCTCGCACGTCCACGGTCTCCGGCAGAGTAACCTTGTAACCCTTGCGCTCACCTTCCATGTAGGCGCGGGCTTCAGCCGTTCCTTGTGCAATCTCTTCAAACAATTTGCTCATCGCTTCCCCCTGTAATCGGCGAAGAAAGCCTTCGCCATCTTGGCCAGGGCATTCTGCTCGGCCTTGCTCAAATTGCCCTTCTCCGATTTGGCATACACGGTGATGAGGAAGATCGGCAGATCCTCACCGCCGTACAGATAAACGACTCGTGCGCCGCCGCGTTTTCCCATGCCGGAACGTGCAAAGCGCAGCTTGCGGTACCCGCCTGTGCCGGGCATCAAGTCTCCAGCTTCCGGGTAAGCGGCGATGGTGCGAACGATTTCTTCCCGGTCCGCTTCGCTATAGAGGTCTTCGGCGGCTCTCAGGAACATCGGGGTTTCGACCACCGTTTGCATAGAAAAACTATATGCCAATGGCATATATTGGTCAACCCTTTTCTCAGCTTAGAAGGGGGTAGGTTGGGGCCATCCTTGCGACCATGAACCGCAACAACAAGCAGACGATTCCAACTAGCTCAAAAAGTGACCACCCATCCTCTAAATGATTGATAAAAATAGATAATACGCCCGTCTCGAAATCAGACATAGTCGCAAGGCTATCGGGGGTTCGAATCCCTCCCTCTCCGCCATACATTGTGACATCCCGTTGATTCCATCGACAAACTGTAGATAATAGGTGCTTTATGCGTATCCAGTCTTGACCGTGCTGTCCGGTTTTTCCGTCCAATTCCGCCCCTGGGACGGTTTTTGCATGACAACGGCCACAGCATGAGAACTGGACGCAACCGGGGCCGAGCCATGTTGAGGTGATCGAGCCGGCTTAACCCCAAGGCTCATTCTGGTTCCGGTGCGTCCGCATTTCTCAAGATCCTGGTCATGCTTGGTCTAAGCCGAATGATGATGGCCGAAGCGGCGACGGATCAGAAGCTGGGGACGATGCTGCGGATGCACTAGTCGCCTTCAGGCAGTAGAGCGCGGTGCCGGGCCAGAGAAGATTCTCTACGACCGGACGAAGACCGTCTGGACCGGCATCGACGAGCGAAGCGAGATGGTCTGGAACGCCATCTTTCTCGACTTCGCACGCTACTGGGGCTTCACCCGCGGCATTGGCCCCGACAGCTCTTCGATCCTGCCCAGCCCTGGCGCATGTTGCTGGGTATGCGCCGCCTCCTTGACTTCAAGCAGGGCTTGATAATCGACCCAGTTGTCCTCGACCGGGACCTCTGAGATGGGATTGCCAAGGATAATCAGATGTTGGTGAACAGCACAGGGCGCAGCCACGCCCGCTAGTTCTTCACACAGGGCGGTCGATGTCGAACATATCCATTCCCGTGGAATCTATGGTGCCAACCATGTCTGGGGAACAACGGCGGCCCACAACAACCCATTAGCTTCCGCGCTCCGCCGGGACGCTCACCACCTACCGATCTCAGTAGCCAAAACAGCCGATCTCCATCGAAGGCCAGAAATTCAAAAACCCGCGTAAAACGCGCACTTTTACAGGTTCTCGCTCAGAGCCCTTTTTTCTTGTCAACCTGCAACCCTGACTTGAGGGCCGGTGCACAACGACGCTCCCCATGCATGTGCTCCGGGTATAATAGCGCATTGCTTTTTCCAATGTTCAGGCACCCAAAGGTCATCGTTCACCTTCCTTCGAGTTGTTCGATCATTGAGGTTGGTTTCTGAATGAATAACGAAGAATTCATCCTTGTCACCGGCGCCACTGGCTTTCTCGGGGTGCAACTGGTGCATGAACTGCTGGATCGCCAACCGCACGCCAAGCTGGCGCTGCTTATCCGGGACCGCCCCGGCAAATCGGGTCAGCAACGCGCCGATCTGATTGTCCCTCCAGCCCAGAGATCCCGCGTCCAGGTCTATTCCGGCGATGTCGGCCAGCCCCACTGCGGGCTGGACGCAGCGGCTTGGCAGCGCCTTTCAGCGGAGACGACCCGCGTGATTCACTGCGCCGCGACGGTGCGTTTCGATCACTCGCTGGACGAGGCGCGCCGCATTAACGTGGAGGGCACCCGCCTCGTGCTGGATTTCGCCGCCGGCGCGCGCCAACTGCGCAGCCTCGCCTACGTGGGTACGGCCTACGTGGCCGGCGAGCGCACTGGCCTGGTGCGCGAAAGCGAGCTCGCCGTGGGCCAGAGCTACCGCAACACCTACGAACAGACCAAAGCCGAGGCCGAGGCGCTGGTCCACTCGCGCCTCGGCTCCCTGCCCGGCGTAATTCTGCGTCCCAGCATCATCGTGGGCGATTCCCGCACCGGCGCAACCTCCAGCTTCAAGATGATGTATTGGCCGCTGAAGATCTACGCGCGCCGCCTGTGGCGCACGGTGCCGGGCTACCCTGACGCCGTGCTGGACATCGTACCGGTCGATTATGTGGCTGCCTCCGTTGCGCGGCTTGCCTTTGACGAGGCCGCCCTGGGCAACACGGTCCACCTCTGCGCCGGGCCGCGCGACAGCGCCACCATCCAGCAGATCGCCCGGCGCGCCGCGGGGTATTTTCACGTGCGCGAGCCGCGCTATGTTGACCCGAAACTCTTCTTTGCCACACTGCGGCCGCTGCTGTTTCTCGCACTATGGGGACGCAAGCGGCGCGTGCTGCGCGACGGGCGCGCCTACCGGGACTACTTCACGATGCGCATGCAGTTTGACACCACCAACGCCGAACGCCTGCTCAAGCCCGCCGGGGTGTGCCCGCCGCCGGTGATGGATTATCTTGACCGCCTGTTCTATTACTGCGTCGCCAGCAACTGGGGCCGCAAGCCGGTCCCTGCCCAATGAACATCTTCCGCCGTTTACAACTCTCGCGGGACAGCGGCGTCACCGTGGCCAATCTTGTGGACGAATTGCTGCGCCGGAAAGGGGATTGCGAAGTCTCCGTCGGAGAGGATGGCCCTTTTCGTCTCACTGATTTGCAGGTCGATGTCCGATCCATGGATGCCTTTCTGCGCCGCTCGATCGCGCTCGGTTCCGGCCAGCCCGTCGCCATTTATCGCAGCAACAACCGGCGATGCTTTCATTGGTTTCTGGCGATCATCCGCGCCGGAGGCATCGCGGTTCCGCTCAACCCGCTTCTCTCGCTCGCCGAAGTGCGGCGCATTCTGGCCGATAGCGGCACAGATATTCTGGTAACCGACAAAGCGGTTTTCGAACGCAACATCGTAGATCGCAACAATCTCAATGTGCGCACCTGGATACAAGCGGACGAAGAGACGGAGACGCTGGATGGGTTCGTGCGCGCCCCTGGCGCCGATACCGACACCGGAACGCCGTTCCCACCCACCGCCATCGATCCCGCCGCGACCGTGGCGGTATTCCATACCTCCGGCACCAGCGGTTTTCCCAAGGGAGCGGCTCTTTCCAGCAACGCCCTGCTCGGGGCGCGCGCGTCCACGGTGCTGGCTGGACTGTTTCTGGGGCCCAGGGACCTGGCGCTCATCGCCCTGCCCTGGTCGCACATCATGGCGGTAAGCATTGCGCTCTACGGCCTGATGGCGGGCATTCGCGGCTGTTTCCTCGATCGTTTTGAAGCCGCCGCCGCGCTGGATCTGGTCGAGCGCTATGGCATTACCGCCGTCGTCGGCGTGCCCGCGATGCTCGCGCGGCTGGTCAATAGCAACCCGGAACCCGCCCGGCTCAGGAGTGTGCGCTTGTGGCTCTCGGCCAGTGACCACCTGCCCTCTGAAGTTCGGCAAAAGCTGCGAAACTTCGGCGCTCTGGTCCAACTGCCGGGTGGCCGGCGCATCCCTCCGGTGCTTTTGAACGGCTACGGCATGGTGGAACTGGGAGGTCTCGCCATGATGGGCGTCGAGTTGCCGCTGGCGCCCGGAAGCGGCGACCTGTGCTTCCCCGTGCCGCCGTTTCGCATCCGCGTGGCGGACGAAGGCGGCCGGCCCGTGGCAGCGGGCGTGACGGGCGAGTGCCAGATCCGCCGTCGCGGTCTTGCTCCTCACTATTGGAAGGACAAAGGCGACAGTCAAGGCTTGCTTACCGGCGACGGTTGGTTACGTACAGGCGACCTGGCCACGCGAAGCCGCCTCGGCCTAATCCGGCTGGTTGGGCGAATGAAGGATGTGATCAAGTCGGGCGGATACTCGGTGTACGCCCGCGAACTGGAAGAGGCCGTGGAGGCTCATCCGGCAGTGGCCCGCGCCGTTGCCTTCGGCCTGCCCCACAAGGAGAAGGGCGAGATTCCCGTCGCGGCGGTCGAACTGCACCCGGACTCCCTGGCCAGCGAAAGCGACTTGCTGGACTGGTGCCGTGAGCGTCTCGCGCCCTACAAAGCGCCGCGCCGCATCTGGATTGTCGAGGTTGGCGGCCTGCCCCAGAATCACAATGGCAAAGTGCTGCGGCGGGCATTGCAGGAGCGATTCTCACAAGAGGTGGACTGATGCCCCTGCATCTTCCAAGCTATGGAACAAGCCTCCGTCAACCGTCCAGCACTCAACTCCTGGCTACCGTCGCCTCCGCTGCGCTCATCACCATATTCCAGATGGAATCGATCACCAACTCGGGTTGGTCCAAGTGAATCCAATGCGCGCTCTTGGACGCAATCACCTGTTGCACGCTGCTGCCGATGCGGCCAATCTGTTCCTCTGAAAGCGGCGTCGATTTCCCTGGAGTCAGCACCAACACGGGGATCTTCTGGATCGGTTCGGCGTTGTGCATCTCCCTCACGGTGTCGGGCACGGCCTCGACGTGCTTGCACATCCCGGCGTAGTTGCCGGGCCGCGACCAATGGGCGGCAACAATGGGCCAAACCTCCCGTGGCATCTTGCCCACCTCGTCCTTGATGCGGTCGAGCACGTGCCGGCCGCCATTGCCGGCGGCGCCGGCCAATTGCTGCGCAGCGAGGCCCGAGCGCAGGAACAGCGAAGCGACAGCCAGGCGGGCAACTCCAATGCGCGCCGCCGGGATGGCAAACCGGAAGAGCTTCCTGCCGCGGTCGATCTCGGATTGTTTGCCCGGATTCAGCGGGGGCCACTCCTCGCAGCGCATGGGGTCCACCAGCACCATGCTGGTCACCTCTTCGGGAAAGTTGAGCGCAAAGCGGCGCATCACCAGCCCGCCAAAGGAGTGTCCCACCAGGATGTAGGGCGGCTTGATGCCCGCGCCCTCGAGCATCTGATGCAGTTCAGCGGCGAGGTTGGCGGGCGTGCGCGCCGTGCGGCAAGGGCTGCTCCAGCCCAGTCCGCCGCGATCGTAGGAAGCCGTCGAAGCAAACCGCGAGACCGCCTCCTGAATGTGAAACCAGTTCAGATTGGTGGCTGCAATCCCCGCTTCAAACAGCACGGTGGGTCCACTCGATCCCTTTTCCACGAGGTAGAGCTTGCGCTTGCCTCCGATGTCGATCCAGCGGCCTTCGCTCGTGTAGCGCCGGCGGTCGCGGCGTGCGCCGAGGCACTGGTACACAACGCCTGTCGCCACCAGAGCCGCAGCCAAACCGAAAAGGTAGAGAACTAGGGCCATGTGTGTCCTAAAAATGCGCCAGTTGCTCGAGACTGAAGTCCTTCAAGCCGAGGTTTGCCTTGGGCGTGCCGCGCTCGACCATGAGCAATGTTGAACCGGCGCGACCGCGAATCTTCGCCTCCACCTGGCTTGCCGACCAGACGCCACCGTTCTGGCGCAGACCAAAGTAGGTGAACTCCTTCACTGTCCCGCCTTTCAGCGTCTTCTCAACATACACCGGAAAGCCAATGCCGTGATCAAGCCAGCTTTTGACCTCGGTGTAGTGGGTCTTGTCTGCCGCGCCCGGTGTGCTCCTCACGAGGTCGCAATCGCGCGCGCCGAACTTCGCTTCTCCCAGCGCCGTCTGTCCTGCCCAGAAGTAACTCGCTTCGAGAAAATCTTCGTAGCTGAATGCGTCGCCAAGCGGTCCATCGCTCCATTTGTCGAAGGGCAATGCGGCCGGGGGCTTATCTCCGGGATGCGCAATCTGGATGGTGCTCCCGCCGCCGGGCCTCATCTCCAGCAGGATGTGGGTGACCACACGGGCGCGGACTAACGAATACGGACCCGTCTTCGGAGCATTGGCAATCTCCAGCATTACCCGCAGCACACCTGGAAACCAGTGCGTCTTGATGGTGATGGGATAGCTGGTGCGCGCCCCGTTCTCGTCCACGCGCACCAGGCGGCCGCTCAGACGATAGTCGGCGGACTCCACCTGCTGTCGCGCCGCGGCCAGCGCCTTCGGCGTATCCGCGGCCCGCACGGCCAGCGGCAACAGCATCAGTGCGGCCAACGCCCATCTTCCCGATCTCATGCCTCGACCTTTCCGTCCCGGATGCGAATCTGCCGGGCCGCCAGGTGCGCGATCTCGTTCTCGTGCGTCACCACGATCAGTGTCATCCCCCGCTGCTTCTGGATCCCGATCAGGATCTCCATGATGCGCGCCGTATTCACGCTGTCCAGATTGCCGGTGGGCTCATCGGCCAGCAGAACCTCCGGATCGTTGGCCAGCGCGCGCGCAATCGCCACCCGCTGCCGCTCTCCCGCCGAGAGCTGGTTGGGATACTGCCCCATGCGCTGCTCCAGGCCCATTTCCTTGAGCAAATCCCCGGCTCGTGCGGCGCGAGCCCTCCCGTTGCGGTTCAAGGCAAGCATCGGCACCTGTACATTCTCGATGGACCGCAGCGTGGGCATCAGGTGGAACGCCTGAAAGATGAATCCAACGCTGCGCGACCGGTAGGTGTCCGGGTCAACATCCGCGCCCAGCTGCGCATTCTTGAAGAGCACTTCGCCGCTGGTCGGACTGTCCAGCCCCCCCAGCAGGTGCAGCAGCGTGGACTTGCCGCTGCCGCTTGGGCCTGTAATGGCGATGTACTCCCCAGCGGCGATCGAGAGGTCGATACCGCGCAATGCCTCGATTCGCCCTTCGTCATAGCTCTTGCACAGGCTGCGCACTTCCAGGATGGGGCTAGTCATGGCGCAGCGCCTCCACCGGAGAAAGTTGCGCGCCGCGCCACGCGGGAAGCGCCCCGGCGATCAACCCGGCCAGAACAGCAATCCCCAGCGCCTCCAACAGCAGCGGCAAGGGGAGGGACGCCGTGACGATGCTCGCGGTTTGCGGCAGGGCTGCCAGCAGACGCAGGGCGCACCATCCCATGGCGATGCCCAGGATGCCCCCGCCCAGGCCCAGCACCACTGCCTCAAGTTGGATTAGAACCAGCACTTGCCGCCGCTTCCAGCCCAGCGCGCGCAAGATACCAATCTCCCGTGTCCGCTCGAAGACTGACATGGCCATGGTGTTGGCGATCCCCAGGATGCCGATGAGCAAGGCGATGGACGAGGTGCCCCAGGCGGAAGCATGCGCCAGCCGCACAAACTGGTTGTTGCTGGCGCGCTCGTCTGCGGGAACGGCGCGCAAGCCAGGAAGAGCGGCCTCGATCTGTGCCTGGGCCCGCTTCAGATACGCCTCGGGGGCTTCCCCGAGAGGCGCAGGGCGCAACCGCACATGGAACGTGGAGACCTTGCCTTGCAGGCTGCTCAGTTGCTGCAACTGGTCGAGCGGCATGATGACCCCGCCAGCCTCCAGCGCCGATCCGCCATGGTACACCCCGGCCACCGTGAAGAGAGAGCCTTGAATCTCAAGCGTGTCGCCTGCTTTCTTGTTCAGGTTGGCGGCCAGAAGCTCCCCCAACATCACTTCCGGGTGACCATCACGGAATGGCCGTCCCGAGAGAAACTGGAGAGACTGGAATTCGTATGAGTCCGCCTTCCAGCCGAAGACCAGCGCATTCACCTCCGGCGTCAGATCCATCACGTTGTAAATCATGGGCGTCGCCTGCGCCACCAAGGGCAAGGCCTTCAGCGTTGCTCCCGCCGACTCATCCACTGAGGTGTTCAGAAATGTCTGCTGAATGACGGCAATGTCGGTGCCGCTGCTGGTGTAGATGCCCAGCCATTCATGTTCAAATGCGCGGGAAAAGCCCACCAAGCCCACAAAGGCGCCGATGGCCATGCCAATGCCGCAAAGGGTCAGGAGCGTTCTCAGCCGTCGGCGCCAGAGATTCTTCCAGACAAATCCTGTGAACGACAGTTGAGAAGTCATGGAGTCGGAGGTAACCCTCGCATTTCCTGAGTTGGCGGGAACACACTGCAAGTTTAATCAGCAGCAACCCCGATGTCCATCCATGATTTGGGGCTTGGGAGGAGTTTCGCATCTTTACGCAATGACTAAGGAGGATAATTGTCCGTATCTTGTTGATTATGCATCCCCACTAGTACAGTGACCGCGTGAATAAGTAATTCAGTTTAATACGTGCCAGCTTTCTGGTGAACTTCCACTTGATCCTAGTCTTGTCGTGGTTGGTGCGACGATTCCAGGC
>Ga0255353_1000385_pt1 | contig 28684 bp, 29 predicted proteins | sample HBST25metaG_FD_189941 | JGI IMG/M metagenome (GOLD analysis project Ga0255353, IMG submission 189941) | Peat soil microbial communities from Stordalen Mire, Sweden - H.B.S.T25 | ecosystem: Environmental > Terrestrial > Soil > Wetlands > Peat | place: Sweden: Norrbotten County, Stordalen Mire...
CAATAGAGGTTTGGGGGGGATACAATTTTCGGACGTTTTGCTCCCGCTGGCTTGCAACGGGGTTTCGAGATGTCGCCGATATTGGCGACGCGCGCAACCAAAAACGTCACCTCGGTTTCGTGTAGGGTCAGCAAACAGCATATGTCCTTGCCCAACGAACAAATCATCCGGCGTAAATTGTCTAATGAGGTGTTCGACCGTCTGAAGCGGATGATCACCCGTGGCGAACTCGGACCGGGCGACGCGATGCCGTCCGAGCGCGAACTGATGGAACGCTTCCGCGTCGGCCGCCCGGCCATACGGGAAGCCATGCAGGCGCTGAGCAACATAGGCCTGCTTGTCATCTCGCAGGGCGAGCGAGCGAAGGTGCGCCGGCTCACGGCCCGGTCGCTCTTCCACCTGGTCGACATCGCCGCGCAGATCATGCTTTCCATGTCTCCGGATTCGCTTGAGCAGCTCAAGGAAGCGCGCCGTTTCTTCGAACGCGGCATGGTGCGGGAGGCCGCCCTGAAGGCCCGGGAAGACGACATCGGCCGGCTCGTGGAAACGCTGGAACGGCAGCGTGAGTGCCTCGGCGAGTCCGACAACTTCATCCGGCACGACATGCGACTGCATACGCAGATCGCGGCGATTTCCCGTAATCCTATCTTCGAGGCCGTCAGCGAGGCGATGCTGAGCTGGCTGAAGGATTACCACACCGAGCTGCTGCTCTGGACTGGCCAGGAGAGTCTGACCCTCGCCGAGCACGAAGAGATCATCCGGCGGATCGCGGACCATGACCCCGACGGAGCCGAGAAGGCGATGGTCAAGCACCTTAACCGCTCCAGCGTACTCTATGCCCATCAGCCGTCGCCGCGCTGAATAGCCATGTTATGGATCAGTCGGCGACGGTAAGCCGAACGACGCCGAAGGGCAGCATGACGATCTGCGCATCCGCGCGGGCCGGGATGTCGGTGAGGCTGCCGAGCACCGCTTCCTGGTAGCTCGTCTCATCCAGCACGAGGCGGTGCAGCTCCGCCGGACCGCCCGGCAAGCGCACCTGCACTGCCTGCGGCCGGCCGGTAAGATTGGCAAGACAGATCACGGTTGCCCCGCTCTGTCGTGCAGCGACAGCCCGGACGGCAGACGACCGGCTCGCGACACAGGCCAGCCTCGGCGCACCCGCGAGCGCAGCGAGGAAACGGGCCGCGTGGAACGCCGGATAGACCCGGCCCGGATTCTCCATCGCCAGCAGACCGCGCGGACCAGTCAGCGCCGCCAGGGTAAGCACCTCCGGCGCGGCATCGACCACGCTGGCCGCATAGCCGATCATCCACGCTGCCGCGAAGAGACCACGCTGCCGCGGATCGAAGGCCGCCATGGCAACACGTCCCTCATCGGGGTTGTCCATCGTCCGCGAGCCGTACGGATTGTCCCGCATACCGATGGTGGACGGGCCGATTCGGTAAGGCTTGTCGCCGATGAAGGCACGTGTCGAGCGCGTGATGAAGGGCAGCGTCTCCAGCGTCTGCATCACGGCAATGTCGTCAGCGGAATGCACGATGGGGCACGTCGCGTGCGTGACGAAATCCAGATTGTCGAGCGGCGGGCGCTTGCGATTGAGCTCGGTGAAATAGCTGAAACTGCCGCCGCCCAGCGGCAGGTCAGGAAAGGCGCGGCGAGCGGCGGCGTAAACGTCGTCGAGCGGCGGACAATCCGGCCATTTGCTGCCGGGTGGAGTGGACTTGCGATCGACGTCGGGGCTTACCGCCCAGGCGGAGAGCGACAGCCCGGAGCGCCGCACCAGGCCGGCAATCGCAGCGAGCTCCACGGCCAGATCTTGCCGGCAAGGAACAACACACTCGAGCACCATTTCGGCGTGATATTGCCGCGCCAATGCGGCGAACCCCTCCAGCGCCGCTAGGTCATGTCCCGCGGTCGGATCGAAGTGGCAGAGCAGCACCTGCGGCGCCACGGCGCGCAGGCGCGTCCCATGCGCCAGGGCGGACGCCGTTTCTTCGGGAGTGATCAGCAGACCGAACTTCGGCATCCTGCCGGCAGAATCGCCGATGCCGATTTCGACCCTGCCGTCGTCGAGCACGGCCGCGCCGGGCGGCGCCGCTTCGTCCGCAAGACTCAGCATCACGGACTGGCGCTGCGGGATGCCGGCCGGCAGCACATAGGGCCAAGGCAGCTCCAACGGCCGCACGTAGGTCTTGTACGAGGCGTCGGACCAGTTGCGCTGGTCCTCCATCTCGAAGGTGTCGCCTTCCATTCGGCAGCTGGCGCGCAGCCCGGGCCGGACCAGGTGGGTGATGGCACGGATGGTCTTGAACGGCTGCCAGGGATCGATGAGGTCGGGCAGATGCGCCTCTTCGACGCTGCCGTCCGCGTGCTCCACCGTTACCGGCTGGCCGGCGACGCCGAGTATTGGATGCAGCACGCAGAAGCCGCACCGGGCGGTGAGGAACGCGGCCGCCGGCGTGGCTTCCACCGTGAAGTTCAACGTACCGTCGCGACGACCAGAAATCCGCGCCGTGTATTGCAGGCTCTCGCCGCCGCGGCCACGGCAGTGAGCGGCGTAGTGCACCACGAATTCCGCGTCGTTTGTCGTGATGTCGAGACCGCTCAGGACTGGGGCGTAGGTGCCCCAGTCCTGATCACGCACGACATAGCCGATAGCACGGAGCACCTCGTCGCCGTGGAAACGAATCGCCCGCAGGTTGCCGTCCACGAGCTCGGCGCTCAGCGGTCCGGCAACGAGGCGCCGGACCGAGGCCGACTGCTGATGCGTTCCATAGTACATCCACAGCCGATCGGGGCTGGGCAGGACAGAATCGACCACGGCTGGTACTCGGAGCTCTGGACTAGGTAATACGCTGGATGCTGGCGGCGATCTCCGCCGGCTCGAAGACATGCTTCCAGTCGGAGCGCATCAGCGCCGGTTTGCCGAACTCGATCGCCTTGTTGCAGGCATCCGAGAAGCGGCCCGGCATCACGCCGAAGATAACCGCCGCAAGTACGTTCATGTGGCCGAGCAGGAAGTCCTGGGCAGCCTGCTGCGGTACGCCGCGGGCAATCACTTCGTCGAGCGCCTCGCGCATCACCGAGAGCAAGGTAGCGGCAACCGTTTCCGACAGACCCGGCTCCAGCAGCGCCATCTGTTCGACGGTGACGCGATGAGAGCGCAGCACGGGCGCCCAGATCGTGTTAGCGATCTCCTCGCCCAGCGCGAAAGCGTCCTCCGGTCCCTGCAGCAGGGCATTGACGATGCTCTGTCGCGCGGCTAGGCCACCGAAATGATCGCGCAGCGCCGCCGGATCGGTTTCGTCGTTGAAGATCGGCGGATGGCAGGGATGAGTCACGAAGTAGACGAGATCCTTGCGCGGCGACAGATGCCCCGCGAATGGCGCGGCCGCATCGAGCGCGACCACCATGGTGCCGGATTTCAGTTGCGGCGAGATTTCCGCCGCGATCGACCGGATCATCGTGTCGGGCACGGCCAGGATCACGACCTCGGCGCCGTCGAGAGCCGCTTTCGGCGTGCTGCACTCGAGTCCGAGCTCGGTGCGGAGCCGTTTCCGCCCGCCGTCGCTGACCTCTACATAGCGCGTGGCGAAGCGTGAGTGTTGGAGATGAGCCGCCAGCCGGAAACCCATTTTCCCGCCGGCGCCGAACAAGGCAATCGTTGTCATTACAGGAGACCTTCCCCCAAAAACAGAGAGGCGTTACCATCACTGGTATGATGAGTCAACCACCCCGAAGCGGGGGCCACGCCTCCCGTGCGCGGTTTGGGGGCCAAATTCCCCGAATGATGCCAATTCGGCTTGTGCATCTGGTATAATGAGGTTACCTGCTAATGGAAGGCGACACCAGCCAATCCGACCCCACAACGGCAGTTTGGGCGCAAGGCTCGTGCGTCGCCGGACGACAAAACACGGAGGAACTCAATGAAAATCACCCGCCTACTCCTTCCCTGCGGCGTCGCGTTGGCCGCCCAGTTTTCCCTGGGCGCGCTGCCAGCGTCAGCGTCGGCGGACAAGCCAGTGATCGCCCTGGCGAACGCGTATTTCGGTAACACGTGGCGACACCAGATGGTGGACGCCTTCGATGCCGCCGCCAAGCAGGCCAAGGCCGAAGGCAAGATCGCAGACTACATCATCCTCAACGGTGACGGGAGCGTCGCGCAGCAGAACAGCCAGGTCGCGGGTCTGATCCTGAAGAAGGTCGACGCCATCGTGATCGATGCCGCCTCCGAAAGCGCCGTCAATGGCGTGATCGAGAAGGCATGCCAGGCCGGGATCAAGGTCATTTCCTTTGATTCTGTCGCCTCGGCGCCGTGCAACTATCAGCTCAACTTCGATTTTTCCGGCTACAAGGCAGAGATAGCCAAGTACGTCATGAAGCGCCTCAGCGGAAAGGGCAACATTATCATTACCCGCGGCGTCAAGGGTTCCGGTCCCGACGCCGATATGTACAAGGCCCAGCAGGGGGTGCTGGCGCAATATCCCGACGTGAAGGTGGTTGCCACGGTTTTCGGACAGTGTACCGCCTCGGTGGCGCAGTCCGCGATCGCCAACGTTCTGCCCAGCCTGCCGCATGTCGACGCCGTGCTCGAACAAGGCTGCAGCGACGACTTCGGTATCGTACAGGCCTTTGATCAGTACGGCGGTGAATACGCCAACAAGATGCCGATCATCGAGGGCGGCGGGAGTGCCGAGTTCTTCGCGTGGTGGAATAAGGAGAACGAGAAGAATGGATACACCACGTTGTCGATGAGCAGCACACCCGGCATCGGTGGGGCGGCGTTCTGGTTGAGCCTGGATCTCGTGAAGGGTGCCGAGGCGCCCAAGAAGATGGTCATGCCAGTGGCAACGGTGACGCAGGATGACCTGAAGAACTACGCTGATATGCCTTCGGGAACCATGGTGAGCCCGACCTTCACCGAGGAATGGGTGGACCAGCACCTTGTGACGAAGAAGTAAGTCGCCGCCTTGATGAGAGCCGCCGCCGACCACGAGAAGCATGGTCGTGGTCGGCGGCGGCCGTGTGCCTCGTTCAGGAGGTTCAAATGACGATTGTTGCTGCCGACGAAGTTCCAGTATCCGAGAGTCCGCCTGTCATTACCCGCGAGGAAAGTCTGGCGGCACGCCCCGCGGTTGTCCGTTTGTGCGGCATTACCACCGTCTTCGGTCCCACCGTCGCCAACGACCATATCGACCTCGACGTCGCCAGCGGCGACGTGATTGGTCTGGTCGGAGGCAACGGCGCCGGCAAGAGTACGCTGATGTGCGCACTTTGCGGCGTGCTCCGGCCGGACGAGGGCAGCATCGAATTCGTCGACCGACGAATCGGATTCGAACGTTATGATGCCAGCGCCGCCCAGGCGAACGGAATCCGCATGGTCCATCAGGAGTTGTCGTTGTGCGGCAACCTGTCGGTGGCGGAAAATTTCTTTATCGAAGCCCCGGAGGCGGCGCGCCTCTTGCCTGGCTGGCGCAATGTCTATCGCGCACGGGCGCGCTCTGCTCTCGATGCCACCTTTCCGAACCATGGCATCGACGTCGATCAGGAAGTCGGGCGCCTGCCGATCGGCGAGCGACAGATAGTCGAGATCGCGCGCGCGGCCGCGGCGCCGGGCGTCAAGCTGCTGGTGCTCGATGAGCCGACCTCCTCGCTCGGACTCGAGCGCAGCCAGCAACTGCGCGCCTACATAAGGCAGCGTGCCAGCGCGGGCCTCGCCTTCATCTTCATCAGCCACAAGCTGCACGAGATCATTGATGTCGCGACCCACATCATGGTTCTGCGCAACGGGCGGGTCGCCTGGAAGGGTGAAGCAAAAGGCAGTTCCGTCGCGAAGCTGGTCAGCGCCATGGGCGGCGGCAAGGCCGAACTCGTCCAGGCGCGCGCGGGGCACGCGCCGGTGGCGCTCGGGGAGAGCCTCGTGCGCATCACCGGAAACCTCGTGCAACCACTGGGGCACGACGTCGAGCTGCGGGCCGGGGAAATCGTCGGGCTCGCCGGCCTCGAAGGCAACGGCCAGAGGGAACTCCTGCACCGCATCTTCACCGCTTCGGACGGGACCGAGGTGGCGCGGAGCGGCCGCGCCAGCTTCATCTCCGGGGACCGCCGCGGCGAAGGCGTCTTTCCTCTCTGGAGCGTGCTCGACAACATCGCCATCGGCCGACTGGTCCGGCGGTTCTCCCTCGGTGCGGTATCCGCCGCGCGCGAGCGGCAGAGCGTGATCGACGCCACCCGGCATCTGTCGCTCGACGACAGCCGGCTGGTCTCGAACATCCTGGAGCTGAGCGGCGGGAATCAGCAGAAGGCGCTCGTCGCACGCGCCATGGTTTCCGACACGGGCACGATCCTGCTCGACGATCCCACCAAAGGCGTCGACGTGGGTGCGAAGGCGGAATTCTACAAGCTGATTGCGCAAATCTCCCGTAGCGGTCGTCTTGTCGTCTGGCACTCCACGGAAGATCTGGAGTTTCTCGAATGCGACCGCGTGCTGGTTTTCAGCGCCGGCCGTATTGTTCGCGAGTTGCCGCAGGAAGCGATTTCGGCGGAGACGATCGTCGACGCGTATTTCTCGGCGCTCACCGGGCAGCGGGCCGCGACCCCAGTTGCCGCGCCGGTACGTCGGTGGTCGGAGCGGCTCGTTCATTCGGCACCCTTCATCGGGCTTCTGCTCGTGCTCGGTCTGATGGTGGGCATCAACCCGATGATCGCAAGTTCCTTCGGCCTGGACCTTCTGCTCGCCCCGGCGCTGACGCTGGTCCTGGTGGCGCTCGGCCAGATGTTCATCGTCGCCAATGGCGATGTCGATCTCGGCATCGGGGCCTTCGCGGGCGTCGTCAATGTCATCAGCGCGACCTTGCTGGTGGATCGCCCGGTGTTCGGAGGCGCGGCATTGCTCGGGGCCCTGGCAGGCTACGGCGTGCTCGCCGCTGCAATTCAAGCCCGGCGGATTCCGGCTATCGTCGCGACTCTCGGGGCCTCGTTCGTCTGGACCGGGATCGGCTATTCGCTGCAGCCCTCTCCCGGCGGCAGCAGTCCGGACTGGTTGCGCGCGGCCATTGGCTGGTCTCTCGGCAGCGTGCCGACCATGCCGCTCTTCATCATCCTGTTCACGCTCATCGCGCTGGTGATCGATCGCGCCCCGCTCGGGGTCGTCCTGCGCGGGTTCGGCAACAACCCCGGAGCCATGGCGCGCAGCGGGTGGTCGCCCTTGCGCTACGCCGTACTGCGTTACCTGATCGCCGGCGCCTTCGGCGTCCTTGCCGGTCTTTCGCTCACCGCCGTCAATACCGCGAGCGACATCAACGCCGGCGGCCCGTTCACCCTGCTCAGCGTTGCCGCGGTGGTGATGGGAGGGTGCAGCCTGCTCGGCGGTCTCGTGGCTCCTTTCGGCGTGGTCGCGGGCGCGGTGACCCTGTCGCTGATCGGCGCTCTGCTCAGCACGATCAACGTCAGCACCGATTACAACGCGGCGGTGCAGGGCCTGATATTGCTGCTGATGCTGCTGCTCGGAGCCACCATCAACCGCCGGAGGAAGGCGTGATGACCGTCATTTCCCAAAGGCTAATCCAGGACTGGACGCGGCGGAATCGGTGGATCTGGTCGCTGTTCGGCGTGCTGATCCTGTGGATGGTGATATCGAGCGTCTCCGATCGCTTCAGCCTGAACAGTCTCTCCGGGGTCGCCGTGTCCGCCTCGTTCCTGACCATCGTGGCGCTCGGGCAGATGTTCGTCATCACCTCGGGAAGCGGCAACATCGATCTGTCGGTCGGCAGCGTTCTGACCCTGAGCGCCTACGCCGGGGTCGTGCTCATCCACGGCGACAACGCGCGGCTGCCCCTCGGCATCCTCGCCGTTGCCGCCATCGGCCTCGCTGTCGGCCTGGTCAATGCGGCACTCGTGGTGCTCTGTCGTTTGCCGGCTATGATCGGCACGCTGGCGACCGGCTATATCCTGGCCACCGCGACGCTGTTCGCCAATCGCGGGGTCAGGAGCTTCGCTGTCTGCCCGATCCTCCGCTTCCTGGGGGCGGAGCGGGTCGCGGGCCTGCCCGTGATGATGCTGATTGCGTTGGCCGCCGTGGCCATGTGCATCTATGTCCTCAACTGGACGGTATTCGGCCGATTGCTCACCGCGGCCGGCCAGAATGATCGCGCCGCATACCTGGCGGGCGTGCGCGTGAACCGCACCATCGCCGCGACGTTCGTGATCAGCTCGGTGGTCGCGGCACTCGATGGGCTGTTGTTGAGTGCCTATGTCGGCGGTGCGTTCCTGGAAATGGGCATACCCTATCTGTTGCATTCCATCGCGGCGGTCGTGCTCGGCGGGTCTCTCGTCATGGGGGGATCCTCGACCGCCGTGGGCACCATGTTCGGCGGCGTGCTTCTCGTCCTGATTGTCGCCACCATGCAAATTGCCAACCTGCCGCCGGGCGCCCAGGACATTGTGGAAGGGCTGGTCGTGATCAGTGTTCTCGCCTTGGCGGCAAGCCCCGCGGGTCGCCGCATCCGCCGCCGATCCGCCGCGCGTACGTGAGCGGCTGGCGCGCCACGACTACGGACTGCATCCCCATACGCCGGAGGAGGCCCTTGTTGGAAGTTTTCCCTATGAACGACTGTAATCACGAAACGAAAATTGCTCGCCTGAAGCGCATTTCGGTCGAGCTGCGCGAGAGCACCGTGACCCTGATTCACCAGGCCGGGGACGGCCACCCCGGTCCGGCCCTGTCCATCGCTGATCTGGTGACGGTGCTTTATTTCGACGAGATGCGCATCGATCCCGGCAAGCCCAAGTGGGAGGACCGCGACCGCTTCGTTCTCTCGAAGGGCCACGCCTGCTCAGTGCTTTATGCCGCCCTCGCCAAGCGCGGCTTCTTTTCCGCGGACCTGCTTCCGAGCTTCCGTTCCCTGGGATCGATCCTGCAGGGCCATCCGGTGATGGACAAGGTTCCCGGCGTCGACATGACGACGGGAACTCTCGGCCACGGGATTTCGGTTGGCGCCGGCATGGCCGCGGCGGCCAGGCTGGGAGGCAAGGACTTCCGCGTCTACGTAATCGTCGGCGACGGCGAGCTCAACGAGGGCATCGTCTGGGAAGGCGTTCAGGTAGTCGCCAACATGAAACTGGCCAACCTGACGGTCTTTCTCGACCTCAACGGTTTCCAGTCGGGCGGCACGACGAGCGAGATTAGCGGCATCAGCCGGATTCCGGTGGCCGAGAAGTTCCGTGCCTTCGGTTGGAACACCCTCGACATCAACGGTCACGATTACGATCAGATCCTGGCCGCGATCGCTGCGGCCAAAGACGAAACCGACCGGCCGACGCTCATCGTCGCGCATACGGTCAAAGGCAAAGGCGTGCCGTTCATGGAAAACAATAATTCATGGCACAAGGGCGTACCCACCAAGGAACAACTAGCCGAGGCGATCAAGGCGTTGGAGGCGGCATGAGCACCGAGACCGTCGCCAGCACACGCGCGGCTGCCACCGACGCCATTCTTGAAGCGGCCTTGAAAGATCCGAAAGTGGTCTTCGTCAGCGCCGATTCCGTCAAGGCGGCGCGAGCGAGCAAATTCGCGTCGACCCTTCCGAAGCGTCTGTTCGAGGTCGGCATCGCCGAGCAGACGGCCATCGCTTTCGCTGCCGGTCTGGCCAGTTGCGGCTACAAGCCCTTCGTGATGACCTACGCCAACTTCATCACCATGCGGGCATGCGAGCAGGTGCGCAACTATGCCGGCTACACCCACCTCCCGGTCAAGCTGGTGGGCCTCAACGGCGGCGTGCACGGCGGCGAACGCGAGGGGGTTACGCACCAGTCCATCGAGGATCTCGCGATCATGCGGGCTGTTCCGGGGATGGACGTCGTCGTTCCCGCCGACGCGAACCAGGTTCGCAAGGCAACGCTGGCCATCCTCGATCGGCCCGGTCCCGGCTATATCCGTGTTGGCAGCGGTCGCGAGCCCGTATTGTATCCCGAGGACGAGGCGTTCGTTTTCGAGAAAATCCACGTGATGTGCAACAAGGGTGACGATGCCGTCGTTTTCGCCGTCGGTCCGGTTCTGCGCAATGTGCTCCAGGCCGCGGAGCGGCTGGAGAAAGCGGGGATCGGCATCACGGTGGTCGACCTGCACACGCTGAAGCCGTTGGACCGCGAGGGCGTGACGGAACAGATCGCCGCGGCCAAGGTGGTGGTCACCGTGGAGGACCATTCGGTGATCGGCGGCCTCGGCAGCACGGTCGCCGAGGTGATGGCGGAAACGGCCTGCGGCAAGCCTCTGGCTCGGCTCGGCCTGCAAGACGTATTCGGCGTATCTGGAGAGGGCAACGCCTTGCTCGACCATTTTGGCATGTCGGCCGAGAACATTGCCGAAACCGTCAAGCGGCTTCTTAGTGGTTCGAAGGCTTGACGGAGCGGCCTACCATCTGAGTACGGTCGGACTGTGAACCGAGAAAATGGCATGCACGTCATCTTGGCATGCCGTTTTTCCTCGATTCCGTCTTCCGATGGATCGTCCCCACGCTCTCACTGGAGAGAGATCATGCACAAGATTGTCTTTCTTGATCGCGCTACCATTGCCCCGCGAATCGTTCTGCGCAGGCCCAGCTTCCCCCATGAACTGACTGAGTATCCTCGGACCGAACCGGCCGAGGTGGTCGAGCGACTCGCCGGGGCGGAAGTGGCCATCGTGAACAAGGTCCAGATGACCGCCGACATCCTGGAGCGCCTGCCCGACCTGAAGCTGATCGCCGTTGCCGCGACCGGAACGGATTGTGTCGACAAGGTCTATTGCCAGGGACACGACATCGCGGTCAGCAACATCCGTGGCTATTCGGGCATGACCGTGCCGGAACATACGTTCGCATTGATGCTGACGTTGCGACGCTCGATCGTGCCATTCCGCGCCGATGTGCTCGCCGGCGAATGGCAGAAATCCCGCCAGTTCTGTTTCTTCAACCATCCGATCAACAATCTGGGCGGCTCTCGTCTCGGTATCATTGGCGAGGGATTCCTCGGCCAGCGGGTGGCGGACATCGCCCGGGCCTTCGGCATGAAGACGATGTTCGCCATGCACAAGGGCAGGACGGATCTGGGGCCGCTCTATACGCCCTGGGAGGAAGTGCTTGAGACGAGTGACGTCATCACCATTCACTGTCCGCTGATACCGGCAACCGCCAACATGATCGCGCTGCCGGAATTCCGCCGGATGAAGCGGCGCCCGCTGCTGATCAACACGGCGCGGGGCGGCCTGGTGGACGAGGAGGCGCTGGAAACGGCGCTGAACGAAGGGCTGATCAGCGGGGCCGGAATTGATGTGACGATGCCGGAACCGCCTCCCGCGGATTCGCCGCTGATGCGCATTGTCCGTCGCTCCAACGTCATCGTCACGCCGCACATCGCCTGGGCCAGTGACGAGGCGCAGCAGAGTCTGATCGATCAATTGTTCGACAACATCGAGAACTTTGTGAAGGGGCAGCCGACGAACCTGGTCGAAGGTGCGTTCTGAAATCGTATCTCTTGGCGCGTGAGGTAGGCGCATCGTGCGCCATGGCCTGGTCCACGTGGGGAAAGCATCATGCGTCTCGGTATCAGTTCATACACTTTCGGCTGGGAAGTCGGCTCCGGACCGCACCGCTCGCCGGACGCGCTGACGGCGCTCGGCCTGATCGACCGGGCGAAGGAAATGAGCGTGCACGTGCTGCAGATCGCCGACAACCTGCCCGAGGAGACCTATGCCGGCGCATCTGTGGAGGCGATCGCGACGCGCGCGGCGGCGGCGGGGATTGCCGTCGAGCTCGGCACCCGGGGATGCTCGCGCGAGCACCTCAGCCGCTTCATTGCCATAGCGGGGAGGCTTGGTTCGCCGATCCTGCGCGTGGTCACCGACAAGGGTGACGACCAGCCCGACGAGGCCGAGATCATCGACCGCTTCGGCTCGGTCGCCGACGATTGCCGGCGGGCCGGTGTCATGATCGCCCTGGAGAATCACGACCGGCTGAAATGCGCCGCGCTGGCGCGCATCGCCGCAACGTTGCCCAGTGAGGTCGGCATCTGCCTCGATACGGTCAATTCCTTCGGCGCGCTGGAGGGGCCCGAGGTCGTGGTGGAAACCCTCGGTCCCTATACGGTGAACCTGCATCTGAAGGATTTCGCCGTGGTGCGCTATCCGTCGATGTTCGGCTTCCGCATCGAAGGCCGACCGGCGGGGCAGGGAATGCTCGACATTCCCTGGTTGCTGGCGAAGTTGAAATCGTTCGGGCGGGACTGCAATGCGATCTTGGAGCTGTGGCCTCTCGATCGAGCCACGGCGGTGGAATCGATCCGCCTGGAGGCCGAGTGGGCCGAGGCCAGCGTGCGCGCGTTGCGCCGCTGGATACCGGACTGATGGAAGCGGAATTACAAGGCAAGGGGAAGTATCAGGATCTCGGGGGTGGCATGGGCGAAGTGGCGATCCGGTCACGTGAAGCGGCTCGTGGGAGCGAGCCGCGGCAATGCCGCCCCCGAGATCCTGATGCTTCCGTCAACTGGCCACGGCGGACCGGAAGCTCTCGATACGCTGAATGATCGGATCGGTCATGACGGCGTAGGATATCGCCCCGTTGACGGATGTCCCGGTGGGGGCGGGGGACTCTTGCTCTTGCGGCGCGGGTGCCACTTCGATTCTACACCTACGATGGCATCGCACCATCCCGGCACCACGACGGCGCCCAACCCGTATCTTGTCCCACCGATCCTGGCCACTTGGCTGTCGGTGTTCCGGCCCTGTTTCACCGCCCCGGTCTGGAACCGCACCCTGGTTCTGGTGGCGGGCGCGGTGCTGGCGCCTGGCAAGCGCACCGTCACCCAGGTGCTGCGCGTCATGGGGCTGGCCGATGAGCCGAGCTTCCGCCGCTATCATGAGGTGCTGAGCCGGGCCCGCTGGGACGGGCGCGTTGTCGCACGGCGGTTGCTGCTCACTATAATCGAGCGGCTACTGCCGGACGGCGAGGTGGTGATCGGGATTGACAACACCATCGAGCGCCGCTGGGGCGCGCGTATCAAGGCACGCGGCATCTATCGCGATCCGGTCCGCTCCTCCAAGGGGCACTTCGTCAAGACCAGTGGGCTGCGCTGGCTGTCGCTGATGGTCGCGGTGCCGATACCCTGGGCAAAGCGGACATGGGCTTTGCCGTTCCTGACGATCCTGGCACCCTCGGCGCGTTGGAGCGAGGCCAACGGCAAGCGCCACAAGACGCTGACCAGCTGGGCCCGCCAGACGATCCTGCAAACCAAACGCTGGCTGCCACATCGCCGTCTGGTCTTCGTCGCCGACAGCGGCTTCGCGGCGCTCGACCTGCTGGCCGCTGTCCGCGGCCATGTCTGCATGATCACCCGGTTGCGGCTGGACGCCAACCTGTTCCGGCCAGCGCCCAAACGCCGGGCGGGTCAGCGGGGCCGCACGCCGCTGAAGGGGCGTGCTTTGCCGAAGCTGAGTACTGTACTGAAGAACAAGAAGACGAGTTGGACGAGCGTAGTCGTCTCTCAATGGTACAATGCCCAGCAGCGCAGGCTGCTGGTCGCCACCGGCACCGCGCTTTGGTATCATGCCGGCATTGCCGCCTGTGCCGATGCGTTGGGTTCTGGTCCGCGACCCATCCGGCGAGCATGAACCAGCCGCGTTTCTCAGCACCGACATCGATGCACGACCCGCCACCATCCTCTGCTGGTTCGTCTCGCGCTGGCGCGTGGAGACCACGTTCCAGGAAGTGCGCGCCCATCTCGGCGTGGAGACGCAGCGGCAGTGGTCCGATCTGGCCATCCTGCGCACCACCCCGGCGTTGCTGGGGTTGTTCTCGCTGATCACGATGTGGGCCAATGGCTTGGCGCGCGACACCGCGACCGCGCTGCGCCCGAACACCGCGGCTTGGTATCGCAAGCAGGAGATGACATTCAGCGACGCCATCGCCGCTGTCCGCCGCGTGCTGTGGGCGCCGCCGAATTTCTCCATGTCCCGGCAACCGGGTGAGACCGTCACAATTGCAGTGGGATTGCTATATCGAGTCTTCCAGACTCTCTGTCTCGCGGCCCGAATTGCGGAAAGCCAAGCTCAGGCTATTCCCCTCATTGCGTCCATCGCTGCCGCCGATCCTCATGCTCTCGTGCTCTGGAGCTGCTCAGGCGGCCGCCGAGACCATTGCCACGCCAGCGCTGGCGCCGATCCGTGTTGCTCCGGCCTGCACCATCGCTAACGCCTGCGCGAAGGTACGCACGCCGCCCGAAGCCTTCACCCCCATCTGCGAACCCACCACGCGGCGCATCAGCGTGACGTCCTCTACCGTCGCCCCGCCAGTGGAGTAGCCGGTCGAGGTTTTGACGAAATCTGCCCCCGCTTCCTGCGCCAGCCGGCAGACGACCTCCTTCTCGGCGTCGGTCAGCAGGCACGTCTCGATGATCACCTTCAGCAGCGCCGCCCCGCAGGCACGCTTCACCTCGGCGATGTCGCGGCGGACGTAGTCGTGCTCGCCCGCTTTCATAGCGCCGATGGCGATCACCATGTCGATCTCGCCGGCGCCGTCGGCCACCGCCTGCCGCGTCTCCGCCGCTTTCGCTGCCGTGGTGGTGGCACCGAACGGAAACGCCACCACCGAACAGGTCGTAACCCCCGTCCCCGCCAGCTCCCGGGCGACCAGCTTAACGAAGATCGGGTTGACGCAGACCGAGCGGAAATGATGCTGTACCGCCTCCGCACAAATCTTTTGTACCTGTGCGGCCGTAGCATCGGGCTTCAGGATCGTGTGGTCGATCAGCGCCGCCAGATCGCCGGGCACGCGGATCGACGGAATTCTAGACATCGGTATGTTCCTTTCGTAGCAAGAGCAGAAACCTAACCCACTCGGGTTCAACGACCGCTGCGCTGGTCGATCGCACGATTGAGCAGGATGGCCGCGATAATGATCAGGCCGGTGATAGTCATTTGATAGAACGATCCCAGGCCCAGCAAGTTGAAGATATTGCGCACCACCTGCAGCAGCATGACCGCGAACACAGTACCAACGACGCCGCCGCGGCCGCCCGCGAGGCTGGTACCGCCGAGCACCACACCGGCCATGGCGTCAAGCTCCAGCCCCTGTGCCGCGGTCGGCTGGCCGATGCGCAGCCGCGCTGTCAGCAACACGCCGCCGAGAGCGCAGAGGAAGCCAGAAATGGCGAACGCCGCAGTGACGATACGCCGTGTCGGTACGCCCGACAGCCGGGCCGCCTCGGCGTTGCCGCCTGTAGCGTAGATGTACTCGCCAAACACCGTGTAGCGCAGCACCAGGCCGCCGATCACGCACATTACGATAAAGATCAAGCCAAGAATCGGGAAATGCTGGTCGCTGCCGGGGAAGATCGGCACCTCAAGGGAGCCGAACGCGCCGAAACCGCGAGGCAGGCCGCCGATCGGTACGCCGTCGGACATCAGGAAGGTCAAACCGCGGATTGTCACCAACCCGGCCAGCGTAACGACGAAGCTGGGCACCTTCGCGTAGGCGCTGATGCTCCCCATCAGCGCCCCGCCGGCCATGCCGACCAGCAGCGTGATCATCAGCGCCGGTAGCGGGTCCATGCCACCCGCCATCAGCACGGAGACGACCATCCCGCCTAACGCCGTCATGCTGCCCACCGATAGGTCGATGCCGGCGGTGAGAATGACGAAGGTCTCGCCGAGCGCGGCGATCCCAACTATCGCCGCTTGCTGAAACAGGTTGGCGATGTTACGGAAAGTCAAAAAATTATCCGAAAGGAGTGTCGCGACGCTGACGACAGCAAAAAATATAATGATAAAATTATATTGTAATGCCAAGTCGAGCATTCTCTTGAGCTGGACTTTCTGGATGAAGGCGGGTCGGCAAACCGTGCGTGTCAGCGTGTTCATGACGTTTATCCCTAAGAGTCTGACTCGGATCGATGTCGCAACACCTCTAACCCTATGATCTTGCTGGGGGCAACGCATTCGGCACCGGGTCGCCGCCTTCGCTAACACGTTGAGAATAGCCGCTCTCACTTCGTTGCGAGTGCATTCCGTGTCAGCCTCTAAGCCCCGATGATCGACGCCTTCAGGATTTCGTCGCGTGACGTAGATCCTGGGTCGAAGCATTTGACATTGCGCCCTTCATGGAACACCCAGATCTGGTCGCTGTTGGCGTAGAGTTCCTCCAATTCGCTGCTGGCAACCAGGATCGCCGAGCCGTGCTCGGCCAACCGCCGGACCAGGGCATACAATTCGGCTTTGGCGCCCACGTCCAAACCGCGGCTCGGTTCGTCCAGCAGCAGGATGTGGCTGCCCTCAATGATCCACTTCGCCAGCACCACCTTCTGCTGATTGCCGCCAGAGAGTTGGCGTAGTGGCTGATCGAGCGATTCATAACGTGTGGACAGGTCTGCAAGCACCGGCTTGGTAACCTGCCGCAGCGCGTTGTGGCTGATGATGCGGCGGCGGCGCAGCGAGGGCAGCACGGCGTTGCGGTAGATCGCGGAGTCCAGCACCAGCCCTTCGGTCTTGCGATCCTCTGGCACCATCGCCACGCCGCGGGCGATCGCCTGGGCCGGCGAACGCGGTGCATAGGGCCGACTGTCCACGGTGATCTCACCAGCGAACGTCCCCACGCCGAACAGCGCCTTGAGGAAAGTGGTGCGTCCCGAGCCGTTCAGCCCGGACAGACCAATGATCTCGCCCTGGCGTACCCTGAGCTCGCGGATGTCGAGGCCGTACGCTCCGCGCAGCCACGCGACATTGATCGCCACCGCGCCGGCGGTGGCAGCGCGCTGCTTGCGTTCGACCAGCGAGCGGTTCTGCCCGATCACCGCCGCCACCAGCGTCTGTTCATCTACGCCCACGACGTCGAACGTAGTGATGGTGCGGCCACCACGCAGGACTGTGACCCGGTCGCCGATCTGGCGGACCTCGTTCAGCCGGTGGGTGACATAGAGAATGGCGACACCCTCCGCGGTGATCTCTCGGATGACCTCGAAGACACGATCGAGTTCCTTTTCGTTCAACGCAGCAGAAGGTTCATCCATGATGATCACCTGCGCCTGCATCGTCAGTGAACGAGCAATGGCCGTAAGCTGCTGGTTGGCAATCGACAGGCTGCCGACTGGCGTGTCGGGGCTGAAAGTCGCGCCAACGCGCGTCAATGCCGCTTCGGCCATGTGCTGCCGGCGGCGTCGATCGATCACGCCCCAACGCTGCGGCACCCGACCGAGCAGCAGATTCTGCGCCACGCTGAGCTGCGGTACCAGGTCCAGCTCCTGGTAGATCATCGAGATTCCGGCTGCCGCGGCTTCCTGCGGTGCATGGAAGTGGCGCGGTACATCGTCGAGGAGGATCTCGCCGCGAGAAACGGAGAACACACCGGCAATGATCTTCAGCAGCGTACTTTTGCCGGCGCCGTTGGCGCCCACCAGGCAATGCACCTCACCACGGCGGATGTTGAGTGAAGCGTCTTCGAGCGCCACGATGTTCGGTGGAAAAGTCTTGCCGACATTCCGCACGACCAGCACGTCATCGGTCATCAGCCGCCTCCAGGGCGAATAGCGCCGTCTGTTCATCGGTGACAAGGACGTTGATGTAATGGGCCCGCAGGCAGGCCAGAACGACGGCGTGTTTGGCCACGCCGACGCACACGCAGATGGCGAACTGCTTGTCGCGTAGCGCCTGCGGGAGTAGCCCGACGGTGCGCGCGTCCAGCTCCAGATCGACAACAAGGCCGTCGGGGTTGATGAATCGGCCGAGAATGTCGCCGATCGCACCGTGACGGCGCAGGGAGGCGATCTCGGTCTCACTGAGATAGCCGGACTGCACCAACACGGAATCGGGCGTGACATCGCCAACGCTGAAGCAGGCCACCGGCGCCCGGGCGCCAAGTTCCAGTACGCGGGCAATGACCGGATCTTGTTCCAGCACCTTGCGTGTGTTCGCCCGGCCAACGATCGCCGGTACCGGCAGCAGCGTCGCCCGACCGTTGCCAGCTTGGGCGAAAAGCTCGGCGACGTTGTTGGTGCGGGTGGCGGTGGAATGCAGGTTCATTGCGCCGTTCAGCAGCACCACTTCCACATCGTCGTTCCAGTGCCGTGGTAGCCAGTGCGCGACAGCGGCCATGGTGCGGCCCCAAGACACACCGACCAGCGGCGGCCGTGGGGCCAACCCGGCCAGGAACGATCCGACCGCCTGGGCAACGCGATCGACAGCGATGCCGTCGTCCCCGGTCGGATGCGGCACCACGATGGCCTCGCGCAGCCGATATGCACGCTGCAGACGGCTTTCCAGATCCGGCCGGCGCTGCACGCCTGGCACGATCTCGATGCGAACGATGCCGACTTCGCGCGCCTCTTTGAGCACACGGCCGATCTGCCAGCGAGTAAGGCCAAGCTCCTTGGCAATCTCGCTCATGGTCTTCTCGAGATCGTAGTAGAGTTTAGCGGCCTGAATCATGATCAGTTCGCGCTGCTCTGCCGAAAGAGCACGAAACTGGACGTCCTGTTCCTGGCCTTTGGTGATTGACGGCACGACGCTACCTTTCCTTCGACAACGCGTGCATAAGCGGACGCAGGAGCGCTGTCACCTCGCGATAGCGGGCGAGGATGTCGACGTACTGCGCATGCGCCGCGAGGTCGGGTTCAATGCAACGGCCCGGCCGGGCGACCGCGGTGGCGGCGGCGAACAAGTCGGGAAACAGGCCCGCAGCGGTGGCGGCGGACGCGACGGCGCCGATGATGGTCAGGTTCTCCTCGGCGGGCAACGTGACCGGCATGCCAATGGCATCAACTGTGGCCCGCAGCCACAACGGGTTGCGGCAATACCCGCCAGAGGTGACGATCCGCTCGCAACGCACGCCAACGTTGGCAATCTCCTGCACCACGTTCGCCGACGCCAGTGCCACGGCCTCTACTGCCGAACGGTACAAGGCAGCGCGGCCTTGCCCGAGCGACAGGCCGATTATAGCCCCACGCAGATGCGGGTCCCGGTACGGTGTCCGGTTCCCCATAAAATAGTCTAGGGTCAGCAGCCCGGTTCCATCTACCGGGAAGGCCGCCGCTTCATCGAGCAGACGTCGCTGACCCGCGGCATCGAGTTCGAAGATCTGTGTACTGAGCCAAGTGAGCACCGAGCCGGCGGATACTTGGCCGCCTTCCACCAGCCACATACCGTCCACCAGAGCATACGGATAGGGTCCCCAGAAGCCAGGCACTGGCCGCTGCTCCGGGAGATGGAACAGATGTACTACCGATGTGCCGCCGATCATCAGCAGGTTGCCCAGCCCTACCGTATTGGCTCCAAGCATGCCGATATGCGCGTCGATCCCGCCCTGCGCCAGCAGCGGCCGCCCAGACAGGCCTAGGTGCTCGGCCGCCGCCGCACTCAGCCGGGCGATCGGCCCACCGACCGGCACGATCTCGTTCGGTAGCTTGCTCCCCAGGTCGGGCACGCCGAAGGCCACGAACAGCTCGGGGTAGAAGTGCCGGGCCAGGGGATCGTAGTTCCACTTGCACGTCGCGTTCATACGTGAGCCGACCCAGCGATTGGTGAGCCGGAAATTCACGTAGTCCAGGCACTCGCAGATGACATCCGCCGCTGCGTACACGGCAGGCGCGTGGCGGGCCAGCCACATCGCCTTGGGCACCAGCCACTCGGCAGCGTCGCTGCCGCCGCTGTAGGCCAGCACTGGATGGCTTTGCCGCGCGGTGACGGCCGATTCGTCGGCAGCGCGGCAATCCATCCACAACAGAGCGGGGCAGAGCGGCGTGCCGTCGCGGCGACAGGCGACCACGGTGGATGCCGTGGTCGCCAAACAGACCGCCGTGATTTCCGGCGTACCGAGGTCGCGCGTGAGCTTGCGGCCGGCACGGCCGAGCGCCTCCCACCAGTCGGTGGGCGACTGTTCCGCCCAACCCGGATGAGGATGTTCCGTCCGGTAGGTAGCTTCCGCGGTACCAACCAGAGCGCGTGTCGGCAGATCAAACACACCGACACGAACGCCGCCGGTGCCGAAGTCAAGTCCCATCAGCAGGGCCATGACACGCTCCGAGCCAACGGCCCCCTTAGGGCCGGACCATGATCTTGGAGAAGAATTCCTGACCACCACGGATGCGATCGAACATGCCAGGCAGTTCATCCAGGGCGAGTTCATGCGAGATGATGAAGTCCCAGCGCAACGCACCGGTGCCGAACTTCTCCAGCGTTACCGTCCATTGCCGGCCCGGGAAGGGCGCACCGAAGGAGTTCCACGAGCCGTGGATCGATGTCTCCTGCCGGAGTAGGTGGCTGAAGGTGGCGTTATCCAGAGGAATGTCACGGGTAGGAATGCCGATGAAGACGACATGGCCGCCCGGTCCGGTCAGTCGCACCGCTTGGTTGACGGTGGCCGGAACCCCAGCCCCATCGATGACCAGGTCGGCGGCAAGGTCAGCCGGCACCGGCACCGTGCTGAGGAAAGTGTGTGTCGCCCCGGCCACGCGCGCCAGCTCGAGTTTGCGTTCGGAGACATCCACGGCGACCACTTCGGAGGCCCCGAGCAAGCGCATCCACTGGATGACGAACAGGCCGATCGGCCCGCAGCCGACCACGGCGCCGCGCTGGCCGGCGGTGAACGGTGCCTTCCACATCGCGTGCAAGGCAATAGATGCCGGATCGGTCATGGCCACGGCACGCGGGTCCAGTCCCTTCGGCGTCTTGAGCAGATTTCCGACCGGGATGTTGACGTATTCGGCATAGGCACCGTCGCGGCGGCTGCCGAAGTAGTTGTAGTCACGGCAGCGAGAGAAATTGCCGGTCAAGCACTGGTCGCAGTGCCGGCAAGGAATCAGCGGCGGCACCGACACGAGTTCTCCCTCGTTGAAACCCTCGACGCCGTCGCCCAACTTCACGATATGGCCCGAAAACTCGTGGCCGCAGATGATGGGCATGCGGTGTGAACCCTTGGTGAGCATGCGCGGGATGTCTGAACCGCAGACACCGCACACGGCGACCCGGACGAGAACTTCGTTGGTACCGACTTCTGGTTTCGGCACATCTTCGACACGAAGATCGCCGGGCTTGTACATGATTACGGAGCGCATGCTTCTACCTCGATTCCCATCGCAGTGATTCGGCTGCAGCCGCAGTGGCGGCGCTGCTGCGAAGGTGGGGCCGAGCGAGTTGGCGCCTGGCCCCTGCCTTGCGTCTACTCGAAGATTTCTGGCCGGTACTCGGCAAACAGGCCGTTGGTCGGGAACTTCGTGACGTTTTCTTTGGTGACCAACGTCGTACCGGCATCGACGAAGGCTGGGACCTTCTCGCCGGCTGCAACGCGCCGTGCGGTCTGGATGGTGACATCGCCCAGGTAGCGCGGATCGTTCAAGGCTGTGGCGATGTACTGGTCAGTCGAGGCCATGATCTTCACTGCCTCGGACAGGCCGTCCACGCCAGCCACCACAACATCGGAGCGGTGGCTCTCCCGCAACACCTGCAGCGCCCCAAGCGCCATATCGTCGTTATGGGCATACACCGCCTTCACGTCCGGATTGGCCTGCAGCAGATCTTGCATGGCGGTCACTGCGTTGGCACGAAGGTATTCGGCGTATGGTCCCTTGACGATCTTCAGCCCGGCAGCTTCGGCGAACTTGTGGAATCCGTCACGTCGCGCTGCCATGACGGTACCGCCCGGATCGCCCTGGATCTCGATGATCTTGGCGCCGGCGATGCCGACCTTCTTGAAGTACGCAACAACCGCCTGGCCGACCAAACCGCCCATTTTCTCGTTGTCGCGACCAACGTAGCTGACGACCTCGCCGCGCACGTTGCGATCGACGGTGATCACCGGAATCTTGGCCGCCTTGGCGGCTTCCAGCGATGGCGCCACGGCGTCCGGGTTCACCGGATTGATGATCAGGACGTTCACGCCGCGGGTGATCAGATCCTGCAGGTCGTTGTTCTGTTTCGTCACGTCACCATTGGCGTCGAGCGAGACGATTTCGTCGCCGCCGGCCTTTGCCGCTGCTTCGGCGCCGGCGGTCAGCTCCACGTAGAACGGTGACTGCAGGGTCGCTTGGCTAAAGCCGATGCGTATCCCCTTGGCGTACGCCCGCGTGGGCAGAATCACGCCCCCCATTGCGACCAACCCCAGGCCGGCGAGGATGCCGCGGGTCGACGCAAGCAGTTTCCTTCTGGTCATTTCCCTCTCCTTGATGCTCATCTGCGCATCTATTGCTCGTGTGAGCCACCTTTAGGAGGCGCCAAATCGGCTGTCAATGGCAGAAATGGGCCTATGCGGCTGAGCGGAACAGAAAGCCGGCATAGGGCTATTCAAAAGTCCCATGCGGAAGTAGGATTCCTAAGCGGCTTGAGACCGCCATTCCTGGTGGAATTCGGTTGGTCGGCTGACGCAAGTGGCGGGGTCTCGAAATGGATCCCGTTCGTGGATCTGGCCGCCAAGGGCAGCGCCAGCGACAAGGCGCTGCACAAAGTCAAGCTGACCCTGGAAATCGCGGGCGCCCGCTCCAAGGGGCTGATCAGCGATGACGATGGACCGACGTCGATGAGGCGGTCGGACTGACGCTTGAGGGGAGGAGCGGCAGGTGGATCAGCACCCAGAAATTGTCGTCGTGCCCGACAACGAACCGTTCGTCGACCTCGTCCAGGTTCGGGCGTCAGGGGCGTTCGGCACCGGCCTCCTGGTCGGCCGCGGCCTCGTGCTGACCGCGCTGCATGGTGTGCCTCCCGCAGTGCTGGGATTTTTTACGGTAAGGAGCCAGGTCCGGGGCTGGTCTTGGCCCGGAGTCGATACTTTGTTGCGCAACGTTCTATTTATGGCGTGTTATCATGGCGTGCAATGTGGAATGCACGCCATGTTTCCGGCCGCGGCGACATATTGCACGCCATAACCATGCCCTCTATCCTGGGGGTCAACATGGCGTGCAATACAACCAGACCCTGCGATGGCCTCCCCACCGACCTGGCTACAGACCTTCCTTGATCGCCTGGCGGCCGACGACCTCTCGGCGGCAACCCGCCGCGGCTACCGCTACGATCTGCTGCACTTCATCGCCTGGTACACTACCCTCTACGACACGGCGCCGGAACTCATCCGGCTGACCGAGCATGACCTGATCACATGGCGGCAGCACATGATGACGCAGGGCGGGCTCAAGGCGGCTTCCATCAACCGCCGGCTGGAGGCTGTGCGCCGGCTGCTGCGCTGGGCCGAAGCCAACGGTACCGTGGCGCGCAACGTCGCCCTCCACGTCAAGTCGGTGCGGATCGTCCGCGAGCCGCGGCCTCTTGGTCTCACGGCCGCGCAAGTACATGGCCTGCTGCGCGCTGCCGGCGAGAGTTCTCATGGGCTCGCTCGACGCAACTACGCCCTGGTCCAACTCATGCTTCAGACCGGCCTGCGGGTCGGCGAGGTGGCGGCGTTGCGGCGGCGTGACGTTGTGCTTCGCGAACGCGCTGGCACGGTTCGGGTTCGGAATGGCAAGGGTCTCAAGGAACGTGAGGTGCCGTTGAACGCCACCGCCCGCCGCGCCTTGCGTCAACTGCTTGAACTGGAGCCTGCGGCGCAGTCCGAGGCCGCGGTGTTCCGGTCCGGTCAAAGCACGACCATGCCGGTGCGATCGATTCAAAATGCCATCGCCGCCCTGGTCCGGCGGCCCGGCCTCACCGGCTCCGACATCACCGCCCACAGTCTGCGTCACACTTTCGCGCTTGCCTGGCTGCGCCAAGCATCCGGGCCAGTTGGTCGAGCTGTCGCAACTATTGGGCCATGAAAGCCTCGACACCACCGCTGTCTACACCCGCGCCTCGGCAGCCGATCTGGCGCGCGGCGTCGAACAAACGCCGTTCAATCTCGACGGCTGACATGCTGCATGTGGCGCGGGACGAAGCCGATCTCGACGTGCTGCTGCGTGACTGGTCGCTCATCAAAGGCGATCTTCAGGAGATCCAACGCGCCTGCAGCCAGGGTCGCCTGTGGACCGCGCTGCATCTGTGCAATCTGCGCCGAACGGGGCGCTTCGCCGACGACCCCGAACGCATCCCGCACGAGGCTATCGTCCATCTTGCCGGCCAGATCGGTGTCCACCAGCCGGCCCGGCTGGCCGTCTTGCCGCGACAGGCAACCGACAGCGCCATTCGCAATCGTGTGCGCGAGTACCTCGACTTCGTGTCGTTCTCGGCAGACGCCAAAGCTCGCCTGACGGCCAGCCTTGCCGAGCTTGCTCTCGACGGGCTTGGGTCTGCCGAACTGGTCGAACGCGCGGAAGCTTTCCTGCTGGCGGCGCGCGTTGTTCTTCCTGCTCGCGCCACACTCGAACGCCTGGTGGCGTCGCTAAATCGTCAGGCTCTCGAAGCGTTGTTCACCTGCATCGCCGGGCGGTTCTCTGCATCCACCCGCGCCGCATTCGACCGTCTCCTCGGCAATGCGGGCGACGGCGCTGATGATGCGGAAACCGACAACCGGGTAACCGTCGGCCGTTACCGGACGCCGCCGGCCAGCTCGATGGGACGCTTCACGCGCACCGCCGGCGAGCGGCTGGAGGAGATCAATGCGCTGCTCGGCGACCTGCCCGACCTCAGCGACATCTCGCATCGGGTCCTGCGACAGCTCGCTGAGCTGTGCCGGCGCTATGAAGGTCATGCCTGCGCCGCTTTCCGGCCGCCAAACGCTACAGCCTGGTTGCCTGCTTCCTGCTCGATCGCCGGCAAGGACTGCTGGATGACATGGTCCAGGCGCACGACAACCACATGACTGGCCTGATGCGCCGCGCCCGCCATGCGGCTGAAGCCGATGCCCGGCAATTGCGGCAAGCAGCAGAAGCGGAACTGGTCACGCTGATCGACACCGGCGAGGCCGTGTTCACCGGTGATCGCGAGGAATCCGTGGCTGGGTTGCGCGAACGGATCGGGGGTCACGACATAGAACGGGCAGGACAGCACGGTTGGAGCATAAGCTGCTGAACGGGCATTGGAATCCCCCATCCATTCCGGAGTCAGCTTAGACTTCGCCCGTTGTCCCAACTGAACTAAAGTTTGTTTGGGCCAACACAGCCATCATAGAAATCAATGAGTTGCACACGGCTTGGCGGTACCAGATCAATTGGGACAGACGGCCGAGCGACGTTGTTCCCGGTTCGTGCCACGAACCGTGCTATCCTGCCCGTTCTATGGCGTGACCCCTCCTTGAGGCCTATGGGTTCGATCTCTCGCCGCTGTTCGCGCGCATGGCCGAGTTTCAGGCGGCGGCCGAGCAGGGCAGGGCGCTGCGCGAACGCATGCGCCAACTGCGCCGGCGCGCCACGATCGCCCGCAACGGCCTGTTGCAGATCCTCGAGACCGCCGACGAGCAGGGCTGTCCGACGAGACCTGGCAGAAGCTCGAAAGGGAGGCGCGGGCGCTCGCCCGCTCGCTCAGGAGCGTCGAACGGGTCGAGGAGATGGAGATCGGTGTCGCTAGCCTGGAGCGCCGACGGATGGAGGCGCGGGAACGGCTGGAAAATCAGCTCGCCACGGCCGTCGGACTCATCTCCGAAGCAGTGGATTCCGACCCCAAGGGGCCGGAAAACCGACCCCACCAATATACCTACAAAACACCCTCTAATCCTGAACAGGATACGGTAATGGCCTCCGAAGCGTGTAAGTCGCCGGCGGACAGCGGGGTGCGCGATCCGGCACCGGCGGAGGCGTGGCAAGAGCGGCAGGAAGAGCGCAACGGCCAAGCCGTGCGGACGGACAACGGCACCGTGCTGCGGCTTAGCACCGACGAGCTGGTGCGACTGGCGCCGCGGCTGCGGACCTATTTGCGAACAAGCTCACCCGGCTGGCCGGACGTCGTCGACGCCGCCGACTGGCTGCGGCACGACCTCGAGGTGTCGAAGTCCCTGTGGGGCGAAGCGTGCCTCGCCATGGGCCGCGAACAGGCGGCAATCGCGCTGGCGATCGTGTCGGCCAAGCCGGCCGCGCACTTCACCTCGTCGCCGGGCGGCTACTTCCACGGCATGGTGGCAAAGGCCAAGGTTGGCGAGCTCAACCTGGCGCGCACGGTCTGGGGCCTGCGCACCGACGGCCGGAAGGACAACGTCTCACGGGAAACCATGCCGAGGATGAATTCATGAATTCAATAAGTTATGAGTGGAATGGCCACGGTGCTCGCCGCCCGCGGCGCTCCTTTTCGGTCTTGTCCTGACAATGTACACATGATAAGATGTATCGGAATGGAGATGATTATGGAGACAACACCTGAAAGCCGGTCCGAACGGGTCGATTTGCGCATGACGCCGGCGGCCAAGCGAACGTTGACGCAAGCCGCTACGGCGGCAAACAAGACGTTGACCGAATTCTTGCTCGATAGCGGTCTGCAAGCGGCATTCGACACGCTCGCCGATCGTCGCACCTTCGTGCTCGACGCCGAACGCTGGGATGCGTTCATGGCGGAGCTTGACCGGCCGCCGGCGGATAATCCGCGGCTACGCGCGCTCCTTACCCGCCAACCGGCTTGGGAAGCGTGAGCGGCAACACGCCGGATTCGCCGCGGCTGTCAGCTCCGCATCCGCTCGGCTCCGAGGATGAACTCGATGCCTTCGCGAGCGGCGTTGATCAGCTCGATGACTGGCTGAAGCGTCACGCCCTGCACAATGAGGTTGACGGCGGTTCGCGCACTTTTGTCGTCAGCGCCGGCCGTCAGGTCATCGGCTATTACAGCCTGGCCGCCGGTTCCGTCCTTCATGGTGTCGCGACGGGCCAGGCGCGGCGGAATATGCCTAATCCGGTGCCGGTTGTGCTGCTTGGCCGCCTGGCGATCGATCGCGCCTGGCAGGGCAGGGGGATCGGAGCCGATCTTCTTCGTGACGCGGTGCTGCGTGCCCTCTCGGCCGGGGAAACCATCGGCGTGCGGGCCATCCTGGTGCATGCGATCTCGGATGCGGCGAAAGCCTTCTACGAGCGGCACGGCTTCCGCGTCTCGCCGGTCGAACCGCTGACGCTCATGATCACGCTGGCCGAGGCGCGGCGGATGCTCGACGGCGATAACTGACACCGCGACTTGCCGCTACGGCACAATCCGCTTGCCCGCAGCACGTCACCCCGCCCGACAGGCATTCCAGAGGCTTCGAGACAATGAGGAGAGCAGCCTTGCATAATTGCAAAAACGTAGTTATAGTTTTGCCATGACGGACTTCCACTTTGAGTGGGACGAGGTAAAAAACCGTTCCAACCAGCGAAAGCATGACGGCGTGAGTTTCGAGGAAGTCAGTCAAGTATTCCACGACCCCTTGCATTTATCGGTGCAAGATCGCGTCGAGAATGGGGAACCGAGATGGCAGACTTTCGGATTGGTCCGGGGCTTCATGATCTTGGTGGTAGCCCACACGATCACCGAGCAAGACGCCGAGGGCCTGCCGGTGGAGGTCATCCGCATTATTTCAGCGCGACGCGCCACGCCGAGAGAAAGGAAGCGGTATGAAAACGAAAATGGTTAGCTACACCCATGACACGCTCCCGCCTCTGACGGACGAGCAGTGCGATCACCTCACCAAACTGGCGGCGTTGCCCGACGATCAGATTGACACCAGCGACATTCCCGAGCTGACGGACGAACAGCTAAAAAATGCCGTTCGCGGGCGCTTCTATCGACCGCTCAAGCAGCAAATTACCGCGCGCGTAGACGCTGACGTGCTGGAATGGCTCAAGTCGCAGGGGAGAGGCTACCAATCCCGCATCAACGCCATTCTCCGACGGGAAATGCTGGCCTCGTTCAAGTCTCAGGCAGGGTCGAAGGAGCCGGCGAACTCTGGATCGTCGTAGTATCGGAGCTTGTCGGCGACGATCGGCCGAAGGCCGGCGAGGAACAGCAGCTCGCGGGATTGCGGCAGGTTGCGGACCTCATCGGGGGTGAGGAGCGACCGGCCGGTGTGCTGCTCGGAGAAGGACAGGCCAGACTTTTCGCTGTCGAGGGCGCGGCTGATGGTCTGGAACACGACGGTTTGCTGGCCGAGCAGATCGGAGACCAGGCGGGCGCTGTCGTGATCGTTGACGCCAGCTTGCCGGGCGTGCGTGCGATGTCCTGCAAGCTCTGGGTGACCATCAGGCGCAGCCACGGCATAGGTGCCCAGGCGATCGGGCGGCAGCACCAGGAACACCGTCGCGGGGCGCGATTTCAGTTCCCCGAATGCGAAATCGGAGCGGTCGAGTACGGCGGTCATGCGGGGGCTATCGAGGAAATGGGTGTGCCTCTGCGCGGCCGAGAGGACGCCGGCGGCCTCGCGGTTATCCTTGCCGCGGTGGCGGTTGGCGGCGCGGGCGATCAGGCCCCCGGCTGCAGTGGTGTCCTGCATGCGCGCCAGGAGGACGGTGAAGGCGTCCGGCTTACTCTTGGGGTTGATGCAGATCACCGAGCGGCTGGCGGTGAGCAGGTTGGGGATGATGGTGCCGACGCCTTTGCCGGTGCGCGTCGGTGCCATGGTCAGCAGATGGGCGGGACCGCCATAGCGCAGCGGCTTGCCGGTCTTGATGTCGCGGCCGATCAGCAGGCCGTCCGGGGTTCGCACCAGGCGGCTCGTCTCCCGTGAGGTCGCGAAGCGTGCCGAGCCGTGGGTGTCTTCCTGCTTGTCGCCGAAGTGCTGGACCATCGATCCGGTCAGCATCCGGAGCACGACGACGCCCACCAGCACAAGGGCCAGGGTCTCGAACAGGGTGTGAA
>Ga0255353_1000398_pt1 | contig 28103 bp, 18 predicted proteins | sample HBST25metaG_FD_189941 | JGI IMG/M metagenome (GOLD analysis project Ga0255353, IMG submission 189941) | Peat soil microbial communities from Stordalen Mire, Sweden - H.B.S.T25 | ecosystem: Environmental > Terrestrial > Soil > Wetlands > Peat | place: Sweden: Norrbotten County, Stordalen Mire...
GGGGGCAGTACCCGAGGCCAGCTTGGGACCGATGCCGAACGACCGGCTGATGCGCAGGTTCACCGCGACTGCCGCGGGGCCGTTGCCCAGGTTCACCGGCAGCAGCGCTGCGCCGGCTGTCGGCTGCGTGTCGAGGCAACCGAAAGTGGTTTGCACAAAGCGGCCGGTGCTGGCCGTGCAATCCGCAGTGGTCGCCTTGCCGGGCCGCTGGTTATAGAAGTTGTTCAGCGGATCCGTGGGCAGCGTGATGTTGAAGGGCCGCCCCGACTGCGCCACGAGGAACGGATTCAAGCGAATGCCCCAGGGAGCCGCGTAGTTCCCCATCAGGAACAGCATGTTGTGCGCCACAAATCCGGCCCGGCCGTAGTCCTGGTCCAGATTGTAGGCGTTTGAGGCCGAGCCGCCCGCCCCGTTGCTGTTGGCGCTCGCATACGTGTAGGAACCCATCACGTTCAGGGTCTTGGTCAGCTTGCCGTTCACGCTCAGAATGATCTGGTTCTGCTTGAAGACCGCCTCAGGGGAGAACTCGTAGAGATAGCCGCCGTTCGCGTCTTGCGGCGTTCCGCCCGTCGCCTGGTTGGCGTTGCGCGTGTTCATCTGGTGTACGCCGTAGGAGTGCAGGTAGGTGACTGTCGCGCTGGTGCCCGGGACCACTTGCCGCTCGATGCTGCCGCCGAATTGCCCCGTGTAGGGAGAGCGGTAACTCGGCGATATTTCGTACCGCACGGGAACGGAAGCGGTGGACGAGCCGTTGCTGTTTGAGCACGTGCTCATGTCGATCGCGCTCAATGACGTTGCCGTCGAGATGCAGGTCGGGTCGTTCAGCACGATCTGCTGTTGGATGGTGGCGCGGTTGATGGTCAGCAAGCTGCCCGTTCCAAAACGGTCGTAGAAGAACCCGTATCCGGCGCGCAGCACGGTCTTGGTCTTCTTCGTCTTGTGCCCGTCCAGTGCATAGGCCAGCGCCACGCGCGGCGCCCAGTCGCTGTGGTCGGTCACGTGATTCTGTGCTTCCCAGCGGATGCCGCCGGAGAGGGTCAGAAACGGATTGAACTTCCAGTCGTCCTGCGCAAAGAGCGCAATGTCGAAAACGTTCGCCAGCGCCGATTCCTTTCCGCTCGTGTAACCGGCGGAGGTCGGACCGTAGCCCTCGCCCACCAGCGTGTCGAACGGCGTGCCGCCGGCCAGCCCGTTGGCCATGTTCAGGTACTTGTCGTACGAATCGAAGTTGAATGAGCCGTTGAAGCCCGCGTTGGTCAGGTTCGCGTCCCGCCCGTCCCGCATGCGCGTGCCGAACTTGATGGCTTGTGTTCCATGGCTCAGGGTCGTGATGTTCTGAAACTCCAGCCGCGTCGAATGATCGCGGCTTTGCTGGCCAGAGAACCCGCCTCCGGTAAAGTCGCCCTGCACCCCGATCGTGCGGTCCGTCGAGTCGGGATAGTGATTCTCGTTCTGCCGCTCATACTGGAAGCGGCTCTCGTTCACGGCGTGATCGTTGATCACGATCGCGTCGCTCATCTGTACCGTATGGTCGGTGTTCGACTCATGTGTCGATGCGCTGGGGAGCGCACCCGAACTCAGATCGCCATGCTCGGACTCGGACCAGAACCCGTAGCGCACCGTGAATGTGTTCTTGGTGCCCAACTGCCAGTCGATGCGCGCCGAGGCATTGTCGCGAATGCGGCGGTTCAGAAGATCCACGCCGTAGTCCGGGGTGTTGACGAAAACTCCCGCAGCGTTCGCGATCACTGCATCGGGAATCTGCCAGGCATTCACGTTCTCGGTGTTGCGCTGTTCCGCGCTTACAAAGAAAGAGGCTGTTTTCGAGATCGCGCCGCTCGCCGTGCCGTTGAACTGGTAGCTGTAGTAATCGGGAACGGTCTTGGTGAACGGGTTGCCCGTGTTGAAGGGCTTGTCGTTGCCCTGGATGAAGACCTGCCCGTGCAGCTTGTCCGTGCCCGGCTTGGTCAAAATCTCGATGCGCCCGTAGCCCAGCCGGTCAAACTCCGCTGAAAACGGATTCTGGTTGATGCGAATCTCGCGGATCGCCGACTTCGGCGGCAACTGTCCGCCGCTGAATCCATCGATGTAAATTTGTCCCCCGTTCGGTCCCGCCGAAGGCCCGGCCAGCGCCGTCAGCTCATTCGACAACTCGTCCGGGTCGTCCGACAGAGCCTCCAGGTCCTTGCCCTTCAGAATCACGGCGGTGGCGTTGCCGCCTGCCTCCACGTTCACTGTGGGCGACTCGTCGCTGACTACCACGTTTTGCTGCGCCACCTCGATGGCCATGGCAATGTCCACGCGCTTCACCTGGCCAGCCGCCAGCGTGATCGCCTGCGACTGAAAGGGCGCGAACCCGGCATAGGTGGCGTGCACCATGTAGATGCCCGGCGTCAGATTGTTCAACGTGTACGAACCGCTGGAATCTGCTGTTGCCGTACCCACGGTCTTCCCCGCCGGGTTAAGAATGGCGACCGCAACTCCCGGAATCAGCGCTCCTGTTTGATCCGCAATGTGGCCCCGCAAAATGGCTGTGGTCGCGGTTGCCGGTGCGGGAGCGGAAGGGGCGGCGGGCGCTTGTCCCGCGGCCACCAGCGTTCCAACCAACCCCAGCGCCACCATCAACGCAAAATGAATAAAGCAATGCAGTCTTGTACTCACGTATTCCTCGCTTGTCTTCGATCAGTGTGTGCCGGTGTAGGATTACTGGGCTGAGTCGGCTCCGCCGCCGCTCATGCTCCAGTTTGAAAGCATGTTCTGGCTGGCCGCAGGCGCCGCCAGCAGCGGTTCAACTCCCGCCAACAGCGTGATCGCCGTTACGTCGGTTGTTCCCTCTGTGGAAACCAGCATGACCGCTTCGTCCTTTTTCAGATCCGCGATCTGGATGGCCGGCGCACGGCCAAGCATCGCCTGTTGCGGATCGCCTCCGCCCGCGCCGCTCTGGCCGCCCATCCCGTTCGATTGGCCCGCGCCCCCATGTTGTGCCGCTCCCGGTTGTGCCGCTCCTGCTGCGCCGCCCGCAGCCTGGCTTCTTCCGCTCCACGCGCCGGCGCCGTTCGTGGTGCCTTTCAGCGCCATTGCCAGCATGGACGCCATGCGGTCCGGAAGCCGCCGCATCTGTGCGTCTGCCGTGATGTGGATGGTGACCGGCTTTTTGGTGGCCAGATCCTTCACCACCAGCGTTGAGCTGGCAATATCGATCGATACGATCATTCCGGAGACGTTTTTGAAGGCGCCTGAAACTACCTCTTCCGCCGCAATTTCCGTACCTGCCGCATTCTTCTCGCCGCGAGCACGCAACTGGTCGCCCGCGTGGATTGCATCGATCGGCGCCGGCAGCGCCGCGTCAAAGCGCACCGATGTCGGCGCATAGCGCTTCAGCATGGTGGTCTTCGCAATGTGAACGGTGACCGTCTTCGCCGTGGGCCCGGATCCGCTGGAGAGCACAATCGCTCCGGCCGCCGCATCCACGCTCTTCACCAGTCCGCCTACTCCGCGCCGCTGCCAGTCTTCCCGATCCTTCTGCTGCTTCAGCGCCACATCGGACTCTTTGATGGCGACAACCTGCAGAGCCTCCAGCTTGCCTGCCGGCGCATCCGGATCGAGCTTCACCAGCGCCCGATCTCCCACCGCCAGATCAGTGAACTGGATGGTCTCCGCGGTGTTCAGATCCTTCTGCCCCGGAGCCACGCGCTTCAGCGCCGCGGTTGAGGGAATCTCCACCGGGTACACTTCGCCAGCATCGGTCTTCACCGTCAGAGTGCCGGACCCTACTTCCGTGATGGTGCCCACAAATCGGGAGGGCGCCTGTGCAGCGTATGCCAGCGATGTCATCGAAAGCGCCAGCAACGCAGCCAAACTCGCAACGCGAATCTTCATCTTGCTTTTCATAAACCATTTCTCCACGGGCGAAAGCTTCTCCCTGTGCGGGATGGGAAAGATCGTCTCTATTGGTGTAGACGAGACAGTGCGCGGAAAGGTTGAGAGATCTATTTCATACTGCGGTGACTTGGCCGCAAAAGCCCTGAATTCATGCACTAACGGGGGCTCTTCCGCGCGATCCGCCGGTTGTTGAAACTTAAGCCAAGCTGAAGGTCAATTTTGCTCTAAATCAAAATACGCGTCATACGCTAGTGTCCTGTCCCAAAAATACTGACAAAATTACCGCTGTCATTCTGAGCGAACGGGGCCCCGAACGTTTTTCAGTTCGGGGGTGGTGAGCGAAGAATCTGCTTTTGTATCTCCTGATTTTTGGTAATAAATTCCGGGACAGGACACCAGCAAAGAATCGCGCTACCTGGCCAGTTCCGCCGTTTCAAGAAACGTGAAATCCCCTGACGGCGTTGGAACCACATGCGTCAATCGCCGGTTGTGCACCACCACCGTGTCTCTGTACCAGAGATTGATGGCCGGAAGATCGCGGGCCAGAATCTGCTGCGCCTCCGCATAATCCGCGCGGCGCTCGTCCATCTTCGCGCTTGCCGTTGCGTCCGCTAGCAGCGCGTCCAGCCGCGGGTTCGAGTAGTGGCCGCGATTGGCTCCCTTGGGCGAAAAGGTCGCCGTCGAAAATGCGTAGCTGAAAATGTCCGGCTGTTCGTTGCCGCCGATCCAGCGCAGCGAATACATCTGAAAGGCCCCGCGCGTCACGTCGGAATAGAACGTGGCAAACTCGTAGGTTCTCAACTCCAGCGCAATTCCCACCTGGGCCAGTTGCTGTTGCACCACCGCCGCCAGCAGGCGTGTTCCCTCGTCGTTCGAGGTCTTCATCGCCAGCCGCAGCCGTACCCCGTCGCTGCCCGCTTTGAAGCCCGCCTCCTCCAGCAGCCGCTCTGCGCGCGCCCGGTCGTACTGCCAGCGCGGCCCGTCGCCGTTCCATGCCCAGTGGCTCACGGGCAGCATGCTCTCGGCCGGCTGCGCGTGGCCGTGCATCAGGGTCCGCACAATCAGTGCGCGGTCGATCGAGCAGGCAATCGCCTGCCGCACCCGCGCATCCTTCAGCAGCGGGTCGCGCAGGTTGAAGCCCAGATACTGAATCTGCGTTCCCGGCGTGTCCTCGATCTTGAGTTCCGGCCGTGCGGCCAGCACCGGCAGCGCATCCATCGGCAGGGAATTGACGGCCACGTCCGCCGAACCTTTTTCCAGTTCCAAAGACTCCGTAATGGCGTCCGGCGCCACCTGGAAGCGCACCCGTTCAATCTTCGCCCCGCCCGCCCAGCTTTGCGGATTGCGCTCCACCACCACATCCTGGTCGATCTGCTGGCTCACGAACCGGAAGGGCCCCGTGCCCACCGGATGCTGCCAGAACTCGCGTCCGCTGCCCTCCGGAACAATGCCCATCGCGCCCGTTGAAAGATTGGTGAGCAGAAAGTTGTCCGCGTGCTTCAGATGAAAGACCACGGTCCGCGCGTCCCGCGCCTCCACCGTGTCCACTGCGGCGTAGGAGGCCGACTTCGGAGAAATCACTTTGCCCGTGCGCATCGAATCGATGGTCCACACCACATCGCGCGCCGTCAGCGCGCGGCCGTCGTGGAAGCAGACTCCGGCGCGCAGATGAAAAACCAGCGTCAGCGGGTCCGGCTGCTCCCAACTCTCGGCCAATGCCGGCGTGAAATGGAAGTTCGCATCGTGCGCCACCAGCCCGTCGAAGAGCAGTCCGTCGATGTGTTCCGATTGCGCGTCCGTCCCGATGCGCGGATCCAGATTCGCCGGACTGCTTTCGATCAGAAACACTACCGTCCGCGGGTCTCGCACCGCCGAGTGGCAGCCCGCCAGCGCCAGAGAAACCGCCACCGCAAAACCCAACCAGCCCCTCAGCCAGCCTGTCAGCCAGCCACAAAGGCGGGGTGCCCCATCCTTGCCGCGCCTTTGTTCTTGCGGCAAGGGTGGGAAGCCACAAATCTCTGATCGCTTTTGGCGCAGTTCGCGTGCGGCAACCCTACGCATACGTCACCTGCCCCAAAATCACCGGCCTTGAAGCCCCAGTTGCCGCGGGCACATTGCCCGGCAGGTGGTTCCATGTCTGCCACGCCAGCAGAGCAAAGGCCGCGGCCTCCTTGGCCTCTACTGCCAGACCGAACGCCTCGCTTGCCGCCAGCTCGCACCCCAAGGGCTTCAGCCGCTCGGCCAGCATCGCCATCAGCGTCGCATTCCGCGCCCCTCCGCCAGAGACGATGTAGTCCACGCCCTTGCCCCGCATCGCGCGCCGCACAAATGTCTTGTAGCTGGCCGCAATCGTCTCCGCCGTCAGCGCCGTCGCCGTGGCCAGCGCGTCCTCGGGCTTCTTGCTATGCCTTCGACACTCGACCAAAAAGTCCGCCGCGTAAGCGCGCCCGAATTGTTCCCGACCCGCGGTGCGTGGAGGCTTGAGCCGGAAATAGGGATTCCGCAACGCCGCGGCCAGCACGGTCGCCAAGATCATTCCCTGCGCCGCAATGCTTCCGTTGCGGTCGAAGCGCTGGCCGAAAAGCTCTTGCGCCAGCCAGTCAATGACCATGTTGCCCGGCCCGGTGTCGAAAGCCATCACCGCATCCTGCGCGGCTCCCGCGGGAATCGCCGTCAGGTTGGCGATGCCGCCGATATTCTGCAAGACCCGCCCGCGCTTGGCGTCGGCAAACAGCGCGTAATCCAGCAGCGGCACCAGCGGCGCTCCCTGGCCTCCCGCGGCCATATCCGCCGGCCTGAAGTTCGAGACCACCGGAACCCCCGCGGCCGCCGCCAGCAGCGCCGCCTCGCCCGCCTGCCAGGTGCAGGCAAACCGGCGGCCTTGGTAGCTCTCCGCGCTCGGCTGGTGGTAGAGCGTCTGCCCGTGGCAGCCAATCAGGTCGAGCTTCACTTCGTGCCGCGCGACGGTCGCGCTGACCGCCTCGGCGTACGCCATGCCCAGCCGCCAGTTCAGCCGCGCCAGTTCCGCCGTCGATGTCGACTCCGCATTCATCGCCGCCAGAATCGCCCGCCGCAGCCCCGCCGGAAACCGGAACCCTTCGTGCGCCACCAGCGTGAGTTTGGGCCGCAGCCTGCCCGGCGCAATCCGCACCACGGCCACATCCACGCCATCGGCCGACGTCCCGCTCATGATGCCGGCCACCGTCATGGTCTTTGCTCTCATGCTCTCTGGTTCTCCTGGGCTTTCGAGATCGTCTCGCTGAAGCGCAGAATCCGTCCTCGCAGCGCCTCGAACTGCCGGGAGGTCAAAGCCCGCGCCGTCGTGCATGAAAACAGTTCTGCGCGCGCCCGTTCCATTCTGGCTGCCCGCTTCAGCAAAAGCTTTTCAAACGCCGCCGACCGCTCACCCTCGGCCAGCAGCGCCTCGAACGCGTTCAGAATCAGCGCCGGGCTGTGGCAAATCTCCACCAGGTCCATCCCCGCCCGCACCGCTGCAATCGCCGCTTCCTCGATGGGCATGAATTTCAATATGCCCCCCATCTCCATGTCGTCGGAGAAGAGAATGCCCCGGTAGCCAATCCGCTCGCGCAGCACCGTCTCCATCCAGTAGGCGGAAATGCTCGCCGGACGGTTCTTGCTTGGCGTTTCCGGGTACGCCGCGTGGTTCACCATGATCATGGGCAATTCAAGGCACAGTTCGCGGTAGGGAACCAGGTCCTCATCCCACATCTCCCGGCTTCCCCGCAGGATGACCGGCGTGTCCAGATGCGAATCCAGATTTCCTGCGCCCAGCCCGGGAAAATGCTTGCCACACCCTGCCACGCCTTCCGCCTTGAGCCCCGCCAGAAAGCGCCCCGCGTACTCGATGACCTCTGTCTCCGTCGCCCCCGCAGCCCGTGTGCCCATCACGCCCGCCGAAGTCGGCAGCGCCAGGTCCAGCACCGGGGCCAGCGTCGTGTTGAATCCGAAAGCCTTCACCGCCTGCCCGACCAGTTTGCCGTGTTCCTGCGCCAGTCCGCCTTTGCCCGTTCGCCGGGCCGCCGTGGCCACCGCCTGGGCCGAAGGCAGAGCGGCGAGCGCATCCCGCAGCCGGTCCACCGTTCCGCCTTCAACATCTACGCAGCGAAGTGCGTTGGCCGCGCACAACTCCGTCGCTTCCTCCAGCAATGCCTGCGTCTGCGCCGCATCCCCAATGTTGCGCCGGAAGAGAATCACGCCCCCCGGACGCACCAGCCTCAGCCACGCTTCTTCCAAATCCGATAGTTCCGTTCCCGCGAGCCCCACCACCAGCAGGCTTCCCACGGCCTGGCGCAGATGAGTCATCTCTCGCTCCAACCCTGATCCCTGACCCCTGATCCCTGATCCCTCGTCCTCATGCTTTCTCCTTCAACTCCTGCTGTAATTCCTCCAAAAGGTTCAATGCCTGCAGCGGTGTCAGCGTGTTCACGTCCGTGGCCTCAATCCGGTCCACAATCCGCTGTGAGAGCGGCGTAAAAATCGTCAATTGCATCGGCTCCGCAACCGCCGTCTCCGCCTGCACGCTCTGCCTTTCCTGCTTCTCATGCTGCCGCAGCACGTGCCTGGCCCGTTCAATCACCGCCCCCGGCAGCCCGGCCAGCTTGGCCACTTCAATGCCGTAGCTCTTGCTGGCCGCCCCCGGCTCAATATTGTGCAGAAACACGATCCCGCCCGCCGCCTCTTTCACACCCACGCGTAGATTCCTCACCCGCGGCAACTTCTCGGCCAGCATGGTCAGCTCATGATAGTGCGTGGCAAACAGCGTGCGCGCCCCGCTCTCCGCATGGAGATACTCCACCGTCGCCCAGGCCAGCGATAGCCCGTCGAACGTCGCCGTTCCGCGTCCCATCTCGTCCAGCAGGATCAGTGACCGGTTGGTCGCCGTATTCAGAATCGTCGCCGTCTCCGTCATCTCCACCATGAACGTCGACCGGCCCCGCGCCACGTTGTCGCTGGCCCCGATGCGCGTATAAATCCGATCCGCCAGCCCGTACCGCAAACTCTCCGCCGGCACAAAGCTGCCCATCTGCGCCATCAGCACCAGCATCGCCGCCGCCCGCAGATAGGTGCTCTTGCCGCCCATATTCGGCCCGGTGATCAGCAGCAGGCTCGGTCCTTCGCCCCCCGCGTTCAAATAGATGTCGTTGGCGATGTAGCGCCCTTCGCGCGTCTCTTCCAGCCACTGCTCAATCACCGGATGCCGCGCCGCCACCGCCTCGATCACCGGTTCATCCACAAGCTGCGGCCTCACGTAGCGCCGCGCCACCGCCAGGTGCGCGAAGTTCGCCAGCACATCCGCCTCGGCCACCATTTGCGCCGACCGCCTGATCCGCCCCGTCGCTTCCAGCACCGCGGTTCGCAGCTCGGAGAATATCCGCTTCTCGATCTCGATCGACCGCTCGTGCGCCGTCAGGATCTTGCGTTCATATTCCTTCAACTCCGGCGTCGTAAACCGCTCTGCGTTCACCAGCGTCTGCTTGCGCTCATAGTCGGCCGGAGCCGCCGCCAGGTTGCTCTTGGTGATCTCGATGTAGTACCCGAAGACGGTGTTATACCTGACCTTCAGCGACCCAATCCCCGTCCGCTGCCGCTCGCGCTCTTCGATAGCCGCAATCTGCCGCCGTCCGGTCGAGGAAATCTCCACCAGCTCGTCCAACTCCGGGTCCACGCCCCTCGCAATCACCCCTCCATCGGCCAGCGTCAGCGGAGGCTCCTCCACCAGCGTCCTCTCAATCAGCGCCGTCATGTCGTCGAGCGTATCCAGCCGCTCCGCAATCGCCCGCCACCGGTCTGCCCCCATCGCCGTCAGCGCCGTTTTCAGCCCCGGCAGCCGGTGCAGGCTCGCCGCTAGCGCCCGCACATCCCTGGGCCCCGCCGAATCCAGTGAAAGCCGGGCCAGCAGCCGTTCCAGGTCGAGAATTCCCGAGAACCCCCGCCGGATCTCCTCGCGCCGCACCAGGTCTCCAACCGCCTCGGCCACAGCCTCATAACGCGCTTCCAATTTCGTCGCATCCATCAGCGGACGCAGAATCGTCGCTCGCAGCAGTCGTTTGCCCATCGGCGTCTGGCAGGCGTCCAGCGTGTAAAACAGCGTGGCCCGGTTGTCCTGGCCCTGAAAGAGCGGCTCCACCAGCTCCAGGTTCCTCACCGTCACCTGATCCAGCTCCAGCGCCCCGGAGTGTTCCTGAAACTTCAGACTGTCGATGTGCAGAGCTTCGTTCTTCTGCGTGGTGCGCACATAGTGCAGCACCACCCCGGCCGCAATCGTCGCCGCCTCGTGGCCCACCAGCCCAAACCCTTCAAGCGACCGCACATTCAGTTGCCGTTCCACCAGCGGCACCGCGAAATCCCGGGTCCAGACCCAGTCCTCCACCCGCGTTCGCGCCGGAATCCGCTCCAACGCCTCCGGCAATTCCGCGCTCGTTGCCAGCAGCACTTCGCTCGGTTGCGCCAGCAGCAACTCTTCCATCGCCTGCTGCCGCGCCGCCCTGCCCTGAAACTCCGCGGTGCGAAACTCCCCGGTTGAAACGTCCAGCAGCGCCACCGCGCACACCATTCCGTCTCTTGCGGAAGCACTCTCAGCCTTGATGGACCGCGCCCTTTGCCGCCCTGTACGTGGCCCGGAATCGGTGGAATCTTTGGCGTCCGAAGAAGCCTTTGCCAGCCCCGCTCCGCCCCCAACCTCAAAATAAGCCGCCAGAAAATTGTTCTGCTCCTGCCCCAGCGCCGCGTCCAGCGCGGTCCCCGGCGTCAGAACCCGCGTCACTTCCCGCCGCACAATCTTCTTGGTGAGCTTGGGGTCTTCCATCTGGTCGCAAATGGCGATGCGGTAGCCCTTGCGCAGCAGCCGCGTCAGGTAGCTATCCACCGCGTGGTACGGAACTCCGCACATCGGCTGGTTCCGCTCCCGGTCCCGCGCCGTCAGCGTCAACTGCAACTCCCGGCTCACCACCACCGCGTCGTCGTAGAAAAGCTCGTAGAAATCCCCCATCCTGAAAAACAGCAGCGCATCCGGGTTCTCTCGTTTCGCTCCGGTCCATTGCCGCATGAACGGCGTCAATTCGGCAGAACTTTTATCCAAGGGGGAAGAGGTCGGAGTCGCGACGGAACTCTCATCGAAAGAAGCTAATCGCGGAGCATCGGGTTGGTCGTCTTCTTTAATCACGCTGAACTTAAGAGTAGCGCGGCAGCTCGTGAAAGGGATAGATGACTCTGCGCGAACTATGCATTCCACCGTAACTGCGACTCGCATTCCCATCCATTTGACGCTCGTTGCTCAACTGAACTAGTTTTAACTGCGAAATCTCCGCACGGTGCTAGCTGAGGTTCGTATCAGAATTGCACTGTCATCTTGAGCAGCCCGACGCGCCACAAGCTACGGCTGGGATGAACTGCCGCCAACTCGCTAGCTCGCGATTTCCGCGAAGCGGAAGCTAACTTGCTGATTTTGTTCATAAAACTTTTCATTCAACCCTTTTGTTCATCAGAAGCATAATTTGGCCGGCTTTTTGGCCAAACGGAGTCGAAAGACCTGCGCCTGTTCTTCAACGATCTTCGGATTCACCACACTAGTCCGCGCCACATAAGAGGAAGCCTCATGTACATCATCTGGAACCGCCGCGAATTTCTGGGCGCCACCGCCCTCACCGGCGCTGCTTTGGCCGTCGGGCCGCTCGCTCAAGCCGCAGCAGCAACCGCTCCGCGCGCTTCCTCTGTCCGCCTGGAAGACCGCATGACGCCCTACCCGGCCACAAAGTATCGTCCCTACGTCTCCAAAACGGCGCGGGCCGCGCACACATCGACCTGGGTACAGTTCGACCTCGGCACGGCCGTGGCGGTCGAGGCCCTCCGTCTCTATCCCAACTTCGACTTGAGCCTCCGCTCCTTCGGCTTTCCCGCGCGCGTGCTCGTGGAAGCATCGAACACTCCCGGCTTCGAGACCCGCGAGCTGCTCTTCGACAACCCCGCGGAAGAACTCCCCGATCCCGTCGACCGCATCGTCTATCTCGGCCTCCGCAGTATGTCTTCCACCGGCTATCGCTATCTCCGCCTCACGGCTACTGAACTGCGTCCCATCGCGGGTGAAGCCGGCCACGACGCGGAATATGCGTTGTCTCTCGCCAAAGTCGATGTACTCGCCGACGGTCGCAATGTTGCTGAAGGCCGCCCCGCCACCGCCGATGCCCAACTCGGAAACCCGCGTGACCTTCCCCAACTCACCCGCAAGGCGCGGCCTCAGGGCGAGGGAATCGTCACCGACAATCCGCAGAATGTAACCCCGCCAACCCAGTGGAAGCCGGTCCCATACCGCGCGCAAACTCCCCTCACAAGTGTCGAGTTGGCCCCTGGCCTCTTTCGCCAGACCATGGACAATAACATCGGTTACCTGCTCGGCTCCTTTTCCGTGGATGAGATGTTGCGGCCTTTTCGCGAGCGCGCGGGCCAGCCGGTTGGTCCGCTCCTGCGCCATCCCCATCCCTTCTGGGACGTGGACCTGGCCGGTTCCACGGCAGGCCGCTTCCTCATGGGCGCGGGCAACACCCTGCGCTGGCAGCAGCACGCCGAGTTACGAAGCTGGATGAACCAGATCGTCGGCGGCATCGCCCAGTGCCGCCAGCCCAACGGTTACATCATGGCCTACCCTGAAGACTCCATCTTCCATTCCGAGCGCGCCGGTTACACCCGCGCCTGGGTCACTCATGGCCTCATCGAAGCGGGCTACGCGGGAAACCCCAAGGCCTTCGACCTTCTGCGCGGCTATTACGATTGGTTCGACCAATGTCCCTATCTCCCCAAGCTGCTGCGCGGCACCGCGCAGGGCGTGCAAGGCATGGTGGCCAACACCCGCCTCTATTTCACCCCGGCCGGCAAGCCTCAGGACCTTCAGGTCATTCAGCGCTACTACCAGGAAAACTACTGGCTCCAGGGTCTTGCCCACCGCGACGAAGAGATGGTCTGGCAGTATCCCTACGACCGCCCGCATAACTATCTCATCACCGACTTTGAGGCCTATCTCGACCTCTACCGCGCCACCGGCGACCGCCGATATCTTGACGCTGTCCTGGGTGCCTGGCAGCTTTACCACGATTCCTGGGAGCACGTGGGCGGTTCCATCGCCATCACCGAGTTTGGCGACTTCCCGCCCAAGTCTTATCGCTTGAAGGAGCAGGCCGAGTTTTGCGAGACCGGCGAGTTATGCGGAAGCAGTTTCTGGACCTTCCTCAACCAGCGCTTGCACCTGCTTGATCCCGATCAGGAAAAGTATGTGACGGAGATTGAAAAGTCGATTTATAACATCGGCATCGCCAACCAGATCGATTCCCGCGGCTTGATCTACCACGCCCGGCTGGTCGGCCGGAAGGGCGACTTGGCGGTGGACTTATGCGATAACTCCTGCTGCGAAGGGCAGGGAACGCGCCTCTTGGGCAGCCTGCCGGAGCATCTCTACTCCGTCGTTCCCGATGGCCAGGATGCCGGCCTCTACGTCGATCTCTTTGCGCCTTCGAAGATCCGCTGGACGCAAGGCGGCCAGCAGTTGCAAGTGACTGCCCGGACAAACTTCCCCGACACTCCCCAGGTCGAGCTAGCCTTCGAATCCGCGCAGCCTCTACGCTCCGTCCTCCGCGTCCGGACGCCTTCCTGGGCCGCCGGACCGATGCCGGTCTACGTTAACGGAACCCTGGCGGCAACCGGCAAGCCCGGAAGTTACGTCGTGCTCGACCGCACCTGGCGCACCGGAGACCTGGTGACTTTTCGCCTGCCCATGGCCTTGCGCCTCACCCGCTACACGGGAACCGACCAGATCGAAGGCCACCAACGCTACGCGCTCGAGTACGGCCCCATCCTCCTCGCCATCGAGGGCTCTGAAGACGCCCGTCTGCTGGCCAAAGGAGCCACGCCGGAGGCGTTTCTCCAGCAGTTGACGCCGAGCTACGGACGCCCTCTCCACTTCGACATCGAAGGCAATCCGCAGCACCAATACGCGCCCTATTTCGCCATCAAGGGAGAAATCTTCACCTGTTATCCAGTCATCGATCCCGCCTGACCGGCCTTGGCGCGACGCCCTTCGTGTCCTCCGCAATACGAAGCAGCTGAATACGAAGGAGATGGACAGCGATTTCCCTTGCGTAGAATTAAGCTCCATGAGCGCATAATGTTTCTAGTCGGAAAGTGGTGCGGCCCTTCGCATGCAGAAGCACATGTTTTGTAACAGTCGTTCGCTTTGCACGAGAGTTGTCATCCTGAACGAAGTGAAGGATCTGCATGTTGCTTTTCCCTGCTCCGTATCAACCCAATAAGGCCGGATCAATAGTCCTTGGGCCGTTGCTGGAGACACATCTGTAGCCTGCGTTGGAGCGAGCAAAATGCCAGCCAAATCGGGCAATAAACCACCCAAAATCGCATTTACCCCCACCCCCCTATATATTTTCACCACTTTTTTCAGCCGCAAAACAAAGTAAACATTAAAGAATCAATACGATACAAAAACACATAGTTAACTGACAAGTAACAGGAAACCGCCGATTTGGGCCGATTTTGGGCCTTTTGGGGCTGATAATGCCGCATTTCGACGCCAAAATGCCCCCATTTTTCCGCTTCGGAGCAGCCATCCTGGAAGCTCCCTGAAGCTCCAGGATGAAGCTGAAATGAACTCCTCCACCTGCGTGCCATTTCGGGAGTGGATTTCATTGAAGAACGCCTGGCGTCCGATTCGAATTTTTTCTTCCCGTTCTTTGCCTTCCTCGCGTCCCTGATTGCTATTCTTTCGCCCAGAGGTATGTCCATGGTCTGCCCGAAGTGCCAGTCAACGTCCTTGTCCGTCATTCCAGGCGAGATCCGCCTGTATCACAACTGCCTGCGCACCTTGAGTTATCCGCCCATCAGTCCGTCGCCGGAAATCAACGTCTGTCTCGACTGCGGATGGAGCGAGTTCTCGATTCCCCGCTCATGGCTTTCCGCCGGATGGCTGCGCGCAAGGCTGCGGGAAGCGGACCCAGGACTCCAGTCATACAGGGGAGAACAGAGACGTCAATAATGCACTTCAAAGAAAAAAAGGACTGGGGAAACTTAAGTTTCCCCAGTCCTTTTTGGTTATGCCGAAGGCGCCGCAGCGCGTTCGTACGTACTTAGTACATGCCTTCCATGCCGCCGCCGTGGCCGCCAGCCGGAGCAGACTTGGGCTCCGGAATTTCAACCACCAGAGCTTCGGTGGTCAGCAGCAGGCCGGCGATCGACGCTGCATTCTGCAGCGCGGTGCGGGTTACCTTGGTGGGGTCGATGACGCCGGCCTTCACCAGGTCCTCGAAGACCGAGGTCGCGGCATTGTAGCCGTAGTGCGGATCCTTGGACTCCAGGACCTTGGCCACAACCACTGCACCCTCTTCGCCAGCATTGGCGACGATCTGGCGCAGAGGCTCTTCGAGCGAGCGGCGCACGATGCTGGCGCCGATCTTCTCGTCGCCTTCGAGCGTCTTGATCAGGGCCTCGACCGCCGGAATGGCGCGAACCAGAGCCACGCCGCCGCCGGGGACGATGCCTTCCTCGACTGCCGCGCGGGTTGCGTGCAGCGCATCCTCAACGCGAGCCTTCTTCTCCTTCAGCTCGGTCTCGGTCGCAGCGCCCACCTTGATGATGGCAACGCCGCCCACCAGCTTGGCCAGCCGCTCCTGCAGCTTTTCCTTGTCGTAATCGGAGGTGGTCTTCTCGATCTGCCCACGGATTTCCTTCACGCGGCCGGCAATGTTCACTCCCGTGCCCGCGCCGTCGACGATCGTGGTGTTGTCCTTGTCGATGGTGATGCGCTTGGCGCGGCCCAGGTCCTCGAGCTTCACGCTCTCCAGCTTGATGCCCAGGTCCTCGGTGATGGCCTTGCCGTCGGTCAGGATGGCAATGTCGCCCAGGATCGCCTTGCGGCGGTCGCCAAAGCCGGGAGCCTTCACGGCAGCCACGTTCAGCGTGCCGCGCAGCTTGTTCACCACCAGGGTTGCGAGCGCTTCGCCCTCAACGTCCTCGGCAATGATCAAGAGCGGCTTGCCGCCGCGCGCCACCTGCTCCAGCAGGGGCAGAAGATCCTTCATGTTGCTGATCTTCTTCTCGTAGATCAGGATGTAGGGATCTTCGAGCGCCACTTCCATGCGCTCCGAATCGGTCACAAAGTAGGGGCTAAGATAGCCGCGGTCGAACTGCATGCCCTCGACCAGCTCCGGATAGGTGTGCCCGGTCTTGGACTCCTCGATGGTGATCACGCCGTCCTTGCCGACCTTCTGCATCGAGCCGGCAATGATGTCGCCGATCTCGGTGTCGCCGTTGGCCGAGATCGCGCCCACCTGCGCTACGGAACCCTCGTTCACTGGCTTCGAAAGCCTGCCCAGGGCGCCCCCGTCGTCGGTCCACTTGCCTTCCTTGTCGCGCGTGCCGATGATCGCCACAACGGCCTTGTCGATGCCGCGCTTCAGAGCCGTCGGGTTGGCGCCGGCCGCCACCGTCTTCACGCCTTCGCGGAAGATCGACTGCGCCAGTACCGTTGCCGTCGTCGTGCCGTCGCCGGCCACGTCCGAAGTCTTCGAGGCAACCTCGCGGACCAGTTGCGCGCCCACGTTCTCCAGCGGATCCTGGAGGTCGATCTCCTTGGCCACGGTCACGCCGTCCTTGGTGATCGTCGGCGAGCCGAACTTCTTCTCGATTACCACGTTCCGGCCCTTGGGCCCGAGCGTCGCCTTCACAGCGTCCGCCAGCGTGTTGACGCCGCGCAGGATCGCCTGACGGGATTCTTCACCGTGCAGAATCTGCTTTGCCATGTCTTGTAACTCTCCTAATTAGCTTCTAGCTTCCAGCCTCTAGCCGTCAGCCAAAGCTATCGTTTTAGCCTACTGAGGCAAACTGTCAGCTAAAAGCTAGAAGCTAAAAGCTGGCAGCTAAAAAAGGGCGCTTACTTCTTGATGATTCCCAGCACTTCTTCTTCGCGCATGATCAGGAACTCTTCGCCGTCGATCTTGATCTCGGTTCCGGAGTACTTGCCGAAAAGAATGCGGTCGCCTGCCTTCACGTCCAGCGGGAAAACCTTGCCTTCGTCGTTTGACTTGCCCTTGCCTACGGAGATTACTTCGCCCTCCATGGGCTTTTCCTTGGCGCTGTCGGGGATGATGATGCCACCACGGATGGTTTCGCCCTCTTCCAAACGACGGACGAGGATGCGGTCATGAAGCGGGGTAAAGCCGGTTGCTACTGAGGTTGCTGCCATTGCTTCGCTTCTCCTTCACGCACGGCGAGGGGAAACCTGCCGTGGGATTTTGAGTGGTTCTGTTCGGAATCTTTGGACTGCGGCTCCAAATCTGGAGCAGCGGACCCGGTCGAGCACTTCCGCCAGCAGTGTGCTAGCACTCTCGCCTTCCAATTGCTAACGATAGGCAAGCCCTGGATTATTTGTCAAGCACCATCTGTTGAGATGTGAGTAAAGCGCGCTCATAAAGTCTGACTGGAGATTCCCGCCACGGCATCGTGCAAAATCGGCCCCACTTTTCCCTCCGGCCCCCGTCCAACCCGTGTCCCTGTTGCAAGATCTTCTCTGCCAAGGCGCTGACCGTTTACAATGATGCCCATGCCTCGCCGTTCCTTTTCTCGTTTCAGCATCCTCGCGGCCGTCATCGGCCTGCTCCTCGTCTCGCTTGCCGCCACCGCCCAGGACTCCTCCAGGCGCGGCCGCAAATACAAGGCCCCGCCACCCACCGCCCGCATCGAGGTCACCGTCCTGCGCGACGTCAACGGCAAGCCCATTGAAAACGCCGCCGTCATCTTTCACCCCATGGAGGGTGAAAAGGACAAGGGCAATATGGAGCTGAAGACCAACGAGGACGGCAAGACGATCATCGACGTGCTCCCCATCGGCGACGTCGTCCGCCTCCAGATCATCGCCAAGGGCTTTCAAACCTATGGCGAGGACTACAAGATCGACAAGGCAGAAATGGCCGTCGAGATCCGGCTGAAGCGCCCCGGCGAGCAGTATTCCATCTACAAGATGCACCCCGGGACGGCGGATGCCGGCAAGGACGCCCCTTCCAAGGACAAGCCCGCGGCCCAGCCGGACCAGCCGCAAAGCCAGCCGAAATAAGCCCCGTTGTCCTCTCGGACGCCCCGCCTTTGGCGCAGTTCGATCGCGCCTGAGGTGGGAGACTTGAAGCCAAGCCTCTTCGTCCCGCCCGATCGTCTATTCTTTTGGGGTGACCACTCAACCCCTCAGCGGCAAATCGGCACTGATAACCGGGGGCGCCCGGCGCATCGGGAAGGGCATTGCGCTGGCGCTGGCCAAGGCCGGCGCGGACGTGGCCATTACCTTCCGCTCCTCGCAGACCCAGGCAGTGGAAACCCTCCGCGAAATTGAAGCTCTGGGCCGCGGCGCTCTGGCGCTGGAGTGCGATGTGCGCTCCGAGGCCTCCGTGCGCGCCGCCATTGCCGCGACCGTGAGCCGTTTCGGGCGGCTGGACATTCTAGTCAACAATGCCGCGGTCTTTCCTTCCGCCCCCCTCGAAAGCCTGAGCCTCGAGGAGTGGGACGAAGTCTTCGCCACCAATGCGCGTGGGCCGTTCCTGGTGGCGCGCGAGGCGTTGATTCATCTCCGTGCTGCCCAGGGTTCCATTGTGAACATCGGCTCGCTGGGTGGATTGCACCCCTGGCCCGCCCATGCCCACTATTGCGCCTCCAAGGCCGCTCTGCACATGCTGACCCAGGCCATGGCCAAGGCCTGGGCGCCCGAAGTCAGCGTCAATTGTGTTGCGCCCGGCTGGATCGGGATGGAGGAGCGCCCGGACGAACTCGCGGCGCGCTTTGCAGCCAAAACCCCCATGCGGCGCAACGGCAAGGTGGAGGACGTGGCCCAGGCGGTGCTCTTCTTTGCCGCCGGACCGCATTTTGTCACCGGCCAGGTTCTGGCCGTGGATGGCGGCTTGGGGCTGTAACCGCTCTGCTTCTCACGCGTTCGCCCGTCGCCTTCTCCCGCGGTTCTATTTGGAGAACAGGCGCTTCAAAAATCCAAGCGCGCCCGTTTTGGGAACATCGTGGCGCAGGTGGGTCGAATCGCTCTTCCGCGGATCGGCGGCAAACTTCTTCGCGCTGAATTTCAGCGGTTTATGCTCCCAAAGGCCCAGGGGTTCGGGTTGCTCCGGCCAGTCGGCTCCCTCGACGGCAGCGCGCGGATTGGTCTCGCACAGCCGGCGCGCCGTCTCTTCGCCGGCGTGCTCGACCACATAGTCGTAGCCCTTCTTCATGTGCGGAGGCCGCCATTTCACGTGGTGCGCGTCGGTGGCCAGAAAGTGAATCCAGTTGCGTTCCAGCAACTCGTTTGAAAAGGCTTCCGCCATCCTGCCGAAGCGTCCATAGAGGGAACTGGCGGTGACCTGCACCAGGCACCCCTTGCGAATCCACTCCGCCAGCATGTCCGGATCCTTCAGCAGTACCGGATAGCGCTCTGGATGGGTAACCACCAGCGTATAGCCCGCCGACTGCAGCATGAACATGGCGTCGGCCATCTGCGGAGGAATCGCCATGTTGGCGAATTCGATCAGCAGGTACCCCTTTCGGTCGATCGAATAGCGCAGGGGATTGGCCACCGCATCGTAGACATTCTCCGCGGTCAGGTGGAAGTCGCACCCCAGGCTCAATTCGATTTCGCCCTTGAGCAGCTCCTTCAGCTCCGCGTAGCGCGGTTCGATGACCGCAGCGTCGTAGTGGTAGGTGTCGCTGGCGTGGGGAGTACAGACAATGTGCGTGACCCCATCGGCGATGGCCTGGTGGGCCATCGCAATGGATGTCTCCAGGTCAGGCGATCCGTCGTCCACACCCCAAAGCAGATGCTGATGGATGTCAATCATTCGGTCCCATCGTTTCTTTTCAGGCCAGGCCCAAAGGCTTCAACGTGTCGTCAGCGCCGCGATCATCGAGGCAAAAACCTTCCAGCCATCCGAGGAGCCCAGAATCTGCTCGCTCGACCGGTCGGGATGGGGCATCATTCCCAGAACGTTTCTCTCCGCGTTCAGGATGCCTGCGATGTTGTCCAACGAGCCATTGGGGTTGGCTTCCGGGGTAATCTCTCCCCTCGGCGTGGCATACCGGAAAGCGATCCGGTCCTCGGACTGCAACCTCTTCAGTTCCTCCGGAGTGCAGAAGTAGTTCCCCTCCATGTGGCCGATCGGCATCTGCAACACATCGCCCTTGGCCAGCAGGTTGGTGAAGGGACTATTGGAAGTCTCCGCGCGCAGGTGAACCTGTTTGCAGATGTACTTCAGGCCGGCGTTGCGCATCAGCGCGCCGGGCAGCAACCCGGCTTCGGTCAGAATCTGGAAGCCGTTGCAGATGCCCAGCACTGGTCCGCCACCCGCGGCAAACTTCTTCACCGCCTGCATGACAGGCGAAAACCGCGCGATGGCCCCGGTGCGCAGGTAATCGCCGTAGGCAAATCCGCCCGGAACCAGCACCGCATCCACGCCTTGGAGGTCTTCCGAGTCGTGCCAGAGAAAGGTGACAGGCTGGTGGGCCACTTCGGCAATCACGTTGTAGGTGTCGTGGTCGCAATTGGAGCCGGGAAAGACAATTACCCCGAATTTCATGCCTATAGGTTATCAGCTTCGGGGTTGGAGATGGTTGATCGCCGCAGGAACCAGTAACGTCGTCCTCCCAGCCGGCTGCAGCGTGGACCTCCCAACCCACGCTGTACGCACCACCAGCCAGGAATTGCCCTAGTACTACAGTTGTAGATCGTGGATTCCGGAGGGAGCAGGGGGTTTTAACCCCCTGAAAATAGGTAAAATCTGTGGGCCTTTAGGCCCGGGCATTTGCCCCAATCCGAGAACTTGAACGAAATACAACTGGAGTACTAGTAGACCAGCTTCAACTCCAGTCCCTTCCCATCGTCCGGGACCAGGGCCGTGATGCGGTGGTGTTCAGAGTCAAAGCCGGTGGTGGCCGCGCCTTTTTCCCCTCCGGCTGAAGTGCTGGCCGAAGCCGCCGGTTTGGTTGCGCCATAGACCTCGATCGACAGCAGCTTCCACCATGCGCCAAAGCTGCCCTCGCGCGGCGTCACGGTCACGTTCAGACCCTCGGCCGTCGGTTGGCAGGTGAATCCCTCGCGCAGGAACTCGCCCTTCTTGAAGGCGTAGCTCACGCCGTCGTCCAGGTAAAGGCTGCCCGTGCAGTCCTTGCTCCCGGCCGCAGGCGGATAGACGCGCAGCGTCAACGGCCCCAGCGGTGTTTCCTCCGTGCTTTGCGCCAGCGGCTGTTCCGGCACAATCGCCCCGCCGCGCACAAACACCGGCAGCGTCTCCAGGGTCTGGTGCAGTTGCACTCCGCCCTCCGTCACCTCCACCCGTGCGCCGGTCCAGTAGTCGTACCAGCCTCCCGGCGGCAAGGCCACCCAGTAGTCGTCCACCTCGTCCGGGTTGGTACTCTGCGCAATCAGCAGGTCCGGGCCCAGCAGGAAGGAGTTCTGGTTGGCCAGGTCGATCGGCTGTCCGTCCCCCGTTCCTTGCGGGAATTCCAGGAACATCGGTCGCATGATGGGCAACCCGGTCCGGCTCATCTCCTCGGCCGTGGTGTAGAGGTAGGGCATCAGCCGGTAGCGCTCTTCAATGTACCTCCGCCGCAGGCTCAGGTCCTCCGGTGTTCCGTTCTCCCACGGCTCCTGGGGATTGGTGCCCGCCGAAGTGTGGTCGCGGTCAATGGGATGGAAAGCCGCCACCTCCATCCAGCGCGTCAGCAGCTCGGCCTTCGGCGAACCGGAGAAGCCGCCCACGTCGGCGCCGCTCATGGCAAACCCGCTCAGCCCCAGGTTGATCAGTTGTGGTGTGGTTTGCCGCAGGTGGTTCCAGGTGGACTGGTTGTCGCCGGTCCAGGTGGCTGCATAGCGGTGGCCGCCTGCATAGCTGGCGCGCGTCATCACAAACGGCCGCGTGTCGGGAGCCAGCTTCAATACCCCCTCGAAGGTTCCGCGGCTGTTTTCCATTCCGAATACGTTGTGAATCTCCAGGTGGCTGGCCACGCGCGGCTTGAACCCCGGCTCGTCGATGCGATGCTGCGTGTCGTCGGGCATGGTCTTCACCGGTGTCTCGAAGATCGCCGGTTCGTTCATGTCGTTCCAGAACCCGGCCACTCCCTTGCTCACAAAACTCGCGTAGAGCGTGCCCCACCACTCCCGCGACGCCTTCTGCGTAAAGTCCGGAAAGACCGCCTTGCCCGGCCACACCACGCCCACAAAGTTCGTGCCGTCGGCATTCTTCACAAAGTGGTCCCCGGCCTGGCCCTCGTCGTAGGGCTTGTAACCCGAATTGGGTAAATCGGCTATGTGCAGGTCGGTAATCGTGATCGTGTGCAGATGCTGGGCCTTCAGGTCCTGGATCAGTTGGTCAAAGTGCGGAAAGCGCTCCGGGTCCACGGTGAAAGGCCGGTTCTTCAACTGGTAATCGATGTCCAGCCAGATCACATCGGCGGGAATCCGCTCGCTGCGCAGCCGGTTGGCAATGCGCCGCACTTCGGATTCCGGATAGTAGCTGTACCTCGATTGCTGGTAGCCCAGCGACCACTTGGGCGGAAGCGGCGTGGTTCCCACCAACCAGGCCCAGGCCTCCACCACCGCCTTCGGCTCCGGTCCATACAGGATGTAATAGTCCAGTGGCCCGTCTTCGGAGCCAAACGAGTAGCCGTCCCGGTATTCCTTGTTGAATTCAAAGTTCGCGCGCCAGGTGTTGTCCAGGAAAATCCCCGCCGTAACACCCTTGCGGAAGGTGATGAAGTAGGGAATCGACTTGTAAAGCAGGTCGGTCGACTCCTGCCAGCCAGCGGCGTCCGTGTTCCAGTCGGTAAAGGACCCGTTGCGCCGGTCTAGCGGTCCCGGCTTGTCGCCCAGACCGAAGTAGTGCTCATCGGCCGGCGACTTGTGATACACCCGGAAGGCCCCGCCATGAAACTCGATGGGCCGGCCCGGCAGATCCTCGCTGATCACATTTCCGGCCAGGTCGGTCACCGTGATTTGCAGCGGATCCCGGCGCACGCTCACGTGCAGCTTGGCGGTCTTGAAGCCCACCGCGACAGCGCTCGTCTCCGGGGTGACGGCCACGGCAGCCGTGCGCGCCGAGGCCAGAACGGCCCACGATGCATCCTCCGGCAGTTGCCCGTCCGCGCCCGCGCGCACTCGCAACACATCGTCGCGCAGCGCGGTAATTTCCAGCACCGCCGCGCCGGAACGGATCTCGATTCCGTGGGCGGTTGCCCGGGAAGCGGTAACCCGGTCCAGACGCGCAAAACCCGCTTTCTGTTGGGCTTCGGTGCCCGGATTCGCTTGGGACGTTGCGGCAAAAATCAATATTCCAAACCAAACAAACAGTACATGTCCTGCCCTTTGCACGTAGCACCTCTCTGGGGCCAATCTCGATGGTTGCGCACTAGGATAATTCCCCAAGCGTACCGGTGGGAAACACGCCATTGGCCCCTTCGGCCCCGGTGGTATACTCACAGGGTCTGGCGCATGCCTGCGCTGCATTCTCGACTACCATTGAGGTTTCCATGTCCGGCCATTCAAAATGGGCCACCATTAAACACAAAAAAGGCGCGCTCGATGCCAAGCGCGGAAAGATCTTCACTCGTCTGCTCAGGGAAATCGCGGTCGCCGCAAAGGGCGGCGGCAACCCTGACAGCAATGCCCGGCTTCGCACCGCCGTTCTGGCAGCCAAAGCGGAAAACATGCCGGCGGAAAACATCAAACGCGCCATCCAGCGCGGCACCGGCGAGTTGGAAGGCGTCAACTACGAGGAAATCACCTTCGAGGGCTATGGCCCCGGCGGCGTTGCCGTCATCGTGGAGACCTTGACGGACAACCGCAACCGCACGGTCAGCGAAGTCCGCCACGCCTTCTCGAAGAACGGCGGCAACCTGGGCGAGACCGGCTCGGTCCGCTTCATGTTCTCCAAGAAGGGCGTCATTGCCGTTGAAAAGGGCGCGGCCACCGAGGACCAGTTGATGGATATCGTCCTCGAACATGGCGGAGAAGACCTGAACGACGAGGGCGAAACCTGGGAGATCCTCACCGATCCCGCTTCGTACGAAGCCGTGCTTGCGGCCGTCAAAGCCGCCGGTATTCCCACTGTGATGAACGAAATCACCATGGTCGCTTCCACCTACACCAAGCTCGAAGGCTCTCCGGCCAACCAGATGATCCGGCTGCTCGAAGCCCTCGAGGACTTCGACGACACCCAGAATGTCTACTCGAACTTCGACATGGACGCCGAACAGATGGAAGAAGCCGCCGGCTGACGGCCTTCCCGGCAGGCATCCCAACAGGCCGCCCGGTTGTGGCGGCCTTTTTTTGAGCCATCGCATACCATGGGTATTGAAGGGTACGGGCTTCAGCCCATTTCCTTCGCGGACCAATGACCGATGGGGATATGCTCCACGGGATTTCAATCAGCAGAAGGGAAGAACGTTGATACGAACCGCGAGACTTGGCCTGCTTGTCTTTGCCCTTGCTTTTGCCGCCATGGCGCAGAACCCCTTTGCCCGCGCCGAGACCCCTGACAGTGCCCCGGCCGTCAATCCTGCCGCGGCGGCGGGTCCTGTCGCCCAGGTGCGCGAGGCCAGGAGTTGGGAGTACGGCCCCTTCGTCAACTGGGGCACCGGCGTTGGCGATCGCTCGTCCTACAAGTTTTTCTGGGCCGGTTTCCAGGCGGGCAAGCCCCTGACCCCCGTCCTCCATGCCGGCGTCTTCACCGGGCAGTTCGAGCTGGGCGCGAACATCATGCCTCTGTGGCAGGCTTATACCCCGGCTCCTCACGACCAGACCTATACCTGCATCGAGCCAGGCGGCGCAACCGTCCCCTGCGTTCTGCCGGTCGGCGGCGGCACCTTCCGCGGCGTCAGCCTCACCCCGGTAATCCTCCGCTGGAATTTCCTCAGCCATTCGCGCCGCGTTCAGCCCTGGTTCCAGGGCGCGGGCGGGCTCATCTATACCACCCACAAGTTCCCGCCGAATCTCCTCAGCACGCCGACCATCAACGGCGGCACCAGCGTGTGGAACTTTACCCCCCAGGGCGGCTTGGGCCTCCACTACTTCACGCGCCCCAAGCGATCCATCGACCTGGGTGTCAACGCCGTCCACATCTCCTCGGCCTCGCTGGGCGATCGCAACCCGGGCGTGAACGCCAGCATCCAGGTGCAGGTGGGCTATACCTTCTGGAAGTGAAGATGAAAACATCCGAAGATGCCGGTGTGTTGAAAGAGCACTGCATGCGTGCCGAAGAACTACCCGCTGCGGAAGGGGCTTCCGCCGCCCAGCAAACGCCGACTCCTTCCCGCGAACTCCATCGGAGATTGCAATGAGCGAACCGGTTGTCGAGTGCGTTCCCAACTTCTCCGAGGGCACGGATCTGCGTCGCGTGCAGGCCATTGTGGCCGCGATGCGCGTTCCCGGAGTGAGCCTGCTCGACTTTTCGATGGACGCGGACCACAACCGCTCCGTGGTCACCATCGTCGGCGCTCCCGGGCCCATCGTTGAAGCCGCCGTGCGCGGCGCAGGCAAGGCCGTCGAACTCATTGACCTCACCCGCCAGCAGGGGGTTCATCCCCGCATCGGCGCGGCCGACGTCATTCCCTTCGTGCCCATCTCCGGCATCAAGCTCGAGCAGTGCGTCCTGCTGGCTCGCCAGGCCGGTCTGGAAATCTGGCGTCGCTATGGCGTTCCCGTCTTCTTTTATGAGGCCGCGGCAGCACGGCCCGACCGCGCCAACCTTGAAGATGTGCGCCGCGGCCAGTTTGAAGGCCTGCGCGACGCCGTCCGCAACGATTCTGCCTGCCGCCCCGATCTCGGCGGTCCCGGCCTGCATCCCACCGCCGGCGCCTGCGCCGTGGGAGCGCGCAAGTTCCTGGTGGAGTACAACATCTACTTCGACTCCTCCGACGTAGCTGCGGCGCGCGCCATCGCCCGCGAGGTGCGCACTGCCTCTAGCGGACTCAAGGGCGTCAAGGCGCTGGGTGTGCTAGCCCACGGCCGCGCCCAGCTCACCATGAACATCACCGACTTCCAGGTCACCCCGCTCTCCCAGGTCTTCCGCAAGGTCACGGCTCTGGCCACGCGCCACAAGGTTGCGCCGGTCTCCGGAGAGATCATCGGCCTGCTCCCCGAGGCTGCCTGCGAGCGCGACAGCGACTGGATGCGTCAATTGTCTGAGTTCGATCCGCAAACCAAGATTCTGGAGCACCGTTTGGCCGCTCCTCTGGCTTGGCCGGGAGAGGCGTCCCAAGGGGGCGCAGACGTCTGAACCGCCGCGGTAGTCCACGAGGCAGGTAAAATAACAAGGGATACGCACAGCGTTTTGAGACATCGGTGCCCCGGGAAACTCCAGGAATTGGCCTCGGACTCCCGCCATTCCAACGCTAAAACCGCTGTGCAGTAGAGGATGGATTCGTTGAAGGCTCTTTTTCGTGTTTTGATTCCCGTTGTGGCGCTCGCGGCGGCTGCCTCGGCGCCGGCGGCGCAGTTGTCCACCGACGCACGCACTTCCATTCCGCACGACGTGCAGCAATTGGTGGTCGTCGACTACCGCGCCATGCAGAACTCCACCTCGGCCATGGACCTGAAAGAACGCGTCATGCCCCCCGACCTCAAGCAGTTCGACGAGGCGCTGCGCAAGTCCGGCCTGAACGACAACCACGATGTGGAGCAGTTGGCCTTTGCCCTCTTCCGCACCAGCAGTAACTCTGAGATTCTCGACACCGTCGGCATCGCCCAGGGCCAGTTCGACGTCCAGGACATGATCGCCAACTTCCGCAAGCAGAGAATTAGGGCCACGCTGGTCCGCACCAACCGTGTCTATCCCCTGGCCAAAACCGGCATGGTGCTCTGCTTTGTCGATCCCTCTACCATGGTCTTCGGCTCCAAAGGCGCCGTCGAGAAGGCTCTCGACGCTCGCGACGGAGTCGCGCCCAGTCTGCTCACCAACGGGCCCATGATGGACGCCATGAAGACTGTCGACTGGGAGTCGCTCTGGAGCATCCTCGATCAGAAGGGGACCCAGACCATGATGCGCCAGGTGCTCGGCGAGGCCGGTTCAGTCACCGACTTCGAGAGTGTCCGCAAGCGCCTCGTCGCCTCCTGGTACGGCATGGACTTCCAGCACGGCGTCAAGTTCAACCTCACCATCTCCACCGGCGACAGCTTTGCCTCCGCCACCATCTCTTCGCTGCTCACCGCGGCTCTCATGGTGCGCAAGATGAGCGGCTCCGAGGCTGAGAAGCGCGCCCTCGCGGCCACTTCCATCAGCTCCGACTCCGGTAAGCTCACCATCCACTTCGCCACCTCGGACTCGGAGTTCACCAGCCTGCTCCAATCCCCGCTCTTCCAGGGCATGGTGCGCTAGACTCGGCATTCTTCACTCCTCGAACCGGCGGGCGGACGATTCCTCTTTTGAATCGCTCCGCCCCCGGCCGCAAGACCGGCTTTCCCCTCCAAGGATTGTCCGTCTTGGGCCGTTTTTTTGGGATTCAAATCTCATATAAGCAATTGAAAAATATAGGAGTTGTCATCCTGAGCGACCCGGAGCGCAGCGAAGGGGAGTCGAAGGATCTGCATTTCCGGCGATTTCGGCACAGTGATCGTCTTTCGGATTGCAACGGACTTCAGACTCACCTCCTCAGCTCCAACTCCGGCCTTCTCCCGCCAATTCCGCATGTCCCGCGCGAACCTCCTGCGCCAGAATCTGGCCAGGGGTATTGCTTGCCGTTGTAAAGTGAGTGAGCGATCCGGCAGGATCGGCGGCTTTACCGCGCACTTTCACGTCTAACAAGGCAAGACCGAGTTAGAGGTGAACAGGAATTGCTCCATCCCATCACACGCCGTTGCCCGGCGATCGGCATTTCTCTCCTTGGCGCACTACTCCTGTTTGTGCCCTCTGTCTCCCGGAATCTCTTTCGCCTTGGCGCATCCCCGGTTCTGGCCGCTTCCCGGCCGGTTGAGCCGCTCCCCGCCGCAAAGCCGCTCCTGCCCAGCTCCGCCACCCCCTCCATCGCCATCGATTATCCCCAGGACGGTTCCATCTTTCCGTCGGAGATCATCCCGCCCATCTTCATCTGGCGCGATGGCGACGACGGAGCTACGGCCTGGAGCATCGATATTGCCTTTGCCGATGGCGCCCAGCCCCTCCACCTTCGCTCCCTGGGCGAGGGAATGAAAA
>Ga0255353_1000400_pt1 | contig 28064 bp, 25 predicted proteins | sample HBST25metaG_FD_189941 | JGI IMG/M metagenome (GOLD analysis project Ga0255353, IMG submission 189941) | Peat soil microbial communities from Stordalen Mire, Sweden - H.B.S.T25 | ecosystem: Environmental > Terrestrial > Soil > Wetlands > Peat | place: Sweden: Norrbotten County, Stordalen Mire...
CAACTTGCACCCTCTGCTTCCGGCTATTTGCCTGCACGTATCAGGTTCGACACTATTTACGGATAAGTTCTTAGAACAGCCCCATATCGCCTTCGGGCTGTGGAGCGTGTTTCAGCAGGCCCAGTTCGCCGGCCAACCGTTCCAGCCGGGCGCGCGTGGCTGCCGTGGGCGGGACCAGCGGCAGGCGGACGTGGTCAGTGCAGCGGCCCATCAGGCTGAGCACCGTCTTCACCGGACCCGGATTCGATTCCCAGAAGTTGGCCTCGAAGAGGCGCGCGTAGCGGCGTTCGATCTCGCGGGCCTCAGTCCAATTGTTGTTGAGGGCGGCGCGGATCATGCGGGCAACCTCCGCCGGAGCCTCGTTGGCGGCCACGCTGATGAGGCCGTGCGCGCCGATGCCGATGGCTGCGAGAGCCAGGTTGTCGTCGCCCGAAAAAATCTTGAATCCGCGCGGCAGCGAGTGAACCAACTCGGCAATCTGAGGCAGCTTGCCGCTGGCCTCCTTGATTGCCTGGATGTTCGGGGCGGCCTCGGCCAGCCGGAGCACGGTCGCCGGCTCAAGGTTCACCGCCGTCCGTCCGGGCACGTTATAGAGCGTCACCGGCAGCGGATCCACCGTCTTGGCCAGAGCCAGAAAATGCTGAAACTGCCCCTCCTGCGAGGGCTTGTTGTAGTAGGGATTGGCCGATAGCACGGCGTCCACGCCGCGTATCTGGCGCAGCCGGCCCGCCAGCCGCAGCAGCGTCTTTGTGGAGTTGTGGGTGCAGCCGGCCCACACCGGCACCCGCCCGGCGGCAGCCTCGGCGACGATGCACACCGCCAGCAGCCATTCCTCTTCGTCCAGCGTGGCCGCTTCGCCCGTCGATCCGCAGGCCACCAGAAAGTCGATTCCCGAATCGATCTGCCAGTTCACCAGCGCCTTGAGCGCTGCTTCATCGATCGACCCATCCGCCCGAAAGGGCGTAACGATAGCTGTACCGCAACCCGTAGTTTCCATCACAGGAGAAATTATACCGGCGTGGATCGTGTGCCGGCTTTTTCTATCGAAAGTCCTGACAGCCGGGCGTGGAGATTGAAGGGACGGCAGACGTCGCCGAACTGGCAGCGGCCTGCAAAAGTTCAGGTCCATCAGCCAAGCGGGCCGCCGTTGACGGGAGGCGAGGCAAGGCTGCACCGATTGCGGCCGGCGGCTTTCGCCGCATAAAGCGCGGTGTCCACCTCGCGCAATATTTCCTCAGTCGTGGGTTGCCCCCAGTCCTGGGATACGATGACGCCGATGCTGATCGTGATAGCGATTGGGCCGTGCGCGGTGGTGATCGGCGATGCCGCAATGGCTTTTCGCAATTGATTGGCTCGCGCCAATGCATCTGGCGCGGCACAACTGGGCAACACAACCAGGAACTCCTCGCCACCAAAGCGTCCCACAAGATCGTAAGTACGGACGGTCTTGTGGAGCCGGCAAGCGACCTCCCGCAGAACCTCGTCTCCTATCGGATGCCCATGCGTGTCGTTGATGTTCTTGAAGTGGTCCAGGTCGCCCATCAGCACCGCGGTGCGGCCATTTTCCCTGGAATTGCGGGCAAGCTCGTGCGTGAGCATTTCCAGAATGGCCCCGCGGTTGAGCAGAGAGGTGAGGGAATCGTGCGCAGCCTTGAATCCCAGCTCATCCCGGGCACGTTCTAGTTCAGTTTCCACATCCTTTATGGCAGTTATATTGCGCCCGATCCCTATAATGCCGACCGCGTGGCCGGCGGCATCTAACAAGGGAACCTTTGTGGTCAAAAGGCATCGGGGGCGGCCGCTGGGTTCCTTGATATGTTCTTGCTTGGCAATCTGAGGCTGGCCTGTGAGCAGAACCCTTCGCTCATCTTCGAAGAAACTAGCGGCAAGTTCTTCCGGAAAGAAGTCGAAATCTGTCTTGCCCAGAAGGTCGGCGCCTGTCGCAATCCCCACCGCATCTGCCACTCCCTGGTTCGCCAGCAGAAAGCGGCTTGCCGAATCCTTTACATAAATCAGGTCTGGCAGATTGGCGATCACGGCCCGGAGCATCGTCAACTCGCTAATCGTGGATTCACCGTCCCGCTTCCGCATTCTGGCTCTCGTGCGAAGGCGACTTATCCAAGCACCCGCGCCAGCCGAAAGGCACATGAGAATGGCAAGAGCAGTCCAGGGAATGTAAAGGCTGTGCCCGCCCAGCAGCCGAAACGCAGACTGCACGAGGAACTCCCCTTCTGCCGCCGCCGCAACGCCGTGAAGGCCGAGTTGAACCAGAGATTCCATTGCGATCCAGACCAGAGGCGCAAGCGGGTGTAAATCGTCCTCATTCTCTCGCAGGGCCGAAACGACGAGATTTCAGCTCTGGGACGAGAGTCTTAAGCGCCCTGACTGCGACCGGCCCTTGCAGGCCATCTTCAGTGCGTGCAGACAATCCAGTAAGTATATATCGGCTGCAACCAGCGAATGTAAGAGCGTGCGAAAGAAAGAATAAGTTACAGCCAAATCGCCGTATGCCCTGGGCAGGGATTCTCGGCCTGCGCGCTCAGCTCTTCCGCCAGTTCAAAACCATAGCGGGCAAAGTAATAAGCTGCCCCGTGCAGCCTCTCCTGGAGCACTCCGCCGGGATAAAGCGTCTGGCAAATGGCCTCGGCATGGCGCCCGAGCGAGGCATCGCGCTGCAATTGGAAGTTGGTGGCCAGGGTCCGCATACGGTTCATCTGGTAGCGCATCTTGCTGGCCGCCGTCTCAGCCGATCGGCCCAGCCCCTCATCCAGCGAGTGCATCCAGTCCAACAGCGGCGTCAACTCGGCGTCCAGCGCCGTGCCCGCCGCAGCCAGCTTTCGCTTGCCTTCAATGGGCATGGAGCGGGCGGCCAGCAACTGCGCCAGCGAGGCGGCGCTTTCGCCAAAGACCCGCTCCAGCGCCAGACCGTGCTTCCGCAGCAACTCGCCGATGGCCGGTTCGACCAGCGTGGCTGAAAAGCGCGGCAGCGCCGGTGTTATGCGGCCCAGAATGCGCTCAAACAGCACGGCCGACTGGGCAAAGTAGGCTATTTCCGCCGGGCCCCCGATGGTGAGCGAAGTAGATAGCAAAAAGTCCTGAAAGACGGGCCGGAGCAGCGCCGAGGGAGAGATGCGCTCCGGTTCGGCGTCCAGAATACCCAGCAATTCGGCGGTGGAAAAGCTCTGGCGGCCAGCTTGCCAAAGACCATCTGGCTCGGTGGCGCTGGGAGCCGTCCGCTTGAGCGCCAGCCGCGCGCCGGTGCGCTCATCCACTAGAAACAGCAGGCTCGATTGCCCGGTGACGGCCACTTGCGCGTGATAGCCGGCGGCTTCAAGCTCGCGGTTGCGCTCGACCAGCGCGGCGTGCAGTTCATCGGCGCGCTCCAGCGCCGCGCATAGCACCGGCGCGCCCATGCGGTGAAATGCGCGCCCGCCCGCATCCAGCACCAGCAAGCCCTGCGCGGCAAAGACCGTCGAATAAAACTGGGCAAAAGCCTCGGCGAAGGTGCGGCCCTGCTTGTAGGCCGCTGCCAGCGTCTCCATGGCATCGGAAGGGCCCAGCAGTTCCCAGGCCCGATCCACCAGCGGCGTGATCGAGTCGTCCAGCACGATGCCGCCCACGGGCCGTGCCGCCTCAGGCGCCGCCGTGTAGATCAGCTTGCGCAACTCGCGGCGGGCCGGAAAGACGACGTGATTGATTTCGGCAAAGTCATGGTCTTCAGTGGCCAGCCAGAAGATGGCGGCGTGGGGATGGCCTTGGGCGGTGGCCTGGCGGGCTCGGGCCACCGCGGTCGCCGCCTTGAACGGCGTAAACAGTGGTCCGCCGAAGAGGCCAACCTGCTGCCCGGTAACCACTGCTCCTACGCCCCGGCTCAGGGCCTCAAGGGCCGCCGCGGCGGTTGGGGATGGATTCTGCGCGGCCAGCAGCCGAACCAGTTCCGGCCAGTGCGCGGGGACCGGCGGACGTTCCTGCCATGCGTTCGCCTGAGTTCCATTGCCGGGCAGCGACGCATAGAAAGGCCGCGCCGCCGCATTGCCGGCGCAGTAGTCCAGAAACAGGCGGCTCAGGCCCGGCGCCACGGTAATGGGATAACAATCTGCGGTCGTCAACTCGCTCACGTCTGGCTCACCCGCCTCCGCAGAATTCCCTGCGCGCAGGCGGAAATGGAATTCGGCTCTGTCTAGGATGCCACGCCAGGCGGAATCGATGCACTGTTGCCGCCAGGGCAATCGCATGAAGGGCGATCCTGCTCTTGAGCCGGGGTCGATCCGCCCCTCCGGGGCGGGATCATTCTGCCGAAACGCATTCCCAGGGCTTCGCCCTGGGCTATTGTCGCCGCCTCCCGCTGGGAGGCACGCCGAAACCTACCAACTCAAACGGCTTACCGACCCCGACCTGCAACAAAGAGCATTCATGCGATTGCCCTGCTGTTGTCGCTTTGCCGACAGCCGACCGGCGGAACTGTGCGTATACTTTTTGTGATTGCGCTTTGAGGAGAGAGATCGAAATGCCCAGTAAAGTGAAAGCCGTGAAGACCACCGAACCCAAGCAGGCAAAGACCGCCGAGCCAAAGAAGGCGAAAGCCGCCAAGCCAAGCAAGGCAAGCGCTGCAAAGCCCAAGCCGGCGAAAGCCGCAAAACCGAAGGCGAAGAAGGCGTCACAGCCTTTGGTCGAGGAGAAGGAGCAACTGCTCAGCTCTGAAGTGGCCTTCGAGGGGCCTCTGTTCCGGGTGCTGCGCGACCGGCTGATCGAGCCGGGCGGCCGGGAGGGCGTTCGCGACATCATCCGCCACAATGGCAGTGTAGTCATTTTGGCAGTGGACAGCTCCAAAAACAAGAAGAACCCCTGGATCGTGGTCGAGCGCCAGTACCGTCATGCCGCCCAGCAGTTTTTGTGGGAGTTGCCGGCGGGCAAGCTGGAAGTCGGCGAAGACCCCCTCGCGGGCGCCAAACGGGAACTCGAAGAGGAGACCGGCTACCAGGCCAAGAAGTGGAAGCCTCTGGTCGAGTACTATGCCAGCCCCGGCTTTTTGGGCGAGTCGATGAAGGTCTTTCTGGCTGAAGGGCTGGTGGCCGGCGAAGCTCATCCGGAAGACGATGAACAGATTGAACTCCGCCTGGTCAAGCTCTCCGATGTGCTGAAGATGATTAAGAAAGGCGCGATTCTGGATGGCAAAACGCTCACCAGCGTGCTGTTGTATGCGCGGCTGACAGCCGGCAAGCGCAAGAAGTAACAGCTCCGGGCGTATCCACAAATTTCATTTATCCATTCAAACGTCAAAGGCGCGGATTCTTTCAGGGTTTAGTTCCTGACCCTCAAGCCGCGCCTTTTGAAGCAGGGAACCCGCTTGTCCTGAGAAACTTCTTTTGCGGCTTGTATAATCCTCGCGAATACAGGGAGAGTTGAAATGAGAGGTTTTCTCGTAATTCCGGCTTTGGTTTTGCTGGCCTGTTCGGCGGCGCAAGCGCAAAAAAGGCCGTGTACAACGGTCGGCGACAACAATGCGTTTCTCGGTATCCAGACCATTCGCCTGTGGTCGGGCGACGCTCCCCAGGCCAAGGGCAACGCCTGCGAAGACACGCCCACCCTGACCATCTTCGAGCCGCAGAACGGTCACCAGAACGGCTCCGCCGTGGTGGTGCTGCCCGGCGGCGCTTACGCCGGGTTGGCCGCCAACCTAGAGGGCCGTCAGGTGGCCGACTGGTTCGCCGCGCGGGGTTTTCGCGCCTTTGTTCTGAGCTACCGGCTCAGTTCGAACGGCTACCTGCTGCCGGTGCCGCTGCTTGACGCGCGGCGCGCCGTGCAACTGGTGCGGGCCCGGGCCAGGGACTACCAGATCGATCCCAATCGGATTGTCATCATCGGCTTCTCGGCAGGCGGGCATCTAGCGGCGCTTTCGGGCACGCAGTTTGTTGCCGGCAATCCGGATGCGGAGGATCCCATCGACCGCGTCTCCAGCCGCCCGGACTACCTGGTGCTCGGCTACCCCTGGATAGGCGCCATTTCCAGCGATACCTCGCACCTGACCTACTGCAAGATTTTCAATGTGATGGATCGCTGCGAGGCGCTGCGCACGGCCTACTCCCCTGAGTTGTTTGTCACCAAAGACACGCCGCCCACCTTCTGGTTTCACACCTTCAACGACGAGACGGTTCCGGTGGAGCAGGGGCTGCGCTTTTATGCGGCGCTCATCAAGGCGGGCGTTCCCGCCGAGGCGCACGTCTTCTCGAACGGCCCCCATGGCACCGGCTTGGGCAAAGCCGACGCGGCCCTGGACCAGTGGCCGAACCTGCTGGAGATCTGGCTTCGCGCCCAGGGGTTGCTGACGGCTAACAAGACGGCAACCGGGGCCAGGCCGTAGAGAAAAACAGGGCTGAAAATAAGAGGCGGGCTACCGGCTTCGGGAGTGGAAGGACTTCCCGGAGCCGTTAGCCCGCTGGACCCTGGACCGGGTCTGGGTGGTATTGTTAGTTTAGGCTTGTTCCCGGCAAAATCAAGCTCTTTTTTGCACAAAATTCTCAATTCGTGACCGCAGTCACAGGACCATGCCGAATCCAGTCCATCTGCGTTGACTTGCGGGTTCGCCCCTGATACAAAAAAGTGTTCCACCCGTGAAAAGGCTTATCTGACCACCGGAGTGAACCGGTACCACTATGCAAGAAATCGTTCAACAAGTCGGGACTCTTCTGGTTGGCGCCGTGCCCACGGTTCTGCTGTTCATCGTGCTGGTTTTGGCCTACCAGTTCCTGGTGCAGGGGCCGCTGACCAAAACGCTGAGAGAGCGCCGTGCACGTACCGAGGGCGCCATCGAGGATGCGCACAAGGCGATTGCCCAGGCCGAAGCCCGGGCCGCCGAGTATGCCGCCAAACTGCGCCAGGCGCGGACCGAGGTCTACAAGGTTCGCGAGCAGCGCGTCAAGCAGTGGAATGCCGACCGCGACGTTGCACTGGATGCGGCCCGCAAGGTGGCCGGGCTCAAAGTGAGCCAGGCCAAGGCGGAGCTGGAAGGCGAAGCCGCCACTGCCAGGCAGGCCATTCAGGCCACCGCCGGAGATTTGGCCAGTCAGGTGGTCCGCGCGGTGATGCCGCTGGCTGCCGGGGGTTCCCGTTGAGATATTCGATTCCGCAAGCGCGTTTTTACCCCAGGATTTTAGCTTTTGCTTTTCTCGCGGCGCTCGGTGCCGGGGCGGCGGTTGCGCCCGCCAGGCTGACCGCGCAGACGCCCGCTCCGGTGGCCCAGTCCGCTCCCGCGTCAGAGGCTCAAACCAAGGACGCGGCCAAGCCTGAAGCGGCATCGAAGTCCGAAGAAGACGATACGAACGTGTACCGTCATACACCGCTGGTGCAGGCCTCGGCCAAGGTGCTTCATCTTTCGGTCGAGGCGATGGCTCAGACCTTCGAGTTCATCAACTTCGCCATCATCGCTCTGGCCATCGGCATTCCGCTTTTCAAGTTTCTGCCCAAGTTTCTGCGCAAGCGCGCCGAGAAGGTGCGCACCGATATCGAGTCGGCCCGCAAGGTCACCGAGGATGCCAACTCCCGCCTGAGCGTGATCGAGGCCAAGCTCTCCGGGCTGGGCGATGAGATTCAAAAGTTCCGCGCCGAGGTGGAGCGGGAGAGCCTTCAGGACGAAGCTCGCATCAAGTCCGCTCTCGAAGAGGAAAGCGCTCGCATTGTTCAGTCGGTCGAGCAGGAGATTGGCATGGCAGCCGCTCAGGCCCGGCGCGGGCTGCGCAATTTCGCCGCCAATCTGGCCATCGATCAGGCCGCCAAACAACTGGTTCTCTCGCCGGAGACCGACAAGGCCCTGATTGCCGAATTTGTGGGCGACGTGGTCAAGGGAGGGCAGAACTAGATGGCCGCCTTTGTTGCCCGTTACGCCACAGCCTTTCTTGAAGTGGTCACCGCCGCCAAGCTGGACACGGCCGCGATCAGCCGCGAGTTCAATGATTTTCTGGCAACCTGGGAAGGCAGCGTGGAATTGCGCGAGTTCTTTGTCAACCCGGCCATTCCCGCCGTGCAGAAGGTCAATGTTCTGGACAAGTTGAATGCAAAGTTGCAGCTCCAGAAGGAGTTGCGCAACCTGCTGGCCGTGCTGATCGACAACGGTCGCATCGGTACGGTGGCCGAGGTGGCTCAGGCTTATCGCTTGAAGTTGCAGGAGCAGTTGGGAATTCGCCAGGCGGAGATTGTGACGGCGCGCGAGTTGGGCGCGGACGAGCGCAGCGCGCTGGTGGTGGAAATCGGCAAATTGGCCGGGGCGCGCGTCGAAGCCAACTTCAAGCTCGACGCATCCATCCTCGGCGGTACGGTGGTGCGCATCGGCTCCACGGTGTATGACGGTTCTGTGCGCGGACGGCTGGACCGGTTGAAGGAACAGTTGACGGTTGGCAGCTAACAGCTGACAGTTGGCGAATTTCAGAGATTTTGTATAGGGTTTGTTAGATTGGCGGTCAGGGGCAACGGCTTGGAATAGCCCGCTGATCGCGGTAAGCAGAAAACTGTCAGCTGTCAGCTGTTAGCTGCCGGCTGCAAAGGACAGAGATGGCTCAGATCAAGGCAGACGAGATTACGCAACTTCTTCGCGAGCAGATCGCGAACTACGACTTGAAGGTCCAGGTCGACGAAGTCGGGACCATCACCTCCCTGGGCGACGGCATTGCCCGCCTTCATGGGCTGGACAAGGTGATGGCCGGCGAGTTGCTCAGCTTCCCGCACGGCATCGCGGGACTGGCCCTGAGCCTGGAAGAAGACCAGGTGGGCGCTGTGGTGCTGGGCGACTATACCGAGCTCAGCGAAGGCGAAGAGGTAAAGCGCACCGGGACGATTCTCAGTGTGCCGGTGGGCGAGGGCATGATCGGCCGCGTGGTGAATGCGCTGGGTCAGCCCATCGACGACAAGGGCCCCATCGTCTCCACGAGTTCCTTACCGATCGAACGCTTGGCGCCCGGTATTATCGACCGCCAGCCCGTGCGCGAGCCCATGGCCACCGGACTGAAGGCCATCGACTCGATGATTCCCATCGGCCGCGGCCAGCGCGAGCTGATCATTGGCGACCGTCAGACGGGCAAGACCGCCGTGCTGCTGGACACCATCATCAACAACGCCAAGAACGATCTGATCTGCATCTATTGCGCCATCGGCCAGAAGCGTTCGTCGATTGCGCAGGTGGTGCAGACGCTGACCGAAGCCGGCGCGATGGGCCATACCGTCATCGTGGCCGCCTCAGCATCGGAGCCCGCTCCGATGCTGTACATCGCTCCTTACGCGGCGACCGCCATCGGCGAGTTCTTCCGCGACTCCGGCCGCCATGCGCTGGTGATGTACGACGATCTCTCCAAGCACGCCATGGCCTATCGCGAAATTTCGCTGCTGCTGCGCCGCCCGCCGGGCCGCGAAGCCTATCCCGGCGATGTTTTCTATCTCCACTCGCGCCTTCTGGAGCGCTCGTCCAAGATGAGCAAGGAGAAGGGCGGAGGTTCGCTTACCGCGCTGCCGGTCATTGAGACCCAGGCGGGCGACGTCTCGGCATACATTCCGACCAACGTCATTTCCATCACAGACGGACAGATATTCCTCGAAACCGATCTGTTCAACTCCGGCGTGCGTCCGGCCGTCAATGTGGGCCTTTCGGTTTCGCGTGTCGGCTTTTCGGCGGCCATCAAGGCGGTCAAGCAGGTGGGTGCCACACTCAAGCTGGATCTGGCCCAGTATCGCGAACTGGCAGCCTTTGCGCAGTTCGGTTCAGACCTCGATCCGCTGACCCAGAAGCAGTTGAACCGCGGCCAGCGTTTGACGGAGCTGCTGAAGCAGCCGCAGTTCCAGCCGCTTACCTGGCAGCAGCAGGTGGTGGCGTTGTTCGCCGGCACACAGGGCTACCTGGACGATTTTCAGGTCGCAGACATTCGCGCTTTTGAAGTCGGCCTCTACAAGTATTTCGACGCCGCTCAGACGGCGCTGATCGACGACCTGACCAAGAAGAAGGCGCTGGACGACGACCTGCGCAGCCGGCTGCACGCGGCTCTCAAGGAATACGCGGCCAACTTCAAGGCGGAGCTTGATGCCGCGGTAAAGGCGTAAGAAACGAGCTGACAGCTACCAGCGAACAGTTGTCAGTTGCCGGTAAGGAATGCAGGTTGCATGAAGACCTGCAACTGTTAGCTGTCAACAGGGAAAGACTTATGGCAAACGTACTCGATCTACGGCGGCGCATCCGCAGCGTGAAAAACACGCGGCAGATCACCAAGGCCATGAAGATGGTCTCGGCGGCCAAGCTGCGCCGCGCGCAGGAGCGGGCGCTGACGGCTCGGCCCTACGCCAAAATGATCACCAGCGTGCTCGAATCGCTGACCCGCCGCATCGATATTTTTGACGAGGTGACCGGCAACCTGCGCCATCCGCTCTTTGCCACCCGGCCAGAGAAGCGTGTGCTGTTGATTGTGGTCAGCGGCGACAAGGGTTTTGCCGGCGCATTCAACGCAAACATTCTTAAAACGGCCTTCCAGTTCATCGCGGGCAATCCGGACAAGGAAATCGACGTCGAGGCGGTCGGCCGCAAAGGTCGCGACCAGATGCGCCGCCACTATCCTGCCGCGGTCTATGCCGAGCAGACGGACGAGAACGGCCATATCCGGCAGGTGCGTGAGCGCAAGGCGCCGGTTGAAGTTACAGGCGACCATCCTGGAATGCTTCTGAAGCTGGAGAGCAGCCGCGTTTATGAGCTGGCACAGAGCATCATCTCCCGCTACGTGCATGAGGAGATCGATGCCGCGTACATTGTTTACAACGAGTTCAAGTCGGTGATTTCGCAGCGGCTGGTGGTTGAGAAGCTGTTGCCGATTATGAAGATCGGCATTCCGCAGATTACCGGCGTCACCGAGCCCACCGAGGAGGAGCGCGCGCGCGCCGCAGAGGCCGCTCTCTCGGCGGGCATCCTGCTGGAGCCGGTTGACACCACAGCGGCCGATGAGGAAGCGCGAAAGTTCGGCACCGCCCAGGTGGATTACATCTATGAGGAGCCGGCGGAGGATCTGTTCAACGGGCTGCTCCCGCAATATGTTTCTTCCACGCTCTATCACGCCATGACCGAGTCGATTGCCGCGGAACATGCGGCGCGCATGACGGCGATGGATTCGGCAACCAACAACGCCTCGGATATGATCGACGCGCTCACGCTGCATATGAATCGCGTGCGCCAGGCGGCCATTACCAAGGAGATCATCGAAATTGTGAGCGGCGCGGCCGCTTCCTAGCACTTCGGAAGGCAGAAATGGCAGAAAACATCGGCAAAGTAATTCAGGTCTCCGGTCCAGCGGTAGACGTGCAGTTTGAAGAAGCGACGATGCCGCCCATCTACCAGGCGTTGCGCGTTATCAGCGAGGGCTTTACCGTGCCCACGCCCATCAGCGTGATTCTCGAGGTGCAGCAGCATCTGGGCGAGGGTCGTGTGCGCACCGTGGCCATGGAAGCCACCGACGGCATGGTCCGCGGCATGAAGGCCATCGACCTCGGCGGCCCCATCCGCGTGCCGGTGGGCAAAGAGACGCTGGGCCGCATCATCAACGTCATCGGCGAACCGGTGGACCAACTGGGGCCCATTGGCGAGAAGACGCGCATGCCCATTCACCGTCCCGCGCCGCTGTTTGACGAGCAGTCAACCCACGAGGAGATGTTCGAGACCGGCATCAAGGTCATCGATCTCATCCAGCCCTTTTTGAAGGGCGGCAAGATCGGCCTCTTTGGCGGCGCCGGCGTGGGCAAGACGGTCGTCATCATGGAACTCATCAACAACGTGGCCAAGAACCACGGCGGCTACTCGGTGTTTGCCGGCGTGGGCGAGCGCACCCGCGAAGGCAACGATCTCTGGCTTGAAATGACCGAGTCCGGCGTCATCAAGCCCGGCGACTGGAAGGACTCGAAGTGCGCCCTGGTCTATGGGCAGATGACCGAGCCGCCCGGAGCCCGCCTGCGCGTGGCCCTGAGCGCCCTGACCGTTGCCGAGTACTTCCGCGACGTGGAGGGTTCTGACACGCTGCTCTTCATCGACAATATCTTCCGCTTCACGCAGGCCGGTTCCGAGGTTTCGACGCTCCTGGGCCGCATGCCCTCGGCCGTCGGCTACCAGCCCAACCTGGCCACTGAAATGGGCGAGTTGCAGGAGCGCATCACATCCACGAGCAAGGGCTCGGTCACCTCGGTGCAGGCTGTTTATGTGCCTGCCGACGATTTGACCGATCCGGCCCCGGCCACCACCTTTGCTCACCTGGATGCGACCACCGTGCTGAGCCGCCCGCTTTCCGAGCTTGGCATCTATCCGGCCGTCGATCCGCTGGCTTCGACTTCGCGCATTCTTTCGGCGCGCATCGTGGGCCAGGAGCACTATGACGTGGCTCAGGGCGTCAAGCGTATTCTGCAGCGGTACAAGGACTTGCAGGACATTATCGCCATTCTGGGCATTGACGAGCTCTCCGACGACGACAAGCTCACCGTGGCCCGCGCCCGCAAGGTGCAGAGGTTCCTCTCGCAGCCCTTCCACGTTGCCGAGCAATTCACCGGCATCCCAGGGGCTTATGTGAAGGTGGCCGACACGGTGCGCAGCTTCAAGGAGATTATCGCCGGCAAGTACGACGATATTCCAGAGCAGGCCTTCTACATGAAGGGCGCTATCGAAGAAGTGCTGGAAACCGCCGAAAAGCTGAAGGCGTCGGTGTAAGAAGCAGCTAACAGCTAACAGCTAATAGTTTTCAGCCACTGGCTTTAGACTGTTAGCTGACAACTGTAGGCTGTCCCGAAGGGACATTATGGCAGACGAGACAAATCAACTGCGGGTCCGGCTGGTTACTCCCGAGCGCGTGCTCTTCGAGCACGCGGCGGTTGCGGTCGAACTGCCCGCGAAGTCGGGCTACATGGAGGTGCTTTACGGAGCCGCGCCGCTGGTGGCGGAACTGGGCGCCGGCGAAGTCACCTTGCATGGCGGCCCCGACGGCCCTGAGAGCCTCTCCCGCTACAACGTCAGTTGGGGTTTTGCCGAGGTGCTGCCCGACCGGGTGACCATCCTGGCCTCCGACGCGCTCAAGCCCGAGGAGATCGACGTGTCTCGCGCCCAGCAGCAATTGGAGCGCGGCCACAAGGAGTGGAACGAAGCTGGCGACAGCGAAGAAGCCTACACCGAGGCCCTACGCGTCATTGCCGAAGCCGAAGCCAAGCTGGCCACGGCGGCGGAAAAACACTGAGACCAACCTCGCCGGTTGCTGTCTTAATCTGAAAGGCCCTGCTTGTGAAAGCAGGGCCTTAGCTTTTGCTATCGCGCTCAAGAAAAGAGAGATGAATGAAGACATTTGCAGCTCTATTGGCCTTTCCGGTTCTTCTCGGCAGCATCGCTTTTGCTCAAGCGCATCAACAAAAAGAGCCGGTTGATTATGTATCCCCAAACATCGGAGGCATCGGTCAACTGCTGACGGCGACTCTGCCTTATGTGCAGCGCCCCCATGGCATGGCGCGGCTCGCGCCCATTACAACGCCTGGAATTACCGACCGGTATCTCGCGGACAAGATATATGGCTTTCCTGCCGGTCCGGCGACATTGATGGCCTCGGTGGGCGAAGTTGGAAGCCGCCCCGAAAGATACGCGTCGGATTTCGATCACGACTTCGAGACAGCCACCCCGTACTACTACGAGGCCGATCTGCAAACGTGGAAGATCAAGGCTGAACTCACGGCGAGCGAAGAAGCTGCTTATTACCGATTCACATTTCCGGCCAGCGCTCATGCCCACTTGACTCTCAGTGCGAGAGATGGCGCGGAATTCGAGGTGATCGGCCAAAACGCTGTGCAGGGGAGCCAGAGGATTGCTGGTCCCGTCGGAAGAATTTCAGACACGAGCAAGGAAACACGAGAATACTTCTACGCGCAGTTTTCCAGGCCCTTCGACTCCTATCGGAGTTGGAAAGGCGGCGATCTTTCCCATGCGGCAAAGCAGGCAGGTGACAACATAGGGATTGTTACGGACACCAACACTGCGGCAGGCGAACAGATTGAAGTTCGCATTGGCATTTCCTACATCAGCTGCGACCAGGCCCGCAGAAATCTGGAGCGTGAGATACCGGGCTGGACCTTCGATCGCGTCAAGTCGCAATCGCGCGCCGTGTGGAATCGCGCACTGGCCGGCATTGGCATAACCGGAGGAACGGAGCGGCAGCGCACTATCTTCTACACCGCGCTTTACCGGTCTCTCGGCCGTATGACCGATATTACGGAGGATGGAAGATATTACAGCGGTTATGACCAGGCTGTGCACGATGCGCGCGGGCATGACTTCTATATCGACGATGGACTATGGGATACCTACCGCTCGCTTCATCCTTTGCAGCTTCTGCTGAATGCAAACCAGCAGGAGGATATGGTCAGCTCGTACCTTCGCATGTATGAACAGAGCGGATGGCTTCCGTCGTTTCCTTCAGTGGCCGGAGAGCAGGCGGTAATGATCGGCCATCATGCGGCCGCATTCATTCTCGATGTTTATGCCAAAGGCTACCGCGATTTCGATGTCGAGGAAGCATATGCGGCCATGCGAAAGAACGCCACTGAGGCAACCATGCTTCCCTGGAGCCGAGGGCCGCTCACCAGCCTGGATCGCGTGTATTTCGAGAAAGGTTTCTTCCCGGCGCTGGATTGGGGACAGAGCGAGACGGTTCCGCAGGTAACTCCAGAGCGCCGTCAGGCAGTCTCGGTGACCATTGAGAACAGCTATGATGACTGGTGCCTAGCTCAATTGGCCGCCGCTCTCGGCAAGCAGGCGGACGCAGTCTACTTCAACAAGCTGGCGCATAACTATGAGAACGTCTTCAATCCGGAGATTGGATTCATGGCTCCCAGAGACGCCGATGGAAAATGGGTCGCGCATTTCGATCCAAAGTTAGGCGGCGGGCAGGGAGGGAGAGACTACACTACCGAAGTCAATTCATGGCTCTACACTTTCGGCGTTCAGCATGACGTGGCCGGACTTATTCACATCATGGGTGGCCGCGATGCATTCAATGCAAAGCTCGACCGCCTGTTTGTGGAGCAGTATGGCACCTCAAAGTACACCTTTCTCGGCCAGTTCCCTGATGCTACAGGACTCGTTGGCCAGTATGCGCAGGGCAACGAACCCAGCTTTCATATCCCCTACCTTTATGACTTTTCCGGCCAGCCCTGGAAGACGCAGCGGCGTGTAAGGCAATTGATGGATGTCTGGTATGGTGACGGCCCGCTGGGTATTCCCGGAGACGACGATGGCGGTGAAACTTCGTCGTGGTATGTTCTCAGCGCGTTGGGCTTTTACCCTGTGTGTCCCGGCAGTCCGGTGTATGAGATCGGGAGCCCGATTTTCGCCCGGAGCACGATTCGTCTGGGCAATGGAAAACTGTTTACGATCCTGGCAAACCACGTTTCAAGCCGCAACAAGTACATTCAGTCGGCTCAACTGAACGGCAAGCCGCTCAACAGGCCGTGGTTTCAGCACTCGGCCATCGCGGAGGGTGGAAGCCTGGTTCTGGAAATGGGAGACAGGCCGAATACCGAGTGGGGCAGCAGGCAAGAGGACGCCCCGCCGTCCATGGGAGATTCGATGCGGTAGCCGGGAGTCCGGCTTTGGCCGGAAGAAGGCAGTGTTTAGAGCATTTTAGGAAATGTTGTAGACCGAAACTGTGTTTGGTATCCCACCCTTTCCGCAGAAAAAAGCGGAAAGGATGGGGCACGGAAGTCTACAGCAAAAGCCAAAATGCTCTATTGCTTGAGAATCCAGGTCGCGATCTTGTCCAGCGCCACAGGGGAGATGGTTTCTTCAATCTGCGCGTACTCGGCCGGGGAGCCGGTCTTCGCGGTCTGGAAGAGGTGGTTCAACCCTGGCAGTTCGTCGATCTCGAAGTGCTTGTTCCCGCCTTCTTCCAGCGCCTTTCGGATGGGGGGCAGGTTCTGCGCGGGCGAAACCTGTAGATCCTTTTCGCCGTCGATCGCCAGCACCGGGCAGACAACCTTGCGCAGCGCCGTTGTGGGATCGTAGCTGAGAAGGTAGCGGCCCCACGGCGACGTGATGTCTTTGATCGCCGCGTCAATCTGCGCTTCGGGCATCTGCCCGGCGAGCTTTTCGCGCAGTTCTTTTTCAACCACCGCATTATCCGTTTCTTTGACCACCAGGGCCAGCAGTTCGCTTTCCTTGTCTGCCGCCTGTGCGGCCTTTTCCTTGCTTATTCCGTTGGCTTCGGCGATCATGCGCACCTGTTCGACGAGGATGCGTTCTCCGGTTACGCCGGTTCCAGCCATCATCACGATGAATCTGACATCAGGATTTCCGGCTGCCACCATCGGCGCAATCGTCCCGCCTTCGCTGTGCCCGACCAGGCCGATCCGGTGCGGATCGACCTCGGAGCGCGTTTTAAGGTAGGCGACGCCCGCCTCTGCGTCGGTGGCAAAGTCGGCGGTGGTGGCCGTGGCGTACTTGCCGGTCGATCTGCCGACTCCGCGCTTGTCTGCCCGCAGCACGACAATTCCTTTGCGGGTCAGGTAGTCGGAGAGAACCAAAAACGGCTTGTGTCCGAGAATGCTTTCGTCGCGGTCGTTCGGCCCTGACCCGGAGATCAGCAGCACAGCGGTAAACGGCCCCTTGCCGGGCGGAACGGTCAGCGTGGCCGCCAGCGTATTGCCCGCCGCCTTGTTCGCATAGGCCACTTCCTCTTCGCGGTAGGGATACGGCTTGACCGGGTTCTGCGGGCGGCGCGGCGCCAGTTCGGATTGGTCCTTCACGCGCTTCAGAGCCAGCGGCAAGGGGTTGCCCATTTGCGTGAATGTGCCGTCGATGGAGTTAAGGTCCGCTGCGATTTTGCCTGCAAAGACCGCGCCAAGGGGCTTGAGGTCGATGGTGAGTGTGTTGTCGCTGCGCGTGACGGAGGTGGCGGGAATCCACGCCGGGCTCTGGTCGGGGCTTTGCAGGCTTGCGGTCAGGCCGTCCTGGGAGTTGACGATCCTAAAGACAACGCGCAGCTTGATGGCGCCGGCATCCAGCGTGCCCAGCCAGTCCCCGGCAATGGCCGATTGCGCCCGGCCGGCCGGCGAGAGAGCCAGCGCCGCCAGCGCCATGAATGCAAACTTGCGCGTGATTGCAGTTTTCATCAAGCTCCTTGCGCGCGCAGAGAACCGTCCCGGAGTTATCCGCGCAGTTCGAGTTATTTATAGCAGGCGAATGAGCAGCCGAGAGAACAAATCTTCCGCCAACGGAGCCTACTCCCGCGCAAACACAAAAGTTCAATCCCCTGCGGAGTGGCCGCCGGGCTTGATGTTTGTCTCTGGTCTCACGGTGCGCTGTGCAACCGGGCCCGCGAGCGCATACAATTCGGGATGGATATGGCTAAAGCGAAAGAAAAGATTTTTGAAGTTGCCTGCCCGGATTGCGGGGCGATGCTCAAGATTGACGCCGCCACCGGCTTGGTGGTGAGTCATACGCCGGCTCCGCGCAAGCGGATGTTCGAGGACTTGGAGGCGGCTGCCCAGGCCATGCGCGAGCAGGACGAGCGCAAGGAGTCGATCTTTCGCCAGTCAGTGGATGCGGAGAAGAACAAGGCCGACCTGCTTGAAAAGAAGTTTGCCGAGGCGCTGCGCAAGGCCAAGGATGCTCCCGAGGGCAAGCCGCTGCGCGATTTCGATCTGGACTGAGGGCTGGAATCTTCACGGCTGCAAACGCATTTCAACGCATTTCCGCGGATAACCCCCGCGGCTTGTAAATTCGAGCGATACTTGATACACCGTTCCCTCGACCCGGTCTCCGCGGTCTGGGACGAAGGAGAGAAGATGGTGGTTGTTCCCCTTTCCAACTATGCGAACGAGTCTGAGCCTGCGCCGCGTGCCGTGGAAGCTGAAACCATGAATTGGGTTGAGCTTGCCGCAGCTGGAACCCTGATCGCAGGCGGCTTGCTGCTGCTCGCGGGCCATCGCCGCTCCGGCACGGTAGCGGCTGCCTCGGGCGCTGCCCTTGCTCTGCTCGATCAGCAGGAGACGCTGCGCTCCTGGTGGCATACGCTCCCCGGCTATATCGACGACGTCCAGCGGCTGCTCGGCCAGGTGCAGGGCACTGTGGACGATATTGCCGCTCAGCGCCAAAAGCTGCGGCGGATACTAGCCAAGTAGGGTGGCGCTTATATTCCGAGCTGCCGGCGGCCTGCCGCGCTGATGCGATGGGGCGTCCACTTGGGCTCCCAGACCAGATCAACCTCAACTTTGCCGATGTCGGCGATGCCGGCCAGGCGGTTGTGTACCTGCTCGAAGATGAGTCCGCTGGCGGGGCACTGCGGGGTGGTCAGAGTCATGGTCACCTTGACCCACTGGCGCGGCCATGCCGGTGTCGAGTCAGGGTCGGGACCGGTCGCGACGCCGTAAATCAAGCCCAAATCCACAAGATTCAGCTTCACTTCCGGGTCAAAGCAGTCGCGCAGCGCGGTGAAGATGTCCGCTTCGGAGAGCATTCGCTAGTTCTTCCGCTCGACCAGGTAGCGGGCGATGGATTTGAGCCCGTCCGCCCGGCTGCCGTAGGGTTCCAGTGCCGCAAGGGCTTCCTTGACCAGTTCGGCTGCGTCGCGCTGGCTCTGATCGAGGCCGAAGACGGCTGGCCAGGTAGCCTTTTCAGTGGCCAGATCCTTGCCCGCGGTCTTGCCCAGGTGCGCCGAGTCCACGGTCATATCGAGCACATCGTCCACAATCTGGAAGGCCAGACCGGCCTTGCGGCCGAAGATGTCCAGGCGGGCTACATCGTCGGCGGTGGCTCCGGCATAGACCCCGCCCGCCACCACGCTCACCCGGATCAGCGCGCCGGTCTTGGCGCGGTGAATGGCTTCCACCCGTTCCGGGGTGGGCTTCAGATGTTCGCTTTCCAGGTCGAGCACCTGGCCGCCGATCATGCCATCCACGGTGCCGATGGCGTTGGCGACCAGGCCGATGATCTGTACGGTGGCGGCTGGAGTTGAGTCGAGCCCGGCCAGCACTTCAAAGGCGCGCGTTTGCAGAGCGTCGCCGGCCAGGATGGCGATGGCTTCGCCGAAGGCCACGTGGCAGGTGGGCTTGCCACGGCGCAGGTCGTCGTTGTCCAGGGCCGGCAGGTCGTCGTGGATGAGCGAGTAGGTGTGCAGCATTTCAAGAGCCGCGCCCAGCCGCTCGATGCCCTTGGGAACCACGCCCGCGATGGTGACGCCCGCCTGCATGGCCAGCACCGGCCGCAGGCGCTTGCCCCCGGCAAAGACAGAGTGGCGCATGGCGCCGTGAATCGAGGCGGGGACGGTCTCCAGGCTGGGGAGCAGGTATTCCAGCGTCCGGTCGGTTAGCTCCGCGCCCTGCTGAAGCAGAGATTTTACGTTGACAGGCATCACCAACATGATAAACGAGGTTGGCTGGGCTTTTGGAACCTTTGCTCCAGTAAACATAAGGCTGTGAGCAACAGGAGAAAAAGACCGCTGAGCCAGCGGCCGGCGAGCACATCTGGGGTCGTGGTCCAGTCGGCGGTCAAGTCCACCGGCCCTTGCGGCACGGGGACGGCCATCAGCCCGTCTTCTCGCTGCGGCGGCGCGGCGATGAGGCGGCCATTTACCGTCACCCGCCAGGCAGGGTAGCTGCGCAGGCGCAGAATCAGGTAGCCGGGGTGAGGCGTAACCGCGGTGATCCGCAGATCTTCGGCTTGACTTGGCGCCGCGGCAAATGTGGCTTGGCAACCGCCCTGGCGGGCGTCCCAAACCGGAAGAGCGTCTTCCGCGCTTCCACCCGCCGAAGCGCCCAACGCGGCGGAGGGATTGCTGACCAGGCAGGCGGCGGGAAGGCCGGTGGCGAGCAGGGAATTGTCGGCGCCGGGCGGCTCGTATTCGTCGGTACCCACAAAGCCAGTGCCGGAGCGATAGACGCCCGCCATGGCCGGGACGTTGTCCTCGTCGTCGCAAATCTGGAAGAAGAAGCGCGCGCTGAAGAGCGTAGCCGCCAGGAAAAACACGGTGCAAACCGCGGCGGCAACACATTGCCGCCAGCGCCGCGCAGGCCAGATAGCCGATGCGAAAAAGATGGCCATTGGAGCTTCCAGCACCACTAGCCAGCGCCAGGGAAACTGCAAGAAACGCAGTTTCGGCAGCAGATTCCACACCGGCAGCGAGATGGGGAATTGGAGAAACAGAACAGCAAACGGAATGAGAGCAAGGGGAAGCCAAAAGCGGCGTGGAGACGCAAACTTGCCGCGCTTCCATGCGATCGGCAGGCCAATCAGGGCCACGCCAAGCATGGCGGCGGCAATCATTGAGACCTTGAAGAGCACCGAGTCGTGCGAGGCAAGCGAGGGGTCGGCATGGCGGGCGAAGAGCCAGCTATTCTCGATCATCTCGCCGGGATCGCCGGTGGCTTGGCGGATATCGACCCAGCGCTGCTCCCAGGTTGCGGGAACCAGATAAACAGCCGCCAGGCCGATCCCCATGGCGCTGCTGGCCGCTGCGCGCACCACCGGAGCCCATGATCTATCAGCCAGTGCCGCGGCCAGCGCCACCGCGGCCAGCAGGTAGCAGGCCATCACCCCCAGCGGGACGTTGCTCAGCCAGACGCCTGCCACGGCCAGCGCCAGCGGAGCGGCGGAGCCGTCCATGGCGCGTCTGCACAAATGAGCGGATGGCTGGCGGTCGCGCAATGCAAGCATGAGTATGAGCGGAATCCAGAAGCCGCCGGTCAACTCGCCGAAGGCCGCGCGTTCATAGGCGGTGAACAGGGCATAGCCGGAAAACAGCGCGGCGCAACCGGCCAGCGTGGCCGCGTCATCCGCGAGCGCAAGCCGGGCCAGGGCGCGAGTCGCCAACCCCGTAGCCGCCAGCAGCAGAAAGGTCAGCGCTACAGGAACCAGCGTCCAGGGCAGCACGAAACCCAGCGCCGCTCCCAGCATCCAGGTCAGCGGCGGATAGAAGATGAATCGAGGCTCACCTGCGCCGAAGTTTGCGCTGGGCGACCAGTGCGGATAGAAAAGGCCATGCCGCCATGCATTCAGGCAATCGAACCAGGAAACCAGGTGGAAGTCGAAGTCGTGCCCGCATGAGTTGCCGCGCAGCAGTTGCGGAGCGACCGCCGTTGCCGCGGCCAGCAGGATGACGGCAGGGCCGATGAAGCGGCTCCAGGCCGGATTCCCAGGCGCGCAGCCGATCTCCGATCTTTGTTCCCCGATTCCTGTTCCCTGTCTTTTCATGGCAGCAGGCGCAGCGTGTGCCGGGTTTGAGCGGTTACCGCCGCCGGGCTGAACGGCAGCGCAAAGGTTGTTCCGCCGTACCAGTCGTTCCATTGGTCGCGGAAGTAGGGGCTGAACGGGTCGCTGCTTTCGCCCAGAACAATGTTTTCCGTCGAGCCGTCGATGTTGCTCCAATCCATGGTGAATCGCTGCGATGGGCCGAAGTCGCGGCCCACCTGCTTCACGGTGGTGGTGTCGCCGCTCTGCGGTTGCGCTCCGGTCCCGGCCAGGCGGCCCAGCAGCGGCAGAAACCTGGCCAGCGGATGCTCGATATCCACCACGTGCCAGCCTCCATAATTCCAACGGGCCGCGTCGCCGGGAGCTTTGCCGTTCTCCATTCCTCTGCGGACGGCGTCGGTCAGCAGCGCGTCCCAGTCTTTGTAGCCCGCAGGAAGCCAATCGGGGTTGGCGTGCATGACAATCTCTTCCTCGGCAAAGTTGGACTCGGACCAGCGGTAGCTTTCGGCGTCCTTGCCCAGCTTGGGCTTGAGAATCAGCGGCCAGAGAGCCTGCCGGGCCTGGGTCACGATGGAGGCGGCGGCGGAGTCTGTGGTCAGCTTGCCGTCCCAACTGCGCATCAGATCGGCGGCCTGGCGCAGCCGTGCATCGGCGCCGTCCGCGTGGTCGATTGCGTAGGCAAAGCGGTGCCCCAGTTCCTGGTCCACTTCGCTGTAGACGTCTGTCTGCACGGCCAGCATGTCTGCTGGCTTGAGACCATCGCGCCCTTGCAGCGCCTTGTAGATGCGCTCGATGCGATAGGGCTCTACCCACTCCAGCGACAGCGGGTAAGGCGACTTCTCGGTGGTCACGCGGGAGTTGGCCGTGGCCACAAAACCCGAAGGCGGATCAACGGCATTGGGCATCTGCTCAAAGGGGATGTAGCCCTGCCACTCGCGCGCGGCGTCCTGGATAGGTATGCCCTGCAGGCCCGCCGGTCTCATCGGAACCCGGCCCACGGCCTGATAGGCAACATGTCCTTGATCGTCGCTGTAAACCACATCCTGCGTGGGCCAGCTCCAAGTGCCGAGAGCCGCCGAAAACTCCGACCAGTTTGAGGCCGTGTTGATCTGATAAATCGGCAGTGTGTTCAGCGCCGGGTCGTAGAGGGTCCACTTGAGCGAGATGGGCCGCGTTTCCTTGGTGAAGATGGGATTCAGCAGCGGCCCGTCCTCCGTTGACTGAAGATCGAGCGTCACATCCTTGCCACCGCGAACATGAATGACTTCGTGGTCCACGGTGAGCGGCTTCCAAGAGTCGTAAGCATGAGAGAGGTAGTTGCCCTTGCCGTCGAGCTTCTCTATGTAGAGGTCCTGCACGTCGGCGTAGAGCGCGGTGAATCCCCAGGCGACGTGCTCGTTGTGGCCGGCGATCACAAACGGCATGCCGGGCAGCGTTACCCCGGCCGCGTGGTAGCCCGGCGCAAGCAGGTCGGCCATAAACCAGATGTTGGGCTCGGTCAGGGGCAGGTGCATGTCGTTTGACAGCAGCGGCTTGCCGCTGGCGGTGTGCCTCCCGGCGATGACCCAGTTGTTCGAGCCCGGCGTGCAGCCGGCGCAGGCGGGCAGCCCAAGCAAGGCTCGTAGGGTGCCGGGGTCTTCATAGGCGGAGGGCCCCATTGCTTTGAGAGCGCGCGGCTTCAGCCTTGCCGCCTGGCCAGAGAGGGAACTCTGGGCTTTAGCGGCTGCGTGCTTGCCTCTTCGATCTTGCGTCTTCCCACGGAGGCTAAGCTCTGAGTTCTTTTGTGGCTTGCTTGCGGCACGGCTAACGCCATGTCCTTTCAAAGCTCTGTGTTGCTGCGGAGCCTGTGGAATTGTCACGTTGGCCTGTGAGCGCTCATCCTCGTCGTCTTCGTCTTCGGTTGCGGGCGGCTCCGGGTGCGGCTGGCTCAGATCCAGCAAAACGCCGGTGGGCGGATGATCGCGCCACGAGCCGACCGGGTAGAGGTCGGACTCCAGCTTCGGATTGCGCAAATCGGCGGCGATCCGCTCCCGCGAGAGCTTCACATCCCAGTGCGTATCCAGCATCTGCACCATCATCAGGCCCACAGAGACCGAGTCCACGCCGCTCCAGGGTTGAGGGCGATAGAGCAGCAGCTTGAACTCCGGCGGCAGCGAGTTCGGATGCTGCGCAATGTAGAGGTTCACCCCGCGCGCATAGTCGTCCAGCCGGGCCCTGTCGGCCCAGGGCAGATTGGCATAGATGCGCCGGGCCGTATTGCGGATTTGCAGAACCCGCTGCGCCTGGTCGTGCTTCAGCAGCGAGGGGCCCAGAATCTCCGCCAACTCGCCGTTGGCGTTGCGCCGGAAAGTGTCCATTTGCCACAGACGGTTCTGTGCGGTCACGTAGCCCTGGGCCACAAAGAGGTCGTCCTGAGTAGCCGCCTCGATGTGCGGCACGCCGTGGGCGTCACTGCGGACCGTCACCGGCGCTGAGAGGCTGTCAAGGTGCAGGTCGCCATCCAGCACGGGAAGAGAGGCTTTGGCCGCGGCGCTCAGCCACAGCCCGACCGCGCCCGTCACCAGCAAGAGCAGCGCCAGCAGAGCTCCCGTGGACCACAGAAGAACGAAAAGCCAGCGCCGCTTGCGGCTGCGAGAGGAATATTTTGACGGAACTGCGGGCGTTGGGTCTTGCGCGTTGTCGATGGCCATGAGTCTACTTCAGGATAACGCCGCAGCAACGCATGGGCAGTGCGCGGGGTGTGGAACGCAACAGGTTCGGCTGCCTGCACAGCCCGGCGCGCTCGCAATGCACCGGAAAGCACTTCATAAACTGCGGTCTTTGCCTTTATGGCGCCTGGACGAAACGATCTCCACGCCGCAGCGGACCGAAATCCTTCGAGAGTTTGCAGGCGCTCAGTTTTCCGCTCTCATCGAAGGAGACGCCGGGATCGACACCGGTGAGCGTTGCAAAAAATCCGTCTTTAGCGCAAGGAACACCTTGCACAGTCTGCGCATGGGCGAGGAAACACAGCTTCAGTTTGCCGCTGGGATAAAAGGCCACCACCGCGCCTTCGCCTGGGCCCAGCAAACTGCCACCCTGGCAGGTTAAGCCAAGAATCGGTGCGTCGTGACTCATCTGTACCAGATCCGGCTTGCCGTCGGGATTCAGGGCGATGTACGATCCGGCGGGGATGCGCACTTCGCCAAACCGGATCTCGCGCGTGACGGTGCAGCGGTTCAAGCGACCGTTGTCAAAGAACCAGGCATAGCCCTTGGCGCAGGGATAATCTTGAATCTCGGCTGGCTGGACAAGTGTCTTGCGATAGGTGTGAGGCGAGGCGCCGGCCCATGCGGAGCGCAATAGGCCGCACAAGAGCAAGGCGAGAAACGAGATATTTCTCATGGCTTTCTTCCGGAACGAAAACGCCAATGTCCGCTTCATTTGGAAACTCCTTTTCGCGAAGGCTATTCGCTGGCTCCAATATCGCTGTTCCAGAGGTGAAAGCGAGCTTCTGAAAGTGTGATTAATTCTTGAAGAATTGCTTCGCAATATATAAGCGTAAATTAATCAATGAGTTGCAGATGAGTCCTTCTGGGGATTGGCTAGGTGTGCGCCAACCTGGGCGGCGATCTCGCGCGCTGCCTGGCTCTGTGCATCGCCCAACTGCTGGGCCGGGTATTCGTAGCTCTCCGACCAGACCAGCTTGGCGCTATGCACATCCACCAGCCGCGCCGTGATTCTGACGCGGTCACTCACCCGCTGGATAGTTCCCTCGAGCACCAGGTCCATCCCCAGCACGCGAGCCATGAAGGCCATCGAGAGGCGGGCGCGCTGGTAGCGGCTGACGGTCGACGGCGAGAGCACGTGGACGCGGTCGATTTGCGAGAGGTGAGCCACCAACAGATCGTTCAGACCGTGCGGAAACGCGCCGCAGTCCAACTCGGGACTCAGGCACTCGAATGGCACTACAGCGATGCTGGCGATATCTTTGCCCGTGGAAAGATAGCGCGACGGGCGATAGAACTGCCAATACACGAAGCCGAGAACCACGCCCAGCGCCAGTGCAGCCAACAAAAAATGGCGAAAGCGGCCCATCGATGGCGGGATTTCCGAGGCACCCTCAGTGCTGGAGTGATCGGGCTCTGTCGGCAGAACCTCTGCTATGAAGCGGTATCCGCGCTTGGGGAGCGTTTCGATATACACGGCGGCTTCGCTTTCGTCACCCAGGGCTTTACGAAGTTGCGAGATGTTTCGCGCCAGTCCGACCTCTTCCACTGTCGTATCCGGCCAGACCTCCCGCAGTAGTTCCGCTCTTTCCACGACTGTGCCATGGCGTTCCAGCAGCACGCGAAGGGTTTCTCCCACTTTGGGAGCCAGTGGCACCATCTCATCCTCGCGGAAAAGGAGCCGCTGCCCGGTGTCGTAGTGAAAGGGGCCGAAACGATATACCGGCTTGGCAGACTGTTTCATGGCGATCAAACTCTTGCTCTGCGAATCGCAGTGGATCGGGGAGCTTGCAACATCCTACCCCTGTAATCGGGACCGGCGTATAGAAATCGTTTGGACGCCAGTGCTGTGACTCCAGGCCGCAAGATGTTCGTGCGGCCTCGCCGGTCCGATTGAGCCAAAGCTGCGGAAGATTATCCGGCGGCCTGCCAGGTTGCGGGAAGCGGGGCTGCGGATTTTCTGCGGCCGTAAATCACCAGCAGCGCCACCAGCAGCAACAGGATGATTCCCAGCACCAGCACACTGCCCTCGGGGCCGTCCGCGCCGCCGCTCCACAGCGCGTTGCCGGTCGGAGTGGTGGTCAGGTAGTGGCCTCGCGAGACTAGGCCGCTGTCGGCCGTGCCATAAAAGTAGGTTTCCGCCCAGTCCCAGGCCGCGTGGCAGCCAATGGCCCACCAGGCCGAGCCGGTGACCCGCACGCTGACGCAAAAGACAAAGCCGATGGCTGCTGCAGAAAAGATGCCGATCCAGTTTTCGCCGTTGTTGCTGGTGTGGATAAAGCCGAAGAGCGTCGAGGTGACCCACGCCGCCTGCCAAAAGCCGGAGCCCTCAGCCTTTTTCAAGTGGAGCAGTAGGCAGGGAACCAGCCCCAGCAGGGCAATGATATAAATGCCCCATACGCCGTTGCCTTTGGCCGTCAGCAGCAGGTCCAGGCAGATTGCGCCCACGGTGCCCAGCGCCCACCAGAAGTTGATGCCGCGCGTCAGGGTGAACAGCAGGTAGCAGCGGAAGCTGCCCTCCTCAAAAAATCCGGTCAATAGAAAGACCGTGCCCCACAGCGCGGCATAGCCGAAGACAGACGCGCCGGTGAGCGCCACCGGTCCAAAATTAAGCCATCCGCCCCATGCCATCGCTGCCACCAGCGCTGAAAGAGCAGCAAACCCCGCCACCAGACCGCCGGCGAAATGAACAAGACGCCGAGGCCCGGTCAGGTTGTAGTCCGTGATGCGGCGGTGCTCCATAAGGGCGGCCAGCGCGCCGGCTCCCAGAATCGCCAGTACGAAAATCGCTTCCGAGATGAGCGCGGTGATGGGCGATGAGCTGCTTATCTTGATGTGCAGAACGTGCCGCACAAACGCCGATGCGGCCGATCCCATCGCAAAAATGAAGAAAATGGTCAGGATGATAAAAATCGACACCGACCAGCCGGCCCGTAGGCCCTGTTTGTCGATGAAGGCCCAGCGCAGGCCGCGATATTCCTTTGCGTCTAAGGCAAGGCTGGCGAGATCGGGCGTGAGAGCTGCCTCGGGCGCAGCTTCGGCGAGCGGCGCTTCAGGCAAACGGAGGTGAATCTCCGGGTCCACTGGCTCCATGGAGCCTCCTTGAATTAGAAACGGATTCTTATGCGCGGAATTCTACTGTTGGAAAGATACTCTACGCAATTACACCTTGGGCAGTTCCGCTGGCTGGAAGGACTCAGGCCATTCCTGTGCGCCGTGCAGAATTGCCAGCACATGGATCATGTTTTCAAGAATGCGATAGGCAACCAGATATGGCGTGCCGGTGACGAGGATTTCGCGGGTTCCAGCTACGCGGCCCTCTCTGCCGGCATAGGGCATGCGAGCGGTGCGGAGGACGGTCTCGCGAATCCGCCGAACCGTGCGGGCCGCTGCTGGAGGATTGTCGTCAGCGATATGGTCGAAGATGGTCCGGAGCTGGTTGGCAGCCGGCATGGTCCAGCGAACTTTCACGCTCTCTCCCGAACCGCCTTCTCCCGGACCCAGGAATCGATCATCAGGCCGACATCCTCGTCGTCAATCAGTTCCCCCTTGCGGGAGGCTTCCAGCCCTTCTTCCACCATCGCGGCAAAGCGCCGCTGCTCGCCGAGGTAGTTCTCCACCGCCTCGTTGAGCAGGTAACTGCGGTCGCGATCCATGGATTTGGCGATCAGGTCCAGTTCGGCGACCTTCTCGGGGGCAATGCGAAAGCTGATGATGCGGGGGCTGCTCATAATACAATAGAATACGCCGTATTACACAGTTTCGCCAGCGGAATTCGCGGCAATGCAACTCCCTTTCAGCACAATCCGTTCCCGCCGTCCCCAGGGCAATCGCATTTGGAATTGCGCCGAAGCAGCGGTGATACTTCCGGTATGAAGGCTTGAAGCGAGACCCTTGCAGGAGGGTTTTACGATGTCCTGTGAAGATACCCTGGAGCAGTTTTCGGCCTGTTGGGAGGGTCTGGAAGACCCGCGCAGCGGCAATGCCGGTCTGCACGATTTTTATGTGATTTCGCTACTCTGAAATGGCCCCTTTCGATGGTCTGATTTGGCCCCACCTGAAGGCGGAACCCGTTATCTTGTTTCGGGGTTTTTAACCCGGAAACGAGGACGGCTTGGCCACAAGGAGGAGCA
>Ga0255353_1000407_pt1 | contig 27929 bp, 30 predicted proteins | sample HBST25metaG_FD_189941 | JGI IMG/M metagenome (GOLD analysis project Ga0255353, IMG submission 189941) | Peat soil microbial communities from Stordalen Mire, Sweden - H.B.S.T25 | ecosystem: Environmental > Terrestrial > Soil > Wetlands > Peat | place: Sweden: Norrbotten County, Stordalen Mire...
GTCTCTGCTAGGGATGGCCGGGAATCGCCGCTCAAGTACACTAGACCGCGCCGAACCTACTGAAAAGCAGTGGGTTGGCGCGGTTCTTCTTTTTAAAAGAGAAGAATCTGCTCCGGAATTTCTTCTGGTTCTCGCGGTTTTTTCCCATAGAAGACCTCCATCTTGCCGAATTGCAGATCTGTCACAGTAATCAATCGTACTTGGCCCAACGGTGGAACGACTGAACGGATCGTGTTTCGATGTGCGTCAGCGGCTTCCTCGCTTGGCAAATAGCGCGCATAGACGGAAAACTGCAACATCATAAAGCCGTCTTTTAGCAGAGCTTTGCGAAAGCGCGTATAGTCGCGCCGGTTCACCGGAGTCTCCACCGGAAGGTCGAACATGGCAATCAACCACAAGGACCGATACGCTGACGACAGCCTTCCTTTCATGGCATTCGCAACTCACCCATTCGCTTTCAACGCCCAAAGTTCTTCCGGCTCCGCACGTTTCACACCACGTTTTATCGCTGGCTCAACGGGGATTGCTTCCAGCAGAGTCGGCATAACCAGGTCGCGCTGTTCTCCCGTAATGCACTTCGCCAACGAATTCGCAACCCGCAACAGAATGTCGAAAAGTGTGCGTTCTTCCCGTTCATAAATGTATCGCGCGGTAACTGCGCCAATGAGCCAGCTCTTCGCGCGCGAATCGAGAGGCGCCCCCGCGTCTTCGCGAGCTATCCACTGCGCCACACACCGGTCGATTAGCGGCCGAAATGGCTCCATAACGTCCGCCGACAGACAGAACGGGTTATAACGGTTGCTGTGCTGTAGTCCGATCGAGGGATGCAGCCCGGCGGCGCAGAGAGCACGCGCCACCGCAGCACGCAGGACCGTATAGCCGTAATCCAGATGGCGGTTCTGATCGACTTCGTCTGAACCGCGCCGAAACGGCTTGCCTGGAAACAGATGCTGCCAGTATCGCCGCGCGGCCTGTGCTTCGAGATTTCCCTGATCGCCAGACCGAACGCGCGCAGACAATGCAATGAGTCCTTGATCGCTTCCGTGCAACTCGCGCAACAACTCGCCCTGTGCCTTGATCTTGGCGCGGACGATTTGCTGCCAGAGGCGCTTGCGTGTGGGAACCGAAAGCTCCATCTGGTGGGCGAATCGTTCTGTTTGAATGAAATGGCTTTGCACGGGAAGCAGCATCGAGGCGGGAAGAAACTTGCCGTCAATGGTAATGACCGAACCGCCAGCCTCGGCAATCCGTGAGAGCACAGCCTGCGAAAGACTGATTTGCGGATGCGCCAAAAGGAGCACAGCGATTTCGTTCACGGGAGTAGTGAACGGGAGCCTGAGTTGATCTACCTGCGGTCGCTCGATGACCAATTGTGCGTCTCGCACACTGAGCCGCGCCGGCGTCGCGATTTCGACAATGCGATCAATCATTGGCTGGATGCACCCTTCCGAGAAGATCAACAACCACTTTTTGCGGAGACATTGACTTGAGCGTTGCGGGCATTTTCGACCATGCTGCGCCCGTACTGTATTGCAATTTATCTGGCATGGCATTATTGATCGGAATAAATGTCATTTTGCCTGTTGCCTCGAATTTCTTCACCTTGAATATTTGCCTGTGTCCATCCTGTTCAAGTTGAATCGTGTCACTCTTCATTAGAGAGAACAAGAAACGGGACTCATCGTCATCATCATTCTGGCGAAGTCTAGAGAGATTTTTCGATTCAGTATGAGGGCGTCCAGGACGACGGTCATGCTTCGGGAACCTATCATACATCTCGGTAGTTTGGATGACCTTGCTATCCCACGTCTCCCGGCGCTTTTCGTCCCGCGTTACGAACAGATCCACATGATGTATACCGCCAGAGGCGACGAATCTCTCATTCGATCCGGCGCCGACAAGGAGCGGATTCTTGGTCTCGCGAATGCGAACTTTACGAATGGGAATTCGCTTGCCAGCTGGGGTAAGTATGTACGGCGTGTTTTCCGGTTTCTCGAAAGTCTTTACCTTGTCAGAACCTTTCAGGGTCCCCCCAATCTCCTTAAGTTTGGCGCGTAATATATCGCGCACGGCGCGATCAACGATAACATCATCTGCCTCTATTTGCTCAACTTTCAATTCAGAAACTAGGGTTCGCGAATGCACGATGGACTTGCCTTTATACATATAAGGCCGTGCATAGTTTGATCCTTGGTGCAGTTCTCCGCTGACTTTATGCTCGGGCCGATGGGAGGTAAGCATTTCTCGAACCTGCTCCTCGACCGAGCGGAAGAAATCCGGCGTGCACCAAGGCTGCGGTACATGACGCCAGCTTCGTGTACCCGGCTGCCAGGGTTCCAACGCGGACGCCCGCGCCATAGACTGAATCACGTCATTCCGTGTAAGCGCAATCACGATGGCATCGATGGCATGATGCCGGTGATCGGTTCTCGGCTTTCCAGTGCTTTCGCTTGGTTCGGGGGGAATAATATTGCGCAGAATCTGCTCGAAGCCCCAGTTCCGGCGCAAGGTTGCGGTCACGGCTCCGGTCGAAGCGAAGATGATTTGGCGCTTGCCGCCATTCTCCGCCACATCTCTTCCACCATAAAGCGTGCTCAGCAGTCTTGCGGCAAGCAGGCTGGTATAGCGCGTGTCATTCAATTGACGCGAACTGAACTCCGCCAGATCGTCAGTACTGCGAATCTCAAATTTCCGCAATTTTCCAGGATTCTTCCATCGCGCTACGCGCGCCAGAATCTGATGCCAGTTCTCCGGGTCCTGCTCGGCAAACGCCTCGTAGGGTGTCTGGTTGCGCTTTACCATGCGGTTCGTATCGCCCCAGCACAGAACTTTATTCTGGTAGGAATCGTCCGGGTGGCGGCTGCGCGGAAGAATATGATCTACATCGAAGCCGTTGTTATCATCGAACAAGCGGGAAAAAGGGAGCGACCGTCCGGTGTATGGACATTCACCTTGCTGTTCAACCCACAGCTTTGCTTTTTCCAGATCGTTGCGGGACGGGTTTTGGGGCGTTCCGCACTCGTTGTGCATACGTTCAGCCAATGCCTTATTCTCCGCCTCGCGCTTGCGATTGCGTGCAGTCTCATCCAGTCGCTTCGACCGCGGCTTTTTCAACTCGCGTGCCAGTTCAATGCGGATTTCACAAGGCTTTCCGTACTCGCGCACAATGGCATTGACCACCTTCCGCATTTCCGTGATGGACCTCTCGACGGCAGGATTCCTCAGCCCATTGGCAATGCTGGCCATGAGTGGGTCTTGGGGCGGCGGTGTGCCGTTGCGAAAATGCTTGCGATTCGGACGCAACACGGGGATGATGGAATGAACCGCGGCTCCGGAAAACCGGTTGCCGTAGATTTCTGTCTCGGCTTCCTTGAAAGATTTCCCTGCTCGCATCAGGGGAAGAATCTTGCCGAGCGCCACAAGAGACAATGAGCAATAGTCGCCGGGGGCTTTTTCATTCACCAGCGCGTTCGCGCCAGCTTCATCCAGCCCCCAATGTTCCATTGCTTCGCGCTTCAGCTCCTCATCCTTTTCGCTGTTGCGCCAATTCTCGATAATCTGGTTTTGCTTCCCCTCCGAGAACTCCTTCCAGCGTTCGCCAAAGACCTTGCGCATGGACTGCGCTGTGACGTTGCCTTTCAGTTCCTTTGCCTTGCCGCGTTCCAGGTTGAACTGTGCTGTCTTGGGCAGGCCAAGGTGCTGCTTGATCTTTGCAAAGCTCTGCGTACCGTGATTCTCCAGCAGATCGAAGACGGCAGCACGTCCATCCTCATTCAATGGCAATTCGTTTCCGTCTTCTCCGATTAGCCGGAGGTCGTTCACTTTCTGGAGCAACCGGAACTGCTGTGCCAAAAGCGCGGCCCACGGCGCGCGGCGTTTATCCGGCTCCAATTCGCATTTGCCCACAAGATGTTTCTGCGCCGCAACGGGCCTCTGAAAGAAAAGCAGATTCCAGATTCGGTCATGCAACTCCGGTGTAAGAAGATCCGTGTGATATTCCTTCTGCTTGTCCCATATCATCTGGAACTCTTTTTCAAACATCTTCCTACCGGTCCACTGGCGACGGACTTTCTGCTCATGCGGATCAAGTCCGGCAAGATACTCCCCAAGCGTCTGTGCGCCGGCCGCTTCGATAGCCTGTTCGAGTTCGTGGATTGCTGACTTGACCTGTCCCTGGTCTTCAGAGTCCTTTGTCTTCTTCTTGACATCCTTGCGATTGGATTGGAAGCCGCGACGTTGGCTCAGATGGAAGAAAACACGGCCCAGTTCATCCAATGCAAGTGGCTCATAGAGGGCTTTTTTGCGAAGCGCATAGAGCGGCATCTGGGCAAATATTTCCTGATCCGCGCCGTTTCTATACCGATTTGAAAGAGTCACGTCGAGATTGTTGAGAATTCGATGCCGTTGCTCCGAACCAATTCCTGTTCCTTGGGTATCATCAGTCGGTAAAAGACCTGCCCCTTGCAGGACACCAAACAACTCGCGCTGCCGCGCCACGCGCCTGCGCAGTTGGCGGCGGCGCAACCTGGCTTCGCGGCGGTCAACTGCCTTCGATTGGTCTTTTCCCTGCTGAATATCCAGCGCCGAACCATCTACGCCGGGTTCAAATATGCGGACACCGGCGCGAATCAGTGAGGAGGGCCTCTCCATGGCGTCAATACCAACCAGCGCCCATCCCAGCGAAGCAGAACCAAGGTCAAGTCCCAGTACATACGGCTGGGTAGAAACACCACTTTCTGACATGAACAATCTCCATTGACTTCACAGGCACAATGCTGTAAAAAGTCATTAGTGTACTTGAGCGGCGATTGCCCGACTATTCTTAGTAAGCTTTCGTCGTAAGGCTCCGCTCAATGAGCGACCTTTGAACGCCTCGGAGACGGGGCGTTCTTGTTTTTGCTCGGATACACCTATCTACACTGTAAACCCGATCAAATCAAACATGACAGAGAATTTCCTGATTGTCCTCTGATGAATCCCCATCTTTGCGGGAAGGATGCTCCGCCCTTCCCCCCGCTTCGACCGCCGATCTTGCCAGCGTTCTCCGCTTCCCATCCATGCAGGGCCGTTCCTTCCCCGCAACGCCCCTCCCAAATCCATGCGGAAGAGAACCTAATTTCTTCTTCGTTCAAGTGCCCCCGCTTCATGCGGCTTTATGGCAGAGGCGGTCGGAACCCGTCAAGGGTCTCCGCTGCGCTTCGATAAACGCGAAATGCCGCGCCCTTGACCGAACCCTCCGCGCCCCTGCCCGCCGCGCAAGACATGAAGCGGGGGCACTCAAACAAAGAAATTGGGTTTGAGTTGAGACGCCCTCCTTCAGAATCCGCCCCACGCGGGCAGCACAGGAGAGCGAAGATCATGCCTTACACCAGCACCAACACCGCCACCACCGCGCCGCACAGTAAAAATGCGGCGCACCGCAGCGAATCCCCCTACCAGCAGCGCACCACGCAGCGCGACAACCCCACGCAGCAACTCATCAAGCAAGCCGTGGACTACCTGCTCCAGCAACTTGAAGCAGGCAAGAGCGAAACATTGACCGCGTATCTCGCGGCGATGGCCCGTTTCCATGCCTATTCTTTCGGGAACATTTTGGCCATTGCGAGGCAAAGGCCAACGGCGACCAGAGTCGCAGGGTTCCACACATGGAAGGAGTTGGGCCGGTTTGTGAAGCGCGGCGAAAAAGGTATCCAGATTCTCGCCCCGATGGTTGGGCAACGTCGCAGGAGAGACGACGCCGACTACAACCGCGCACACGACGACAACGCCAAGCCCGCGCCCATGCTGATTGGCTTTCGCGCCGTCTACGTCTTCGATGTGGCGCAGACCGAAGGCGCGGACCTGCCCGAATTTGAGCATTCGATTACCGGCGACGTGGGCGAACACCGCGACCGGCTGATTGCCTTTCTCGATTCGCAGAATATCGCGCTCGAATACAACGAAAACATTGCGCCCGCTCTTGGCGTTAGCTACGGCGGAAAGATTGCGATACTCCCCGGCCAGTCACCAGCCGAGGAAGTCGTAACTTTGGTCCACGAGTTAGCGCACGAATATCTTCACAAAACAGAGCGGCGCACCAAGACCACCGCCACCGTGCGCGAAACCGAAGCCGAGGCCGTGGCCTTCATCGTGGGCCAAGCCATCGGCCTTGAGATGGGCCGGGCATCTTCGGACTACATCCAGATGTACGCAGGAAACGCGGCGCTTCTGGCCGAAAGCCTTGAAGTCATCCAGCGCGCATCGGCGGTCATTCTTGACGCCATCACCGGCGAGACGAGCGGCAAATTGCCCGTTGCTTCTGTCGCGATGCCAGAAACACAGAACAAAATGGCGGAGGTTGCGTAATGAAAACCATCCTTCGCATTTTGGAGCGGGCCGGAGGATACCGGCCCACGCTCTACCTCAAGATCGAGAATCCGCCTTACATGGCGCTTGTTATCGAAGCCACGCCGGAGCCGGGGCCGACCGGACTGCCCGCAATCTCCATCGCGCACTACGGCGAACAGAACGGCGACCTGATGCGCGACCCGGAGATGTGTTTCGAGTTGTCGAAGCCGCCGCTCTGCGGATTGTCATTATCGAGTTTCTATTTTCGGAATGACTATCTCGGAGTGGAGCAGTATTCCCGCTATCGGGACAGCGAGAACTATGTTTTCGTGTCCGACCTTCACCGGCAGCATGAAACCTTTGCGCGGCAGTGGGACCGTAATCTTTGCGCTCAGGGTTTTCTCGAAGCATTTACGGACAAGTCGATTCGCGGCTAGTCCGCTCCTGCGGAGCGGACCCACACGCGACGTGTCCCCGCTCCGCGCGCCCTCACCATTCAACCGCTCGAAAGGAGCAATGAATCATGGAAACGACCGTTATCAATGCCACCGAATACCGCGAGCTTCCGCTCGCTTTGCTCAACGAATCGAAGACCAATCCCCGTCGCGTTTTTGACGATGTGAGTCTTCGAGAACTCGCCGCCAGCATTCGCAGCCAGGGCGTACTGTCGCCCTTACTTGTCCGGCCACTCACTGAAAACGGCTTTGAGATCGTGGCCGGTGCGCGGCGCTACCGCGCCGCGCAGATGGCCGAAGCCGTCACCGTACCTGTGCGCATCAAGCAGATGAGCGACGCCGAAGTATTGGAGGCGCAGCTTGTCGAGAACCTGATTCGCGTCGAAATTCACCCAATGGAAGAGGCCGAAGGCTTCGCGCGGCTTTTGGCGCTGGAGGAGCCGAAGTACAGCATCGAGCAAATTGCGGCGAAGGTTGGCAAGCACCCTTCGTTTGTGGCTTCAAGGTTGAAATTGATTGACCTTGTACCCGTTGCGGTCGATGCCTTTTACGCCAACGAGATCGGCGTAGGCCATGCGCTGCTATTGGCGAAGCTGCCCGCCGACCAGCAGCAACAGGCACTCTCAGCTTGCTTCAAGGAAGTCTACAACGGGAGCCAGAGCGCGGCGCGGATTCTCTTGCCAGTGCGCAACCTGCAATTCTGGATTGAGACGAATGTTCTGCTCATCCTGAAAGACGCGCCCTTTGACAAGCGCGACGCGCAACTTGTCTCTACGGCGGGCAGTTGCGCCGACTGCCCCAAGCGCACCGGCCACAACAATCTGCTTTTTGGCGACGACCTCGGCAAGCAGGGCGACCAATGCACCGATCCCCGCTGCTACAACGCAAAACTTGCGGCGCACGTGGCGAAGGCCGTTGCCGCCAAGCCCAACCTTGTGCAGATCAGCACGGCATACGGCGGACAGAAGGAAGGCAGCCCGGTACTGCCGCGCAACAAGTACACCGCGATCCGCCCCCTGTCCAATTCTGACAAGCCTCAGAAAAAAGTAGATGCCCAGCGCCCGGAGTTCAAGATGTGCCGGTTCGCTACCGATGCCATCATTACCGAAGGCAGCGACATCGGCACCATTCACAAGGTGTGCGCAAATCCCGATTGCCCAATCCACCACGCCAGCAAGCAACGGCCCGCGACGGATGCGGCATTCAAGGCAGAACAGGAGAAGCGCCGCCGCGAAGAGGCCATCGCCCAGGCGACCGGCCTTCGCGTCCTGAAAGCAACCAGCGATGCGGTCCCCGTCCGCCTGATGAAGCGCGACCTGCTCTTCATCGCCGAGCACCTTGCCGCTACCTTGGACGAGCGCCGTCTGGCGATCATCTTTCGGCTTCACGGCATCGGCAAGGCCAGCGGCGGAGCCGGAGACGCTCCGGCAAAATTGCTCGCGTCCTTTCTTCGCAAGGCCGACGAGAGCACCCTTGGCCGAGTATTGGTGGCAATCACCGTCCTGCAAACGGCGCACAGTTCCAACGAATCCGCGAAAAACCTGCGCGAAGCCGCCGAGTTCTACAAGGTGGACGTGGCCGCGATCACGGCCAAGGTCCGACAGGAGTTCGCCGCCAAGGAGAAAACCAAGACGGAAAAGAAAGCCACGCCCAAGCCGCCGACGAAAGCGCCAAGCAAGGCAATCAAGAAGGCGGCGGCATAATCACCCGAATCAAAACCCATCGCGGAGCTTGAGCAATCAGGCTCCGCATATTTTTGGCCCGCTCTTCCCACCCTGCTCGCGCTCCCGCTGTTTGCGGGAGGTCACTCTGTTCCCGCCCAGCGGGCCAGAGCGCCAACTTGCGTTGTCGCTCTATGGAGAGCATTCCGATTGTCCGCGCAAATTCACAGCAATATCGGATTGGATAGAGATCTGTAGGGCTTCCCCCCGTATTGCATGTCCCCAATTGCTGAATCGTGCGTCAAATACGATACCGCTGGCCGCTCTAGCGGGCACTCTACCGAAACGAGAGGAAAGATGGCAAGCAACTCGGATCGCTCCCGGCGCGAATTATCGCAATTTCATGCTTGTGTTCACTGTGGCAACGTCTTTCGTCGAGATGAATTCGACGGCACGGCTGTCGCCACCGGCATTTATCCCTGCGCAAAGTGCGGCCATGATGGTCCGCTCAATATCGTCATTCGAGACGTGGATGCCGCTGCGACCAGCACACACGATCCCGCTTCAGGCAGTTCAGCAGGGTCGTGAATTGCCCTGGTGTGGCGGATGTTGCACCTTGACCAGCCTGCGCCCTGCTGCGCGAATGAATTCGCTCGTCAATCGACCCTGTTCGTTGGCCCGTGTTGCCAATTTGGTTACGAGTTTCAGGCCCTCTTCTATCAGAGGGCGAATTGCGATTTCATCGCACGAGATTCGCCAGGCAGCTTCGCGCGTGAGAAACGCCGCGCCTTTGTGCGCCATGACGAGCGCCGATGCCTCTTCCGCCGTTGTGAACGTGTGCGTATCGGAAGGTGCGATTTTCTTTTCAGAGGCCGCCGTCTGAATCATGTCGGAAATATACGGGTTGATATGGCGCTCGGGAAGAATCCACTCGTGCGCGCGCAAATCTTCCAGGTTGAGTTCGTCGCGACCGGCGATGGCGTCGCTCTTCGGCAAGGCAATATAGCCAGGTTCTTCTGCAATCGATAAAAGACTGAGAACCTGCGTATCGGGGATGGAAATCACCAGCGCCATGTCCAAGGTTCCTGCTGCGACCATGCGCGCGAGTTCATGCGAGAAGTTGCTCGATAGCCGGACCTTCAGGCATGGAAAGAGCGGGAGTTGAATCGACTGGATCGCTGTAACCAAATATGGATCGGCAAAAGCAGACCTGCCGATGTGAAGCACTTCGTCCGCTCCATGCAGTGCGGCCCTTGCGTCTGCGATTGCACGCTCGGCATACAACACGGCGCTGCGAGCATCTTCCACAAAGTGTCGCCCAGCATCGGTCAGTTCAACTGTTTGATGGTTCCGCACAAAGAGGCGCAAGTCAGTCTGCTCTTCGAGCATGGCAATCTGCTTGCTCAGCGTCGATTGGTCGATGCGCAGCCGCGCGGCTGCACGGGAAAAGTTAAGTTCTTCGGCCAGCACGATTGCTGCTTGCAGAAGTCGCATCTCCGGTAGTGCCATACCCGTCCTCCCGGCTAAAAGTCCAAGGGCAAGTAATGGTTATTTCCGAGCAACACAATCGTGACGGCTGCTTCGTTTCTCTCTACTGGACTCCTGAATGGCGCGGCTACCGATCTGGACGCAATGATTCCGCGCCGGTTTCTCTTATTGACGCTTGACTGAAAAGAAAGTTGTGGTAGTGCAATCAAAACTTGCAAATCTGCATTGATGCTCTCCGCTGGCACTGCAACGGAGGGAAGGTATCAGGGCAATGAGCAGCCACAAAGCCCATCATGCCGGCCATTCTTCGGGAGCGTTATTCCTGATTGGAATAACGCTCTCCGTGGAATTCATTAGACCTGCGGCGACTTTGTAGGCCATCATGAACCACGTTCTGACGGCATTCTCAAGCCAATCGATACAGTCAATTGTCCGACTCCCCATCGACTGAAATGCCAATCATTCGGAGGGTGCAATGGAACATCATTTGCTCGACGCGAATAGCTTCGAACCTTTTGTCGAACCCGAGGTGGCGGCAGATTTTGTGAAGTTGTCAACGCGGCGCTTGAAAGAGATGGCTCGCGCTGGCGCTGCCCCTGCACATCCCGTTGATCCTGCCGCCCAGAGAAAGGAATGGCGCTTTCTTTTATCAGAACTCGCGGAGTGGATGCGACTGAATTCCAGGTAGAGTTAGGGCGCTTTATTCAAGGGACTTCAGGAACGGCAAAACGGTATAATGGACGTACTTAGGCGGTATTCCGTTGTTGCCAAAGGAGTGAAATGGCGCACACGGGGTATCAATCGGGCACGCTCAAAAAGGTGAAGACGAAGCACGGCATTGTCTGGAAGCTGCGTTACTTCGCCCATCGATCATCCGATGGGAAGTGGGTTGAACAAACTCCGCTTCTGGTCGGATCAGTTCGGGATTTTCCGAACGAGCGGCGGGCGAGAGACGAGGCTGTAAGACTCGGGCTGGTCGAGCAAATCAATCGTAACAACGTACCTGTATGCAAGGCGACGTTCGGCTTTATCGCAAGAGACTATATGCGTGTTGCTCTTGCCGATGATGCCGTGAAACCGAAGGGCTTCAATACACGCAACACGGAGCGCGGCATCATTCAAAAGCATCTCCTTGCTCGATGGGAGCAAGAGGTTGCCGTCGAAATGAAGCCGTTGGCAATCGAGCAGTGGCTCAAAAGCGTTTCTGTGGATGCGATTGAGCATGGTCAGGAATGGGAGTCTCTGACCAAATGGCGGCGACTGATGAAAGACATCTTTCTTCACGGGCAGAAGCATGAGCTGATCCCAGACTCATGCAATCCCATGGAAAAAGTGAAGGTCAAGGCGTCCAGTTCGAACTACGTCCCAATCATTCTTACACCCAAGGACACGTTTTCGATTTTCAATGTGCTGCCGCTGCTTCAGCAAACGATGGTGTTGCTGGATGCGGTGACAGGATTGCGCTACAGCGAAATCGCTGGCCTTCGGTGGAAAGATGTTGATTGGGAAGACAAGAGCATCCAAATCCAACGCCGTTGGATTCGCAACAACATTGACGCTCCCAAGACGAAGGCTTCAAAAGCCCCCGTCGTCATGTCGGATATTCTTGCCGCGTATCTTTTGGCCTGGCGTCAGCAGACCACGTACTCGAAGGTAGAGGACTGGATCTTTGCCAGCGTCAGAACGAAGGGGGCCACGCCGCGGGTTGGCAACATGCTCGTGCGCGACTACCTGTACCCGGCAGCGGTTAAGGCCGGTGTTCTGGCGGAGTCCAAAAAACACGAAACGTGGATTGACCGGAAGACAGGTAAAGCGATGGAGGGGGAGAGAACGGTCTACTTTGATCGGAGGGGCGAGCAGGTAAAGCGGTTCGGGTTCCATCAGTTCCGCCACAGCCTGTCCAGTTTCCTGACGACCAAAAAGAAGGTTGACCCCAAAACGGCGCAAACCACCCTCCGGCAGAGCAACGCCGCTTTTACGCTCAGCCGGTACACGCAGACGGACACAGACGAGTTGATGGCGGCTCAACAGATGATGGTGGACGCCATCTTCGGAGCAGCCGGAAACGCAATTCAGTAGGCTTTGGGTAATTCTTGGGTGAAATGGAGTGGAGCAGGGAGGGGAGGATGCAATCAATACCATTGATTCTAAAAGAATTAAATGGTAGGCACGACTGGATTCGAACCAGCGACCTCTTCCGTGTCAAGGAAGCGCTCTAACCAACTGAGCTACGCGCCTGCAATGCAACTGATGCAACTTAAGTAGTCTATCAGGATCGGGGCTGCGGGAAAAGATGGACGCGCAGCACCCGCCATGCTGTACCATCGTGGACTAGAGCGAAACCACAGCAGCCGTAGCCTTGTTAGGAGTATCCAGTGTGGCTTTTTCTTGAGGAAAAATCCACTTGGCGGGCGTGCTTCCGAGATACACCTACTGTGGTTTCGCTATAGCAAAGAAACCTGTTGTTGAAGGGGTTGTATTCCGGCTTGGGGGAAAGCACACGACTCTTTTGAACTCGCCATGGATGACGCTGCAAACAAGCGACTAAACCGATTCCGCACCGCTCCCAACCTGCTCACGCTGTTGCGCATTTGCCTGGCTCCATTTCTGGTGGCCGCCATTTTGGAGAATCACTATGCGTTGAGCTTCGGGCTGTTTCTGGCCGCGGGAATGACCGACGCGCTGGATGGCCTGCTGGCCCGCCTGCTGCAGCAGCGCACCAGGCTGGGTGAGTACCTTGACCCGGTGGCAGACAAGCTGCTGCTGAGCACGCTGTTCCTGGTGCTTACCTACAAAGCGCTTGTCCCAGCGCGGGTTACGGTGCTGGTCTTCGGCAGGGATCTGGGAATCCTGGTCGTCTCGGCCATCTTGTATGCGGCCGTGGGCCGCCGTGAGTTCAGTCCCAGCATTCTCGGCAAAGCCAACACGCTGATCCAGGTGACAGCGGTAGCGGTCGTGCTGCTGCACCAGTTGACCGCGGTCACTTGGATAGTGGCGCTGGGAACATGGACACTGTGGATGACCATGCTGCTGACCGTGATTTCGGGGCTCGACTACGCCTGGGTTGCGGCCAGGCGCGTGGCCGCTCAGGCTGCCAACGGACACACCGTCAAGTAGGCAGGCATACGCTCTTGCGCCCAATAAGTCTCACGGGGAAGCAGTACTCCTTCCCCGCCGCTGCTGTGAGCAAAGCGCCTTTGGCTGGCTTCAAGAGTCTTCCGAGTCGGGTTCCGGTTCGACGGTCTCTTCAATTTCCATGTCGCGAAATTCATCGGAATCAAAGACATCGCCACAATCCAGGCACTCAACATATTCGGTGTCGTCGTGCCGGGAGACAATGCGTACCCTGGGATGTTTACAGACGGTTGCCATTGGCCTTGGTATTGGTGAATTCAACTACTCTACCCGCCAGATTGTATCGGCATTTCCTCGCCTTTTCAAACTGATAGTTGAGCCGCTTGCAAAATTACCAGGAAACTGGCATTACGGGTTCCGCTGCCCCTCCCGGCGTCATGGCTTGTTTCGACGGCAAAGCTGCATCCTATACTGCCTACCCCCCCCACCCGTATTTTGGGCGTAAAATACTTGTTTTCATGAGCTTACGGACAGTGTTGCGCTGTAAAATCGTCAAAACAAAGGAGTTGCCCGCAGAATCGTCCAGGATAAGGAGTTAGCGGCTCCTTGGCAGGACAATGAGGACGATTGGGAAAAATGCACCCGAGAATTATTGTGCGACGAAGCGGCAAAATGATCTGCAAACAACTAAGCCTGTTGCAAACCCTGACGCTACTCGCACTCCACTTTGATTTTTGCAAGCGGTTCAGTTGTTGAATTTTTTTTGGGAGGGTTCTTCTGGGCTGCTGCCGGAGGGATTTCCGAGCCGAAACTTGAGATTCCGACATAAACGGTCGTATACTGAATACGGACTGAAGAAGTCGGATATTCCATGCTCAAGCTGACCAAAAAAGCGGATTACGGGCTAATCGCGCTCAAATACCTTGCCGAGCACCCGGAAAAGATTGCGCTGAGCACCAAGGATGTTGCCGACGCTTACGGAATTCCGGCGCAACTGCTGGCCAAGATTCTGCAGCAGTTGACCAAGTCCGGGCTGCTGCGCTCCCATGCCGGCATGAACGGCGGCTACGCGCTGGCCAGGGATGCGCGCGAGATTTCGGCCTTCGAGGTGATTCTGGCCATCGACGGGCCGTTTTTCATTACCTCGTGCAGCAAGGGCAAGAAGGGCTGCGAACTGACCCCGAACTGCACCATCAAGGAGCCGCTGGCGCGGGTAAATGAGAGCATTGCCGGGGTGCTGAAGAGCATCAGCATTCAGGATCTGGCGGAGCATAAACAAACGGCGGCAGAAGCGCTGGTTGCGCTGACTTTGTAACAGAAAGTTTCTGGCTCCGCGCCAAACGGAGCAGCAATGAGGACGGAGACGAGGATGAGCACAGTTGCCAGTGATCTGAAAGTTCCGGCAGAAGTGAAGTTGCCGATTTATATGGATAATCACGCCACCACCCCGGTTGATCCGCGGGTTCTGGAGGCGATGCTGCCGTATTTCACCACAAAGTTCGGCAACGCGGCCAGCCGCAACCACTGTTTCGGATGGGAAGCGGAGAAGGCCGTCAATGAGGCGCGTGAGCAGATTGCGCAACTGATCGGCGCCACCGCCAAGGAGATCATCTTTACCAGCGGCGCCACTGAGAGCGACAACCTGGCCATCAAGGGCGTCGCCGAGATGTACCGCGAGCGCGGCAACCACATCATCACCCAGACGACCGAGCACAAGGCTGTGCTGGACACCTGCAAGCGGCTGGAGAAGCATGGCTTCCGCGTGACTTATCTGCCGGTGAAGGACGATGGCGTCATCGACCTCGAAGACCTGAAGCGTGCCATGGACGACCAGACCATTCTGGTCTCGATCATGGCGGCGAATAACGAAATCGGCGTCTTGCAGCCCATCGCCGAAATTGGCCGGCTCTGCCACGAGAAAAACGTGCTCTTCCATTGCGACGCGGTGCAGGCTGTCGGCAAGATTCCGGTCAACGTCATTGCCGACAAAATCGACCTGATGTCGATTTCCGCGCACAAGATTTATGGCCCCAAGGGCGTGGGCGCGCTCTACGTGCGGCGGCGCGACCCGCGCGTGCAGATCGCGGCGCAGATCGATGGCGGCGGCCACGAGCGCGGCATGAGGTCCGGCACTTTGAACGTTCCCGGCATTGTGGGCCTGGGCAAAGCCTGCGAGATTGCCGGACAGGAATTGAGCGAAGAGGCCAAGCGTTTGACCGGCTTGCGCGACCGGCTGAAAAACAAGCTGGAGGCGGCGCTGGACTACGTTCACGTGAATGGCTCCTGGGAGCATCGCCTGGCCGGCAATCTCAACATGAGTTTTCTCTACGTCGAGGGCGAGTCGCTGCTGATGGGCATCAACGACGTGGCGGTCTCCAGCGGTTCGGCCTGCACCTCGGCCACGCTTGAGCCTTCTTATGTATTGAAAGCTTTGGGGCTGGGCGACGATGTAGCTCATAGCTCCATACGGTTCGGGCTGGGCCGCTTCAACACGCAGGCGGAAGTGGATTACGTGGCCGCCAAGGTCATTGACGTGGTGAAGAAATTGCGCGAGCTTTCGCCGCTCTACGAAATGGCGAAAGAAGGCGTGGACTTGAGCAAGGTTCAGTGGGCGGCGAAGTGATGGAGGGACTAAGGGACTAGGGACTGAGGCAAATTTTCGGATGAGCCAGCGATTCAACTAGTCCCTTAGTCCTTAGTCCCGGTTTTTCAGCGGCTTCCCCCGTTTGAGGAGAAAGAACCATGGCATACAGCGATAAAGTGATCGACCACTACAACAACCCGCGCAATGTGGGCCAACTGGACAAGAGCTCGGCGGAAGTCGGCACAGGTCTGGTGGGCGCGCCAGAGTGCGGTGACGTGATGCGGCTGCAGATTCGCGTAAATCCAGCGACGCAAGTCATTGAAGAGGCCAAGTTCAAGACCTTCGGCTGCGGCTCGGCGATTGCCAGCTCATCGCTGGCTACGGAGTGGATCAAGGGCCGGAGCGTTGATGACGCGCTGGCCATCCGCAACACCGACATTGTGAAGGAGCTGGCGCTGCCGCCAGTGAAGATTCACTGTTCGGTGCTGGCAGAGGATGCGATTCGCGCCGCTATCGGCGACTGGAAGAAGAAAAACAGCAATGCGCAGACGGCTGAGGCCGAGCCTGCCAAAGTGGCGTAAGAAGAAGGTGACGATGTTGAACACCATGACAATCGAAAGCCCGCAGTCGCAGGAAACCTTTACGGTTGATCTTTCACCCGCGCCGCCAAAGGCAGCGTCAGCCGCACCGCAGCCGGGGATTCAGGTGACCGGGAAGGCCATCAAGCGGATTCGCGTGGCGCTGGCCAAGGAAGGCATTTCGCCTCAGGATGGCGGACTGCGGCTGGGCGTGATCGGCGGCGGATGCTCGGGACTTTCCTACTCCATCAAGTTCGATACGCAACCCCGCGAGCGCGACCGCATCTTCGAGTTCGACGGCGTGCGCGTCTTCATCGATCCCAAGTCATTCATCTATTTGCACGGCATGACGGTGGACTACGAAGAGACGCTGATGCGGCAGGGATTCACGTTTACCAACCCGAACTCGTCGCGCTCCTGCGGCTGCGGTTCGTCGTTTTCCGTGTAGCGCTACTGATGCAAATCGGATATTCCGGAGGGAGCAGGGGGCTTCAGCCCCCTGAATGAAAGGCGAAATTGCCAGGGCCTTCAGGCCTGGATTTTTGTCCATCTTCCCGGAGTTATGAGGAATAGCTTCGCAAGAGTTCATCTATGTTCAAAGTTCTTGATTCCGCGGTTCCCATCGCCTGTTGGTCCTGCTCTGTCGGCCACAACGACTCCACGCTCTTCTGCCCGTATTGCAGCAAGATTCAGCCTCCTCCGGGCGGCGATTATTTTTCTGTCTTTGGCCTGAAACCGAAGCTCAATCTGGACCTGCATGCGCTGGAGGCGGAGTTTCATCGCCTGAGCCGCAAGCTGCATCCGGACCGCTTTGCCCGCGCCGAAGAGAATGAAAAGCAGTGGAGCCTGGCGGATACGGCGCTCGTGAACGACGCCTACCGCACCCTGAAAGACCCCGTGCGCCGCACCGAATACCTGCTCAAACTATTGGGCGCGAATCAGGAGGCAAGTCCACAGCCTGTTGGGCACGGCCGAAAAGACCCCTCAAGGGTTCCCGATGATTTGCTGGAAGAAGTCTTCGATCTGAACATGCAGTTGGAAGAGATGCGCGCTGCGCGAAAAACAGGCAAAACAGATCCGCAGCTTGAGGCCAGCCTGGCAGAGGACAAGAAGAAATTCGACGGCCTGCTCGCAACAGTGGACGTGGACCTGCGCGCCGAGTGGACTGCGTGGGATGAGGGCGGCGCGGCCGCGCGCGAAGCCGCGCAAAAGAGGATGGCGGCTCTGCTTGACCGGCGGCGCTACCTCAGCAATCTGGTCCGCGACGTGAACGAGACCCTGGGAGCTTGAAAGTAAATATGGCGGAAGCGCACGTAGTCGGCATCGATCTGGGAACCACCAACTCCCTGGTCGCTTATATGGAGGGCGATGCGCCGGTGGTGATTCCCGGCGTGGACGGCTCGAATCTCGTGCCGTCGGTGGTGGCGCTGGATCCCGTCCCGGCCGACGGCACCCGGCCCACGATCACCGTGGGCAACACCGCGCGCAAGGCGCTGATCGAAACGCCGGAGCGGGTTATTTATTCCGTGAAGCGGCTGATGGGCCGTGACCTCCAGGAGATTCAGGACGAGCTGAAGCTCTTTCATTTCCAACTGGCCGGGGACGTCGAGGCCGGCGAAGTTCCGCGCATTCAGTTGGGCGAGATGAAGTTCACGCCGCCGGAGATTTCCGCCTACATCCTGCGCCAGCTCAAACGCAACGCCGAGCGCTTCTTCGGCGCGCAGGTGACGCAGGCGGTCATTACCGTGCCCGCATACTTCAACGACGCGCAGAGGCAGGCCACGAAAGATGCAGGCCGCATGGCCGGCCTGGATGTGCTGCGGCTGGTCAACGAGCCGACTGCGGCCGCGCTGGCCTATGGCCTGGATCGCGCCAAGACGGGCACCATTGCCGTCTATGATCTGGGCGGCGGCACCTTCGACATTTCGATTCTGAAGCTGCAGGACGGCATCTTCGAGGTGCAGTCCACCAACGGCGACACGCACCTGGGCGGCGACGACATCGACAACCTGATGATGGCCATCGCGCTCAATGAAATTCGCGACGAGCATGGCGTGGATTTGCGCCTCCATCCGGGCGCGGTGCAGGCCGTGCGCAAGGCCGCCATCGAAGCCAAGATCAAGCTCTCCACCGAGGCGGTTGCCTACTTCGACATTGAGTTGCCCAACGGCGGGCGCTATCAGCGCGAGATTCCGCGCGCGGTCTTCGAGCAGTTGATTGCGCCGATTCTGGAGCGCACGGCAGGGCCCTGCAAGCGCGCGCTGGCTGACGCGGGCATTACTCCCGAGCAGATTGACGAAGTCGTGATGGTAGGCGGCTCCTCGCGCATTCCCGCAGTGCGGCGGCTGGTGGATGATCTTTTTCACCTGGCTGCGCGCGGCAAGAAACCGCGCACCGAGCTGAATCCCGACGAGGTGGTGGCGCAGGGCGCGGCGGTGCAAGCCGGCATTCTGGCCGGCGCTTCCAAAAACACAGAGGAAATGCTGCTGCTGGATGTGACGCCGCTCTCGCTGGGCATCGAGGCTCTGGGCGGAACGGTAGCGCGCATCATTCAGCGCAACTCGACGATTCCCGCCTCGGCCACCGAGTACTTCACCACCGGCGTGGACGGGCAGGCCAACGTGGCCATTCACGTGGTGCAGGGCGAGCGCGAACTGGCCGCCGATTGCCGTTCGCTGGCGCGTTTTGATCTGAAGGGCATTCCGCCGATGAGCGCCGGGCTGCCGCGCATTGAAGTCAAGTTCCTGATCGACGCCGACGGCATTCTGCATGTCTCCGCGCTGGAGCAGCGCAGCGGAAAGGCAGCGCAGATTGAGGTGAAACCGACCTATGGCCTCACAGACGCGCAGGTCGAAGGCATGATTCTGGATTCCTTCGACCACGCCGAGGAGGACTTCGCCAAGAGTTTGCTGATTCAGGCCCGCAACGAGGCGGAGACGATTCTGGCCGCGGTCGAGCGCGCGCCGCGGAACCCGGCATGGCAGCAGTTGCGCGGCGAAGAGCAGGCGGCTATTCAGGCGGCGCGCGACCGGCTGGTCCAGGTCAAGTTGAGCGAGGATGCCGTTCAAATTCACGAGGCGACCCTGGCGCTGGACGAGGCCACACGCCGCTTTGCGGAGTTGATGATGGATGCGGCTGTCTCAACCGCCCTGCGCGGCAAGACGATGAACGCAGCCGGCGAGGAACTGGACGAGAACGTCAGCGCGCCTCACGCCATGGCGAAAGCAGAGTTCAAGTAAGAGCGGGGTTAGCAGTCAGCAAGTCGGCAAGTCAGTTGGGTGCCCCATCCTTTCCGCGTTTTGTGCGGAAAGGGTGGGAGACCAAGGATGCGAATGAAAACGAGACGCGACGTATGAACGAAGCAACTGAAAAATCCGTTCCAGTCGAAAAGCTCGTGCGTGTTACCTTCCTTCCCGAGGGCAGAACTGTCGAGTTCGAGTTTGGCGCGCTCCCCTATGAGCATCACGGCAAGCCGATGTCGATTCTTGACGTGGCCGTGAATTTCAACGTCTTCCTTGACCATGCCTGCGGTGGCGTCTGTGCCTGCTCCACCTGTCACGTGCTGATTAAGAAGGGCGAAAGTGGCCTTACCCAGCCCGACGACGATGAACTGGATCGGCTCGACATGGCCGCCGATCCGCACTTGAATTCACGGTTGGGCTGCCAGGCCGTCATCACGCGCTCCGGCGACTATGTGGTCGAGATTCCCAAGTGGAATCGCAACTATGTGGCCGAAGGCAAATAAGGACTCACCGCTTCAGGAGGAAATCAACGCATGAGTCAGCAGACCATTCAACGCAAGGAACTTCTCAAGGCCGTCTTGGGCCGGCGAAACGTTTCCACGGTTGATGTACGCGAAATATGTCTCGGACCAGGCCAGTCCACCGGTCGGCACCTGCATCCATGCGCCGTTGTGGGCTACATCGCGGAAGGAACGGCCGTCTACCAAATAGAAGGCGAGGCCACCCAAACCCTCCCCGCCGGATCGGCCTTTTACGAACCGGCGCAAACAGAGATCGCCATCTTTAGCAACGCCTCGGACTCGCAGCCAATGACGTTTATCGCGTTTTATCTGCTGGACGGCGACCAGGAGCTGATCCAGATGCTCGACGAAAAGTAAGGAGACTCACCCATGCCGCGCGAGATTTTGTGGACCGACGCCGAGGAGATCGGCATTCAGTTGGCTGAGAAGTTTCCCGGCCTCGACCCGTTGACCGTGCGCTTCACCGACCTGTACCGCTACGTAGTCGAGCTGGAGGGCTTTGCCGACGATCCCGCGAAGTCGAACGAGGGGCGGCTGGAGGCTATCCAGATGGCCTGGCACGAGGAGTTCGAGGACGCGCAAGGGTAAGTGCTTTCTTAAATGAACTCAACGGAAAAACCGCTTTGCCGGGCGGCATCCGCGAGACGTTGATCAGCCGTGATAAAGACCTTGCGCTTTGGCGAATCTTCAAAGTAATCCAAAGCCGCCGCCAACTGTAGTGCATCAGCGGCGCGCAGGGGATATAGCTCAAGCAGCGAATAGGCCCGGTCCAAAATCGTTGTGGAAGGCGCTACAACATCCCAGATTTTGGCAAGAGACTGTCCGCGCTGCTTACCCGCCAGAAATTGAGCGGGGTTTATATCGTTCATCCTTTCAAGACGAGCAAGCCCGCTCCTGATTTCAACTGGCGTAGCCCACCATACTGCAATCCCATAACTTACATAGAGTGCGCTTGCAGGAGCCGTTTGTCTCTGCCGCACGCAGAGTGGGATGAGTGCGCTCGTGTCCCAAAAGGCAACGGGCAAACTCATCGGCCGTCCCGCTCCTCACGCCAAACACGATCCATTACCTCGTCCGAGATCATCGGTCCTGGCGGCACTGGCCATTTCTGCCCTTCAACCCGCGGCATCTTCGCCGGCGTGATGATGCCTTTGGCGATGAGGCGGCGTCTGTGCTCGTCCTCGTCCGCGACAACTCCCGGAGCGACCAGCCGGGCGACGGGCGTGTTACGGTCAAAAATCAGCACTTCCTCGCCATTCTTGACGAATCGGATATTGGCGCTGAGCTTGGCCTTCAGTTCGCTGATCCTAGCAGTCCGCATAGGCTTATTGTATCGCAATGTGACCTACATGGTCACATTTAATCTCGATACCATCCGCGTCTTTATTGCCTCTCGTAACTCTCCCACTCGCTCCAGCCGAAGGAGCCTTCAAAGTGCTGGAACTCCTTCTTTTCGCCCGGCACGAGGTAGACGCTGAGCACGTCGAAGCGCACCGGCGGAACGGTTTGCTGCGGCAACTGGCGGACGTAGCGGCGGGCCAGCCGGCGCAGCGTGTTGCGCTTGTGCGAGTCGACGGCGATCTCGGCCGGAGAAGCGTCATGGGCGGTACGCGTCTTCACTTCGACAAAGCAGAGCATCGGCCCCTGCCACGCAATCAGGTCAATGTCGCCGGGCACGTCACCTGAGGACCAGCGCCGCGCCACCACGATGTAGCCCTTGCGGCGCAGGTAGAAGAAGGCTGCCATCTCTCCGTCGATGCCGGTAATCAGGTGAGCGGGAAGCGCTTCGGCACGTCCCGGCCTCCGCGCCACCCACGTCAGGCCGGCAAGCGTGCGTTCCTGCCAGTCGATGCATCTGCGTTCCATCCATCCCATGGCAAACCATTCTCAACCGGATGACCGAAAGACGCAAATCCAGCTAGCGAAGTTTCTCGTCCTTGAAACTGAAAGATCGGGGCTGATGAATAGCTCCGGTCCTTTACGACAGCATTTTCACGAATGGTGTAAGGAGGCTCCGTGCCCCATCCATTTCACGTTCTTTGTGAAATGGGTGGGAAACCACGAATTCAACTCTACAGAAACTGTGAAAACGCTCTAACTCAGGCCTGTTCCTTCTCCACCGCCGTCAGCGCCTCTTCCAGAATGTCGACAGCAACGGTGGCTTCCGCTTCGCTGACGATGAGCGGAGGCATCAGCCGCAGCGAGGATTCGCCGCAGCCAAGCAGCATCAGGCCGCGCTCGAAAGCCAGGGTCACGATGCGGTCGCGCAGGCCTCCGGCGGGCTCGCGGGTCGCCTTGTCCTTCACGATCTCGATGCCGATCATCAGACCGCGTCCGCGCACGTCGCCCACCAGCGGGTGAGTCTGCTTCCAGTCTTTGACCCGCTCCAGAATCAGCCCGCCCACCTTGGCGGCGTTGGCCATCGCCTCGCGCTCGATGATGTCTATCGTCGCCATCGCCGCGGCAATCGAAACCGGATTGCCGCCAAAGGTGGAGGCGTGCGAACCGGGAACCCAATCCATGATCTCAGCGCGGCTCATGCAGACGCCCAGCGGCATGCCGCTGGCAATGCCCTTGGCCATGCAGACAATGTCCGGCTCGACGCCGGAGTGCTCGATAGCCCACCACTTGCCGGTGCGGCCGAAGCCCGATTGCACCTCGTCCACTACCAGCAGAATGCCGTGCCGGTTGCAGATGGCGCGCAGTTCGCGCAGGAAGTTATCGGGCGCAACCACGTAGCCGCCCTCGCCCTGAATCGGCTCGACGAAGATGGCGGCCACTTCCTCGGGCGGCAGAATGGTCTTGAAGAGCTTCTCCTCGATGTAGCGCGCGCAGCCCAGGCTGAAGGCTTCCTCGGCCTGCGCTCCGCCCGCGCAGCCGCGATAGGCATAGGGATAGCGCACATGCGTCACGCCGGGAACCAGCGGCGAAAAGCGGCGCTTGTGCTGCGGTTTGGAGCCGGTCAGCGAGAGCGCTCCCATGGTGCGCCCGTGAAATGCGCCCAGGAAGGAAATCACCTGCTGACGGCGGGTATGATAGCGGGCCAGTTTCAGTGCGCACTCGACGGCCTCGGCCCCGGAGTTGCCAAAGAAAAAGCGATGCGGGCCGGGCATGGGAGCGATCCCCGAAAGCCGTTCAGCCAGATCGGTCAGATGCTTGTCGTAGAAGTCCGTGCTGCTGATGTGAATCAGCTCGGCGGCCTGCTTCTGGATGGCGGCGACGACCTCGGGGTGGCAATGGCCGGTCGAAACGACGGCAATGCCCGCCGCAAAGTCGAGAAACTCGTTGCCGTCCTCGTCTTCCACGCGGATTCCGCGGCCGCGCCTGGCCGCCAGCGGATAGGAGCGGGTGTAGCTGGGAGAAACCAGCCGTTCGTCGGCCGCAATCACCGCCTGGGACTTGGGGCCGGGCAAAGGACAGACGAGCTTGGGTCCGTATTTCGCGTGCATTTCCTGCTTGGTCATCTTCTTGTCTCCTTGGAGCGGGATGTCATTCTGCCTAAATGAGCTGTCATCCTGAGCGAAGCGCAGCGTAGTCGAAGGACCTGCGGCTGCTTTTCAGCTTCTCAAACAAGACCGTTTTTTCGTCGCTGGATCTCTTTATTGCGCTCGCGGAACAGCCTCGGCCGGTGCGGCCATTCAATGCCGCTTGCCCCAGCCGATCTTGCCAGTGTGGGCAGCAAAGGTGCGAAAAAGCGTCTTCGCCAGGCAGCAGTTAATCGCTGGCGAAGAGACTAGGCCGGGTGCGCATGGGCAGCACGCGCAGATGCTGCCGCGGGCAGATGATGCGCGCGCGCGACCGAGACCAGCGCCTGGCGGCCGGCAACAGCAGCAATCCTCTGGCAGCGCGCGGTTGCATCGAATCTCCGATGGCGTGAGAATAGAACATTTCCACTTGCGCTGTACAGCGGCGCGGCTCAGGCGGCGTTCTTTCAACACAGGAGAATTCCACGGCGTCAGGGAGTTTTTTCGCTGCCTGTTCGGCCTGCGACGTTACACTCACATGCGAGAATTGGACGACAAGGAGAACTTCAGAAAATGGTCAGACTTCTGGTTCAATGGCTGTTGAGCGCCTGCGCCCTGCTGGTTGTGTCGCAACTTGTGACCGGCTTTACCGTGCGGGGGCTGGGGCCTGCGCTGGTGGCGTCGCTGGTGATTGGCCTGCTCAACGCGACGGTCGGCGCGCTGCTGAAGATCATTACCTTCCCCATCAGCATCCTCACCCTCGGCCTGTTTCTGCTGGTCATCAATGGGTTGATGATTCTGGTGGCGTCGAACCTGGTGAGCGGCTTCCATGTGCGCGGATTCGGCGCGGCCTTCTGGGGCGCAGTGGTGCTGGCACTGCTGGGCATGTTGATCCGCGCGGTCACCAAGAACGCGTAAGCCCATCTGAATCTGGTTGTCGGAGCAGAAAAAGCGAAAAACAATCGCAGGTTTCTTGGTTTCCCACCCTTTCCGCAGAAAAACGCGGAAAGGATGGGTACGGAGCTGTTGTGGCGGAACAGTGAAGCTACTTCGCCGGAATCACGGCTGGCTGAGCATCCGCCGGGAGCGTCGCAAGGCCGGCGGCGGCCTTATTCGCTGACGCGAGTTTAACGCGCTGGTGCTGCTTCTGGCTGGGCTGCGCCCCGGTTTTCGCGGATGACGGCGTTTTCGGCTTGGTAGCTGGTTTGGAAGTAGGCTCGACTGCCGGGGTGGCCGCTGGCTGCGCAGTTGCGGACGGCGCTACGATGGGCCCGTTGAGCGTCTGCGGCGTGCGCATGGCTCCGGCGTTCGAGAAGCCTCCGCCCGGAGCGTGCGGCACGGCGATGGCCCTGGCTGGCTGAACCGGCTGCACACGCGAGTACACGCCCCATCCGCCGCCGATCATCAAGGCAACAATCGCCGCCGCTGCCGCCGCGCGCGCCCAGGCGCTCTCCAGGCGGAGCGCCATGGGCCAGCGCAGAATCCGCGCCTTGCCTGCGGCTGCATGAGGAGCCGCGCGCAGGCCGGCTTCGACCCGCTCCTCAAGCCCCTCGGGCACCGGAAGCTGAGCCAGCAGCCGCAGCGTTTCTTCGAAGTCGGAAGAACTGGAGGCAGCCGTTTCCTGATCTCTGATCTCTGTTCTCTGATCTCTATTCATCGCGAACTCCTTGCGTGATCCAGCAGGCCGGCCATCAGTTTGCGCGCGCGAAAAAGCCGGGAGCGGACGCTGGACTCGGTAATGCCCACGACCGATGCGATTTCCACGCTGGTCAGCTCCTCGAAGGCCGAAAGCATCATCACTTGGCGCTCCTTGTCGGGAAGCTGCTCGACGCAGGCCAGCACATGGGCGTGGTGTTCGGCGGCGGAGGCGCGCTGTTCGGCGCTGAGCCCTCCGGCGGGCAGCACGCGGGCCAGTTCGCTGACGTCGTCTGTCTCCGGCCGGGTCTTCGAGCGGCGCTTGCGGTCCAGCACGATGTTCCACACAATGCGGATCAGCCACACCCGCTGGTCGCGCACTTCACTGAGCGTGTCGCGGTGGCGCAGAACGCGCAAAAACGCTTCTTGCACGGCGTCTTCGGCGTCGGCAGAGTTGCGCAGAACGGAGTAAGCCACCCGGTACAGGGTTCCGGCGTACTGGCTCACCAGGGCCGGGAGCGCATCCTCTTCCGCGTGCTGGCGAGCTTCGCCGCGCACTGTCTTGTCTGCGATTTCCATCCAACCTGAGAATACTGCTTCGCCCGCGCTCATACTCCACCAGACGCGCGGGAAAGGGAAAATGCTCGAATCCGCGTCCTGCGCGGGCCAAAAAAAACTCGCAGAGCGCAAGGCTCCGCGAGTTCCTTCTGATTCGTCCGGCCTACTGCTTGCCCAGCTTCTGGGCGGCAATCGAGCCGGCAACGCCGTCCTTATCGGTGTCCTTCACTTTCGCCCAAAGCGCGCGCGCCTGATCCTGCTTGCCAGAGCCGGCATAAAGCTCGGCCAGGTCAAGCTGCGCAGCGGTGGCTGGCACCGTTTCGGAGGGCTTGGCAGCCAGCGCGCTGTAGAGATCGATCGCCTGCGAATCGCGGTCCGTCTGGTGATAGAGGCCGGCCAGCGCCAGCTTGGCCAGGTTTGAAATGTTCCTGTTCCAGGATTTGGCCGCAATTTTCAATTCGGTTTCGGCCTGGCCGTTCTGGCCCAGATCCTCGTATGTGACGCCGGCAAAGTAGTGAGCCTTGGCGCCCTCGGAGAGCCAGCCATACTGTTTGGCTATCGCGACAAACTGCTGGTTGGCGGCTTTCGACCGATCACTGACCGATGTGTACACTCCCTTTTCAGCCGGCGCGCCAGGCTGCGCCAGCGGAGCGCTATAGGTGTCCATGGCTGCGCCCAGGGCGGTTTCAGCAGCCGAGGAGCGCCAGCTCGAAAAGACCAGCGAGCCTACGACCACAACTACAACGGCAACTGCAGCGATAATCGAGCGCGTAAGGCTGGAACGGTGACCGCTCAGCCAACTCATGCTGCTTGCAGCGGCCTGGGCAAAGCTGTCTGTCTTCAGGGAATGACGAGTTTGGGTATCCACGGGGTGTCTTTTGTCCTTCTTCTCTAGACTTGCAGGCGGGTCCAGATGGGCGGAGCCGCTTCAATGGCAACCCTGTCAGTCTAACAGCGCGACAAGAGGGGCGTCCACAAGGGCCTTGCCCTTGTCCAGCCGGCGCGATACGCTAAGGCCATGTATGAGGACTTCCACGTAACCGAACGCTGGAGCGGCGACGAGCTGCACTGCATTTGGAAAGGCGCCATCGTGGCTATCGCCACGCGGCATGCCGACGCCGTCGATGAGCGCTTCGACGTGAATGGACGGGCGCTCTGGATTGCCCTGCCGCTGGAAGCCTGGGTCCAGCAGAAGTCATTGACGGGGAAGGTAATTACCGACCAGATTGCCGCTCAAATTGCGGGCCGGTTCCTGAAGCAATTGATCGAGGAAGGGTACGATTCCCGGCGCGAAATCTTTACCATGACCGTCGCCGAAGTCCTCTCGCTGCTCGACGCCGTGGTGGCCGAAGCCAGGGAACTGGGCGGGATGCCGACGCTGCCTGTCGGAGTTTGAGCCGCGGAGGCAGGGCAAACGCATCTTGAATTTGGCGGCGAATAAGGTTTTGAATTGCGGCTGGACCGCGATTCTGATCTCTGTTCTCTGATCTCTGACCTACCATTCCTCGAAGGCGACGTGTCCGTCGCTGGTGAGGATGGAGTGCTTCTGGAAGCGCTCGTCGTCGCGCTTGGGGAAGTCGTTGCGGTAGTGCGCGCCGCGGCTTTCGGTGCGAGCCAGGGCCGAAACGAGAATGGCGCGGGCGACGCGGCACATGGATTGTGCCTCTTCCATGCGGCGGCTGCCCTTGCCTTGCGCGGCCAATAGCGCCAGAGCCTCCGCGCAGGCTTGCTGGGAATTCAGGCCCTCGCGCAGCGTGGACTCCTCGCGCAGCAGCCCGGCATAAGCCCACATGGCGGCTTGCAGCCTGGCAACGATCTCTTCCACATGCGCTTCTTCGCTGGCGGTGAGTGGCTCGGGAGCGGCCTGAGGCTCGCCGGCAGGCATCGGCGGCAGGGCATCCGTGAGCATGGACTGCGCGGCGCGCGCGCCGAAGACGAGGCCTTCGAGCAGCGAGTTCGAGGCCAGGCGGTTTGCGCCGTGGACGCCGGTGCAGGCGGCCTCGCCCGCGGCATAGAGCCCCGGCAGGCTGGTGTGGCCGTTCAGGTCCGTCTTGATGCCGCCCATCATGTAGTGCGCCGCCGGCCGCACGGGAATCAGATCGCGGCCGAGGTCGAGGCCGTATTCGGCCAGGAATGCGGTGATGCCGGGGAAACGGTGGTGCAGATCGATGTCCTTCGCGGCTCGCATGTCCAGGTGCACGACCCTGGATTCGCTCGGCGCCTGGCCCATGCCCTCGCGGGTAATGGCGCGGGCCACCACGTCGCGGGGAGCCAGCTCAAGCAGCGGGTGATAGCGTTCCATGAAGCGCTCGCCGCGATCGTTCAGCAGGATTGCGCCCTC
>Ga0255353_1000415_pt1 | contig 27679 bp, 18 predicted proteins | sample HBST25metaG_FD_189941 | JGI IMG/M metagenome (GOLD analysis project Ga0255353, IMG submission 189941) | Peat soil microbial communities from Stordalen Mire, Sweden - H.B.S.T25 | ecosystem: Environmental > Terrestrial > Soil > Wetlands > Peat | place: Sweden: Norrbotten County, Stordalen Mire...
TGCGCGTACTGGCTGAGAACCATTGGCCAGGGAAGCATCCACAGCGTTGGCCAGCAGGTTGATGAACATCTGCTCCAACTGATCGGGGTCGGCCAGCAGAGTGACCGCGGGGCCGGGATCGAGCTCCGCCGGTAGGCGTTGTTCAAGTAGCGCGACGCGCTCCAGCAGCGGCCCCAGCGCGACCGGCTTGAACTGCGGCGGGGGTAACTGGGCCAGTTGCCGATATGACTGCACAAAGCGATGCAGCGCATCAGCGCGGCTTTCCACCACGCCCAGGCCGCGGCGAAAGTCGCGCAACAGGGCGTCGTCGCCCTCCATGTTTTCGACGCGCGCCAGCAAACTGCCGGCAATGGACTTGATGGGTGCGAGCGAGTTTGATAGCTCATGGCCGAGGACGCGAATCAGGCGCTTCCACGACCGCTGTTCCTCTTCCTGAAGAGGCAGGCTCACGTCGGCCAGAAGCAGCAGCGTGTGCGGCACCCCGTCCTGGCGGAAGACCGCCTTGCGCAGGAGCCAGCGCGAGGGGCTGGTAGGAGTTTTTTGATTGGGATTGAACGCGTGAATGGTCTGGTCGGCCGAGGCAAGCAAATCTTCCAGGCCGAGCTCGCGCGCGCTGCGGCCAAAGCAGCGGGAATACGTCAGGCCGAGCAGTTGCACGCCGGCATTGTTCACCAGTTGCAGCAGATTGTGGCGATCGAAGGCAAACAGCGGGGCGTGCATGACTTCAAGAATGCGAGCCAGCAAAGCCGTAGCTTCGAGCGACCGCACCCTCTGCTTTTGCAAGAGGTCGGCGAGAGTGTTGACCTCGCCTGCCAGTTCGGCTAACGCATCCTGCGTGCCGGCTCCGCGCGCGCGGAAAGAGTAGTCGCCCTCACGCAGCGATGAGACCACGTTGGAGAGTGTTTGCAGGGGCCGAATCATGCCCTCAATCAGCGCAGCCGCCACCAGCACCATATAAAGCAGCAGACAACCGCCGAACAGAAGAGCGGGCGCAAGGGAAGCCTGCTTTTCGTGGAGAAGGAATCCGGCCAATACGAGCGCGGGCAGCGCCAGCAAAAGGCAATAGAGCCACGCCCGGCGAACGACCGAGCGGCGGCGACGGCGCTTATCTTTCTCAGAGCCCATATTTTTCGATACGGCGATAGAGAGCAGCGCGGCTCAGCCCCAGAGCTTCGGCAGCCTGCGAGATGTTGCCGTCACAGCGGCGCATGACCTTGCGGATCAGCAGGGCTTCGACCTCGTCGATGCTCATATTTTCAAAGGACTGATTGCCGGTGCGCGCAGCGGCGATGGCCAGGTTGGCCGGCTCAATCTCTTCGCCGCGGCAGAGCAGCACGGCGCGTTCCACCGTGTGCTCCAGTTCGCGCACGTTGCCCGGCCAACCGTACTGCATCATCTGCTGCATCGCGGCCGGCGAAAAGCCGCTCACCTGCTTGCGATAACGGCTGCGGTTGCGGCCCAGGAAGTGTTGCGCCAGCAGCGGAATGTCCTCGCGCCGGTCGCGCAGCGCGGGCAAGTGAATTTCCACCGTGTTGATGCGGAAAAGCAGATCCTCGCGGAAATTGCCGGCCTTGGCCTCCTCTTGCAAGTTGGCATTGGTGGCGGAAAGAATGCGCACATCCACGCGCCGGGTTTGCGACGAGCCCACGCGCTCCAGTTCGCGCGACTCCAGTACGCGCAGTAGCTTGGCCTGCTGGCGCATGGGGACGTTGGCGATCTCGTCCAGGAAAAGCGTTCCGCCGTTGGCCAGTTCGAAGCGGCCGATGCGGTCCGTGCGTGCGTCGGTAAAAGCTCCCTTGACGTGGCCGAAGATCTCGCTCTCGAAGGTACCCTCGGGCAGTCCGCCCGCGTTCACTGCCACCAGCGGCATGCGCGCGCGCGGCGAAGCAGCGTGAAGCAGCTTCGCGACGATCTCTTTTCCGGTACCATGCTCGCCGGTAATCAGGACGTTGGCGTCCGATGGGCCGACTTGCGCAATCAGTTCGAGCACCGGCTGCATGGAGGGCGCGCCGGCAACAAAGTCCGGCATGCCGTCCGCACGCAGCAGGCGGTTTTCGAGTTCCAGTTGCCGCGCCCGCCGCAGGGCCGAATGCAACTCGGCATGAACGCGAATCAGACTGACCAGGCGCTCGTTTTCCCACGGCTTCTGGATAAAGTCGCGGGCCCCGTGCTTGATGGATTCGACAGCCAGTTCGATGTTGCCCCAGGCAGTCATCACGATCACCGGAAGGCGCGCGTCAAACTCCTGAATGCGCGACAGCAGATCCAGGCCCTCCTGGCCGGAAGTGGTGTCGCGCGTGTAGTTAAGGTCGATCAGCAGCACATCGTAGTCGCTCTCGCCCAGCGCTTCCATCAGCAACTGGGGCGAGCGCACACAGTCCACATGGATGCCCTGCGGCTGCAGCAGCAGTTCCACGGCCTCAAGAATGTGCGGCTGATCGTCGGCGACGAGAACTCGAATTGGCTCTTGCTTACTGGAGATGGTCCGCCTCCACTGTGCCGGCTTTCGCGTCGGCGATCGAAATGCCGTAGTCCTCGAGAACGCTGCCGGTGGCGCGCTTCACTTCAATGCGCGCCTTTTCATAGGCGGTCTCGGCCGTCACCAGCGCAGACTCGGCCAGGGCCAGGTCGTGTTCCGACGCCAGCGTCTGCTGGTTCGATCCCGCGCCGAGCTTCTGTTCCTTCTGCATGATATCCAATGTCTTTTGCGCCAGGTCCCGCGCATGGCGTGCGGCGTCGACCCGGCTGGCGCCCTGTTCCAAAGCATAGCGTGCGTTGCGCACCTCAATGTGAATGCGCTTTTTCAACTCCTCAGCGTACACCTGCGACTGCCGATATTCGAGTTCGGTGCGGTATTGATCGGCCTTTGCAATGCGGTTGCGCAGCGGAATGTTCAACTGGAGGCCCACCTGGTATTCGGGAGCGCTGTTATCGAAGGCACTTTGCAGTGCGCCCGTGTAGCTTGACGGCAAAGTGGTCGTGACATCCGTGGGCTTGTAGTTCCCGCTCTTTTCACCGGCCAGCCCGGTTCCAGCGTACAGGCCGTAGACGCCAAGCGAGGGGAGCAAGGCATTGCGAGCTGTCTTGCGGCTCAACTCGCGATTTTGCAGATCGAGGGTCGACTCGGCGAGTTCAGTGCGGTTCTTGAGCGCCAGTTCGATCATCTGTTGAATCGGTTCCGGCGTGCCCGTCGCAGTATTTCCAATCCTGTCGGTGGGCACGACGGCCATCTCTTCGAGCGTTGGATCGTCGAGGCTCCGGGTGATGGCGTTCTTCATGTAGAGTTCCTGCAATTCCAGATTGGTGCGAGCCACGGTGAGGTCCTGCTGGCGGGTAGCCAACTCTCCCTCAGCCTTCAGCACATCCATCTCCGGAATAGCCTGCAGCCCAAGCTGTTTGCGGCTTGTGTCCAGGGTCTCCGTGGCGAACCCTACGGACCGCTCCTGCACCTGCTCGTCATCGTAAGCGCTGACCAGGTCCCAATACAGATCGCAAATTTGAGTCACTGTCGAAATCACCTGCGCTTTAAACGCGATGTCGGAGATTTTCTGGTTGGTGCGGGCAATGCGCAGGAAGCGCAGGTTGGTCCCGGTCCCGAACCCGGCCAGCAATGGCTGCGAGACGACGGCCTCCATCTTCGAATTCAACTGCGGACTGAAGAAATCGTATATGCCATTTGACGTTTGCCGGGAATTGACCCAGTTCACCTGCAGGCTGCCGCCGGTGGCAAAGGCCTGTGCGTAGCCAACGGTGCCGGTGACGGTGTTGACCTTGTATACATTCACGCCCTCAAGCTGGAAGTTGGAGAGTTGCTGCGAGGCGTGATCCACATATCCTTGCGCGGAGATGACGGGATCGTAGCCTGAGACCGCCGTACCGGTACCCAAAGTAGACGAAACGATGCCGGAAGCGCCCGCGCCTGCGCCGCCCGCGCCGCCCGTCGTGCCGCCCGCGCCGCCTCCTGCGCCGGCATTGCCTTGGCCGCCGCCCGGCGTTCCCTGCACCACGCCGGTATTCACGCCGCGCACCTGGCCGCCGGCCTCGGTGCGAAGAATATCCATTTGCGCGATGGGCAGGTTGTAGCGCGCTATCACCAGGTCGAGGTTGTTTTCGAGAGCCAGATCGATGGCGTCGTGCAATGAGAGATAGAGCTTGCCGTCCCGTACCAGGGAACCCAGACGTGCCGAGTTGGCAAGCGTAGGAGGCGGCGCGGTCTTGCCGCGATACGCGTCAAACGGATTGCGCGTAGGCCGGAGCAACTGATCGAACGGAACGCGTCCTTGCGCACTGGCGGCTTCTGGCGCCGGTGTCTGCACGGCAGGCGTTGAAGTAGGAGGCTCGACGGCCAAGGCAAGGTTCACCTGCAACAAAACAATTGCGGCCAGGGACTGCATGCGTTTCAACTTGGATATCTTGGAGCAGTTCACTGGGCGCTAACCTCCGGGACCTGAAATGTTTCGTCGCGTGTCATCCAGCCGTCGTGCAGCTCGAGGATGCGTTTGCCGTAGCGGGCGTTTTCTTCAGAATGCGTCACTTGAACGATGGTGGTTCCCTGGCGATTCAACTCGCGAAAGAGTTCCATGATCTCCCGCGCCTGCGTGGAGTGCAGGTTGCCGGTCGGCTCGTCGGCCAAAAGCAGCGAGGGTGCGTGAACCACGGCGCGCGCAATTCCTACAAGTTGCTGCTGCCCGCCGGAAAGCTGCGAGGGAAACAGATCTTTCTTGGCGACAATCTGAAAGCGGTCAAGAATGTCGGCCACCATTCCCTGGCGCTCCTTGGCGGGCATGTTCTTGTAGGACAGCGGCAGGTCGATGTTTTCCGCGACCGTCAAGTCGTCCAGCAGGTGATAACTCTGAAAGACCATGCCGATGCGCTGGCGAGCGAGGTCGGCGCGCTGTTTGCGATTGAGCTTGTGCACCGGCGTTTCGTCGAACCAGTATTCGCCCTGCCATCCGTCGTCGAGCAGCGCCAGCACATTGAGAAGGGAAGACTTTCCCGCCCCCGAAGGCCCCATCACGGTGACAAATTCGCCTTCCTTGATGGTGAGCCCAACGCGGCGCAGCACCCAGGTTTCGGCGTGGCCCGTCTTGTAACTCCGTTCTACGTTTTTCAGTTCGATCATGGCTTGCGAGTGACTCCTGTCTCGAGGTCCAATCTTGCGGTTGATGTTATTCGATTCTCAATGCCAGCATGGGTTCGACACGGGCTGCGCGGCGGGCAGGGAGCGCAGCAGCTACGAGCACCATCACTGCCGTGAGAAGCGCCGCGGCTCCGAGCGTCAGCGGATCGGATGTGGTGACGCCGTAAAGTTGGCTGCGGAAGAGGCGGGCCAGCGCTACGATCGATGGGAGCGCGATCACCATAGCGACGAAGGCGATGATTCCCATCTCCCGCACTACCAGCACAATCACATTGGAGCGCGGCGCTCCCAGTGCCAGCCGTACGCCAATCTCGCGCGTGCGCTGGGCCGTGGAATAAGCTAGGACTCCGTAGAGCCCCACCGCAGCCAGCACCATGGCCAGCAAAGAGAAGCCGATGGCGAGAAACGCCAGTGCGCGCACATCGGCGGAACGGCGGTCGACTTCCACTTCCATGGTGTGCAGGCCGTCGACCACCAGCGTGGGATCGAGCTGATGAACCGTCTGGCGAATCGCGGCTTCCACGGTTTCAGCCGGCTGCGCAGAGCGCGCATAGATCTGCACGCCATCCGGATGCTGCTGCTGCAGATAAGGCCGGTACACTGCGGGGCCTATATCGGTGCGCAGGTTCTGGTGCTTCACGTCGCCCACCACGCCGACAATGGTCGTATCGATCTTTACATCGATGCCTCGCCCTTCACCCAACATGCGGCCCAGCGCATTTTGCGCCGACCCGTAATACCGCTTGGCAAGATCCAGATTGACAATGGCCACGTTCGTCCCTCCCCGCGCATCCGCCGAGGTAAACTCTCTACCCGCCAGAAGCGGCTGGCGCAGCGCTGCGAAGTAGTCGGGCGCAATCCATGGCTCTTCAAAGTGCAGGTCTTCGTCCTCGGTCGGCTTGTAGCCCTGCAAAGTGAAGGAGGAGTGCGAGGAATTGCCGGTAAGTTCGGCATCGGTGGTCGCGGAGGCGTAGGTTACACCGGGGATGCGGCGCACCGTATCGAGGGCATTGGTGACAATCTGCGCCGTGCGGCCTTCGCCGTAACCGGAGTTGGCGGGGTCGAGCGAGAAGGTCGTCAGGTTATCAATGTCAAAGCCGACCGGTTGGTGGCGGAGATTGTCAAGCGTACGCACGAACAACCCTGCGCCGCCAAGCAACAGAACGCTGAGCGCGATCTGCGCGCCCACCGCGACTTTGCGAAATCTCTGCGATCCCTTCGATGCTGTTCCCGAATTCTGTCGCAGCGCCTGGGCCAGATCGGGGCGCAAAAAGTGCAGCACCGGCGCAACGCTGAACAGCAGGCTCACGAGCAGAGAAACGCCCAGCGTGAACAGCAGCACTCGCGTGTCGATGGAGGTCGAATATGCCTCTTCGCCAGGTTCGGCGCTGGTGAGCAATCGAACCAGGATCATGGACACAGCGGGAGCAAACGCAAGCCCCGCCGCCGCACCGGCCGCACCCAGCAACCCGCCTTCGACCAGCAATTGCGACACGATGCGGCTGCGCTTGGCTCCCAGGGCATAGCGCATGGACATCTCGCGCGCCCGGCCCGCCGCGCGCAGCAGCAGCAGCGTGGCCACGTTGATCGCGCACATGGCCATCAACAGGCCGGCCATGCTCATGAGAATGATCAGCGGCGTCTTCAACTCGATGCGGTCGGGCGAAAATCCTGTTGAGTCATCGAGAACCGTTAGGTGCGAATTGTCGAGAAAATTCTTCCTGAAGCGCTCGGTGCTCGACTTGTAGAGAGTCAGCTCATACGCCCGCAGCGCATGCCACAGCGGCCCAAGGCTGGCTTCGGCCTGAGATGAGTTCACCCCCGGCTTCAAGCGCGCCACCAGTGTGAGCCAGGTCGACTGATGGCTGTTCAAGTCATCGCGGGACGCCATCCATGGCATGGCGACGTCGACCATGCTGATCGGGATAAAGACCCCGGGCTTGTATCCGCCGATCGCAGAATGGAAATTCATGGGCGCCACGCCGAGAATGGTGAAGGGGTGGCCGTTGATGAGCACCGTCTGGCCAACCACGTCGCGGGATGCCGCGAAGCGCGCCTTCCAATAGTCGTAGCTGAGCACCACAACCGGATTGGCGTTCTTTGCCGTATCGTCCTGCTGCGTCAGTAGCCGGCCCGCTTCGGGCTTCAGACCGAGCAGCTGGAAATAGTTGCCCGTGACCACCTCGGCGTCCTTGTTTTCTGCTTGATTGTGCCAACTGACGCCAACGCCGGTTCTGTCGGCGGCCAGCATTCCTTCAAATACCTGGTTCCGGTCGCGCAGGTCCTTATACATGGGATAGGAAAAATAGTTGTGTGAATCGCCCCCAAAACTGCTCATCGACCCGGAGAAGGCGCCGCTCCAGTGAAAGCGCACCAGTTCTTTAGGGTGCTCGACCGGCAACATGCGCAGCAGCACCTGGTCAAACAGCGTAAAGACCGCTGCATTGGCGCCGATACCCAGCGCCAGCGTAATGATGACCGTGAGAGTGAATCCCGGCGACTTGCGCAACTGGCGTAATGCGTAGCGAATGTTCTGAATCAGTGTCTGCATCATCGAGTCCCTTCAATTTCGTTTCTATTCGTTACGCAGTGCTTGCATCGGCTCAATCGAGGCGGCGCGCCGCGCCGGCAGCCACGCGGCCGCGGCGACGGCAATCGTCAGAATGCCGAGTGCGCCGGTGAGCGAAAGCGCATCCAGCGGGCGCACGCCGAAAAGTACAGCCGCTTCAACATGAGCGGCGGCCAGAGCCAACGCGAGTCCGAGCCCGAGGCCGATTGCGGCCATAAGCGCCGTATCGCGCAGCACCAGCCGGGCCGTTGCCTCGCGCGAGGCGCCCAACGCTATGCGGATGCCAATCTCGCGCCGTCGCTGCGTGACGCGGAAGGCGAGGAACCCGTAGAGTCCCACCACGGTCAGAGCCAGTCCGATGAAGCCCAGCGCACTCACCAGTTCGGCCATCATTTGGTAATTGCCCGCCGAGTAGCGGATCAATTCCGGCAGTGAAGTGACCATCATCGGGTCCAGCAGAGGGTCGGTGTGGATGAGCACCTGGCGCACGGGCTGGGCCATGCTCATCGCGTTCTGTTTTGTTCCCAGAGCGAAGGTGATCTCACCCATGTTCGACATGCGCGCCAGATAAAGGTTGAACGGCACGTAGATGTAGGGCTCGGCGATTTCGCCGATCTGGACAATGGGCGCATTCTCGGCGACTCCCACCACGCGCGCATCAACTTTGGAGTCCGCAAGGCGCACGATCTGGTCCAGCGGGTCCCGGCCGGGCCAGTATTTCTGCGCCATGGCCTGATTGATCACCACAACCGGTGCACCGGCCGCGTCGTCAGCTGTGGTGATGCCGCGGCCGCGCACGATGCGCGTTCCGGTCGTATCGAGAAAGTTTGGACTGACCGCGTTGAACTTGATTGAAACTGGATCGCGCAGTTCCGGATGGCTTGGCATCAAAGTCTTGACCGCGATGCCGCCCTCCGAGAGACTGAGCGGCGCGCGAATGGCATAGGCCACGCGTTCCACGCCGGGCAGCGCCTTCATGCGCTGCACCACGTCGTCGCGCATGGGTGCTTCCGGCTCCTGCGTCCAGGCCAGCAGTACCTGGTTGCGCGTCAATCCGATGGGCTGCATGCGGGTGTTCAGGAAGCTTCTCACCAGCGCCGCAGTGGAAACCAGCAGTGCAAACGAGACGGCAATCTGCAGCCAGATTGCGGCGCGGCGCGCGATTGGCATTCTGCCTGTGGTGCGTGTTGCTGCTCCGGCCTGCAACACCGGCAGCAGTTGTGGCCGTGCTACCTGTTTAAGCGGAATCAGGGCCAATAGCAGCATGGCGACCAACGCCAGCGATCCGGCGAGAAGAAACACGCGTCCATCCAGATGGAAGTTGGTCGCCGCAGATCCGACTTCAACCAGCATTGCGGGCTCAGAAACCATAAGGCGCGGCAGCAGCGCCACGATACCGGCGGCCAGTCCCAGCCCAGCGGCGAGCCCCAACATACCAAGCAGCAGATTCTCCATCAGCAACTGCCGGGCAACGACCCAGCGCCGCGCTCCCAGCGAAATGCGAAGAGCCACTTCAGGACCGCGCGCCAGTCCCCGCGCCAGCAGCAGGTGGGCGACATTCACGATGGCCAGCAGCACCACGCAGCCGACAATGGCGAACAGCACCAGCCCGCTGGTTCCCGCGTTATCCATGCGATAACGAAAGTCACTCACTGCGCGTGCGCCGCGTCCGTGACTGGCAGCCGGATCGGCTGTGACCCAGGACTGAGCGGCAGTGGCGGCCTGTCCATTGGCCTGGGCAACGGTGGCGCCCGACGCTAGGCGACCCAGCACGTTGAACCAGCGAAACTCGCGCGAGTTCAACTCGCCAGGACCGGCGAGAGCGGCCCAGGTTTCCGCCGGCATCCAGAGGTCACGGTCTTCGCCGTTGTCGGTTTCGCGAAACTCCGGCGGCAGCACGCCCCACACGTCCACCGGAGTGCGGTGATCCTTGCCCCGCAGCAACGTAATCGGACGCCCCACAATGGACGGGTCGCCCGCAAATTCGCGCCGCCAGAATCCGTAGCCGAGCAGGACACCGGGATGTGTGCGCAGCCGCTCGGCATCGCCAGGGCTAAAGCTGCGGCCCAGCATCGGTCGCACGCCCAGCGCGTCGAAGAAGTTGGTAGACACCACGTTGGTCAGCAGCAGCGCCGAAGTCCCATCGGTCCGCGGCATCAGACTGCCGCGGCGTCCCACGACGACCACGCTTTTCAATGCCGTGGCCCGCTGAGCGAGCGCGCGGTATTCGGAGTAGGTGAACAAGCCTTCCGGGTCCTGTTGCGTAGTGGAGAAGATGCGCACCAGTTCTCCCGGATTCGGGACACGCATGGGATGCAGCCACAGTCCGTCGATCAGGCAGAAGATGGCTGAACTCGCACCGATGCCGAGAGCCAGCGTTACCACGGCCGTCAGCGTAAAGCCCGGCGTGCGGCGCAGTTGGCGCAGCGTGTAGCGAACGTCCTGAAGCAGCGTACTCATCCGAGAATCTCCTTGCAGTTGTGTCAATCGATGCGCAGTGCCTTCATGGGCTCAATGGAGGCTGCGCGGCGCGCGGGAATAAATCCAGCCGCGAGAGCGCAAACTCCCAGCACCAAAGTTGCGCCGGCCAGAGCGAGTGGATCGTAGCTGCCAACGTCATAGAGCAGGCTCTTCATCCAATGGCCGGCAGCGAGCGCTGCGGGAATGCCCAGGGCCAAGCCGAACAGTATTTGCCACAGTGCGCCACGGAGCACCATGGACACCACGCTCGATCGGGATGCGCCCAGCGCCATGCGAATCCCGATCTCGCCGGTGCGCCGAGCCACGAAATACGACATCACCCCGTAAAGGCCGACCGATGCGAGGACGAGCGCGAGTACGCCAAACAGGCTGGTGAGCCGCGCGATCAGGCGATCCTGGTTGAAGTTGCCGGCCACCTGCGCATCGAGCGAACGAAGATCCATTACTGTCAGGTTTGGATCGATGCCGGCCAGTGTCTGGCGAAGCAGCGCATCGGCATTCGCCTGCGGCAGGTTGAAGTTGAGAACCATGGCGTTCATGAACATCGACTGTGCTTCACCGCTCATCATTTCCGGCTCTTTGTAGCCTGAGAAGTGCTGCGAGAGCGGGCGCAGATACACAGGCCGCGTCGCATCCCGTGGATTGTTCAATTTGAAATCCTTGAATACGCCCACAATCTCCCAGCTCCCGGAGTACTGTGGAAAGTCAATGCCGAAGTGCTGGCCGATGGGGTCCTGATTGGGAAAGAAGCGCTTGACGAAGGTCTCATTCACAATCACGACTTGCGGCGACGCGGCCGTGTCCTGCTCGCTGAATCCGCGTCCGCGCACCATGGGCACACCGATGGAATCGAGAAAGTGCGTGCTGACGCGGTCCCATGTCGAGCCGCATCTGTCGCCGGGCCGCGGTGCCGGATGGCCCTGCTGAATCACGCATTCGCCCCAGTTATCTCCCTCAAGCGGACTATAGAGTGCCATGCCAATGTTGTTCATGCCGGGCAGCGCGGAGAAGCGATCTTCAATCTGCCGGTAAAGACCGGCCAGACGATCGGCAGTGTAACCGGCACCGGCTGGATCAAAGTGCAACACGTAGCGGTTGGAAGTTGCGATGCCGAAGTTCTGGTGCTCCAGGTTGGCAAGTGACTTGGTCATCAGAATCGCTCCCGCCAGCAATACTACGGACAAAGCCGCCTGCACAACGACCAGCGCTTTTTGCGGCAGCGACGAGCGGTCGCGGGTGGAACGATTGACGCCGCGCAGAACCTCGGCGGGCTGCGCATGGGAAGACAACCAGGCCGGACCGACGCCAAATAAAACGCCTGTAATGAGCGAAGCGAGAAAGGCGAATCCCAGTACCGGAAGCGAGGGGCTGGCGCTGACGGGCATGTTGTGCGCATCTGGAAATGCAAGCGCGAGAATCGTGTGCGATCCGGCATAGGCGACAGCCAGGCCGGCCACGCCGCCGATCGAACTCAAGAGCACGCTCTCAGTTAGAATCTGCCGAATCATGCGGCGTCGGCCCGCGCCGAGCGCCATGCGCACAGCGATATCGGCACGGCGCGCGGTGGCTCGCGCCAGCAACAGGTTGGCGATGTTGGCGCAGGCAATCAGCAGCACAACCGAAGAGAGAATCATCAGCAGCTTCAAGCCCTTGCCGGTATACTCCTGCAAGTCCTGAATGCCGCCGCCGCCGGGCGTGAGGACAACATGCATTTTTGGAATGATGGCCGCGCCGCCGATTGCTGTAAGCAACGGGCGCGTATAAAGCCATTGGCGCAGCGCTACCGTGATCTTGGATTGCAACGCGCCGATATTGGTTCCCGGGTGGACTCTGCCGATCGGATAGAGCCAGTTGGATTCCTGATGATGCAGGATGGAGCTGTCCGTGCCGCGGGCATAAGGCTCCGTCTGAATCGGCATCCAGAAATCGGGCGGATTATCGGAAACGCGATCTCCGAAAAAGCCGGGCGGCGCAATGCCGATCACGGTGAACGGCCGGGCCTGAATGAAGATCGTTGAGCCGACGATCGATGGATCGGCAGCGTATTCGCCCTGCCACGCCTGGTAGCTGAGCACGGTCGTGGGTGTCGCATTGGGCGCGTCGTCGCTGTCACTGAGGACCCGTCCCGCATACGCTCCCAGGCCCAGCGCTGAGAAGTAATTGCCCGAGACGAATTCGCCGCGCATGGATTTGGGCAGCGCATTGCCGCGTCGTACGCTCCACCTCCACTGTCCTGCCTGCACCGCTGCCAGTTGCTCGAACTCCGGCGCGGAGTTCTTCAGGTGCAGGTAAAGGTCGTAGGAGAAGATGGAATAGTCGCCGGTGTCGCTGGCGTCGCCCGGAAATCCACCATCAACGCAGCATTCGTTGGTGTCGCCGATGCGATAGAGTTGCGCGGGGTTGACCACCGGCAGCGACCGCAGCAGGATGCCGTGAACCAGCGTGAAGATCGCTGTATTGGCGCCTAGCCCCAGCGCCAGCGTGAGCACCGCGGTCGCCGTGAAGCCGGGCGACTTGAGCAACTGGCGCAATGCGTAGCGAAGATCTTGTCCGAAAGTCTGCATCGCAGTCTCCCCGTTGTGGAGTCGTTGGCTCCTTCACTGTTTTGGAAGCAGTGAGAGGCTTCTTGCTGAACTTCGTGCCTCACTCGCAACGCAACGCGGTCATGGGGTTGATCTTTGCCGCGCGCCGCGCCGGAATGTAGCACGCCACAAGCGCAACCACGCAGAGCAGAATCGCCGCTGTCGCAAGGGTCAGCACATCGGTTGGGCCCACTCCGACAAACATGCCGCGCAGGAAGCGAGTCAAGACAAGAGAAACCCCAAGGCCAACGGCCAAACCCGCAAACGCTAGGCCGAGCCCCTGCTGCAATATCTGACGAAAAATGGCAGCCTTGCCGGCTCCAAGCGCCATCCTGATACCAATCTCGTGCGTGCGCTGTTTGGTCGTGTAAGCAATCACGCCATAGATCCCAACATTGGCTAGGATGAGCGCCAGCAAGCCGAACGCGCCGGCCAGCACCACCGCGATGTGTTCGAAAACGCTGCCCATCCGCATATTTGCCTTGAGTGTCGTCACGTCGAACAGAGGCACATCGGCATTCAGTGCGCCGACCGTCCGCTCAACGGCGGAAGTGAGCGCCAGCGGATCCCCGGTAGTACGAATGTGGAGAATTGTCTCGCCACCGTAGGTCTGCGCCATGGGAAGCAGGATCAGGGGCGCCGGTTCGTACGTAATTCTGCGATATTTTCCATTGGCCATCACGCCCACAACCGAGAACCATCGCCCGTTCCATTGAACTCGCTTGCCGATTGCATTCTGTCCCGTCCAGTAGCGATCGATAAATGCCTGGTTGACCATGGCTACCGGCTGCGTACCGGCGTTGTCCTGGTCGGTGAATTCGCGTCCGGCGCGCAAGGGCGTCCGCAACGTCTGCAGATAGTCCGGTCCCACAAACCCGCGATCACTTTCCACTGACTCGTGCAGGTGCGGCACGTAGCCCTCGGGCAACACCCCATCGGAATGGATGGAGAAGCCGAGCGGCGAAAAATCCGCCACGGTGGCCGACTGCACACCGGGCAGCGCCTTCAGACGCAGCAGCAATTGCCTGGTGAATTCGAGTTCCCTGGTGTTGTTGTAGCCCAACGGGCCCAGTTCATAGGAAGCCAGCAACACGTGGTCAGGATCGAAGCCAGGATCGGCCCGCTGTGCTTTGTCGAGACTGCGGAAAAACAATCCGGCGCAGGTGAGCAGGACCAGCGACATGGCAACCTGCGCGATCACGAGACCTGCGGCGAGGCGCGACTTATGAAGCCCGCCGGACGTGTTGAGAGCCTCGTCTTTCAAAACCGACATGGGAGAGATAGCAGAGGCGCGCAACGCCGGGACCACGCCGGAAATCGCGGCCGTGAGGAGGGAGACAACAATCGTGGCCAGCAAAACAGTGCGGTCAACTCTTCCGTGGATCGAAAGGGGAAGAGACGTCAGCGGCAGGAATGCGCTCAGCATGCGGGCCGTCCAGATTGTGCCAAGAAGCGCCAGGCCTCCGCCGGCCAATGCAACGAGCAGATTCTCCACCATGAGTTGCCGCACCAGCTTCCAGCGGCTCGCACCCAGGGACAGACGAATTGCGAATTCGCGCCGCCGGCTCACCGAGCGCACCAGCAGAAGATTCGCCACGTTGGCGCAGGAAAGCAGCAGCAGTACGGCCGCAAGCGCCAGCAGAATGGGCAGCGTCCCCGACAAATATACGTTGGCGCCAAACGGGGAGCGCCAGAGTGGATCGGTGGAGATTTGATTCTGCCCGCGGTGCAGCGTCGGGTACTGGTCGACAATGCGCTGCATCAGCACGTTCAACTCATTTTCAGCCTGATGACGATCCACTCCCGGCCGCAGCACGCCAAGCACGTTGAGGAAAGACGCGCTGCGATCTTCGATCGGATTCCAACCCCAGACCTGACGGTTCATTCCCAGCGGAATCCAGATATCCGCCTTCAATCCGCTCTTGCAACCCTGAAAGCCCTTGGGAGTCACGCCTACGATGGTGTAGGAGTGCAGATTGATCTGGATCGTTTTGCCGATGATCGAAGGATCTGATGCGAATTGATTGCGCCACAGGTCGTAGCCCAGCACAGCCTCTGCCACGCCCATGCGCTCATTCTGCTGCGAAGAAAGAAAAGTCCGGCCAAGGATGGGTCGCACGTCGAGTACATCGAAATAGTTTGCCGAGGTCGTTGCCCCATAAATGCGCACCGGTTTGGCAATCCCGGTGATGGTCAAATCGTCATCGTGATACGCCAGCAGCCCGGAGAGGCTTTTTGCGTTATCGCGCAGATCCACGTAGTCCGGATAAGAGAGCGGCGGAGAAGGATACTCGGTCCGCTCTCCCCGCATCAGCGTGAACATGTTGCCGGTCCCGGTCGCACCGGGGATCGGGTTGAGCAAGGTCGAACTGATCCAACTGAGAATCGTCGTATTGGCGCCAATGCCCAACGCCAGCGTGATGATTGCCGTGATGGTGAAGCCCGGCGACTTGCTCAACTGGCGTAGCGCGTAGCGAACATCCTTGATCAAACTTTGGAGGAACACAGCTACGCCTCCACTTCTTCCTCGAGCTTCTTCAGCTCATCTTCAGAGACCACTTTGCCGTCGAATAGATGCACTTCGCGCTGCGCGTGCTTGGCGAATCTGGGATCGTGCGTGACCATGCAAATTGTCGAACCTTCGCGGTGCAGGTCGGCCAGCAAATGCATCACGGCTTCGCCGTTCTTCGAGTCCAGGTTGCCGGTGGGCTCGTCAGCCAGCAGAATCGACGGAGAACCGGCCAGCGCACGAGCCACAGCCACGCGCTGCTGTTGGCCGCCCGAGAGCTGCGCCGGATAGTGCCTCATGCGATGCGCCATATTGACGCGCTCCAGGGCTTCCTTCACGCGCTTCTTGCGTTCCGCCGAGGGCATGCCCGCGCGATAAGTCAGCGGCAGCTCAACATTCTCTTCAACCGTAAGATCGCCGATCAGGTTGAAGCTCTGGAAGATGAAGCCGATCTCCTGGTTGCGGATGCGCGAGCGGTCGCCGAAGCTCAGGTTTTCGACAGGTTGATTGTTGAGCAGATACTTGCCGCCCGTGGGCGTGTCCAGCAGCCCGAGAATCGACAGCAGCGTCGACTTGCCGCAGCCGGAAGGGCCGGACATGGCCACATACTCGCCGCGCGAAATGGTTAGGTGAATGCCGGAGAGCGCGTGCGTCTCCACTTCGTCGGTGTAGAAGACCTTGGTCAGACCCTCAATTTCAATCAGCTTGTCGTTCGATGCCATTCCATCCCCCTTGTGTGTGTGCGGATAAATTCCCTGTTCCCTGTTCCCTGATCCCTGCTTTTCCTACTCCAGCCGGATGCGGTCCACGTTGTCTTCTCTCGACATGTCGGAGAGAATCACGGTGTCGCCTTCCTTCAATCCTTCAAGCACCTGGATGCTGTTCACCGACGCGCGTCCCACCTTCACGGGCACACGTGTGGCGCCCTTGCCGTCCGCGTCCACCTTGAACAGGCTCAGCGTGGAGTTTTCGTTGCCCAGTGCCGGGCGGCCCACGTAAAGCACGTCAGTCAGGCGTTCGAGATCAATGGTGCCGTCCACGCTCAACTGCGGCACAGCTCCCGGAGGAAGCGGCCCATCCAGTGTTACGTCGACGGTGCGCGTTCCGTTCACGACAGAGGGATCGATCCTGGTCACGTGACCGGGAATGACGCCGTTATGCGTATCGATGGAGGCCGGCTGGCCGATCTGGATGTCGCGCGCCTGGGTCTCGGCGATCTGAAGAGCCGCCTTGAGCTTGTCGAGCTGAATCACTTCGGCTACCGAGGTTCCGGCGGTCACATGCTGCCCGACCTGCAACGGAGTGGCCAGCGGCGCAACCGCGCCGGAGATGCCGGCCCTCACCTGAAGCGCCTGCTGCTGCCTCTGATAAAGATTCAACAGAGCCTTCGCCTGGTCGATTTTGGTTTGGGAGGAAGCAAGCTGCACCTCGATGGCCCGCTGGTTCACCTCGAGCTGCTGCTGACTGAGCTGGTGCTGGTCGGTCAACTGGTCGGCCGTGTTCTTTGACTTGCTGTAAGCAAGACCGGAGATCACGCCCAGGTCGTAGAGCGCCTTGTCGGTCTGCGCCTGCAACTTGTCCTGCGTGTAGTCGGAGTTCACCTGGGCCGCGGCGGTCTTTTTGTCCATCAGCGTGCTCTGCAGCGTGGCCTGAAGGCTCTTGTAGTCGGCTTGTGCGGCTTTCAGAGCCAACTGCGCGTTGAGAACTTCCTGCTCGAGCTGCGGGTCGGCCAGATCCATCAGAATCGTGTCCGGAGTCACCTTGGCGCCGGGCAGGACGCGTATGCGAACGACCGTCGCATCGGTCTGCGCGGGAATCAGCTCGATCGAGTCCTCGCGCGGGACAAGGCTGCCGGTCGACCCGCGCACCTGGCGAACCATCGGTCCGCGCTTCACCGTGTCCGGCCAGATCGTGGAGCGGTCCACTGTGGGCGCGGCCGGCTTGAGCCGTGAAACCAAAAACAGGGCGGGCGCTAAAATCACCACCGCGACGCCGGCAAAGATCCATAACCGGCGTTTCCTCTTCAGCAATAAATCTGGGCGTGCGATATCCATCACGTTTGTCTATTTGCAGTTGACGTGCCAAATCGCCGTCGCTTCAATCAAATGAAAACAAACAGCTTATGAGATGCGAAACGCGAGGATCGGAGCCCGCGAGTGACCGCTTCCGGCGCGGGAGTGTTCGATTTCGGACAATCGCCCTGCTCCTCGGTGGCTCTGATGCAAGTCGACTCGCAAATTACGCGCTGCGCGTTTTGGGAGTCCGTATCCCGTTCATCGAGTATCCTGATGGATGGAGCCCTACGCACAACCGGATCGAACTTCGCCCAGCCCGTGGGCTGCTGCGGCAGTTGCGCTCTGCGGCGTTTGCGCGTTTCTTGAGCTCTATTGCACCCAGCCCTTGCTGCCCCTGCTGACCCACCTCTTCCATGCCTCCAAGACCGGCGTCGGCATGACGGTCTCTGCCGCTACTCTCGGTGTGGCTCTTTCAGCGCCCATCTTTGGCGCGCTCACTGAGCGGCTTCCGCGCAAGCGCGTGATCGTCGCATCCTTGATCGGCGTCTCCCTGCCCACGCTGCTGGCGGCCACCTCCACCTCGCTCGCACAACTCATCTTCTGGCGGTTTCTGCAGGGTATTGCGGTCCCAGGCATCGTTGCCGTGGTGGTGACCTATATTGGCGAAGAATGGCCGCCTCATCGCGTTGCGCTGGTGATGAGCTTTTACGTCAGCGGTACCGCGCTGGGAGGTTTCATCGGGCGCGTTTCTGCCGGCATCCTGGCTGACTGGTTCAATTGGCGGGTCAGCTTCCTCGTTCTGGGCACCGCCGCTCTTGCCGGAGCCGGAGCCGTGGCCGCCTGGCTTCCTCACGGTCGCCCGCGCCCATCTCTGCCAGTCCGATCAGATGCACCGCTCTCATTCCTTTACCAGATCCAGTCCCTGTTTCGCCGCCGCCGGCTCGTCGCCACCTTTGCCGTCGGATTCAACGTTTTGTTTTCTCTGGTCGGGGTCTTCACTTGGATCACCTTTCACCTGAGCGCCGCTCCGTTTCTGCTTTCGACCACCGCTCTCAGCTCCCTGTTTTTCGTCTACCTCGTCGGTCTCGTCGTCACCCCGGCGGCTGGCTTCGTCATCACCCGCGTGGGCCTGCGCGCCGGAATTGCCGGGGCCATCGGCTGTTCCATGGCCGGCGTCCTGCTCACCCTGGCTCCTTCGCTCCCCGTGGTGATCGTGGGACTCACCATGCTCTCGTCCGGCGTCTTCATCTCCCAGACCGCCTCGCAGAGCCACCTGCGCGTGGCCGCTCCTCCTGAGGCGCGCGTCACCGCCGCCGGCCTCTACCTGACCTGCTACTACCTGGGAGGCACCGCAGCCGGAGTCGTCCCCGGAGCCTTCTGGGCGCTGGGCAAATGGCCCGCCTGCGTTGCATTCATCGTCGTCATGCAGGCCGGTGCGCTGGCCATCGCGCTCATCGGCTGGCGAGTCCCCAAAGAAGAGCGCTCCCTTGCCCCTGTGGCCGCGCCCAGATAGATGAACCCCAAAGGCGGCAAGAGGAATCAAAGTAGAAGCGTGCCGATTCGTTGAGGCTGTCGAGCGCCGCTTCGTGAAATCCATCAGCCGCATCCCATCTGCACCGGCCTGTTCTTCCCCAGCCAGCAGAAAAGACAGAAACAGACCACTCGAGGAGAAGGTTTTTGCCCGATTTAGAGCCCGCATCGACTGGCAACTCCAGCCCTGCAACAGCGCCCGTGACCATGGTGAATCCCTCGCCCGCCTCTGCCATGCAATGGAAGCCCAGGGTCAATCCCTGGCTCATCGCCATGACCGTCGCTCTGGCCGCATTCATGGAGGTGCTCGACACCTCCATCGCCAACGTGGCCCTTCCCCATATCGCCGGCTCGCTGGGAGCCAGCACGGATGAGGGAACCTGGGTGCTGACCAGCTACCTGGTCTCGAACGCCATTGTGCTGCCCATGGGCGCCTGGGCTTCGAGCGTCATGGGCAGGCGCAACTTCTTCGTCTTTTGCATTGTGATTTTCACCGTCTCCAGCTTCTTGTGCGGCGCTGCGCTCTCGCTGCCCATGCTGCTCCTCTTTCGCGTCATGCAGGGAGCCGGCGGCGGCGGTATGCAGCCCATGGCTCAGGCCATCATGGCCGATTCGTTCGAGCCGCAAAAGCGCGGCCAGGCCTTTGCCGTCTATGGCCTGGTCACCGTACTCGCGCCTTCTATCGGCCCCACCCTGGGCGGCTGGATTACCGACAACTTCTCCTGGCGCTGGATCTTCTTCATCAACATTCCCGTCGGCATTCTGGCCTACTACCTCGTCACGCGCCTGGTCGAAGATCCGCCGTGGATCAAGGCCGACCGCTCCCGCCTGCGCCACATGGACTACCTGGGCCTCGGCTTCCTGACCATCGCCATGGGCGGCATGCAGATCATGCTCGACAAGGGCGAAGAAAATGCGTGGTTCGCCTCCAACTTCATCCGCTTCTTTGCCTTCCTGTTCGTCGGCGGCATGGTCGCCCTGATCTGGTGGGAGTGGCGGCACAAGAATCCGCTCATCAACATCAAACTCTTTCGCTACAAAAACTTCGCCATCTGTTGTTTCCTGATGATGCTGGTGGGTGGCGTGCTGAACGCCAACACGGTGTTGCAGCCGCAATTCATGCAGCAGCTTCTGGGCTGGACCGCCACCAACGCCGGCATGGCGCTCACCGCGGGCGGCATCGCGCTGCTGTTTGTCATGCCTCTGGCCGGTTACGTTACAGGCAAGCTGCCTGCGCGCTACCTGGCGGTGGCGGGCTTCGCGATGTTTGCGCTCACCTTCCGCTATGCGGCCAATGTCACCACGCTGGACATGACCTTTTCTGCCGCGTCCTTTCTGCGCGTTGTCCAGATGATGCCCATTCCGTTCTGCTTCATCTCCATCACCACCGCGGCCTATGTGGGAATGCCCAAAGAGGAGAGCAACCAGGTTTCCGGCCTCATCAACTTTGCGCGCAACATCGGCGGCAGCATCCTCATCGCCCTGACCAATGCGCAGGTGACCAGCCGCGCCATGTGGCATCAGCAGCACCTGCAGGAGAACATGACCTCGGCCAGCAGCGCCTATCAGCAGCACTCGCAGACGCTCACCGGCTTCCTTGGGTCGAACTTCGGCGGCCCCAACGGCGGTGGGATGGCGCTGGCCGCGATCTATAACCAACTCAACCAGCAGGCGCAGATGCAGGGTTATCAGGACGTGTATATGGAGCTGTCCTGGATGTCTGTGGGATTGGTTGCCCTGGCCTTCATGCTCAGCAAGAACCGGCCCGGCGCTGGTGCCGGCACGGCCGCCGTTCACTAAACGGCGCGTCCGGATGTCGGAGAAAACAGGCTGCAGAAAAGCTCGATCAGGGCAGCATACAGAGACTGGCGGTAGGCCGGGGCGGCAGACCGGGACTGGCAGACCGGGACTGGTAGGCCGGGACTTCAGTCCCGGCTAAACCCAGCAAAAGAAAACGGGGCTTCAGCCCCTGAGGTACGCTTTTGGAACCTCTCTCTCCCCAAAAAGCCTCTTCCGCAGCCCGAAAATGCTGCCCCCGTCTACTTTCGTTATAGAATTGGCGCGAGTCCGGAGAGCACGATGAAGCCTCCGGCCCGGATGGAGCGAGAGTCCCTGAGCATGGCGCATCTCTACCAACTCATGAACACCTGGCGCGAGCTGATCGTCAAGTTTTTCTCCGATTATCCGCTCGCCGCCGCCCTGGTCACCTTGTTGGCGATCGGCATGTTCTTCCTGTTACAGGGAGAAAGTCGCAAGGGAAAGACCGTGTCCAACCTGCTCATCGTCTTCATCGGATGGCTGGCTCTGGTCCCCATCCTCGGCCTCGCCGTCACCGTGCTAGGCAAGGTGTGGGCCTTCCTCGAGACGACCATTCCATGGTTTGGCGAGGTCCTGGGATCTACCTATCGCGTCTACCAACACCACCCTTATCTCGTTCTGATTATCGTGGGGGCCGGGATTCTCTATTACATCTCGTGGGCCTGGTGGCCGCGCCGGCCTCGATTTGTCCGCAGCCGAACCCTCAAACTCCTTTTTGTGTTTGTGGCGATCGTCATTGCCGTGCAGGTCGCGTCCCCCCTGGCCGACCTCATCAGCCCCTCCGCAAGCGCAGCGTCGCAATCTGCCGGCAGCGACTCAAAGAAGTCTCGCTAACAGCCTGTGGCGAAAGCGGGCTTTGAAAGGGCACGACTCTAGTCGTGCCGCACACGATAAACGCCAAGCTTTAGCCCCTGAGGGATGCTTTTAGGCCAGTCTGGACTTTCACCACCGGCTGCTGAACAAAGACCCGCGTGTGCTTCGCCCCCGCGACTCGCCTTATCTGGCCGATGACCGTCCCTCCAAAAATAACTTAAGTTTTCACTTGACAATAAATGCCAGCGCGTAAATACTCAAGCCAATACTTGACTATCCCCAGAGGAGGGCAGACCATGGATCCACAACCCACAATCCACAGCACGTTCGTTCTCGAGCGCAGCTACCCCGTCCCGCCGGAGCGCGTTTTCGCCGCTTTCGCGGACCCGGCAAAAAAACGCCGCTGGTTTGTCGAGGGCGGACACAACACAGTCGAGCGTTATGAACTGGACTTTCGTGTCGGGGGCAGGGAAGTGGCGCGATTCGCGCTCGGCGCGGACACCCCGTTGCCTGGCTTCGTCTGCACCAACGAGACAACCTATCAGGACATCGTGCTCAACCGCCGCATCGTTTTTTCATCGCGAATGAGCTTGGGCGAGAAGTGCATCTCGGCTTCGCTGGTCACCATTGAGTTGCTGCGCGCCAACGCGGGAACCGATCTGATCTGCGCGCACCAGGGAGCTTTCTTCGAGGGAGCCGACGGCCCCGCGATGCGGGAAGAAGGATGGCGCACCCTGTTCGGACAATTGACAGAGGAACTGGCGCGCGAAAGCAGTGTGCCGGCTGTTCACGCACCGTCCGCGGCCTTGTGACAAGATTCGGCCTCTTTCTGACCGAAACGCGAGTACATCGAGGGCGTGGGAACCATGGATAGAAAGAAACCCGACGTCGATCGTGTCTTCCACGCTCTCGGTGATCCCACGCGCCGGGCCATGATGGAGAAGCTCAGCGAAGGCCCCCAATCGGTTTCGCGGTTGGCCGAGCCATTCGGAATCACCCTGGCCGCCGTCGTTCAACACCTGCAGGTTTTGGAGGAATGCGGCCTGGTGCAAACGGAAAAGTTGGGCCGGGTGCGCACCTGCCGCGTCGAGCCCGCCGGGCTTTCCGTTGCGGCACAATGGATCGCCGACCGCCGCTCGCTGTGGGAACGCCGGCTGGATCGCCTGGGCGATTTGCTCGCTGAGCCGGAGAAAGATCCCTATTGATCCGGCCGCAAAATGGAAGCACCGTGCCCCGTCCATTGCGCAGGTTTTATCGCGAGATGGACGGGAAGGCACCACACTCTTTAAGGGCCGGATCAAAACAGTCCATCCGAAGGCGGGCCAGAACAAGTGCAAATCATGGTGAGTTTTCGGGCGATTGAAGTCCGGACTCACCGCTCCGCCAATCCCTCTGCGCTACCATAAAGAAAAGACTGGGGCCGAGCATGTTCGTCGTGGTGTGGCAGTTCGAGATTGCCGAAGAGAAGATTGCCGACTTTGAGGCCGCCTATGGGGCCGAAGGCACATGGGCGCAACTGTTTCGCACCTCACCCGAGTACCGGGGCACGGAGTTGCTGCGCGACGCCTTCATTCCCGGCAGCTATCTCACCATCGACCGCTGGGCAAGCGAAGACGCTTTTCGCGCCTTCCGCAAGGAGCACGACGGAGACTACGAAACCCTGGACCGCTCTTGCGACGCCCTCACCAGCCGCGAGACCCGCATCGGTGCGTACACCGTCTGAATGGCCTCGCTGGGAGCTAAGTCGCACTGTGGGCCGTTCATGCGGTCGGGGAGTCATGCGGAAAAGCCGCACGTCACTAGTCAGTACACCTGCCTTCGCTATCCATTCGCCATTTTCTTCTGTCATTGTCTCTCCAGCCCTGCTACAATCCCATCGAAATGCATTCCATGTTCTCGTCTTTTTTCTCACCCTTCCTGGAAGGGGAGGAGGCGCGGAGTGCTTGAGGAGATCACACAGATGGCGATTGCCGATGACCGCGCCAAGGCCGTAGAACTAGCCCTTGCACAGATCGAAAAACAGTTTGGCAAGGGGTCGATTGTCCGGCTCGGGTCCAAGGAGGCGATGGTGCCCATTGCCGTGATCTCTACCGGCTCCATCAGCTTTGACGCGGCTTTGGGCGTGGGCGGAATTCCTCGTGGCCGGGTCGTAGAGATCTTCGGACCGGAGTCTTCGGGCAAAACGACCATCACTTTGCAGATCATTGCCGAGGCGCAAAAGGCGGGCGGTTTAGCGGCTTTTGTCGACGTGGAGCACGCCCTGGACCCGGCCTACGCCAAAAAACTCGGCGTGGACATCGACAATTTGCTCGTTTCGCAGCCCGATTCAGGCGAACAGGCGTTGGAGATTACCGAAACGCTGGTTCGCACCGGCGCCATCGACGTGCTGGTCGTGGATTCCGTGGCCGCACTGGTGCCCAAGGCCGAGTTGGACGGGGAAATGGGCGACTCCCACATGGGCCTGCAGGCCCGCCTTATGTCGCAAGCCCTGCGCAAGCTCACCGGAACGGTTTCAAAGTCGCGCACCGCGCTGATTTTCATCAACCAGATCCGCGAAAAGATTGGCGTCATGTTCGGCAACCCGGAAACCACCACCGGCGGCCGCGCGCTCAAGTTCTACTCCTCCGTCCGCGTGGACATTCGCCGCATCGCCGCCATCAAGGACGGGGACACGGTCACCGGCAACCGGACCAAGGTCAAGATCGTCAAGAACAAGGTCGCTGCGCCCTTCCGCGAGGCGGAGTTCGACATCATCTATGGCGAGGGCATCAGCCGCGAAGGCGACGTGCTCGACATGGCCGTGGCCAACAATATCGTCGAGAAGTCCGGCGCCTGGTACGCCTACTCGGGCGAGCGCATTGGCCAGGGCCGCGAGAACACCCGCACCTTCCTCAAGGAGAACAAGGAGATCTTCGCCAGGATCGACGCCGAGTTACGCAAGACGCTGGGGATTGGCAGCGCCAAGGTCGCCGATGTTCCCGAGGTCCCCGCAGCCGGCCCCACGGAAGCCAAGGAAGCCGTTCGCGGCCGCCGCGGCGCCAGCGCCTAAAGACATTCTTGGTCTGGCCCCAATTCATTGATCCGGCCCCCAAATTGAAGCACCGTGCCCCATCCATTTCGCAGGCATTATCGCGAAATGGGTGGGACAGCCCAACACTCTTTAAGGGCCGGATCAAGAGTGAGAACGGTGGCCGCCTGCGGGTGGCCGTTTTTTGTTTGGCGCAACTCTCTCGCTTTGCGCTTGCCGTGCTCCCCTTGGTCGATTGAATCGGGACTGCCATGACCGCCGTCCTGCGCGCGTTTCCCCGTCCCATCTACCGGTCGCTTCCGCCTCCGCACGCTGCTAGAATCGCCCAGGAGAGCAGCAGTCATGAGCGTAAAAGCCCTTTTCCCCGGCACCTTCGACCCACCGACCAACGGTCACATCGATCTGGTCCAGCGCGGCGCCAAGCTCTTTGAGCACCTCACCGTCGGCGTGCTCAACAATCGGGGCAAGAACCCGCTGTTCACGGTCGAGGAGCGGGTAGAGATGCTCCGGGAATCGACCAGCGCGCTCGACAATGTTTCCGTAGCAACCTTTGACGGCCTCATGGTGGACTTCGCGCGCCAGCTTGGCGCCCAGGCGGTTCTGCGCGGCATTCGCGCCATCTCCGACTACGAGCACGAGTTCCAAATGGCACTGATGAACCGCCGCATGGCCCCGGACATCGAAACCGTCTTTCTGCAGCCCGCCGGGCGCTACTCGTTTGTCAGCTCGCGCTTGCTGAAAGAAGTCTTCAGCTTTGGCGGCGACGTCACCGGCCTGGTCCCTCCCAACGTGATCAAGCGCCTCCGCAGCCGCATTCCCAAAAGCTAGCGTTGCTCGCCTCCGAAAATTGCAGAAATTGACCCTCCGGAGCGCCCATGGCCAAATCATGTTTCGCGCCCGGACCGGAAATCTGTAAAGATAGAACTGCTATGACAGTCTCCGCTCCCGCAAAAATCTTTGCCGACCGCATCGGACGCATCGAAGTCTCCGCAACCATGGCCGTGGCCGCAGAGGCCGCCAAGCTACGTGCCCAGGGCGCCAACCTGGTCGATTTCGGCGCGGGCGAACCCCATTTCCCCACCCCTCGCCACATCAAGGACGCGGCCATTGCCGCCATTGATGCCAACTTCACCCGCTACACCGTGGTGCCGGGCATTCCCGATGTGCGCAAGGCCATTGTCGAGCGGCATTCGACCGACTTCGGCTCCGATTATGCGATCGACGAAGCCATTTTCACCACCGGCGGCAAGCTGGCCCTGTTCAATACCCTCCAAATCCTCGTGGACCACGGCGACGAAGTCATCCTGCCCGTGCCCTACTGGGTCAGCTTCAAAGACATCATCCAGTACGCCGGCGGCAAGGTCGTCCTGCTCCAAACTCAGGAGGCGGAAAACTTCCGCATCACGGCCGACGCCATCGAGAAAGCCATCACGCCCCGGACCAAGGCCATTATTCTCAACTCGCCTTCGAATCCGGCCGGCTCCGTGGTCTCCGCCGAGGACCTGGAGCGCATCGTCCATCTGGCCCACGATCGCGGCATTTACCTGCTGCTGGACGAGTGCTACGTCTACTTGAATTACGCCGGCAAGCCGGTTTCGGGAGCCTCCTTCACGTGGGCGAAGGAGCACATCGTGGTGCTCGGCTCGCTCTCCAAGACCTACTCGATGACCGGCTGGCGGGCCGGCTTTGCCCTGGGCCCGAAGGCCCTGGTGGCCAACCTCGGCAAACTCCAGTCGCAATCCACATCCAACGCCACAAGTTTTGTGCAAAAGGCCGCCATCGCCGCGCTCACCGGTTCGCAGGAGTGCGTGGCCGACTTCCGCGCCGAGTTTATCGATCTGCGCGATTACATGCTCGCCAAACTGGCCGAGATTCCCGGCATCACCTGCACCAAGCCGGAGGGCGCGTTCTACGTTTACCCCAACATCTCCGCTTTCCTGGGCAAGGGCGGAATCCGCACGGCCACTGAGTTGGCCACGCGCCTGTTGCACGAAGCCCACGTCGTTGCCGTGCCGGGCGAGGCCTTCGGCACAGCGGAGCACATCCGCATCTCCTACCCCGTAACCAAGCAGAACATTGACGAGGGAACCCGCCGCATGGCGGAGTTCCTCGCGCGCCTGGCTTAGCGCGGCATCGCCGGGGCCTGTTCAATTCGCCAGAGTTGTCTGGCACATTGATTGGGCCTGGCCTCAGCGTCCTATTCATCGTTTTGCAATGTGGGACAAATACGCCTTCAACGAGGGGGTCGCAGTGCCTCTGCGGGTGTTCCCATGCAAAAGTGCCATTCATCACTGTGCAAACGTAGCGTTTGTCGGGTAGGATGTGTCTTCGATGCCGAAGCCAATCGATTTTCGTCCTGTGATTCTCGCCGGCGGCAGTGGAACCCGCTTCTGGCCGCGGTCCCGCCGCGACCACGCCAAGCAGGTTCTGGCCTTGGATGGAGAGCGTTCCATGATCCAGCAGACCGTCGAGCGGCTCAAGCCGTTGGCCTCGCTGGAAAATACTTGGATCATCACCAACGAATTCCTGGCCGAGGAGATCGAAGACCAGTTGGAGGGCGTGCCCGCCGCGCAAGTCATCAAGGAACCGGTGGCCCGCAACACCGCCCCCGCCTGCGGCTTGGCCGCCTTGATTATCGAGCGTCAGAACCCCGACGCAGTGCTGGGCATATTTCCCTCTGACCACGTGATCGCCGACGAGCCGCGTTTTCTCAAGGCGCTGCAAAAGGGAATTGCCGTAGCCTCCGCCGGAGACAACATCGTGGTGCTGGGCATTGAGCCGACCCGCGCCGAAACCGGCTACGGCTACATCGAGACCGGCGACTACGTCCGCGATGAGTCCGCCCTTCATGTGCGCCGATTCACCGAGAAGCCCAACCAGAACCGCGCCGAGGAGTTTGTGGCCGCGGGCAACTACTACTGGAACTCGGGCATGTTCCTGTGGTCGGCGCGCACACTGGCCAACGCAGTCCGAGAACACATGCCAGAGACCGCTCCCTCGCTTGAGAGTATTGCTGCAGCCTATGGAACGCCCCAATTTGAACAGGTTTTCCACAGTCTCTATCCCAAGTGTGAAAACATTTCCGTGGACTACGCCGTCCTTGAACCGCGCTCCGCCAAGGGCGAGCACCTGTCCAATCTCTACTGCATCCCGGCGGAGTTCAGTTGGAACGATCTGGGCTCCTGGGCTTCGCT
>Ga0255353_1000416_pt1 | contig 27610 bp, 24 predicted proteins | sample HBST25metaG_FD_189941 | JGI IMG/M metagenome (GOLD analysis project Ga0255353, IMG submission 189941) | Peat soil microbial communities from Stordalen Mire, Sweden - H.B.S.T25 | ecosystem: Environmental > Terrestrial > Soil > Wetlands > Peat | place: Sweden: Norrbotten County, Stordalen Mire...
CCACCGTGCCCGTTTCTTTCGGCATAGGAATGGTGATGTCCACTGCCTGCACCGGTCCCAGCTTCAGCTCATCCAGTCCAGGTTTGATCTCCGGGCCATTGCCCACCACGAGCACGGCCAGCTTGTCAGGATGAATGTACTTCTTTGCCACCCGGCCCAGGTCGGCCAGCGTCACTTTTTCAAGCGCCGCCTTGTACGTCTCCAGATAATCCGCAGGATAACCGTAGAACTCCAGATGCACCCGCTCGGCGAGTACCTTTTCCCTGGTGTCATAGCGGAAGAGGAATGAGTTGAGAATGTTGTCCTTGGCCCTCGCCAATTCTTCCTCGGTAAAGGGGCGTGTGGTGAGCCCGCCGATCTCGGCTATCGCAAGCTGCGTAGCATCCACCGTGTTTGCGCTCTGCGTGAGCACCATGACGTGGAAGGTAGCTGGATGGTCGTACGCGAAACTCAAGCCGCCGCCCACCGCGTAAGCCAAGCCCTTCTCTGTCCGAATCTTCTGGAACAATCGGCTGGCAAACCCTCCGCCGAGAATCTCGTTCATCTCCGCCAGCGCGGGAACATCCGGATTGCGCCGGTCTGTGCCCAGCCCCACAATCTCCACGTTCGACTGATTCACGTCTTCCTTGTCGATAAAGTAGACGCCGGGTTTGGGCCCTGCAAAAACATCATGCCGCGCCGGTGCGGCCTTTACCTTCGGCAGCCCCTCGAAGACCGCGCGCAGCTTGGCTTCCATCGCCGCAGGGTCGAAGTCGCCGCTCACGGCCACAATCAGCTTGCCGCCAAGGGCCCGGTCGTGCCACGCCTTCAGATCGTCCACCGTAACCGCACCGACCGTGGCCAGTTCCGGCTGCCGCGTATACGGGCTATTTGCGCCGTACACAAGCTTGGCCGATTCGCGGCCGGCAATCTCACCTTCTTCGTCATTACGCCGCACGATCCCCGTGGCCATTTGCTGTTGCGCCAGTCCAAGCTTCTCCGCGCTGAACTGCGGGTGAAACAGCAAGTCCATGGCGAGCGAAAACACCTGGTCCGCATCGCCTTTGAGCGAGTCCCACGACACGCCTGTGGAATCCACGTCGCCGCCGGTTTCAATGTGAGCGGCCTTGGCTTCGAGCAGGTCGTCCAACGCATCTCCGCTCAACTTCGCGGTGCCGCTGGTGCGCCACGTCTGCCCATAAAGCGCCACCAGCCCCGTTTTGGCCGCATCCTCGTCCCGCTCGCCGCCCGGAATCAGCACCGTGCCGTAAACAAACGGCAGCTCGTGATCTTCTTGCAAAAACAGGACGACGCCGTTTTTCAGTTCGATGCGCGAGGGCTGGTGTGGCTTGAACTCGTGCAGCTTCGGAACAGGAATCTGCTCCCACGGCTTGGCTTGCTGCGCTTGGAGTGCGCCGGACAGAAAAGCAAGAACGCAGATCGAGAGAATAATGGATGTCCCCAAAAATTTCGGGTGGCGCAGGTCTCGCTTTTGAGACCTGGGATTCAATTCCGCCTGCTCAATCAAGAAGCTCTTCATTGTGCGCCTCCATTTTTTTCACCGAGAAAAACCTTGGCGTATTGAACTTCCATCAAAGCGTCTCTCCCTTCGAACTCAAAGTGACTCGGAAACCGAAGAATCTTACAGCGGTAGTAATTGAAGTCTCGGACTGAGAGCTCATCAAAGTCAAAGTAGTCATCGAATATTAGCTCAACGTCGCTCAGATCGACCTTTTCCTGATTCCAATATGTGTTTTCTGTGAGGCTGGTTTTCTTTTGATGAATCAGTATCGGAGACCACACTGTACCTGGAACCACCTTCAACACAGGCGGAAGATCCGTCTCTGAGGTGGCAGGGTCTTCAGCCGTGCGATCGCCGGAGCACTCTTGATCTGGAAGTTCGCACAAGACGAGTGACTCAAAAAGCAATTTTCTTATGTCATCAAATACACAATCGCGTGAGCAACCAATCTCTCGCGATGAAAAATAGACATTCCACAGATGCCGTGAGCACTCTCGATATGTGTTCATCAGACTGGTAACGTCTTCCATGGATTAGAAGCCTCCATCTTTCTGCGCAGCCTTTTCAGGCGCCGCCGTCTCAATCCACGCCTCGGTTCGATTGCTGGCTACAAAAATCTGATTGGCCACGCGCCGAATATCTGCCTTGGTCACCTTGTCCACCTTGTCCAGTTGCTTGAAAAGCTCGCGCCAGTCACCGTAGCGGGTCTGATACTCGGCCAGCGAGTTAGCCAGCCCCTGATTATCTGCGAGGCCGCGCAACAGGTCGGCGCGGGCGCGGGTCTTGTACATCGCCAGCTCCTCGTCGGTGACGTCTGCCGTCTTCAGCTTTTCAATTTCTCGATGGATGGCGTCGCGCATCTCTGCCGGCGTGTGTCCCGGCAGCGGAACTGCAAAGAACGCGAAGAGGCTGGGATATTTGTCCCCGGGATACGGGCTGAAGCCGGCAGCTTCAGCGGCAATCTGCTGGTCGCGCACCAGACTGCGATAGAGCCGCGAGACGCGTCCATTCGACAGAATGTCCTGAATGGCGTCGTAGACCGCATCGTCCGGATCGCGATAATCGGGCCGATGGTAGCCTTCGACGTAAAACGGCTGCGTCTGCTCGCGAATCGCCACAGTCTTCTCGGCAAATTGCTTCGGCTCGACAGTGGTTGTCTCCTCTGGCTTGGGACCGGCGGGAACGCGGCTGAAATATTTTTCCAGCACCGGCAGAGCCTCACTGGCCTTCACGTCGCCCACCACGGCGATCACGATGTTCGCTCCCACGTAATACTTTTTGTGGAATTCCATCGCCTCGGTGGCGTTGATTTGGCTCACTTCGCTGGGCCAGCCGATGCCGCTGCGGCCATAGTTGTGCGCCACGTAAGCCGTGGCCAGAAGCTGCTCCGTGAGCCGTCCGATAGGATTCGAGTCGGTGCGCATCCGCCGCTCTTCGATCACCACTTCACGTTCCTTGTAGAACTCGCGTGGCACCACGTCAGCCAGCCGGCTGCTCTCCATCCATGCCCAAAGCTCCAGGCGATTCTCCGGCATCGACCAGAAATACTGGGTCGCGTCCAGCCCGGTTTGAGCGTTCAGGCCCTCCGCTCCGTTGCGCTCCGCCACGTCGGTAAATTGATTGGGGATGACGTATGTGTGCGCCTCGGTCTGAGCCTCCACAAAGGCCTTCTTCAGCGCGTCCAGCTTGGCCTGGTCGCGGCCCACGGCCTTCAGGTACTCGGCTTCGTAGGCGCCGTTAGCCGCTTCCACCTTGGCCAGCGCAATCTTCTCGGCGGCGTAATCTTTGGTGCCGATCTGGCTGGTTCCCTTGAAGGCCAGATGCTCAAACATATGCGCCAGGCCGCTCTCGCCCGAGGGGTCGTTCACGTCGCCCGCGTCAATAAAGGTGTTGTAGCTGAAGACCGGTGCTTCCGGCCGCTCGCAGATGATGAGCGTAAGCCCATTGGCCAGCACCTTGGTCGTAATCTTCTGCTCAAAGCTCTTCAGGTCCTGAGCCCGCGCAACCGTCACGGCCATCGCCGCCAGCATCAGCGTCAACAAGCCCTTCCAAAACCAGGGGAAACTTCTGTCCTGCATCCGGCCTCCTTCGTCGAGGCGCGCAAAGGTGGAAAACCGCGCACCCTTTCAAAGTATTGCCCTCGACCGGGGAGGGTCAAACCGGAGGCAAGCAGGCTGGCCGATGGCTGCCCTCGCCGGCAGCGACTTTGGTCACTAACAATCCGGCAAGAAAAGAGTGACATTGTCTCCCACCCATTCCCGCAAAAAACGCGGAAATAGATGAGGCACCCGCACAGTATTTAGTTGCCGGATCACTAGCTACCCAAAGAAACCCATTCCCGATGCATCTTCCAAATCGGGATTTTGAAACGCTGCATCGTGCTAAAGCACTATAAGATCAGCGCAAGCAGACACAACTGGTCTATATTGTTCCGAGGGCCTCCCATGAGAAGGCCCTGACCGAGCGGAAGCGCTGTGAGCACGGTCGATAAGAGAGAAACCATTCTCCAGGGAGACAGATGGCAGTTCCGGATTACTACGAACTTCTCCAGATCAGCACCAATGCTGAACCCGAGACCATCCACCGCGTCTATCGATTTCTTGCGGCCCGCTTTCACCCGGACAACACGGAAACCGGCGATTCTTCGATGTTTTTTATCTTGAAGCAGGCTTACGACGTATTGTCCAATCCCGAGAAACGCGCAAAGTACGATGCCACTTTCCAAAGTGACGTGCCTGCGCCCGACCCCTTATCCACTTCGATTGATTTCATGGATCAAATCGACGGGGAGCTGAACCGGCGGCTGGCGGTGCTGGCGGTGCTCTATGTCCGGCGCCGCACTAACCCTGTCAACCCGGATGTTTCGCTGCAGGAAGTTGAAGAACGCATGGGTTTTCCCCGTGACTATCTGGAATTCACCACATGGTATCTTCAAAAGAAGGGTTACATCACGCGCGCCGATAACTCGGCTTTCACACTAACTGCCGAGGGCGTGGACTTTGTGGAAGCTCAACGCGCGAATATTCCGGTTCTGGGTAAATTGCTGACCAGCAACTCGGGATCTTCCGCCGCGGGTTCAGCGGCTGCGAGCAGCGCACCCGCTTCTCCTCACAAACCGATTGATAAGCCTTCGTCAACGGAGCCTCGGGTGGAGCGCCGAGCAAATGAAGCGGACTGGCGCCGAAATCCAACGGAGCGGCGCGCAAAGTAGCGCGATTGCCGCCGCGGACCTCAGCCGCCGCCCAGCGATACGCAGTCAATGATGAACCTGCTGCAACAGAATCTCCTCTCGCGCCTGAATGGCCTGCGAGTGACTTAAGTCGCTGTGCCTCTCCCGCGCGCCGCCTATGCTCATCCTGCGGTCGAAATCAAGCGGGAGGGTTCATCATGTTTTGTTATCAATGCGAGCAGACCTCGAAGGGCGAAGGCTGCCAGACTCTTGGTGTTTGCGGAAAAGACGAAACGACGGCGGCATTGCAGGATTTGTTGATCCATGCCGTCAAGGGCATTTCGATGTATGCGCACCGGGCGCGGCAGCTAGGCAAGGCCGATGCGGAGATTGACTCCTTCACGATTCATGCCATTTTCGCCACGCTAACCAACGTCAACTTTGATCCCGAGCGGCTGGTCGAGCTGATTCATCAGGCCGTGGCGATACGAAGCGCGGCGCAAGGCATTTACGAGAGAGCCAGTGTGGCAGCCGGCGTCGTGCCTGCGGAATTGGGTGGCGCCGCGATCTGGAAGCCCGCGGCGACGCTCGATGGGCTGCTTGCCCAGAGCCGGGCGGCGCTCTTGCCCGCGCGCTTTCTTGCCGAGGGCAAGGAGATTGCCAATCTGCAGGAGCTGGTGCTTTATGGGATCAAAGGCGTAGCTGCCTATGCGGCGCACGCGCTGGCGCTGGGCGCGGGCGATCCGGTCTCGTTTGCGAAGATTCACGAGGTTCTCGATTTTCTCACCCATCCCTCACCTACCGCCGAGGAACTGCTGGGGATGGCGCTCGGCGTGGGCGAGCTGAATTATCGCGTCATGGAGGTTCTCGATCACGCGCACACGGAAACCTTCGGCGCTCCGCAGCCGGCAAAGGTCCGTCTCGGCGCGCGCAAAGGCAACGCGATTCTTGTCTCCGGCCACGACCTGCACGATCTCTATGCACTGTTGGAGCAGACCAAAGGCCTCGGTATTCAGGTCTACACCCACGGCGAAATGCTGCCCGCGCACGGCTATCCCAAACTCAAAGCCTTTGAGCATCTGACCGGGAACTACGGCGGCGCGTGGATCGATCAGGCCGAGGAGTTCAATGAGTTTCCCGGCGCGATTCTGATGACTTCCAATTGCATTCAAGAGCCGAAGCTCGCCTACAAGCAGCGCATCTTCACTTCAGGAATGGTGGCTTGGCCTGGAGTGCGGCACATCGCAAGCCAAGATTTCAGCCCTGTGATTGCAGCCGCGCTGGCTGAGCCGGGTTTTGCCGCGGACGGCGGCGATGAAGAGATTACGGTCGGCTTCGGGCACAATGCCGTGCTCAGTGTGGCCGGTACAGTGATCGACGCGGTGAAGGCCGGCGCCATCCGCCACTTCTTCCTCATCGGCGGCTGCGACGGCGCGCGCTCCGGGCGCAGCTATTACACGGAACTGGCTGAAGCGATCCCGGATGACTGCCTCATTCTCACGCTGGCCTGCGGGAAGTATCGCTTCAACAAGATCGACTTCGGCACCATCGGCGGCTTGCCGAGGCTGCTAGACATCGGCCAGTGCAACGATACTTACTCCGCGCTGCAGATTGCGCTGGCGCTGGCCAAGGCCTTCGACTGCGGCGTCAATGATCTGCCGCTCTCGCTGGTTCTCTCCTGGTACGAGCAGAAGGCGGTTGCTGTGCTGCTGACGCTGCTTCACCTTGGCATGCGCAATATCCGCATAGGGCCAACGCTCCCCGCGTTCCTCTCGCCCGCGGTGCTGGCCCTGCTCAATGAGAAGTTCAACCTGATGGCGATCAAGACGGCCGAGGAAGACTTGGCCGCGATGTTGGCCTGACTCCGTCTGGGGTAATGCTCAATGCCTGGGGAAGCTCGCCTTCTCCGGGCATTGTTGCGGGCGGTGCTTGTTTCATAAATCCGCTTTGTGTCAGGGCGTGACTTTACAGGCTGCGGAAAAACTTCGATTCTCTGGCAAAATTGGAGAAATACATCCCTCAGGGCCTAAAGGCCGTGTTGATTTTGTGGCATTTACGGCACGACTAAAGAGGCTGCGGAAAAACTCGATGTTTCGAGTGAAATTGACTGGAAATGTCCTTCCGGGGCTAAAGCCCGCATTGATTTTGGTGGCTTTATACGGGGGTTGAAACCCCCGCCTCCCTCCGTTTCGAGTTTTTCCGCAGCCTCTTCAGTCGTGCCCTGACACAATGCGGCCTCTTGAAACGGCTTTTACGGGGGTTTCCGCAGCCTGTTTGGCCGCGCCGCAAACGCCAACAAAATGAATAGGGCTTCGGCCCTTGAGGGATGTATTTCTCCAGGTTTGCCGAGAATCGGATCTTTCCGCAGCCCCTTCAGCCGCGCCGAAAAAGCCGGGAATGCTCTAGCCAGGCTGGCTCTCGCCGTTTACCAATTCGAGCGCGGCTGTTCCTTTGCGCGGCGGAATGAAGCTCTGAGAACGCCAGGCGATGCCCAGCTTTTCTCTGCCCAGCAGTTTGCGAATCTGTCCGCGCGCATGCTCGGCCCAAGGGCCGTCTTTATCCAGCCGCGAATAAGCCTGCCAGTGGCGCAGCGCCGCACGCGCTTCGCCACGCCGCTCATAGGCCAGCGCCAGGTTGTAGTGGGCGTCGGCATAGCCGGGAGCCAGCGCAACCGCCTGCCGGTAAGCGACAATCGACTCGCTGAACCGCTGCAGCTCGTCGAGCACGTTGCCCAGGTCGAAAAACGCCAGCACGTAGCTGGGGTCAATCTCCGTTGCCCGGCGGTAAAGCTGCTCGGCCCGGTCAAACTCGCGCAGATGGAAGTGGATCGTTCCCAGGTTGATCCATGCCGGCGCGAAGGCGGGATCGTGCTCCATCATCTCCTGGTAGAGCTTCATGGCGCGGGCCTTTTCGCCAGCCTCCTCGGCCTGCACCGCTGTCAGAAACAGATCTTGCACGCCCTGCTGCGGACTCTCCGCGAAGGGCTTGAGCAGCGTCGGCTCCGAGCTGACCGACGGCCCACGGCCTTGCTCCAGCCGCTCAAAGTCGAAGAGCAATTGACGGCGGATGGGGTCCACCATTGCCCCGTCATGGCGGAAGGCCAGCCGCGTTCCGGTCCTCACGACGCTCGCCTCCAGCAGCGGATTCGCCATGCCCGCCACTGCCTTCATGGCGACAATCGAGTGGCGGATCGACGCCACAGAGACGGATTCCTCACGCAGAGCGCGCAGAATTCTCAACTGGCCGAGGTCCTGGAATGTGTAGCTTTGCTGCGGAGAAATGATGCCGGCTCGCTCCCACCCTTGCAACTGGCGGGAGCTGATTTGCAGGATGCGCAACACGTCCTGACGGCTATAGCTGGTCACTCTTCAATGCCCCTGCAAGCGATCTTTCAGGTCTCGAACTCCTGATGGACACCAATCCCGGCACGCGCCACATGGAACAGTTCCTGGAAAACCGCTCTTGTTTGAATTATGCCAAGAGATTGCGTGGATAAGCAGGCGAGAACCCCGCTACTGCAAAAAAACAGGTGAATAAATGGTGTTTTATTCGATTCGTTTTCGCCACAGGCATCACCCTGTGGAAAACTCAAGGAAAATGCATCAGCCCGGTTGAAATTTGCACCAAACCCGCTAATTCGCGGAAGAGATGTGGAAACTGGGAGAAAGCCGTCCATCAATCCCCTTGCCAGAGAGAAGCGAAGGGTACCCACATTTGAGAAAGGTTCGCATTCAGAAGGACTTAGCACGCGCCACTCGCCGATTGACCCGTCAATCCAAACCAGTAGAGAATATGCGGCGTCCGAATGCCGATAGTGCAATGACCGGCGCTGAATTTGGGGAGCACCCGCTCCATACAGCCGGGAGCAATTTGAAGCCAATTGCGATTACGAATTTGTGCAACTGTTGGAGAGATTCCAGCCGAACATCTTCCTGATAGGCTCGATAACGATGGAGAAGGATCTGAAGACGCCCGCGGAATCGAAAGTGTTCGAGATGTCGAAGAGGGGCGAAGAACTTCGGCAAAGCCCCCGTCTTGGGTGCAGAGGCCTCGGTGCGGTCCAAACGCTGCCCGCCAGCGAGCGGCCCTGTCCCGCCAGAATCCTGAATCTGAGCGTGGGTGGATGCCTGATGGAATTGAAGGCGCCACTGGATCTTGCCGTGAGCGAGATCGTCGAGTTGATCTTTAACATCAATCAGATGCCGTTCCGCGTACGCGCGAAGGTGCGGGCAATTCGATCGAAAGGTTTGGTTGGATTTCAGTTCCTTCAGCTAAGCGAGAGAACGCGAAGGTACCTACATGAACTGATTGGGGAACTGATTGAAAGCCTCATTAAGCTTCATAACAAGGAACTTGCCGATCATTCGATTAAAGAAGATACAAAGAAACTGAAATTGCACTGATAACTAAATGATTAGTTGTGCGTCCTATTGCCAGGAAGATTGCCGGACAGATTTTTGCGATCGTCTTCGTGGATTATCAGTTTTTTATGCCGCCAAAACCGTCCAACACGCTGACTCAAGCCGAGCTCCGGCTTATGAAAATCCTCTGGAACAGGGGGGAATCGACGGTTGCCGAGATGGTGACCGCGACCTCAGCCGAATCGGAGCTGGCTTATACCTCCGTGCTGACGACTATCCGCATTCTTGAGACAAAAGGCTATGTCCGACACCGGCAGGAAGGCAGGGCTTTTCTATATAGCTCGTGCGTCGGAGAGCAGGAAGCCGGCTGGTCGGAAGTTCGCAACGTGTTGCAGCGGTTTTTCGGCAACTCCAGGGAGCGGCTCTTGCTCTCGCTGCTGGGCGACGATACGATTCGCCCCGAAGAGTTGAAGCGCCTGAGGGAAGCGATTGCGAGTTTGCCGGACGACGCAAAGGAGGGGCTCTAAATGGATGCGCTCCTTCATGGAATTCTATTGGTGTCGGCGAAAGCGGCGGGCGGATTGCTCTCCGCAATTTGGGAAGGAACGATTCTGGCCGCGTGCGTGGCGCTGTGCCTGCGCTTGCTGACAAGGCTGAGCGCGGCTGCCCGCTCCGTTATTTGGATGGCCGTCTTCCTGCTGCTGATGCCGCTTGGCGTTCTCCCTTCCTTTGGAACACATGAATTTACTGGCATTGCGTTTAGCGCTTCCCCCTTTCATCTTGACCCGCGCTGGAGTGTCGTCATCGCCGCTGTCTGGGCGATGCTCTCTCTGTGGAGGGCGGCACAGTTGGCCGTGAGCGCCATTCGGCTGCGCCATTTAGCGGCTCGCGCTACGCGGATCCATCCCGGCGCGGCCATCGAGAAATTGCTTAAAGCCGGGAAGGCCGGCCGCACGGCGGAGCTTTGCACTTCAACGGAGGTGGAGCGCCCGAGTGTCTTCGGATTTTTCAGCCCGCGCATTCTAATCCCGCCCGCCTTGTTCGAGCGGCTTAACCCATCCGAGTTGGAGCAAGTGATTCGTCACGAGATGGAGCATCTGCGCCGCGCCGACGACTGGACCAATTTGCTGCAAAAGGCCGGGCTTGTGCTTTTCCCGCTGAATCCCGCGCTGCTTTGGGTAGAGCGCCGGCTCTGCGCGGAACGCGAACTGGCCTGCGACGACCGCGTGCTGCGCTCCACGAGCGGGCGCAAGACCTATGCCCTTTGCCTGACCCGGCTGGCGGAGTTTTCCATGCTTCGCCGCGGCCTTTCGCTGGCGCTGGGCGCATGGGAGAAGCAGTCGGAGCTGGTTCGCCGCGTGCATCGCATTCTGCGGCAGCCCAACGAGCCGATGAGCGGAAAGCATGCAATGGTTTTGACGGGCGCGCTGATCGCAGGCGTGATGGCAGTGGCCGTTGCGCTGGCTCACAGCCCGCAGTTAGTGAGCTTCGCACCGCTTGCGCAGCCAGACCTGCAAGCCCGCTCCGTGGCGGCTTCTGGCCCAGACACGGCATCCGCACCGCGCGAAAGAAACGCCGCCGAATTTGCAGGTTCTCCAACGCTGGTCAAGGCCAGCCTGCCAGTGAGACCGGCCCCTGCTACGCATAACTCGAATCATCGGCGCGCAGCCGCAGCCAAGCTGAATGTGCAACCGCCGCAAATCTTCCCGGACCAGGCAGCATGGGTTGTGTTGACGGAGTGGGACGATGACGCGCCGCCTCCGCGTGTGGTGATTACCGTTGCCCAGGATTATCGCTCTTCGTATGCCGCTGTTGCCATCGCCAACGGCTGGCTGATCGTTCAAATTTAACTGCAACTTCAATCAGGAGAAAATGACCATGCCCCAAGTAACTAATCATTTAGTAGCACATGCAAAGATGTTGACCGCAGCAGCAGCGGTTGTGGGGTCGTTCGCACTGGGCGCCGTAATCTTCGCTGGCCACGGCAGCGTTCACGCCGCAACGCCGCTGGACGACGACAGCATTGCGCCGCTCACTTCGCTCGATCGCGCCATGGAGGCAGTTGCCTCGCGTGTAACTCCCGCTGTGGTCAACGTCGCCGTCACCTCGCGCGGCTCGGGCGAGCTTGCTGGCGGCTCGATTCAGGGCCTTCCACCGGGCCTGCAACAATTTTTTGGACCCATGTTTCAACAGCCCCAGCAGCCGCAGATCGAGCATGGCGTGGGAAGCGGCATTATCATTTCGCCGGATGGGTACATTGTGACCAACGATCACGTGGTGGATGGCGCCACGCAGATCAGGGTGACGCTGAACGACCGCCGCACTCTGAACGCGAAGGTTGTCGGCGTCGACAAGCTGACCGATATTGCCGTGCTCAAGGTGAACGCGACCAACCTTCCCGCTATCGTGTGGGGCGACTCGACGAAGCTGCAACCGGGACAGACGGTGCTGGCCTTTGGCAGTCCGTTTGGCTACTTCCAGTTCTCGGTCACCCGCGGCATTGTCAGCGCGGTTAACCGGCCGAATCCTTACTCGGATGACCTGCGCAAGCCGGGCGGCTACATCCAGACCGACGCCGCTATCAACCCCGGCAACTCTGGCGGCCCGCTGGTGAACGCGCATGGCGAACTGGTGGGTATCAACACTTTCATCATCTCGAACAGCGGCTCCTTTGCCGGTGCGGGCTTTGCGATTCCCTCGCAGATTGCGCGCGCCACAGCCGAGCAAATCATCAAGAGCGGAAAAGTCGAACACGGCTATCTCGGCATCAGCATGAACGACGTCACACCTGACAATGCTCACTTCTTCAACCTGCCGGATTCGACCGGGGCAATCGTCGCCCAGGTTTCGCCGGATTCTCCCGCGAGCCGCGGCGGCGTCAAAACCGGCGACGTGATCTCCGAACTCAACGGACAAAAAATTGTAAACGGAAGCGCACTGCAAGTCGCGGTGACGGAGATGGCTCCGGGAACGAAGATCGCCCTGGGCGTAATTCGCGACGGCAAGCCGGCAACTCTGAACCTCACGGTGGGCGAGTTCCACGGTAAGACTGGCGTGGCAGACAACGGCGGCGACGATGAGCAGCCGAATGGAAAGATCGGTCTGGAGGTAGCCGATCTTGCGCCCGAGGCCCGGCAGCAGTTCAACGTGCCCGACCATGTGCACGGTGTCGTGGTCCAGAATGTTCGGCCTGGCAGCCCAGCCGGCGAAGCAGGAATTCAACCTGGAGACGTTATCCTCGAGATCGACCGCAAGCCGACAGAGTCTGTCAGCCAATTCGCCAACGAATTGCGCCAGAACAAGGACGGGAAAGATCTGCTGATGCTCGTCTGGTCGAAAGGCAATGCCAGCTATCGAACCATTCATGCCGATCAGGGCAGCCAGAACGACTAGGCCTCTGACAGCATAATTTCGTACCTCGGGTTTGTGCTTTTCCAGGTCCCAAAATCGGGACCTGGGGCACCCATCGTTGGTACAACTTCAAGTTGTCAGAGGTCTAGATTTGCGGCGGCGAGGCCGACGTGGTTCCGCGCGACGGCCTCGTCTACTTTTTGCGCGGTATCGGCTGCAACCTTGCCCAAAGATAGGACTTGACATTTTGGACTAGATTGGGTTAATTTGAATTCAAGCGGTTTCCCTTTCACTTAAAGCCCTTCGGCAGCGAAGGGCTTTCGCATTTTAGGGTCTTGCCCTTGATCACGGAATGCCTGTCCGTCTTCGCCGTAGAATAGACAAGGCGAGCACGAAGATGAAGACGGCAGGCTGATATGAATCGCGACTCCATTACAATTTCGGCTGGTCCGCGCCTTCGAGTCGCCATGATCCTGGCGATCATCGCGGACCTGCTCCAGGTTGTCGTTTTTCCCCTGTTTGTTGTGGGAGCTGAATCGCCTGTTGATGACGTGCTGGATATGGGCATTGGCGCCGTGCTGGTTTATCTTCTCGGCTGGCACTGGGAGTTTCTGCCCTCGTTCGTTGGCAAGCTCGTGCCCGGCGTCGATTTGGTTCCATTCTGGACGCTGGCGGTTACAAACGTCTACCGAAAATCGAAGAAGGCCGTGATCGCGGTGGAAGGAATTCACGATGAAAACAAGACGGAAAAAGACTAACGGAGTTAGTAAAGGGGAGTGCTGAAAAGTGAGCCAGATTATTGTTGATGCGAATTTGTGCAAGGGAGACGGAGCATGCGTCGCGGTTTGTCCGGCCGGGATACTGAGTCTTAATGCGAAAGGCATTCCAGAAGAAGACCCGGAAGGCAATTGCATACTCTGCGGTCACTGTGTTGCCGTGTGCCCCCATGATGCTCTAACTCACACTGGTCTGCCGCAGGAACCCTTCTTGCCTGCGTCCAAGAAGCTGCCCGATCCGGAAGTTATCGACAGTTTTCTGATGAGCCGCCGGTCAGTAAGAGAGTTCAAGGACAGACCCATCGCCCGAGAAACATTGGAGGCGCTGCTGGATTTGGCAAGACGGGCTCCCACTGCTTCCAACTCCCAGAAGCTGCACTGGATTGTCGTAGAGGGTGGGGCAAAGGTGCGCGCATTATCGGCAGAGGTTATGAATTCGATGCGTACTTCGGACCTCAGTGCGGCAAGGTTGGCGCAATGGGACAGCGGATATGACTTTGTATTGCGTGGCGCTCCCACGGTCGTTATGGCCTGCGCGCCAGCAGATTATGGATGGGGTAAGCAGGATTGCGCCATTGCCTTGACCTTTCTTGAATTAGCGGCAGAGGCGCGAGGCCTGGGCGTCTGCTGGGCCGGGTACCTGACCCGCGTAGCTGCCCTTCATGCTCCGCTGCGTCAGATGTTATCGGTTCCTGAAGGGTACGTCGTATGCGGCGGCCTGATGCTCGGAGAGCGCAAGTATTCGTACCGGCTGGTGCCTCCCAGAAAGCCGCTCAGCGTGCAATGGGGCTAGAGCTTCTTGCAAAAACACCTTCAGGCAATAAGCTGTGTCAGGGCACGACTTCGCTTCCTACGCGCTCAACGCGGGATAGTCGGTATAGCCGTGGGGTCCCGGCGTAAAGAAAGTGCTGAAATCCGGCGTGTTGAGCGGAGCCTTCTTCGCAAAGCGTGTTGGAAGATCAGGGTTGGCGAGAAAGAGTTGGCCAAAGGCCACTGCATCCGCTTCTCCGTCCTGAATGACCTGGTCGGCCAGCGCGTAAGTATATTTTTCGTTTGCAATGTAGACACCGCCGAACTGTTTCTTGAGCTGCGGCCCCAGCCGATCGGGTCCGAAGAACTCGCGCGCCAGCAGAAAGGCAAGCCCGCGTTTGCCGAGCTCCCGCGCCACATAGCCGAAAGTCGCCGGTGGGTTTGAATCATGCATATCGTGCGTATCGCAGCGCGGCGCCAAATGCATGCCCACGCGCCCGGCGCCCCAAACGGAGATCGCCGCATCGGCCACTTCAAGCATGAGCCGTGCGCGGTTCTCAATGGATCCGCCGTATTCGTCTGTACGATGGTTGGACCCGTCCTGAAGAAATTGGTCGAGCAGGTAGCCATTGGCGCCATGAATCTCCACGCCGTCAAATCCGGCGAGTTGCGCGTTCTCCGCACCTTTGCGGAATCCCTCGACGACCTCTGGAATCTCGGAGAGCTGAAGAGCGCGCGGCGTTACATATTCAGTCACCGGACGCACCAGGCTTACATGACCGGCAGGCTGTATGGTGCTGGGAGCAACCGGAAGATTGCCATCCAGAAAGCGCGGGTCCGAAATGCGCCCGACATGCCAAATCTGCGCAAAGATGCGGCCTCCCGCATTGTGCACTGACTCAGTTACCTGCTTCCACGCCTCAGTCTGAAGCGGCGACCAAATACCGGGTACATTCGCGTAGCCAACGCCCTGCGGCACAACCGGAATTCCTTCGGAGATGATCAGCCCGGCGCTGGCCCGCTGTGTGTAGTATTCGGCTATGAGGTGCGTGGGAATGTGGTCAGCCGTGCCGCGCAGACGAGTCAGCGGAGACATGATCACCCGATTCGGCAGGTTGATCTCGCCGATCTGAATTGGGTCTAACAAAGAAGCCATAGTATGAGTCCTCGATAACAACTGTCCTATATATAAGATGTTCCAAGCGGAGGAAAGATGCGCCTGCGAAGGCTGACATCGTTCATACAACTGCTCCAAATAGCCATCCGATGGTTGCGGTTACCGCCATAGCCAAGCCGCCCCAGAATGTCACGCGTAGCACTCCAACCATTACTCCTGCCCCACCCGCACGCGCAGCAAGTCCGCCCAAAAGAGCGAGCAGCGCCAGAGAAACCACAGAGACGAGTGGGATCAATCCTGCTTGTGGAGCTATTGCAGCGACCATGACGGGCATCAATGCTCCGGCAGCAAAGCTGGCGGCTGAAGCCAGCGCGGCCTGAATGGGGCGCGCGCGAGACGTATCGGAGATGCCGAGTTCGTCGAGCGCATGCGCACCCAATGCATCATGAGCCATCAGTTGCTGGGCAACCTGTTTGCCGAGCGCGTGATCAAGTCCGCGAGCCTCGTAGATTGCCGCCAGTTCCTTGTGCTCGCCCTTGTTGTCGTTTTTAAGCTCCGTGCGCTCAAGGTTCAGTTCAGCCTCTTCGGTGTCTGCCTGTGAATGGACGGACACGTACTCCCCGGCCGCCATCGACATGGCTCCAGCCACCAGTCCGGAGGTTCCTGCTACCAGGATGCTGCTGTGGGTTCCATGTGCGGCTGCAACACCCAGCACCAGACTTGATGTGGAAAGGATGCCGTCGTTCGCGCCCAAGACCGCGGCGCGAAGCCAGCCAAGCCGCTCAGTGTGATGTTGCTCCTTATTCCCGAAAGGCATGATGGGTCCTCTTTGATCGAGACCGTGCTTGAAACCGCGATCCTGGAGCATAGTCGAGCCCCAGGCCGAAGTTACTTGCGCTGCCGGCGAGCATCGAGGCGCATAGAGCGCCGACGACCAAAATTGGCGGATTCAGATGGGAAATGACTTTGTGCCATGCAGGCATGATGGCCGCCGGACAAATCACGTCACCGGCAAAGTGCCGAAGCAGCGGTTTCAATTTCATGAACCGGGCTGATTACCGCTGAATTTTAGACAGTCCAGTTATGTGCGTACGGTTCACCACAGCACGCATTGCTTACTGGCTTGCGTTGGACGCAGGGATAACGTGCAATGCGGGAGTTATGAGACATTCAGCTAAGAGCAACAACATGACTGAGCCTTCTCGTGCGCCTCTGTCTTGTTGCATTGATGCCTTCGCCTCACCATCCAGCTGATCGCTGTCCCGGCCGCAATGCCTACCGCGAATGTTGCCACCACGGCTTCAACCGGATGCCGTTGGACTCGCCTTTTTGTGTCGTCAATTAGCTCTGCGGCGGCATAGCGGCCTTGTTTTGCAGCACGCCGTGCTGCTCCCACACCATCCTCGACTGCATCCTTAACAGCTGATGCCGCCCGGGAAGCCTTGTGCGCTGTATCCGAAAATTGCTCGCCCGCTTGTTCAAACATTGACTGCGTCATGATCTCTTAACCTCTCTCATCTCTGAATTCGATTTGGATTCACTTATTCCCCGATAGCCTTTTCAATCTTGCCGACTACCTTTTGAACTTTTCCGGCATTCTTTTCAGCGTTGCCGTTAGCCGCGAGGTTGGAGTTACCGGTAAGTTCACCGGTCTTCTGCCTGATTGTGCCTTTCACTTCGTGAAGGCTGCCTGTTGTCTTGTCGTCCGTGCTGAGTTTCATGGTGAATATCTCCTTTATTTGGCTGCTGTTCTCGATTCGTTGAGATTCGTGGACGCTCCCTTGCTAAACCTTTCTGCGATCAGCAACGCCCTCTTTGGGGTAGTTTGCCTGTCCGAGGCAGAGCCTTGTATCAACCAGTATCGAATAATCAAGTTGCTGAAAGCTGGTCGGAATTGCTCGGCGCGCGGCGCACAGACCGTGTGAGGCTGCGAACGGTGGACCACTCTCCGAACGTTCTTGAATCCGTAAGTTGTTCTTTGGCATTTTTCTGGATATACATCTGGCGGCCGGGGCAACTTCCAATCGGTCAAACTGCAAAGGCCCAATCGGGTTACCGTGTGCAGTCACTCCATAAGGGACGCGACCGCCAATGTAGAACCCATCCTAAACAAACCGCGTCTTCGGAGTTGGTCAAAATCGCACTTCCCTTTTACACCACTATAGGTTTGACGAGAGCAGCGTTGCGTCAACGTGAAAATGACCAGTTTCAGGATGATGGCTAAGCTCAGGAAGTAGGATTGCAGGTTTAGTAAGTGGAGAGGCTGGAACGTCCAGCCACAGTGCGCCAATGTGATCAGACAACCGTCTGGACTACTCTTAGTATCATGCGCAGGGAAGAAGTAGGACAGTCGCTACAAGAACAGGTCCGCTTCGTCTTGCGAGTGAGGTTACAACATGGAAACAATCCTGATTGTTCTATTGGTGCTTTTTCTGCTCGGAGGCGGGGGCTGGGGATATTCGCGTTGGCGGCGCTAACTTGGATCTCGGATAAACACGTACACGTTCTGTTTGATCCTTTTGCCGGATACCTTGAGGAGGATCGGCTCCGAACTTGATACGATGATTCACTACACATCATTCAAAAGAGGGGCCGCTTCATGAAAATGAAAAGCAGGATCGAGAATGACAGAAAGATTGTCTCCCGCGTAAAAAGAGAGATGGATCAGCCGCGGCTGACCGAGTCTGTCCGCAATGGTTTCGGCGCCCCTGCAGCACTGTCCGCGGGAAAGCGTGCCACCCGTCCTGCGCGAGCATAAGTCCTGGTTCCTTCAGTGCCTGCCAGATTCAGCTCCAATTTGCTCAATCTGCTGATGCCAGGCGAGTCTGGCAGGGCTCTATCGAGTTCGTGCAGTGGTCGAAGAAACAGGTCTCTCGGGAACAACTTCGGGTAATCGATCAAGGGGGTAGTCTGTTCAACTTTGCTCATCTTTCCAGAGATGTTTTTAAGTAGTCTTCAATCGCGTGACGCTAAAATGAGTCTGATGAATCCAGCCGGGGATCTCGCTTCCAACGCAACCGGCAAGGAAGTATTATTGCGAAAGATGCCTTACGTTCGAGACGAAGCGTAGCGTGTTAAAAAGGAATGGAATCGATGCCTCCACCGGAAAAATCGCGTGATTTGGCCCGCAGCCTCGTTGCTCGCGAGGCCGATGCAAGTGCCACCTCACTGCGTACCGAACCTGCAACTGTGCGCGTCTATGAGGGGCTGCGCCGGCACCTCGGCTCAGCCGTGGGAGTTGACGGTTTTCATGCGCTCGCCTCTCGCGCTTTGGCTCTTGCCAAGTCGGAATCTCCCCGGCTCAGCGCGTTGCAGGTAACGGCGAGTGGAGCTTTGCGCGGTCTCGGCGAAGTTGAATCCCAGGCGGAAGAGGGCGAGGATGGCGAGGTCGGAATCATTCTGATCGCGCAACTGCTCGGGTTGTTTCTTACCTTCCTGGGCGAGGCAACAACTCTGCGTTTGATAGAGGATTTACGCCTTCAGGTTGGCGCCAGGACAGAGGCAACGGCGACCACGAAGGATACGGCAGCCTCGGCAACCGATGGACCGGTAATGGCTGCGGCATTTGAAGACCTTCTGAAGGAAATTGACCGGCTGAGGAGTGTGAGCGATCATATTGAATCTTTGGCGGACAAACATCCGGGCATGGAAGATGGACTCGTGAGTGTTGCGGGAAACATTCGCAGTATTGCCACGGTTCTTGACGTTTTTACGCTCATCCGAAGCAGGGCTGGCGGCCCGCAAGAAGAGGCGCCGAACCTGCAAACGAATCTCTACATGAATTGAGTTCCTCCAGCGCCGCATCCAACGCAGCTCTGGAGGTCGAACACCACAAACGTACCGAGGTTTGCGAAGAGACAGAATCGCCGCTTACGAAGTGTATAAAGGAAATTGGAATATATTGCCTTGAATGATGCTGGGTTGGACATGACGACCTCTTCAAAAACGCGAGATTTGGCCCACCGCCTTCTTGCTTACGAAGCCGTTGCGGGCAAGACCTCGGGACTGGAGGAGGCCGCGATTCTTCGCGTCTATGAGAAGCTGCGCCAGAGTCTTGGTGAATTTGTCGGACTTGCCGGTTTTCAGGCGCTCGCTTTCCGCGCTTTGACACAAGCCAAGTCGGAAGCTCCCGGTCTCTGGGCGGTGCAGGTCGCAGCGGACGGGTCTTTACAGGGGCTGGGGGAATTCAGGCCCCAACCGGGGGAGTTTGAGCCTCAACTGGGCTCCGGCAAGGATCAGGCCAGCGAAGGAGGAGTCGTCCTCATTGCGCGGTTACTCGGACTGCTTCTGATCTTCCTTGGCGAAGCCTTAACACTGAGCCTGCTGCGCACTGCGTGGCCAGATGAAGTCTTTGACAATCGCAATTCGACACACGGGAGAAACGCGTGAGCATTCAAGAAAAAGTGAAAATCAACACATTACCCACCGGCGTTCCGGGCCTCGACGAAATTGTGGGCGGCGGCCTCCCTGAGTTCTCGTTTAACATCATCGCCGGAGCCCCCGGAAGCGGGAAGACGACGCTGGCACATCAGTTTGTGTTTGCCAATGCGACTCCGGAGCGTCCCGCGCTCTATTTCACCGTGCTCGGTGAGTCCGCCATCAAGATGCTGCGCTACCAGCAACAGTACACATTCTTCGATCCGGCCAAGCTGCCCGGCTCCATCCGCTTCATCAACCTGAGCCAGGTTGTCCTGGAAAAGGACTTGGGCGCGGTTTTAGAAGAGATTACCAAGGAAGTTGAGAAGTCCAACCCCGCGGTCGTGGTTGTGGACTCCTTCCGGACCATGGTGCGGAAACCGCAAAGTGACATGGACCTGCAATCTTTTATTCAGCGGTTAGCCCTTTTTCTGGCCAGTTGGCAAGCTACCACTTTCTTGATTGGTGAATATGCTGAGGACGAGCTGCGCGACAATCCTATATTTACCGTCGCCGATGGCCTGTTCTGGCTGCGCCAGGCGGCGGAGCGGAATTCAATTGTCAGGAAGTTGCAGATTATAAAATTACGCGGTCAGAATTCCGTGCCGGGGCTGCACACATTTCGCATAACCGATGCCGGAGTGCAAGCCTTCTCGCGCACTTTTGGGTTGACCGCGCGCAAGAGAAATCCGCCCAGCGATCGGCGCCTTTGCTTCGGTATTCCCGAGTTGGACAAGATGCTGGATGGTGGCGTTCGCGAAGGCGATAGCGTCCTCGTAGCAGGATCTTCGGGAACCGGAAAATCTGTTTTGGCGACCCAATTCGTTGCAGAAGGCATACGCCATGGAGAGCCAGGAATCGTCGCGGTCTTTGAAGAGCGCCCGGAAGCGTACGCGGAGCGCGCCACCAGTTTAGGTTTGGATCTGGAAACGCCGCAAAAAGATGGGAAACTCACAATCCTCTATCTGCGTCCCCTGGATCTCTCGGTGGATGAAACCATGCACTCGATTCTCGACGCAGTGAAAAGGATTGGCGCCAAGCGCCTGGTGATTGATTCCCTGGCGGGCTTTGAGATGGCTCTGTCGCCTGGCTTCCGCGCCGACTTTCGCGAATCGCTCTACCGGATGATCTTTGCTTTGACGGGAATCGGAGTGACGATTCTTAGCACGGTTGAGGTGGATGAGTCTTTCACAGAATTCCCATTCAGCACTTACTCAATCTCTTTCCTCACTGACGACATCATCCGGCTTAGATACGTATCTATCGATGGCCAGCTTCGCAAGATCATGGTGGTGATCAAGATGCGGGGCGGGAATCACGCCAAGGATATTCGCGAGTATGAGATCACGGACAAGGGCGTGGTTATTCTTGGCAAACGCCTCACTGACTATCAAAGTCTTATCAGCGGAATCCCCGTGCATTTGGAGCGACCTGTCCCGAAGGAAGAGTCCTGACAGGAGCCGGAAATCGGGAGTAACAAATAGGGAAACACTCTGTTCAGTTCTACGATTCAAGCTCTCAGGGGCGCAGAATTGGCAACGACTGGAAACCTTCCGGGAACCCCAGGCGGGCTTGCTGCGGCTCTGGCCGATCTTCCGCAGACCCCGTTTCTTTATCTCACTTATGGTGCTGTTTGCCGCTCGGCCCGGCGGTCACGGCCCGTAGGCCGCCTGTTTTGATACACTCCAGAGCCGGAGGTAGATTCCATTGGCTCCCGAAGTTCGCCCCCCCGCACTTACGCAGCTTTCTGAAGAAGAGAACCTTTTTTATACGACCGTCCGGCAGTTTGCGGAGGAGACGATTGCTCCGCTTGTGCACACCATGGACGAGGAACAGCACCTGGCCGCGGGGCTGGTGGAGCGGCTCTTCGAGCTGGGGCTGATGGGCATTGAGATTCCCGAAGAGCTGGGCGGCGCCGGAGGCAGCTTTTTCGATTCGGTGCTGGCAATCGAGGCGCTCTCGACAGTGGACCCCGGCGTGGCGCTGGTGGTGGACGTGCACAATACGCTGTGCGTGAATGCGCTGCTACGCTGGGCGACAGAGGAGCAGAAGAAGCATTGGCTGCCGAAGATGGCGACCGGCACGGTGGGGGCATACGCACTGAGCGAGGCCGGTGCGGGCTCGGACGCCTTCGCGCTGCAGACCCGCGCGGAAGCGGTGGAAGGCGCCTACCGGCTGGACGGGCGCAAGCTGTGGATCAGCAGCGCGCGCGAGGCTGGGCTGTTCATCGTCTTTGCCACGCTCGATCCAGCGGCGGGCTATCGCGGCATTACCGCGTTTCTGGTGGAAACAGGCACGCCGGGATTCTCCGTGGGCCGCAAGGAAGACAAGCTGGGAATCCGCGCCAGCAGCACCTGCGAGCTGATTCTGGACGGATGCGTGGTTCCAGAGGCGAACCTGCTGGGCAAACCGGGCAAGGGCTACAAGATCGCCATTGAGACGCTGAACGAAGGGCGCATCGGGATTGGCGCGCAGATGCTCGGATTGGCCGAGGGCGCATGGGGCCACGCGGCGCGGTACGCCAAAGAGCGGCGTCAGTTCGGCAAGCCGATCGCGGAGTTCCAGGCTGTGCAGTTTGCGCTGGCTGAGATGGCCACGGAGATTGAAGCGGCCAAGCTGATGGTCTACAACGCCGCGCGGATGAAGGACGCCGGGCTGCCGTTTCTGCGCGAGGCGGCGATGGCCAAGTATTTTGTTCCGTGGGTGGCGGAGCGGGTTGCCAGCCAGTGCGTGGAGATCTTCGGCGGCTGCGGATTTGTGCGCGATTTCCCGGCGGAAAAATATTATCGCGACGCCAAAATCGGCAAGATCTACGAAGGCACGTCGAATATGCAACTGGCGACGATTGCCAAGCAGGTGCTGGGGAAGTAGGGCGGCTCAGACGGGTCGCCGCGCCTGATTTATTTGGAGGAGTCTCTTTGGCGCGTGGCTTTTACGCCGGAAAGAATTCCTACGCCGATCATGATGACCGCGCCCACCACAATCCAGTGCGTTGGCATATGGACGAGGTGCGCGGCGTAAGCCAGTCCGCCGATCATGATGGCGAATCCGGCAGCATAAATTCCGAATGACATTATGTCTCCTTATCGTGTCTGTGGCGCGGGTTGTGTCCGGCGTTGCGGACGTATAAGGCAGTGGCTCACACCAGCTTCGCGCGTCTGGCGATTTGTGCTGGACTGTGTGGGGGATCGAGGAGTTTAGGCCTGACTGCATTCTCTTCCGGCAGTTCGTCGTGCAGAACCATGTTGAGCAGCGACGTATGTACCCGAATGCGGCCGTTGTATTCCAGGTAGCCGAGCTTTCTGAAGCGATTCATGAAGAAGCTGACGCGAGACCGCGTGGTTCCGATCATTTCGGCAAGAGTCTCCTGAGTGATCGGCGGGATCAGCGGCTCCGGCTCGCCAGCCTGCCCAAATTCTGCCATCAGCAGGAGTGTCCGCGCCAGGCGCCTTTCGCTCGAATTGAAGAGCTGATCGACCAGATCCGCCTGGGTCCGGATGCCCCTGGCTAAAATGAACTTCATGAAATAATCGGAGAACGCGTGTTCCTGATGCAGGACGCGAAGCATCTCGCCCCGAGCGATCCTGAGCGCCATGCAGGCGGAGACGGCCGAGGCCGAGGCTGTTCGATGGGTCTCCGTCCCAGCCATTGACTCCTCGCCAAAAAAATCCCCGGAGGTAAGCATCGTGACCGTGGCTTCCTTGCCACGCTTGGAGACGACGGTGAGCTTTGCCTGGCCATTCTGGAGATAAAACACACAGTCGGCTGGACTTCCCTGAGTAAAGAAACTCTGCTTTGGCATGTGACGTTGAATGCTTCTTCCCGGTCCTTCGGTCGCAAGAAATTCGGTGGCATCAAAGGTCTTCTTCGCTGGTCTAATCATCGAAGCGGCCTCCTTCTGTATGCGGCCCGGCTACGGGTAAGCCTCACCATGGTTGCGAACAGACGGAGAGGGATGAGCCTTCCGATCCAAAGCGGGCACTGATTCGCATACGCTCACAGGATTACGCGGCAATCGATATTAGTCTGAGCGATAAAGACCAATAGTTGCATTGGGCGGGGCTGAGCGTCGGCCGAAAAGCCAGATTCTGGGAGAGATTCTTACGCGGTTTGCGCGCGCTGCACGGCTCGGACACCGGCCACGCGGCGCAGGCCGAGGACCATGCGGTTCAGGTGGCCCACGTCTTCGGCTTCGGCGACAAACTCGATGGCGGCTTCGCCGTTTTCGTCGTGGCGAATATCCACGCCGCTGATGTTGGCGTTGTCGTCGGAGATGACGGCAATCAACTCCTTCAGGATGCCGGCGCGGTCGTCGCAGAAGACGGTGATTTTGACCGGGTAGCGCTGCGGACGGCCTGCACCATCGCCCACGCGGGACCACTCGACATTGATGCGGCGGTCGCTCTCGTAGAGCAGGTTCTGCACGTTGGGACAACCGCGCGCATGAACGGCCACGCCCTTGCCGCGCGTAACATAGCCAACGATCTCTTCGCCGCGAATGGGGTTGCAACATCGCGCGCGATAGACGAGCAGGTCGTTCTGGCCCTCGACCTGGAGCGAATCCGAGCCGGTGAGATGCAGCTTGCGCACCGCGTCAGACATGGCCGCCGCGCCGGATTTGACCTCCGCCACGGCCTCGGCCTCCGGCTGGTTGATGGCGCTGGGCGCCAGCTTGCTGAGCACCTGACGTGCGGTGTGCTTGCCCTGGCCAAGGGCAGCCAGCAGGTCAGCGGCGGTGGCCACGCCATATTCGTTGGCGATGCGGCCCAGGTCCTGGTCGCCGATCTGGGCGAGCGGCACCTTGTATTTGCGCGCCTCGCGCTCGATCAGTTTGCGTCCGATCTCGACGGCGCGGCGTCGATGGTCTTCGTTGAGCCAGTGCTTGATCTTGTTGCGGGCGCGGGGACTCTTGACAAAGGTGAGCCAGTCGCGGCTGGGGTTGTGATCCTTCTGGGTGACGATTTCGACAATGTCGCCGGTGCGCAGCTTAGTGCGCAGAGGAGCCATGCGCCCGTTGACCTTGGCGCCGACGCAGGTGTGGCCCACCTCGGTGTGAATGGTGTAAGCAAAATCGACCGGCGTGCCGTCGGCCGGAATCACCACGACTTTCCCCTTGGGAGTGAAGGTGTAAACCTCGTCGGGATAGAGGTCCATCTTCAGGCTGGAGAGGAATTCGTTGGGGTCGGTCATCTCCTTTTGCCACTCGACCAGTTGGCGAATCCAGTTGAGCCGCTCCTCGTCGCGCGCCGTAACCGCGGCTCCGCCAGCTTTGTATTTCCAGTGCGCGGCGATGCCTTCCTCGGCGGTGCGGTGCATCTCTTCGGTGCGGATCTGCACCTCGAATTGGTGGCCGGTGGTGCTCATCACCGTGGTGTGCAGCGACTGATAGCGATTGGCGCGCGGCATGGCGATGAAGTCTTTGATGCGACCGGGCACGGGACGCCAGAGAGTGTGAATGAGGCCGAAGACGGCGTAGCAGGCGGCTACATCCTGCGTGATGACGCGGACAGCCAGCAAATCATAAACCTGATCGAAGGAAACTTTGGAGCGCTGCTGCTTTTGAAAAATGGAATAGATGCGCTTGATGCGCCACTCGACTCTGGCCTCGATGTTGTTTTCGCGCAACTGCTCGGCGAGCGTATCTTCCACGCCGCGCAAAAACTGTTCTCCGTCAACGCGGCGGGCTTCGACGGCCGCAGCAACCTGCTCATAGCTCACCGGGTCGGTATAGCGGAAGGCCAGATCCTCGAGTTCGCCGCGCACTTTGCCCATGCCGAGCCTGTGAGCCAGAGGCGCATAGATGTCTAGAGTCTCGCGAGCGATGGATTCCTGACGGGCGGGCTTCAGATGTTCCAACGTGCGCATATTGTGCAGCCGGTCCGCAAGCTTGATGAGCACCACGCGCACGTCCGAGACCATGGCCAGCAGCATCTTGCGCACGTTCTCGGCCTGGCGATCCTCGCGATTGGCGAACTCAATTTTGTCGATATTGGTGACGCCCTCGACGATGTGGGCCACCTGGTCGCCGAAGCGGGCGGCAATCTCATCATTGGTGGCGGGCGTGTCTTCCACCGAGTCGTGCAATAGTCCGGCGGCGATGGAGGTCGCGTCCATCTTCATCTCCGTCAGCACTTCGGCCACTTCGAGCGGATGAATAATGTAAGGCTCGCCGGAGGCGCGCCTCTGCCCGCGATGGTGCTGGACGCTGAACTCCCACGCCTTGCGTATCAGAGCGATGTCATCGGAGGGCCGGTTGGCGTGAACCAGTTTGACCACGGCGTCTATCCGCCGGTCAAAGGCCTGCTGATCGGCCTCGCGCACCGCAGCCGACGTCTTTCCCGTGGGAGCCGGAGCTATGCCGGGAACCTCAGCCGGGATGGGTTGCGGGACAATCGCCATACTTTATTATAGGCCGCATGCGTTCTGAGGGGATGAACGGGCAGTCGCGAAGCCAGCACCGGCGCTCGTGAAGGGTTCGATAGTTGTTAAGATGAACCATACCAAGGGAACCCATGACCAAGCCACGCACACCACGACCTGAAACAACTCAGAAGACATCCAAGACCGCTCCCGGCGCGAAAATCAGCCGCCGCGCCGCCGATCGGCTGCGTGCCGGCCATCTGTGGGTTTACGCCTCCGACATTGAATCTGTTGAATTGCCTGCGGGCGACCCTCCCGCGCTGATGCCCGTGGCCGATAGCCGCGGACTGCTGCTGGGCACGGCGCTTTATAGCCCCACATCTCAGATTGCCCTGCGGCTTATTTCGCGCGAGGCCGTAGGCGAGGCCGCGTGGCTTGAGTTGCTCGAATCCCGCCTGCGTGCGGCGATCAAGCGGCGGCGTCCGTTGCTCGACGAGCAAACCAACGCCTGTCGGCTCTGTTTCAGCGAGGCGGACGAGTTGCCCGGCGTGGTCGTGGACAAGTACGGCGAGCTGGTGATTTTGCAGTTGCTAGCCAAAGGGCTGGACTCCGCCGCGGTGCGCGAAACCTGCGTGCGCGTGCTGCGCGAAGAGCTGTCGCCGGCGGCAATTCTGGAACGGCCCGACCCGCGAGTGCGCGAACTGGAGGGATTGGCCGCGCCGAATCCGGCACCGCTGTTTGTCGCTGACGCGGGGGCAGGGCAGGTTACGGGCGGAGTTTCTTCCGGGGCTAAAGCCCGCGTCGATTCTGCTGACGATTTGCGGGGGTTGAAATCCCCGCCTCCCTCCGGACCGAGTTCTTCCGCGGCGAGTCAAATTGCCAGCACGCAATTCCGGCTGAATGGGCTGGTCTTTGAATTCGACGCCAATTCAGGACAGAAAACGGGCGCATTTCTCGACCAGAGAGCCAACTACGCCGCCGCAGCTGAGTGGGCGCGCAAACAGGGCTTGGCGAATCGCGACGGAGGCGGACGCGCTCTCGACGTTTGCTGTTACCAGGGCGGCTTTGCACTGCACCTGGCGCAGGTTTGCGCGCAGGTTACGGGTGTTGACGCTTCCCGCGCCTCGCTCGAAGTGGCGGAGAAGAACTTTGAGGCCAACCGCGCCAGCCTCACAGCACAGGTGGAATGGGTGGAAGGTGACGCCTTTGAAATCCTGCGCGGCTGGTCAGATGCAGGCGAAAAATTCGACGCCATCGTCCTTGATCCACCTGCCTTTGCCAAGAGCGTGCGCGCCGTCGAGGGCGCACTGCGCGGCTACAAGGAGCTGAATCTGCGGGCGCTCAAGATGCTCCGCCCCGGCGGACTGCTGGTGACCTGCTCTTGTTCGCATCATGTGAGCTGGACAGACCTTGAAGGCAGCGTGGCTTCGGCCGCGGCGGACGCGCATAGGCGTGTGCGGCTGCTGGAACGGCGCGGAGCCTCGCCCGATCATCCGGTTGTGCTGAACCTGCCGGAGACCGAGTACCTGAAGTGCCTGGTGCTGGAAGTGGAGTAAACAGATGCGCCAGAGCTCGATGCACGCAGCCCTGGCGCAAAATTTGTTGCCGATAGCCGAATCAAAGTTCTGCGAATCCAGACTCAGATCGCCGCACCGCACCCAGAGCAGAAGCGCGCACCGGTCGGGAAGGTTTGCCCGCAGCGCCCGCAAGCCACCAGCGTACCCGACTGCGCCGCCGCCGGCACGTTGACCGTGATGTTGAATGGATAGCCCCAGCCCGGCGGCGGCGCAGTCGGGTACGCTGGTGGCT
>Ga0255353_1000417_pt1 | contig 27543 bp, 20 predicted proteins | sample HBST25metaG_FD_189941 | JGI IMG/M metagenome (GOLD analysis project Ga0255353, IMG submission 189941) | Peat soil microbial communities from Stordalen Mire, Sweden - H.B.S.T25 | ecosystem: Environmental > Terrestrial > Soil > Wetlands > Peat | place: Sweden: Norrbotten County, Stordalen Mire...
GCGGCCCCTGAGCGCGATGACTCCCACCATCGTGTTGGAAAATGGCAAGTTGCGCTACGTTCTCGGCTCGCCCGGCGGCGCGCGCATCATCTCCACCGTCGCCAATATCTTTCTCTCCGCCTCGCAGGGCGGCCTCAACATTCAGCAGGCCGTTGACGCGCCACGCTTCCACCATCAGTACCTGCCCGACAAGCTCGAACTCGAACCTGGCTTCGCGCCCGACACCATCTCAGCTCTGCGCGCGATGGGCTATGACGTCAGTATCCGAAACGGCTTCTGGTCTAACGGCGAGTGCATCGCGGTGGACCCCAAAACCGGCGAGCTCGAGGGTGGCCAGGACCACCGCAGCCATTACGGCAAGGCCGCCGGCTACTGAAAATGGAAGCGCCAGGAGAAAAGTAAGACCATCTCTCCTTCCGCATGATCCTGCAAACGTGGTCACTAATTTTTCACAGAGATTTTTCCTAATTCTGTGCAAAATTGCACTTCTTTTTTCCTTGCGCTCCGTCAATACTCCAGCATGCGTGATTGGCGTTGTCTTCGGATTCGTGGAACAGAAAAGTGAAGGCTTGACCGTTCTACCTGCCTTATAAGCGTCCAGCCTGGTGTCCATCCCCCGGAACCTTCGCGGTCGGCGCGTAGTGTCCTCAAGATAGCCTCGTCTCTGCAGCTCGTATTTCGATTTACGGGCTTAGCTCGGTGTCTAACTACAGATTGTCCAACCCAGGAGGTTCCTATGGTTACCGCCATAAAGCCGGGGTGGAGCAGACCCACCGCCATCCTTTTTGCATCCGAGATTCCCGTCAATGAAAAGGCCTTTGGTTTTGCTCTGGCCGAGGCCGCCGAATTTGGTGCGGAACTTATTCTTTTTCATGCGTATGACAGCACAGATGCGCATACATCTGAGGGCTCCAGTCGCTCCCGCGACTACGCCCGCTGCCAGGCTGAAAAGCAGCGCTTTGAGCCGCTTGCCCAGCGCGCCGCCAAGCTCGGCATTCACTGCAAAATCGTGGTGCGCCCAGGTTTGGCCGCTGAGCAGATCCTGATGTATTTGCACGAGAGAAAAATTGATCGGGTCGTCATGGGCACGCACACGCCCGGTCCTGTCGGCAAGCTGCTGGTAGGCTCGGTAGCCGAGGAGGTGCTGCGCAACGCGCCCGTGCCCGTCAATATCGTCGGCCCCGAGGTGGTCGAGGGCGCTTATCGCCATTTTTCCAAGCGCACCATCCTATGCTCCGTTGGCGCGCAAGACTCCGGTCGCGTCGTGGTCAGTTTCGCGGCAGAGCTGGCCGCGCGCTACAAGGCCAGCCTGATTTTGCAACAAGTCATTCCGCCGCAGGAATCCGCTGTGGCTCTTGGCGGCCGTACCCTTGGCGAGATCGAGTCCGAACTGCCCGCCTTGGTTCCACCCGGCTTGCAGCACAAGGTGGGCGTGCGCTCGAGAGCCGTGCTCGGCGATCCTACCGAGGAGTTGCTCTATCAGGGCAGGTCGCAGCACGCCAACCTGATTGTGCTGGGTGCGCAGGGCGTTTCGCGCTTTGCCGCTGCCACCCGCGCCGGCATCGTTTACAAGGTGCTCGCATACGCGCAGTGCCCAGTGATCACGCTCTCGCCCGTCGTGCTCTCCGTCTGCGGCGCCAGAGGCGATCAGCCGCGTGCGTCGGAACTATCCCTGGCTGGGGTGTTTTAGGGAGTCTTTCTGCTGGGCGGCCAATCATAACCGCGCTTACGCTGCGTCCCGCTCACTTGCGGCGCCACTCATCTGGCGTGCTTTGATGTCGCGCATCGGCGGCTGGCCAAAAAACCGGCTATACTCCCGGCTGAACTGGCTTGGGCTTTCATAGCCCACCTCGAATGCCGCGCTCGCCGCATCCATCCCGTCCATGAGCATGCGCACGCGCGCCGTGTGTAATCTGAGCTGCTTCTGGTATTGCAGCGGGCTCATCGCGGTCAGTGTGCGGAAATGATGATGCAAAGTGGAAACCCCCATCTGCGCGACGGACGCAAGATCCTCCACGCGCAGCGGCTTGGCGTAGTTTTCTCTCAGCCATGCAACAGCCTTCGCCGTCCGGTTGCTTTGTTCGCCCAGCGTGGCAATGGCGCGCAGGTTCTCGCCTCGCGGTCCGCGCAGCAGGCGATAGATGATTTCCCGTTGAATCAGGTTGCTCAAGAATGGACTGTCCTGGGGCGCGTCAAGCAGATCGAGCAATCGAGAACATGCGTCCAGCAGTTCGACCGACGTCTCGCCCACGGCCATGCCGCGCGTGCCGGAAACCGCTTCGGACACACCAAACTCTTCCTGGCTGAGAATCTCCCGCACGGCCGACATCTCGAGTTTGAGCAGCAAAGCCAAGATCGGCTCTTCCCGCGTTGCCTTTGTTACCTGGCTGATCACCGGCATGTCGATCGAGGTCAACAGGAATGTGGAATCGTTGATCTCCAGCGTCGTTTCGCCGACGTTGATGCGCTTTTCTCCCTGAACAAAGACAATCAGCTCCGGTTCGTAGGCCGCGGAAGTGCATTGCGTTGGAGCGCTTTTGCGGTAGAGGCTCAGGCCTGGCACGGCGGTTGCCTCTTTGCCATCCATGCGAATGTGCGCTGCTATCTTGCGCGCCAAATCCTTCCGCATCACAACCGCGCGTGACGGCGGCTTCCCGTTTGCATTTTTCTCCCTGGCCATGCGGCTTCCGTGCCCTCCTCAAATCAAGCCTACCGCTGAATCTGCCGCGGCGTGCACAAAAAACTGCAAGTCCAGAGGAATAGGCAATAAATCGGAAGAATTGTGATACCGCGCAAAGCTCCGCGCATCCTATCCTTGGGATTGAAAAGGAAGCGCGGGGCAAGGCAGATCGTCCTGCGACTCAAACACCGGCTCAGAATGCCAGGAGGTTACTTGATGTACAACGCCAAAGCTTATTCCGCCGCCAGCGCGACTTCGCGGCTTGATTCCACCACCATCGCCCGGCGCGAACCAACAGAAACCGATGTGCAGATCGAAATCCTCTTCTGCGGCATCTGTCACTCCGATCTTCACCAGGTTCGCAACGAGTGGAGCGGCGTCATGCCCACCGTCTATCCTTGCGTCCCCGGCCATGAGATCGTCGGCCGCGTGACGAAGGTTGGCTCCGCAGTCTCCAAATTCAAGCCCGGCGACCTGGCCGCAGTTGGCTGCCTGGTGGACACTGACGGCACGTGCCCCGCGTGCAAAGCGGGACTCGAACAGTTCTGCCCCAACATGACCCTCACTTATAACTTCCCCGACAAGCACCTGGGAGGAGTCACCTACGGCGGCTACTCCGACAGCATCGTCGTCACCGAGCGCTTTGTGCTCAGCGTTCCGTCTAACCTCGATCTTGCTGGAACCGCGCCTCTGCTCTGCGCCGGAATCACAACCTACTCGCCCATGCGCCACTGGGGCGTGACCAAGGGCAAGAAAGTGGGCGTGGTCGGCCTCGGCGGATTGGGCCACATGGGCGTGAAGTTCGCTCATGCGCTCGGCGCACATACCGTTGTCTTTACCACTTCGCTCAGCAAGAAGGATGACGCGCTTCGCCTCGGCGCCGATGAAGTCGTTCTCTCTCGCGATACGAACGAGATGCAGAAGCACGCCGGCAGTTTCGACTTCATACTCGACGCCGTCGCCGCGGATCACGACATCAACGCCTACATCAATCTGCTCGGCATCGACGGCAACATCACGCTGGTTGGTGCGCCGGAAAAACCGCTCGCCGTCTCCGCCTTCGGCTTGATCATGGGCCGTCGCAGCCTCTCCGGATCGCCCATCGGCGGCCTTCCCGAAACCCAAGAGATGCTCGACTTCTGCGGCCAGCACAACATCACCGCCGACGTCGAGATCATCCCCATCCAGAAAGTCAACGAAGCCCACGAAAGAATGTTGAAGTCCGATGTGAAGTACCGTTTCTCCATCGACATGGCTTCTCTCAAATCCGAGTAAATGGAGCCATTATGGCAAACAAAACACATCCAACCGGAGCAGAAAAAGCCATTGGAAGGTTCTCCCCCAAGCTCGTGAGCCTTACAGACGATGTTCTGTTTGGGGATGTTTGGGAGAGAAGCGCACTTTCCAAGCGTGACCGCAGTCTGGCTACCATCACAGCCTTGATCGCTCTCCGCGCGTCAGAACAACTTCCGTTCCACTTGAAGGAAGGCATCAAGAATGGCCTGACGCAAGAAGAAATCGTGGAACTCATCACGCACATGGCCTTCTATTCGGGATGGCCAAGCGCCATGTCGGCAATCGTTGCCGCTAAGAAAGTGTTCGAAGAAGACAAGCGGTAGCCACAGGGCCGGAAGATGGTCGAAATGAATCCTTGTGGTCCGGTCCTAAACAGTTCTCAGCATCAGATGAGGAGACACAATGCAAAAACGCAAATTAGGAAAAAGCAATCTGGAAGTATCGGCGATCGGGCTTGGCTGCATGGGAATGAGCTTTTCCTATGGCCCGCCCAAAGACAAGCAAGAGATGATCACGCTTCTCCGCGCGGCGGTCGAGCGCGGCGTCACATTCTTCGACACGGCGGAGGTTTATGGCCCGTTTACGAATGAAGAACTGCTTGGTGAGGCGCTCTCGCCTCTGCGCGATCAGGTGGTGATCGCTACCAAGTTCGGCTTCAATCTCAATCCCGACGGAAGCCCCGGCTGGCAGGGACTCAACAGCCGTCCGGAGCACATCAGGCAGGTTGCCGAAGACTCGCTCAAGCGGCTCAAAATCGACGCCATTGATCTCTTCTATCAGCATCGCGTTGACCTTGATGTTCCCATCGAGGACGTTGCGGGAGCTGTGAAAGAACTGATTCAGGCGGGCAAGGTGAAGCACTTCGGTATGTCAGAAGCTGCCGCCAAGACCATCCGCCGCGCCCACGCTGTGCAGCCGGTGACTGCGGTACAGAGTGAATACTCGCTGTGGACCCGAGGCCCTGAAGCCGAAGTGCTGCCTACTCTCGAAGAACTCGGTATCGGCTTCGTTCCCTACAGTCCGCTTGGCAAAGGCTTCCTGACGGGGAAGATGGACGCGAACACCACCTTTGACAAAACCGATTTCCGCAGCACGCTGCCGCGCTTTACGCCGGAAGCCCTCAAAGCCAATCAGGCTCTCGTCGATCTTCTAGGCGTCCTCGCGAAACAGAAGAAGGCGACCCCGGCCCAGATTGCGCTTGCCTGGCTGCTGGCCCAGAAGCCTTGGATTGTTCCCATCCCCGGCACGACGAAGCTGCCTCGCCTGGAAGAGAACATCGGAGCTGTCGCAATCGAACTCACGCCCGATGACCTGCGCCAGATTGAAACCGCCGCGGCGAAGATCACGGTGGAAGGCGCACGCTATCCTGAGAAGCTGGAGCAGATGACCGGCCGATGAACCGGAGATCGTGCGGGGAGATTCGAAAATGGAGATCAAACGAATTGGTTCCGAGCCTTCGGGCAAAGGACCGGCGGAGTATTTCACTGGCACGGTGCGCGTTGACAAGCTTTTTGACGCGCCCGCCCCGGCGCGCGTTGTGGGCGCCAGCGTCACCTTCGAGCCCGGTGCGCGCACCGCATGGCATACGCATCCGCTCGGTCAAACGCTCATCGTCACTTCCGGCTGCGGACGTGCGCAGCATTGGGGCGGCTCCATCGAGGAGATTCGTCCTGGCGATGTAATCTGGTTCGCGCCGGGCGAAAAGCATTGGCACGGCGCGGCGCCAACCACCGCAATGACCCACATCGCCATTCAAGAAAAGCTCGACGGCAAAACCGTGGATTGGATGGAACACGTGAGCGACGAGCAGTATCAGGCGTAGAGCGGTTCTCCAATCGCTATTCGAGGCGGAGAAACTCCGGCTGGACGCCAAGCCCCCCACTTTATACTGAAAGACATAATGAGCACGTTTCTACCCGTAGACGAACAGATGGACCTGCTTCAGAAGGGCGCGGCGGAGATCATCCGCGTCAGCGACCTTCGCGAACGCCTCGAAGAGAGCCGCAAAACCGGACGCCCGCTGCGCATCAAGGCCGGCTTTGACCCCACCGCGCCCGACCTGCACCTCGGCCACACCGTGCTGATGCGCAAGCTCGCCCACTTTCAGCAGTTAGGCCACACCGTCATTTTTCTTGTGGGCGATTTCACCTCGCTCATCGGCGACCCCACCGGCCGCAACGTCACGCGCAAGCCGCTTACGCGCGAGCAGATCGACGAGAATGCAGTCACATACAAACAGCAGGTCTTCAAAATTCTCGGCGAAAAACTCACCGAGGTCCGCTACAACTCCGAATGGCTCGGCAAACTCGACTACGAGAAGATCATCCGTCTCACGGCGCATTTCACCGTCTCACAGATGCTGGAGCGCGACGACTTCAGCAAGCGCTTCCAGGCCGAGCAGCCCATCAGCCTCCACGAACTGCTCTATCCTGTCATGCAGGGCTATGACTCGGTCTGCCTGGAGTGCGACGTGGAACTGGGCGGCACGGACCAGAAATTCAACCTGCTCTGCGGACGCGAGCTGCAACGCCACTACGGCCAGAAGCCGCAGATTGTGCTGATGACGCCCATCTTGGAAGGTCTGGACGGCGTCCAGAAAATGTCCAAATCGCTGGGCAACGCCATCGGAATCAACGAGCCGCCCGCGGAAATGTACGGCAAGCTCATGTCCATTTCCGACGAGCTGATGTGGAAGTACTGGGTGCTTCTCACCGACCTCAAGCAATCCGAAGTCGACGCGCTCCAGGCGGAAGTCTCTGCCGGCAAGTTGCATCCCATGGAAGCAAAGAAAAGCCTCGCCCGCACCATCACCTCCGGCTTCCACGGCGAGGCCGCAGCTCTCAGCGCCGATGAAAACTGGGCGCGCATGTTCCAGCAAAAGGGCGAGAGCGAGAATCTAGAAGAGTTTTCTGTAGCCTATGAAGATGTTGCTGGACCCTCTGTTAGAAAAACCCCGGAAGAACTTCTGGAAATCAGGCTTCCCAAGTTGTTGCTTCAGATAGGGCTGGCTGCATCCGGGGCTGAGGCAAACCGCAAGATCATCGAAGGGGCTGTAAGGATAAATGGGAATGTGATTTGTAGCCCGCTATTTCACATTGAAAAGCTGCCCACTAGAGTCACTGTCCGCCTCGGCAAGCGCGCTAAGGTTGCACTGATTAAGTAGCCGCCTATTCGACCGACTGCTCCAACGCCTGTCCTAACGGTTGCCTCAACGGAGGGAGCAGGAGCCTTCAGGCTCCTGAAACCCGCCTCGCAACAAAAAACGGCTTTAGCCGCGGGTCCTGCGTCTGTGTCGTAGGCGTTTCCACTTCCTTATCCACTCAGGACTGGATTGACAATCCCCAATCCCCGCCTCTAATCAAACACCACCGTCTTGTTTTCGTAGCAGAGGATACGGCGGTCCAGATGCCAGCGGACGGCGCGAGAGAGCACGACGCGTTCCAGATCCCGTCCCCGCTCCACAAGGTCTTCCACCTGGTCGCGGTGCGATATGCGGGCCACATCCTGCTCGATGATGGGGCCGTCGTCCAGAGCCTCGGTGACATAGTGGCTGGTGGCTCCGATCAGCTTGACGCCGCGCGCGTAAGCGGCGTGGTAAGGCCTGGCCCCGGTGAAGGCGGGCAGAAACGAGTGGTGCACGTTAATGATCGCGTCCGGGTAGCGGGCAACAAAGGTGGGCGAAAGAACCTGCATATAGCGCGCCAGCACCACCAGCTCGATGCGTTGCCGCGCCAGCAGCTCAAGCTGCCGCGCCTCCGCCTGCGCGATTGACGCCGCGTTCACCGAGACGTGCTCAAAGTGGATGCCGTAAAAGACGGCCAGTTCCGCGACCGCGCGATGATTCGAGATGATGAGGGGAATCTCGCACTCCAGCTCGCCCGCACGCCAGCGGAAGAGCAGGTCCCCAACGCAGTGCAGGTATTGCGAGCAGAAGAGAGCCACTCTGGGCCGGGGCACGGTGGTGGTCAGCTTCCAGCGCATATTCAGTTCGAGGGCGAGCGGCTCGAACTCCGCCTTGAATGCCTCCAGATCAAAGGGCACAGCGGGCGGCGCCTTGGACCCGCCTTGAACAGGCTTGGCGGCCGGAGATCCGGAGTCCGCGGAGCCGTCGAGACCCCACTCGACGCGCATGAAGAAGAGGCCCAGGCCGTGGTCCTGGTGCTGGTCGGCGTGGAGGATGTTGGCCCCATGCCGGTAGAGCAGCGAGGAGACGCGGGCCACGAGGCCTTTCTGGTCCGGACAATCGATGAGCAGTACGGCGGTTTCTTTCATGCTGTGCTCAGTCTAATTCACGGCTGGCTTTTGAGCAGATGGCGCTTGCGCGGCTTGGGATTCGTGGTTTTCTCATCCTTTCGCAAGAAAGAAGGCGAAAGAATGGGAAACCCAGACTTTATGGACGGATCAGGCTAAGTGACTTACTTGATGGTGGGCGCCCCGCCACGATCTGAGACAAGTTGTGAAAAAAGAAGGAGATTGGCCGATAGTTTAGATTGATGAACCATCGAACGATTGCGCGAATGCTCGTTGCGATGCTCCTCGTATGCGGAGCATTACAGGCGCAGGAGTATAGCTTTCGCAACTACGGCAGCGCCGAGGGGCTGAACGACCTCTCGGTTCGGGCTATCTACCAGGACCGTGCAGGCTTTTTGTGGGTGGCCACGCTCAACGGATTTTTTCGCTATGACGGCGAACGCTTTGAGGCTTTCGGGGTTGCCCAGGGAGTCCCGTCCAGCCCAAATACCGCGTTTGCCGACGCCCCAGATGGTTCTTTGCTCGCGTTGGGGGCCTACGGACTCATCCGTCTAAGGGGAAACCGTTTCGAGGCAGTCAGAGGTCCCTTTAAGAATACATATGGCGCGATTGGAATCCAGGCGGACGGGCGGGGACACACTTACGCCGGGACGGACCAGGGCCTGGTCGAACTCTCACTCAAACCGGGAAAGGATGAATTTGAACAGCGCCTGATTCCGCAGGCTGCAGGCAGTTCCGGAGCCGCCGTGAAAGGCGTCCTGGTGGATGGTGAGAGTGTCTGGTATGGATGCGGACTTGAACTGTGCCGCATGGATACGAGCGGAACTCGAGTTTTTGGGCGCGAAAGCGGACTTCCTGCTCATTTTGTGGTGGCAATCCTGAAGGATCACGCGGGCAATCTTTGGGTTCGATTGAGGGATATAGGCGAGTTGGTGTTGCCAGCCGGCCAGAGCCGGTTCCGAAGGCCGGATTTTCTGCGCCCAGGCCAGATTCTAACCAGCATTCCGGCTGTTGATGCGAATGGCCGGGTTGTGATGCCCATGTCCGATGGACTGCTGGTTGGGGAGGAGCATGACTGGCAGAAGGTTGATCATATGGCGGGGCTGCGCGGAGTGGCCTATACCGCCTTCGAGGACCGTCAGCACTCTCTCTGGATCGGAATGGAAGGCCGGGGGCTGGTACAGTGGCGCGGCTACAGGGAATGGGAAAACTACTCGACGACCAGCGGGTTGGCCAGCGAAACAGTGTACGAGATACTGCCCCAGCCAGACGGCCCCATCTGGGTGGGCACTGAAGGAGGTTTGCTGCGCGGCGAGCGGCAGCGCATCGGCATCCGGTGGAAGACGGTTGCCGGCCTGGAGGGAATTGGTATTCACGCCGTACGCGCGGCCAGTGACGGAGCTCTTTGGTTGAGCACCAAGACGCGCGGCGTCGCGCGATTCGACGCACACACCGGCAAGGTGAAATGGTTCGACGAGGCGCAAGGCTTGGATAAAGTGGTCTTCACTCTGTGTTTCGATCGGCAGCAACGGCTGTGGGCGGGAACGGATGCGGGACTCTACATGGCCAAGGCGCCGTATAAGAGTTTCGTCCGAATCTCCGAGTTGCCCAGGATGCGATTCCGGACGATTGCGGAAGGCAGCGACGGCACACTGTGGGCTGGGGGAGCAAGCGGGCTTTTCTCGTTCAATGGAGATCACTGGAAGAGTTATGCGGAAAGCGATCCGAGCAAGCAACAGGTGCTTACGCTGGGCGCAGGCGCCAAAGGGGAGATGTGGGTTGCCTACCGCTTAACCAACGAGATCGATCGCGTTCATCTGCGGCCGGATGGATTGGATATCGAAAAGAGCGTCCAAAGACCGGGCTCGAATGAACTTGTGTTTTTCATGAAGTCCGACACGCAAGGCCGCATGTGGATGGGCACCGATCATGGCGTGGAAGTATGGGGCGGCGGCCGCTGGAACCACTATGTGATGAGCGACGGACTGGTCTGGAACAACTGCGAGCCGAATGCCTTTGCGGCGGAGCCGGACGGTACTGTCTGGATCGGCACCAGCGGGGGACTATCGCGTTTCAAGCCGCGTCCGCGCTACAGTCTGGATGTGCCGATTGAGGTTGTATTTACCAAGCTGGAAATGGACGGGGCGGATGTTTTAGGCCAGAGCAATCCATCGTTCGAGATGCACACGAACTCTCTCGTAGCGCGCTACTCAGCACTGAACGCATCCCGTGCGAACGCGGTGATCTTTCGTTACCGGCTGGAAGGAGACCATTCCGCCTGGACCGAGACTTCGCAACGTGAATTGCGGCTTGCCCGGCTCGCGCCCGGCGATTACAAACTGGAGGTCGAAGCGCAGGATGGCGATGGAGTGTGGCGCGCGCACCGGGCGGAGTTTGCCTTCAAAATCCTCACGCCCTGGTATCGGACCTGGTGGTTTTTCGCGCTGTGCGCGCTGATTCCTCTCTGCGTCACCGGATTCTTCTTCCGAATTCAGATGGCCGCGGCACAAAGAAGAGAGCATGATCTTCAACTGCTGGTTGAGGCGCAGAAGACGATTGAGAATCTGGCCTTCTATGACCCATTGACGGAACTCCCCAATCGCCGGATGTTGTTGGACCGTCTGCGCCAGACTCTGGCAATCAGCGCCCGAAGCGGCCGGTTGAGAGCGTTGCTGTTTGTGGATCTTGACAAGTTCAAGACGCTGAACGATTCGTTCGGCCATCAGGCTGGCGACCAACTGCTTCAGGAGACAGCGCGGCGGCTGACCGCCACAATACGCGAGACCGATACCGTAGCTCGATTGGGCGGGGATGAGTTTGTCGTGATCCTGGAAGACTTGAGTCCGCTTTCCGAGGAGGCGGCGGCGCAGGCGGAGACGATTGCTGCAAAGATGCTTGCCGCCGACAGGCAGCCCTATATGCTTGCCGGTCGCGAGTGTGTCATCAGTTCGAGCATCGGAATCACGATCTTTGGAGGTCAGCCGTTGAGCACAGAAGAGGTTCTTCGCCAAGCCGACATTGCCATGTATCAAGCCAAGGAGGCCGGAGGAAACACGGCGCGATTATTCGCTCCCGAGGTGCTGACTGCCATCAATGCCCCTGCGGCCGTGGCGTAGTATCTGCGCGCAAGGATTATAGCGAAACCAGAGTGGCTGTACCCAAAGGCACATCAGCCAAGTGGCTTTTTCCTCAAGAAAAAGCCATCATATACGACCTTCGCGAGGGCACGTTTACTCTGGTTTCGCTCTAAGCATGATAAAGTGCGCATCGTTCAATACAGCTTTCAGTGTCTGGTGTTTAAAGCATTTTTGGAATATACACAGACTTTTTTTAATGCATCTAACGGTGGTTTTTCCTTTAGGGAAATGCCACTTGAGTGTGTGGCTTCGGTCTGCACCAATTTCGAAGATGCGATAGCTGCACGATTCCATTTGAGAACGCTGTAGCACCGGGCAGGTTGATGCGGCGCGCAGATGCCGTGCAATTGGTCTTACTTCATGCGCTTTCTCAGCACCCAGGTCGTCATGCAGCGAAAGTCCTGCACGATAGTCGTCTTGAGAGGATCGACGAGCACTGCGTTCATCTCCTCGGTCAGCTCCAGCAGCATCTCTTCGTCGACCAGGAACCATCTGGAGCCATCGCCCACCACGAAGATGTTGGCGCCGACCCGCTCGAAATCCATACCAATTCTGGAGCCCAGCCGGCAGAAGAGCATGCCGCCAGGGGCAATCACCCGCCAAAGATCGGCCAGCATGGCCCGGAAATGTTCTTCGTCGCGAGCAAAGTGAAGCACCGAGTTGCAGATCACCACATCGGCAAATCCGTCTCGGAAGGGCATCCGCTCAATCAGTCCGGCTTGAAAGTTACCCGCGGGCAAGCCGGTCGAAAGCGAAGCGGAAAGTTGACGAAGATGCTCGACGGCCTCGGCGGACTCGTCGATCGCAAAGACCTCGCAACCTTCGCGCAGCAAATGCACCAGATTCCTTCCATATCCGCAGCCGGCGTCGAGGACCCTCATGCCCGCGGCGATGTTCCCTCGCAGGATCTGATCGAAGACGTAAATATCAATCTGCCCGAATTGCTCTTGAACGCTTAACCGCACCTTGTCACCGTCCCCCGCACTGCGCAGGCTGCAATCGCCGTGCCGCATTTGCCACAGATTCAGCATTCTGGAGATCTCTCGAAAGGCTCCAAAGGACAATCGGGCGCATCGAGTCCATCCGATAGTTGTAGCAGGCGATCGCAGGAAGACGCTATCGACGGCGAAGTTTTTGGCGAAAGTTCGCCGGCAGGCTGTGCGCGTTGGCGTGGATGTGGCGCCCACTGGGCTCGACGAAAAAATCGCCGGGGCAATGGCCGCCCCGGCGATGCGCGTGCAAAGCAATGAGTTCTTGTCAGCTCCCGCTGTGCGGGCTTGACCGGGAGATTACAGTCCGCGCCTTTTTTCTGGACGCGGAAGGACCCGAAGGCCGCGGGCCCCACCGCAGGTGGCGCAGGTGGTCAGACTGCGGTACTGCTCGCCTGCAACGGCGCGTTCAACTGCTGGCGGAGATTAACGGCTAGATCGGCCACCATGCGCAGCCTTTCGGCAACCGGCGCGGGCATCTCGGCGCCGCTCAGAGCCAACTGCGAGTGAAGCAGCAGGCCGGCGACCGTGGACTTGAGTTCGGTTTCGATGGCGGCGGCGGCGGCGCGGCGGGCCAGCGCCTGCTCCCGCTCGCGGCGGTGCAGCGCCGAGCGAATCTCGCGGATGAGCCGCGCAGCGCCGGAGAGCGCGAAGTTGATCTGCAAAGGGATGGCGAGTCCGGCGCGTTCCCAGATGGCTTCGGCCGCGGCCGGATCGCACTCGGCCATGGTCTCGTCCACCGCTACGACCAAAAACTCGCGGCGGCGCAGCGCGGCCAGCGCCGCCTTGCGCCCTTCGGCTACCTCGACCTCCATGCCCAGTTGCGCCTGCACCACGGCGGCGCAGTTCCGGGCGCCTTCAATTCCAGTCACAATCAGAATGCTCATTTGATGCTCCTTAAAAACAGTGGACAGTGGTCAGTGAACAGTGAACAGTGATCAGTGGACAGTGGACAGTGGTCAGTGATCAGTGATCAGTTGTAAGTTCTAAAGCTTGGCTTACAGTTCAAGGCGCAGTGGCCGCGTGTGCGGTGCTTTGCGCAACAGTATCGGGTCAGGATTTGGAGGTAATGGTCTAATGAACGGAATCGGGAGACTGATCACTGTCAATGCCGACTGACCACTGACCACTGTTCACTGACCACTGGCGTCTCACTCTTCCCGCAGCGGGTCGGCGATGCCGTATTCCTTCAGCTTGCGGTAAAGGGTGGTCTTGCCGATGCCCAGCAGCTTGGCGGCCTTCAGCTTGTCGCCGTTGAGGGTGCGAATGGCTTCCAGAATCGCCTGCCGCTCCAAATCCGCCAGGGTGGTCAACTGCGGGCTGCCGTCCTCGGCCTCGGCCTCGCCGCCCGAAGCCGCTGAGCGCCGCGCCTCGAGGCCCTGCTGTTGCAACTGTGTGGGCAGGTCGCCCAGGTGAAGCACCGGCCCGGAGGAGAGCGCGCATGCCCGCTCTATCGAGTTTTCCAGCTCCCTGACGTTGCCCGGCCAGTCGTGGAGCATCATGGTGCGCAGGGCCTCGTCGCTCAGGGTGAACTTCGTGCCACGCTCGCGGCTGAGGTGGTCCAGGAAATGCGCGGCCAGCAGCGGAATGTCTTCGCGGCGGTCGCGCAGCGGTGGCAGGCGCAGGTTGACCACGTTGAGCCGGTAGAAGAGGTCCTTGCGGAAGGAGCCTTTTTCCACCATTGCCGCCAGATCCCGGTTGGTGGCGGCCACGATGCGCGCCTTGATGGGGACGCGATGCGTTGCCCCGACCGGGCGGACTTCCTTTTCCTGAAGAGCGCGCAGCAGCTTGGCCTGCAGGTCGAGCGAGAGCTCGCCAATCTCATCCAGAAAAACCGTGCCTCCCTCGGCGGAGACCAGCAATCCGTCCTTGGAGCGATTGGCCCCGGTGAACGCGCCCTTGACGTAGCCGAAGAGCTCGCTCTCAATCAACGTAGGAACCAGCGAGCCGCAGTCGACCGGCAGAAAGGGCTTTTGCGAGTTAGGCCCGTAGGCGTGTATGGTGCGCGCCACCAGTTCCTTGCCGGTGCCGCTTTCGCCGAGAATCAGGACAGGATGAGTGCTTTGGGCGACTTTCGAGAGGATGCGGTAGAGCTTTTCCATCTCCCCGGAGCGGCCGATCATCGCGCCCAGTCCCTGCGAGAGCCTGAGCCGCTCGCGCAACTGGCGGGTGGCCGTATCGGTGACCAGCGAGGCCGAGGCGCGCTCGAGAACTGTGGACAGCTCGTCCATGGCGAAGGGTTTTGCCAAGTAGTCCGAGGCACCGCAGCGCATGGCCTCCACGGCGGCATTCACCGTGCCGGAGGCGGTCATGGCGATTACCGCGGTCTGGGGGTAGAGGAGCTTCACTTCGCTGACCAGTTCGAGCCCTTGATTCGAGCCCGCAGGCAGATTGACCAGCAGGATGTCTGCGGTCGAGCCGCGCAACATGCTGCGCGCCTGCGTCATATCGCCGGTGCTCTCCACCGCATAGCCCAGGCTCTCAGCAATCTCTGCGCAGGCCGAGCGCATCGCGGCGTCGGCGTCGACCACCAGCAGGTGCAGGCGCACCGGCGGCTCCGCGAGTTGGGGGATAAACTCCATGATTCTTTCGTTCAAAGCTGTTTCGAGCATTGTATTCGCCTCACGTGCAAATCGTTAAATTGGATTTTCTGTTGCCGCCGCTCCGAGATTCGTTTGAGCGGCGCGCCGAGGGGTTTTCGCGCTCTCTCGTCAGCGGGAGCGTGCGGGCAGTTCGATCTGGAAACGGGCTCCGCCCCCGGCGCGGTTGGCAGCATGAATGCGGCCGCCCGCGGCCTCGACGATGGAGCGAGTAATGGACAGGCCCAGACCGCGATGAGAGGCTGGCCAGCCGCCATTCCTGGGCGCTCCGTTGACCTTGGTTGTGTGGCCGGAGTCGAAGATCTTCTCCAACTTGCCGGATGGAATGCCGGGTCCGTTGTCTTCCACCGTCAGCATCAGCCACGGGGGATTCTCCGCTCCGGCGTGGAACTCGTGCAGGCTGATGGCGATTCGTCCCGTGCCGGGGATGGCTTCAGCGGCATTCTTGACCAAGTTGACCAGAATCCGGGTCAGATCCTCGCCGCTCATCCGCACCGGCCGCGCGCCGCCTTCGGTGTTGACGGTGAGGGCGATGGAGGGTCCGGCCAAAGCCGAAAGCAGATTGCGGTTGGCCGCGAGTTCTCGGGCCAGATTTTCGATTGGCTTGCCGGGCGTCAGCTCCGTTTGAAGGGCGTGTCCCACATGGGCGGTCGTGTGCGATTCGTTCCTTGCCAGGGCCGCGCTGATCGCCCGGGCGATTTCCGTCTCCGGTTTCATCCGGGTGCCCGGCCCGGTTTCGGGGCGAGCATCACAATTGATGTCAAGAGCCAACAGCTTTTCAACGAGCCGGCGGCTGGCCGCGGCCACCAGCCGCAACTCGCCGGCGTAGTGATGGAAGGTGGGGTTGAGCACCCCTGGCCCTTCCAGCAGATCGCAGTAGAGCCACAGCGCCGTCACCATGTTCCGGGCGTCGTGGGCCACCTCGGCCAGGCTCTTGCCCTCGCCGCGCAGGTTGGCCAGCGTCTCGACCACGGTTTCCACTCGCTTCCGTTCGGCACGCTCCGCCCCGGCTCCGGCGACCCCGGTTGCTCCCAGGCCAGTCTCTGTCTGTCCGTTCTCCCTGAGTTCCACTGCCTGTGCTGTCTGCTGCATCTTGCGCTTCCTTTCCTTGCTCTTGGCTTCCCAGTCCCTAGTCCCTTAGTCCCTAGTCCCTGTTTTTCGGCCTTCCCATTCCGGCTCTCTGGTGTGCTGGCTGTCCTCTTCTAATACACGCAGCTTGCCAAACCAGAACACTCCGTTTAAGTTCCTGATAAGGGAAGGAGTTACAGCCCAATTCCCGCAATGCCATTTGGAATCCGCCAGAGAAAGATTTCCCAAAACGGAACAAGAGAGTAAAACCAGATTTCGGTAAGATATTTTGTATCAATGATTTACTAGCGTATTCCTGTTACGGGTCATGAAATCGGCGGTTTCCCGTCCTGGAACTGGCGTCCCAGGCGGCCTCATGCCTCTCTCCGCGGCCCGCTCCCGTACAATCTTTCCATGCAAACCCCATCCAACTCGCCCTTTTATCGTCCCGGCGGCCGAACTCCGCTTCAGCTTCGCCCGCTTACACTCACACCCGGCTTTGTTCAGACCGCCGAGGGTTCCGTCCTTGTCTCGCTGGGCAATACGCGCGTGCTGACCTGCGCCACCATCGAACAAGGCGTTCCCGGCTGGCTGCGCAACTCGGGGCGCGGCTGGGTTACGGCGGAGTACTCCATGCTGCCGCGCGCGACGGTGACGCGTACTCCTAGAGAGAGCGAACGGGGCAAGATCGGCGGGCGGACCCATGAAATCCAGCGGCTGATTGGCCGCAGCCTGCGCTCGGTGGTGGACATGAAGGCCCTGGGCGAACGAACCATAATTCTGGATTGCGACGTGATTCAGGCCGACGGCGGCACGCGCACCGCGGCCATCACTGGAGCGGCCGTCGCGCTGGCGCTGGCGTTGAACGCGCTGGTCGCAGCCGGGACGCTGAAGCAATCGCCCCTGAAGCAGCTCGTCGCGGCCACCTCGGTAGGCATCGTGGGTGGCGCAACGCTGCTCGACCTTTGCTATGAAGAGGATTCGCAGGCAGAAGTGGACATGAACGTGGTGATGACCGCCGACGGCGGGCTCATCGAGACGCAGGCCACGGCGGAGAAGGGCAGTTTCTCGCGCAGCCAGCTCAACGGCCTCATCGATCTGGCCGAGGCGGGATTGAAAGAAATCTTTGCCGCGCAACGGGCCGTGCTCGGGCTGTGAAGGCTCCGGGAAAGATCCATTCGATCACAACGTCAATGCCGCCAATGGCATAACTGCCGGACTGCGAGCCAGTGCGCGCCAGCGCATCCGCGCCTTCGTGAGCCACGCCACAGAGGAGTGAAGACGCCGCGCTGTATGATGCCCAATGGAGCCATTGATTCCTCCTTTTTCTAGAGGTTCCGATGAAAGCAGCACATGAGAAGCAGGGCCCTGTTTTTATTTTTATTCTTAGGTTGGGTTAGTGTCAGCTTTGCCGATGAGGACGTTACTCACTCCAACGTTACTCACTACAATCCGGCAACCTACATCTATATTGCCCGCACGGGTATGCAGTTTCAGGCGCCGCACGTCTGGACTTACCACCTGCTGGAGTACGCCGAGCAGCGCGGCCGGTGGATTATCCCCGATCTCGGCGTGTACGACTGCGGCCATGGCAATTATCGCGAGCTGTTTATCGGCGGCGGCCCGGTGTATCACCACGGCAAGATCGCCACGCTGACTCAGGAGCTGTTTTTTGCCCAGGATACCGGCGCGGCGGCTCATGGCGCGCGTTATCTCTGGATCTGGCCGGTGACAGACTTCCAGTTCACGCCCCGGCTCTCCGCCGAAGCCGTTGTCGTTCCCTGCCTCCCGCTCAATCGCGCCGCGCGCATTCAGTATGACTTCGATCGCGCCAAGCTCGAATATGCCCTTGACCGCCGATTCACGCTGGGCGGCGGCTACAGCGCGTCGAAGTACGCCAGCGACGCCTGGCTCAGCAAGCCGTTTCTCACCACCACGGTTTCCTCGCGGCTCGGGGCCTTCGAGTTCTGGCTGCAGAAGACGCCCGGCGGCGGCCAGATCCAGATGCGCTACCAGCTCGTCCATGCGGCGCGCTGAGAAGCCGCTGGAACCTTCCGGGACGCATTCTCCTGATTCGGGCCGCTGCTGCGCCAGAATCCGCCTGTGTTCGATCGCACATATTTTCCTTGCGCGTTCCTGCTACCATAAGGATGATTGCGGATTCTGCTGCCAGCCGGGCTGAACGTCTGCTTTGAAGCGCCCTGCCGCGGCGGCCGGACCCGAACCCAAAGGAGAATCTTCTTATGCCTCTAGTTTCCACGCGGCAACTCCTCGACGAGGCCGCCAAGGGCGGTTACGGCGTCGGAGCATTCAACGTCAACGATATGGAACAGATTCAGGCCATCATGGAGGCCGCGAAGGAAACCAATTCGCCGGTCATCATCCAGGCCAGCCGCGGCGCACGCGCCTTTGCCCAGGACAATTACCTCTTCCACCTCATCCTGGCGGCCAACGAACTCTATCCCGAGATTCCCATCGCCATGCATTTGGATCACGGCAACAGCTTCGAAACCTGCAAGAGCGCCATCGAACTGGGCTACTCCAGCGTCATGATGGACGGCTCGCTCAAGGCCGACGGCAAGACCCCTGCCACCTTTGAAGAGAACGTCGCAGTGACCAAGCAGGTGGTCGACTTCGCTCATGCCCGCGGCGTCGCGGTCGAGGGCGAAATCGGCGTGCTGGGCGGGATTGAAGACGGCCACGGAGCCGGCGGCTCAGGCCTCGATCACGTCACCGACCCCGATCAGGCAGTCGAGTTTGCCGAGCTCACCGGCGTTGACTCGCTGGCCATCGCCATCGGCACCAGCCACGGCGCTTACAAGTTCACCAAGAAGCCCGACGGCTCGGTCCTCAAGATGGACCTGCTCATCGCCATTCACAAGCGCCTGCCCAAGACTCACCTGGTCATGCACGGCAGCTCTTCCGTGCCCAAGGATCTGCAGGACATCATCAACCAGTACGGCGGCAAGCTCAAAGAGACCTGGGGCGTGCCGGTCGAGGAGATTCAGCTCGGCATTCGCAACGGCGTGCGCAAGGTCAACGTGGACACCGATAACCGCCTCGCCATCACCGGCGCCATTCGCAAGGTCCTCTGGGAAACACCGGAGAAGTTCGATCCGCGCGACTACATGAAACCCGCCCGCGCGGCCATGCAGAAGGTAGTGGCGCAGCGCATGACGCAGTTCGGCCAAGCCGGCCACGCCGGCGACTACAAGGCCATCTCCATTGCCGATATGGCCAAGGGCTACAAGGACGGCTCGCTCAGCACCAAGCCACTGGTCGCCGCCCGGTAACTCCGGCAGCTAACTCAGTCCTTAGCAGATAGGGTCACTCCATGACTACGGAGTGACCCTTCTCGTCTTGGCGCCTGACAAACTCCGGGGCGCCCCACCAGCGCCGCGTCTCAAGTTCTTATACAGCTTCTCAGGTATCGTCAAAGCGTATGGGGCTTTCAATCCACGCATAACTCCATTCACCCATTCTTAAAATCAACCCACGCGGCAAAGCCGCTCCCAAACCCCGCCCCGGAACTGCATAGGCCCCTGTCAGAGAATTCCTTAATTTTGAGCAAAAAAGACCATACTCCAATCTACTATTTTGGGTACATTTGAGCGGAGTCTCTATATTCGGAGGCTGAGAGTATGCAGATATTCGAAACTCCGGAAGCAAGGTCCGCCGGGCCGGGAGCGAGATCCATGGGAGAAAAACCACCAAGAACGATTCTTCTGGTCGAGAATGACCCTGATGAAGCTCAAGTGATCCGCGATATGCTCGACGTTAAGGGAACGCACGCCTTCAAGGTAGCGCATATCGATTCTGTCAGGGAAGCCGAGAAGTTTCTCGCCGGCATTTCGGTCGACATTGTTCTGCTCGACTTTGGGCTGCCCGATGCGCAAGGACTCGACGCGGTCAAGCGGCTTCTGGCAGCCAGGCCGCGCGTCTCCATTGTGCTGCTGTCCAGCCCGGACGATGAGCCGTTTGCGGCCCAGGCCATCCAGGAGGGCGCGCAAGACTATCTGATCAAGGGCGAGATCCAGCCGCGTGAGTTGATCCGCGCCCTGCTCAATGTCGCTGAGCGCACCACACTCGAAGAGGCCGTGTTCGCTGCCAAGGAACGGGCCCAGGTCACGCTCGACTGCATTGGCGATGCCGTGATTTGCACTGACACATCGGGCAACATCACCTTCCTGAATCGCGTGGCGGAAAGAATGACCGGCTGGCTCCAGGCGGATGTGATCGGCCGGCCCATGACCGAGACCTGCCGCATCGTGGACGCCGCCACTCGCAGAGAGGTTCTGGACCCCATGGGGAAGGCGGCCGCGCAAAATCGGATCGGAAAACTCCAGTCGAATTGCTTCCTCATCCGCCGCGACGGGAATGAGGTTTTCATCGAGGATTCCGTCGCTCCCATTTGCGACCGGGAAGGGCAGGTTACCGGCGCGGTGATTGTGTTCCGCGACGTGACCGCGACGCGAGCCTTGGAGGAGATATTAACTTATAACGCCCAGCACGACTCTCTGACTGGGTTACCCAATCGATTGCTCATGAACGACCGTGTGGGCCAGGCCATTGCCCTGGCGCGGCGGCAGAAACTCCAGGCTGCCGTGTTGTTCATGGACCTGGATGGTTTCAAGTACATCAATGACTCGCTTGGGCATCCGATTGGCGACAGGCTGCTTCAATCCGTCGCGGGACGGCTTGTGGATTGCGTGCGAGCTCCGGACACGGTTAGCCGCCAGGGAGGCGATGAGTTTGTCGTGCTTCTTCAGGAATTGCACCATCCAGACGATGCCGCCATCACGGCGACTAGATTGCTGAATGCGGTGGCGGAGGCTCATTCCATCGATCACCATCGGATTTCGGTCACGGGCAGCATCGGGATAAGTCTTTTTCCCAACGACGCCAACGATGCGGAAACACTCTTCAAGCATGCGGACATAGCCATGTATCGAGCCAAGAAAAATGGATGCAACAGCTTTCAGTTTTTCGGCTCATACATTGATGCCGATGCTGTGGAGCGCCAATCCATCGAGCGGGATCTTCGCGGGGCCTTGGAGCGGAACGAGTTCAAATTGCACTTCCAGCCCAAGATAGATTTAAAGACGAAAGCGATTATCGGCGCCGAGGCATTGCTGCGCTGGATTCATCCCACCAGGGGATCAGTCCCACCGACGCAGTTCCTTCCCGTCGCGGAAGCGTCCGGTCTCATTCTGCCCATCGGCGCCTGGGTCCTTCATGAGGCGTGTACGCAAGCCCGAGCCTGGGCGGACGCGGGTGTACTCGCCCGGACGGTAGCCGTCAATATTTCTGGTGTGCAGTTTCAAAGCGAGGACTTTCTGGAGAGCATCTTTGCAACCCTTGCCGCAACAGGCCTGGATCCTGGATCTTTGGAACTGGACATACCCGAGAGCGTTTTGATGGATAACCCCGGGCACACGATACCCGCTCTCAAGGCTCTCAAGGAAAAGGGAATACAAGTATCGGTCGATAACTACGGCTCAGGGTACTCGAGCTTGAGCGCTCTGCGGGATTTGTCTCTCGGCGCTCTCAAAATCGACCGGTCGCTTGTTCAAGGGATCACCGGCAATCCCTATAAGAAAAACAAAGCGAGCGCAATCATCAGCATGGGTCAAAGCCTGAACCTGCGGGTCATTGCCGAAGGTGTTGAGACGGCCGAGTGTCTGGATCTTCTGTGTGCGCAGGGCTGTGACGAAGCTCAAGGATTCTATCTCGGCGAGCCGGTCCCCGCCGCGTTATTCGCCAGGGAAGTTCCAGGCGCAATCAGAACCGCATCGCCGCCCCGCTGAGGCCATTCACTGGAATCGCCCGTGCAGCGCGGCAAACTTCAAGCGCCAACTGATCCCAGACCCCTGTTTCTTTACACCGCTGGCGCAATCGAAGGCTCGCGCACCGGACTCGCCGTCGCCTGACCCTTGTCTTCCTGGTCTTTGTACTGGAGCTGGTAGAGCTTCCAGTAGAGGCCGCGCTGGGCGAGCAGTTCCTGATGAGTGCCCATCTCGCGCAACTGGCCTTTGTGCATCACCAGAATCTCGTCGGCTTGCTGAATGGTGGAGAGGCGATGAGCGATCAGCACGCTGGTCCGGCCCTCGACCATGCGCTCCAGCGCGCCGCGTATGCGCAGTTCGGTGTCGGTGTCCACGCTCGATGTGGCTTCGTCGAGGATGAGGATGCGGGGATTGTAAGCCAGCGCGCGGGCAAAGTTGATCAGCTGCTTTTGGCCTGTGGAGAGCGAGTTGCCGCGCTCCTGCACCGGCTCGTCGAACTGGTGCGGAAGGCTTTCGATGAAGTCCAGAACATTCACATCGCGGGCAGCCTGGAGCAGGTCGGCTTGCTTGATGGCCTCGTTGCCGAAGCGGATGTTCTCGGCCAGCGTGCCGGTAAACAGAAACGGGTCTTGCAGCACGACGGCGAAGTGCTGGCGCAGCGCGGTCAAATCGTGCTCGCGGATGTCGGTGCCGTCAATGAGAATCTGGCCGGCAGTCACTTCGTAGAAGCGCATCATCAGGCTGGTGAGAGTGGTTTTTCCCGATCCGGTGTGGCCGACGATGGCGACGGATTGTCCTGGTTCGACGGTAAAGGAAACATCCTTGAGAATCCACTCGATGCCGCCGATGGCGGCGAGATTTGCGGCAGGCGATTCGCCGGCGGTGGCCTGTTCCACAGCGGCTTGTTGTTCTTCAGTGAGTTTCTGATAGGTGAACCAGACGTGGCGGAATTCGATTCGGTTGCTTCCGTCACCGGCAAGCGGTTGCGCGGGGCTGACGATCTCCGGCTCGGTATCGAGCAGCCGGAAGATGCGCTCGCTGGCGGCCATGGCCGATTGCAGGATGTTGTATTTGTCGCTCATATCCTGGATGGGCCGCCAAAAGCGCAGCGAGTACTGGATGAACATATTCAGCACGCCGATGGTGACCGCGCCGGAGATTACGCCGAAGCCGCCGAACGACAAAACCAGGGCGATGGCGACGATGGAAAGCAGATCAACGGCGGGATAAAAGAGCGCGTAAGCGAAGATCGTGTCCTTGAATGCAATCAGATGTTGCCGATTTACAACTGCAAAATCATCGAAGGCCTGCTGTTCGCGGTTAAACAACTGCACCACGCTCATCCCCGACACATATTCCTGGCTGAAGCTGTTGATGCGGCCGATGGCGGTGCGTACGCGGCGGTAGCTCTCGCGGACGTGGTCGCGGAAGAGACGGGTAACGATGAGGATGAGTGGCAGAACGGAAAAAGCGAGCAGGGCCAGCCGCCAGTTGATGGTGAGCATGAGGGCGGCCATGATGGCGAGATTGAGAAAGTCATCGACAATGGCGAGCACGCCGGCGGTGAACATCTCGTTGATGGCGTCCACGTCGGCGGTGATGCGCGTGACGAGGCGTCCGACGGAGTGAGTGTCGAAGAAGCCGATGTGCATGCGCTGCATGTGACGGAAGATCTCGCGGCGCAGGTCGAACATGAGCTTCTGCCCGGTCCACTGCATGAGGTAGATCTGGACGAATTCGAAGAGGTAAGAAGCAAGCTGCGCGCCAAGAAAGATAAGTGCCAGGCGGGTGATGCCCTGGTAGGGATCGGACGGGAGATGGCGGGCGAGCCATTTGGTTGCGGCGAATCCGTGAGCGATGAGGTTGACGGCGGGCGCGCCGGGCTCCGTGGGGAAGTAGCGATCGATGCCCACCATGACCAGGTAAGGGCCGGTGACGTCACAGAGGGACTTGAGCGAGACGGAGAGGGCGGAGACGGCAGCTTGCCACCAGTAGGGGCGCAGGTAGTGGCCGAGACGGCGCATCAGCCGGGAGTCGTAGACCTTGCCGGACGGTTCGTCATCGGGCTTTTTGGGCTTCTTCTGTTCTTCGTCGGCCATCGGTTGGACGGGGTTCGGCTTCCTTTTCCATTGTAGCGGGGCCGGAGCAGGGATCAGGGATCAGAGGGATCAGGGGGATCAGTGATCAGCGCGTTGTGAGAATTTGTAGGCTTATAAGCCTACAAATTCCTTATGCCTAAAAGCCTTCATAATAGTGTTAAATATCCGCGTAAAAGCCTACCAACTGAGCAAACGGGAACCGATTCGCAAGAATGTTTGGCTGCGTCAGTACAGAAAACGCCGAGAGGTCCGGCTGTAAGCAGACAAAGAGTGCGAAAAGTCGGCGGTTTTAGTTCGATTTTGGGCGCATTTTGACCTTTTTTGCGCGCATCCGGCAGGTCGATGCGTAAACGCTGCGTGGTCACAGTCGCAGTACGGCATCCGCTACTCGATAGAGCTTCCACTACCTGGAAGGAGGTTTGGTCAGGTCCTTGGCTTTCTCTTCGGCGGCTGCTCGTTCCTCTTCCAGTTGGTCCTGTTGCGCCGACCAGAGCTTTTGCCGTTCGATTTCGTTTGACTGAAACTCCTGCTGTTGCTGCTGTTGCTGTTGCTGTTGTTGCTGTTGTTGTTGCTGTTGTTGTTGTTGTTGCTGTTGTTGTTGCTGTTGCTGCATCAGATTCTCCTCCTTTTAGGTTCCGCTTTCGATTCAGGCCCCAGGTCATTTGGCGGTGGCTGGCTGCTCCGGGTCGGGAAACTCGATGATGGAACTGGATGTCCATACGATGGTTCCAGAGAGGATGATCAGCTTGATCTGAAGGCCAACGAGTTTCGATTCATCGACCGCAATGCGCACCATGAGAGGGTGTTCGATCTGCTCTCCCGGCTCGATCCAACCATGGTCGGTAAATACCGGGTAGGTGCGGACGAGTTCGGGCTTGAGCCCCATGAACGCATATATCTGGCAGGCTGAACCCTCCTGCTGGATGGGATACATGGCCAGTCCTACGTTTTTCAAGCGGCAAAGAATGGAGAGATAGAGTTTGCCGTTTCTTCTGAAGAGCTTGCCGATGATTCCCAACTCAAGCTTTCGCTTGTAAGTGCGGCCGCGCAGATAGTTCATCAAGGCCCACGCTGCGCCAACCAGCAGCGCGATGAACTTTACAATCGCGTCGGCGACGTCGAGCCAGAACTTGGCGTTGGCGTGAATATCCGGTTCAGTCAGCATGATGAGAGGGAAGAGGCTACCCGGCAGGATCTCTTCTGGCGGATTCAGAACACGGTAGCAAAATGAGAATTGAAGGTCAAGGACTATTGCGCGCGAAGGGTAGAAACAAGAGCACGCCGAGGAGGGCACCTGCCTTGCGCGATCCCAGGTCCCAAAAGCGGGACGTGGGGCACCCGCGTTCGCCGGTACGCCCATGGGCGTTGTGGAATCATTCGCAAGCCTCAGCATTTACACTGGTAAGCGGAGATAACTGTGGTTTTCGATAAAGTACTTACCAAGGTTTTTGGCACGGCGAACGAGCGTCTTATCAAGCGTTTGATGCCAATCGTGGCGTTGATCAACGCCCTGGAAGCGGACACGAAACAGCTTTCGGACGACGGATTGCGGGCTAAAACGTTAGAGTTCCGTGAGCGGATTGCAGCGCGTCTGGAAGGGATTACCGGAGCCGACGAGCTGAAGAAAGCTGAACTGGAGGCTCTGGACGAGATTCTTCCCGAAGCCTTTGCGGTGGTGCGCGAGGCGGGCTGGCGCACGGTGCAGATGCGCCACTTTGACGTGCAGCTTATCGGCGGCATGGTGCTGCATCAGGGCAAGATCAGCGAGATGAAAACCGGCGAAGGCAAGACGCTGGTGGCTACCTTGGCTTGTTACCTGAATGCGCTGGCGGGGCACGGCGTGCATGTGGTGACGGTGAACGACTACCTGGCCAAGCGCGACGCCGAGTGGATGGGCAAGATCTACGAGTTTCTGGGGCTGACGGTGGGCGTGATTGTTCACGACCTGGACGACAGTGAGCGCAGAGCCGCGTACGCCGCGGACATTACTTACGGAACTAATAATGAGTTTGGCTTCGACTATCTGCGCGACAACATGAAATTTGAGATAAAAGATTGCGTGCAGCGCGGGCATTACTACGCAATCGTGGACGAGGTGGACTCGATTCTCATTGACGAGGCGCGGACGCCGCTGATTATCTCCGGGCCGACCGAACAGACGACGGACAAGTATGCGCGGGTGCGCAAGATTATTCCGGCGCTGAAGATGGGCGAGGAGATTGAAGCCAGCGACACCAAGCGCGTGGCGGAACTGGGCCTGGAACTCAGGGAGGGCGAGAAGTTCCTTACCGGCGACTACATTGTGGACGAGAAGCAGCGGACGATCGGAGTGACCGACGAAGGCTGGGTGACGATTGAGAAGGAGCTGGGGATCGGCAACATTGCCGACGCGGAGAACTGGGAACTAAAGCACTACGTGGAGACGGCGATCAAGGCGCACGCGCTCTACAAGCGGGACGTGGAGTACGTGGTGAAGGACGGCGAAGTCATCATCGTGGACACGTTCACGGGACGGCTGATGCCGGGGCGGCGGTGGAGTGACGGGCTACATCAATCCATCGAGGCCAAGGAAGGCGTGGCGATCCGCAAGGAAGACCAGACGCTGGCTACGATCACTTTCCAGAATTATTTTCGCTTGTACAAGAAGTTGAGCGGCATGACGGGCACGGCCGAGACGGAAGCGGCAGAATTCGAGAAGATTTACAAGCTGGAGATCGTCGTTATTCCGACCAACAAACCGATGCTGCGGCTGGAAAATCCAGACGTGGTGTACCGCACGGAGAAGGAGAAATACAAAGCAGCGGCGGACGATATCGCCACGCTCCACGAAAAGGGGCAACCGGTGCTGGTGGGCACCGTGTCGATTGAAAAATCGGAGCGGCTATCGGGGATATTGCAGCGCAAGGGCGTGCGGCACGTGGTGCTGAACGCCAAGTTCCACGAGCGCGAAGCGGAGATTGTGGCGCAGGCCGGGCGACTGGGGATGGTGACCATCTCGACCAACATGGCCGGGCGCGGCACGGACATTCTGCTGGGCGGCAATCCGGATTTCATGGCGCGCCAGGAGCTGGCGAAGAAGAACAAGGCGCGGGCGATCAGTGTGGCCGAGGGAGCGATCAATCCGATGGCGCCAGCGGGATTTCTGCGCTTCTACTACCAAGGGCAGGAGTTCGAGGTTGGCGAGGCGGAGTGGGCCGAGGTTCACAAGGTTCACGCGGAGGCGGCGCAGCGGGAGCACGACGAGGTGATCGCGGCCGGAGGCCTCTTCATTCTGGGCACGGAGCGGCACGAGTCGCGGCGCATTGACAACCAGTTGCGCGGGCGCGCGGGACGCCAGGGCGATCCGGGCGAATCGAGATTCTATCTGTCGCTGGAAGACGACCTGATGCGCATCTTCGCCAAGCAGTGGGTTTCGACGCTGCTGGAGCGGCTGGGTATGGAAGAAGGCGTGCCCATCGAATCGAAGATGATTTCCAAACGGATCGAAGGCGCGCAGAAGGCAGTGGAAGGACAGAACTTCGAGAGCCGCAAGCATTTGCTGGAGTACGACGATGTGATGAACAAGCAGCGCGAGGCGGTTTACGGGCTGCGGCGGCAACTGCTGGAGGGCGTGGATCAAAAAGAGTTGATTCTGGAG
>Ga0255353_1000421_pt1 | contig 27512 bp, 18 predicted proteins | sample HBST25metaG_FD_189941 | JGI IMG/M metagenome (GOLD analysis project Ga0255353, IMG submission 189941) | Peat soil microbial communities from Stordalen Mire, Sweden - H.B.S.T25 | ecosystem: Environmental > Terrestrial > Soil > Wetlands > Peat | place: Sweden: Norrbotten County, Stordalen Mire...
GGCGTCGGCCTTGCCGCCGTCGAACAGGTCGCCGGGAAAGAAGATGATGTCGGGGTTGAGGCGGGCAGCCAGCCTCACAATGCGACGGGCGAAACCGGCTCCGTTCACGTGGCCCAGGTGCATATCGCTTACAACCAATGCGGTGCGGCCGCGCCAGGACTCAGGCAATCCGGCAAGTTGCACAGGGATGCGCCGGATGCGGATAAAACGGGCGTTCACCAGGCCGTAGAGACCGGCCAAAACAGCCAACCCGAAGAGCACGGCGGCTGCCAGTGGCCGATCGGCGGTCAGCCCCGCCAGAGTCAGCACCCAGCCCGCCAGCCAGCACAGGCACGCCGCCCAGAAAAGGAAGTTGAATAGCCCTAGCCAGACGGCCGCGATCCGGTGGAGAAGTGTAACCAGGGGGTTTGCGAACCAGAATCCGAGCAGCGTTGCAATCAAAAAACTGAAGGCCAGCAGCGCCAGCGCGGCCCCTAGCGCCAGTGTGGCTGGCGCACTGAACGGCCCCCAGAACGCGATCCATGTGTGATAGATAAACCAGTGGGTTGCAACCAGAAGCCCTTGCAACGCCGCGATAACTACCCCCTGCCAGAATTTCAAGCGCGAAGTCTCCCTGCATCAATTCTTGCACGACTGGCGACGTGACCGGACTGAACCCCGGCTGCGGAAAAAGACCTGGACCAGATCCGAACTCCCGAAAAGCATCCCTCAGGGCTTAAAGGCCACGATGATTTTGCGGTACTTACGGCACGACTAAAGTCATGCCCTGACACAGCGCGGCCTTTTGAGAGACGTTCTACGAGTTTTTCCGCAGCCTGTGAACCCCGGCTGCGCCCGTGAAACAATCTCTCTATGGTTGCTTCCGGCGGCGATGCGCTCGGCCTTTACCTCTCGATCCCCTTCTGCCGGTCGAAGTGTACCTATTGCAATTTTGCTTCGGGAGTTTATCCGGCCAGCGAGCACGCGCGTTACGTGGACCGTCTGATCGAGGATATGCAGGCCGCCGGTGCATGGGCCGAGCGGATGAACGTGGAGCTTCCGAGACGCGTGGACACGGTCTACCTTGGTGGCGGAACGCCCAGCCTGCTCGCGCCCGAACTGCTTGAGCGCCTCTTCGCCGCTATGCATTCGCACTTCGACTTCGACCCGGACGCCGAGATCACAGTCGAATGTGCGCCCGGCCAGCTCAGGGACGAAACCCTCGCCGCTCTCGCGGCCTCTGGCGTGAATCGCGTCAGCCTTGGCGTGCAATCGTTCATCGACTGCGAGGCGGCTTCCAGCGGGCGTCTGCATAATCGCGCCATTGTGCTCGCGGACGTAATGCGGCTGCGCGCCGCACGGATCTCGAACCTGAACATTGACCTCATCGCCGGACTCGCCGGCCAGACCTTCGCATCGTGGCAAGAGTCGCTGATGGTGATGACGGCGCTGGCGGATGCCGGCGTTCCTCACGCCAGCGTCTACATGCTTGAGGTCGACGAGGACTCGCGCCTGGGCCGCGAGATGCTCGCCCACGGCGCGCGCTACCACGCCGATCTGGTTCCCACGGACGACGCCATCGCGCAAATGTATTCGATGGCCATTGAAGCACTGCACCAGGCAGGTCTCGAGCAATACGAGATCTCCAACTTCTGTCGTTCCGGTTTTAGCTCCCGTCATAATTTGCGCTACTGGCAGCGCCGACCATATCTCGGACTCGGCCTCGACGCTTCGTCGATGCTTCTGTCTGAACGAAAAGAATCCGTCCTGCGCTCCACGACTACCGACGACCTGAAAGCTTATCTCGCAGGAGCAGCGCCGGTGGAGACCACATGGCTTACCGTCGCGCAGCAGCACGAAGAGGCATGGTTTCTCGGTCTGCGATTGAATGCGGGCGTTGATATCGCCGCCGTGGAGCGCGAGTTTGGCGTGGCGATGGTCGCGCCAGCGCTCAAGGTCGTCGCGCGGCTTGCGGAAGATGGCCTGCTGATTTCCGACGGTAAGACGGTTCGGTTGACCGCACAGGGACGCCTGTTGTCCAACGACGTTTTTCAGGAGTTTCTGGGGCTGGACGATGATTTGAGAAGCGGCGCAGCCTCTGCCGGCCGGCAAGCCGCGAGTCGATCAAACGCCTGACCACGCGACGCTACAATTGCCGTATCCTGAAGCCAGCCGTGTGCATTGTCAACGAATGGCGACGGGCCATTCCTTGTCGCGTGCGGCGGATTCTGGCGCGCCAGTGCGATATGCGCCGAGATCCTTCGTCATGATTTCCAATTCCGCGGCGTGGGCGGATAGTCCGCACGGATGGCCCTCTGTCTCAAGCAGATGGGCATTTTCACGGATCATGGTGAAGAGCGGGCTGGCCAGAGCATCGCGCAGATTTGAAGTTCTTACGTTGTGTGTCGCCAGCGCGGAGACCGGACAGGCGGTAACATCGCCGCTCGGATTGACATGGGCGAATCCGCGTCCCGCGGAGACGCAGCCTCCGAGCGTTTCCTCATCGCCCGGCGAATGGATGATGAAAGCTCCTCCTGTCGCGCGACTGCGATACTCGACGACAGTTTTGCGGAAACATGTTCGCTGCTCCTCGGTCAGCAGCGCGCCGCTTTCGCAGCTTCCTGTGGGAACCTGCCCGGTGGGTATCTGCTCGATAAACATGGCCAGCGGTCCGCTGTGCGCAATCAGCCCGTCGATGTTCCGCGGCTCAGACCAGTACGCGATATTTGCCGGTCCCACAGTCACGGCGATGCCCGTCAAAACGCCCGCCTCCTGCAGCCGGTCGAGAGTGCCGAGAGCCTTCTCAAAGACGCCGCTTCCCCGGCGCAGATCGGTCAGATTTTGATCGCCCTCCAGGCTGACAACAATCACCGTATTGGAGCAGTTTTTCAAAATTTGGTAATCGCTCGTCTTGAGAGCGGTGCCGTTGGTGAAGACCAGGAAGAGCCGGTCGGGATAATCGCGAAAGAGCTGGGCAATTCCCGGAAGCAGGAATGGCTCGCCGCCGGCAATCATGAACGCCATCACCCCGAGCCGGACCGCCTCATCCACAATTTTGTACCACTCTTGGAGGTCGAGTCCCGGTCTTACGGGAGCGCTGGCTACGGTTCCAACATCTCCGGCAAAGCACCCCGTACAGCGCAGATTGCATTTGGATGTGACGCTGAGAACGAGAAAGGGAGGCACCTTCACTCCGTCGGCCAGCGAGCGCGCCCGCACACGTTTCGACTGCCCGATGGTTCGCGCCAAGCGGAGAAGGCCGGGAAGGTAGCGCGGATGCCGCACCACCCACGGAACCACAACACGCGACAACTGAGGGTGAATCTCCTCGATCCGGCTGGTGATCGCGAAAAGCCGGTTCGACAGGAATTCTGCTGGCAGGTTCTTCAAAGCAGTAGCGGCGTTCATGTGCAGTCTATACGCATTCGCCGCCACATTGGTTCAAATGAAGAATAATTCAAGGGTAGCCGCCGCGCTCCGAATGGTTCTCCAGCACCGATACCTTGCAAAACAGTGGAGTTATTCTCAAAAACTTTGGATTAACTCCACTCTACCAAGCCAGCAATTCGTCGCCGGAGGTGGGTGAGAGAAAAGCCACCGGGGCGGGCTGAGGCTCAGGAAAGTCACCTGCGCACTGAATGGATTCGGGTCCTGTGGTCTTGGCAACCAGAAGCGCCTGTTCCGCCTCGCGCAGCACCACCACCGGCGAACGGCCCAGGCTGCTGGCAACGCCGAAACAGGCTGAGAGGCGAATGGCGTCGCCGTTCATGTGGAAGGGCGCCGAGAAGACATCCATGCGCAGACGCTCGGCCATCATGACCGCGTTGATGCTGGTGCAGCCCGGCAGCGCCATCAGAAACTCATCGCTACCGGCGCGCCCCAGCAAGTCGTAGCTGCGCAACAGGCGCGAGGTGCGCGCCACCACGTGGCAGAGCAGCTCGTCGCAGGCATCCGGGCCGAGGCGCAGATTCCAGTGGCCGAAGTCGTCTATGTCGAAGAGGATTACGCACAGCGAACTCTTCATGCGCTGCACGCGGTCGGTCTCGCGAAAGAGAATCGACAGCATGGTTTCGCGATTGTAGACACCGGTGAGCCGGTCCATCTGAGCGTTGAGCGCGGCGGCCTCGCGCAGCGACTCCAGTTCGCGCGAGCAGCGACGGTTGCGCACCACCGCCTCCAGGCGAAGCTGCAGAAAAGCTGGCTCGATGGATCGCGGGACGAGGTCGTCGATGACCTCCTCGGCCAGGCGGTCGCTCCACTCCTGCGTGACAGTGTCCGAAATCAGGACAATGGGGAAGCGCCGACCGGAAGCTTCAGCGCGCGCGGCGGCCAACAATTGACCGATGCTGATGGAAGGATCCATGCACGGCAGATTGACGTCAATCACGGCCAGTGTGGGCGCATTGGCCGCGGTGAGCGCGGGCATTGCGGCTTCAGCAGAGAGAAAGATCTCCACGCGCGCTCCGCCGGCCGCCAGCAGCGGCTCAATGGCAGCCAGCAGGGCGGGCTCAGCGGAAGCAAGAAGAAAGAAGGGAGTGGAGTCGGGAAGCATGTCGATACAACCTCGCTGGGAGATGCATCGGCGATTGTTAGAAATTATTTAGGGAGCGGGGAAAGACTGTTGGTGGATTTCAATCACTATCGGACGAAGATGTGGATTCCGAAGGTACTGTGCTTCACTCTTGCGAACACGATTAATTTCTTGACATTACAAAATGGAGTCAAGCCACAGCTTCCAGAAACGCGCGGCGGCCTCTTCGAGTCGGGCGGCGTTTTCGCGAGCCGCAGAGCGTAACTGGATGATATTGATGCCTGCATGGTGCAATTCACAGGCATGGCCCACATACCAGCGTTCCAGACCGGCAGCGGTGACCTCGGGATGGAATTGCAGTGCCAGCGCGAAATCTTCGATTGCGAATGCCTGATTGGCATAGAGTTCTGTCCCTGCCAGATGCAGCGCTCCGGGCGGAAGGTCGAAGGTATCCCCATGCCAATGAAAGACCGGGAGACCGGGCGCGAGCAGCGGAGCGAACCACGCGGGCGCAGGCAGATTCGGCGCGGCTTTGAGCGGCGACCAGCCAATCTCCGCGCCACGACTGCCGGGATAAACGCGCGCGCCGAGCGCGGCGGCCATCAGTTGCGCGCCCAGGCAAATGCCTAGAATCGGCTTGCGCGCCGCCAATCGCTGACCGATGCAGGCAATTTCATCCGTCAGGAATGGATAATCCTGCTGGTCGTAAACGCCGATTGGACCACCGAGAACGACGAGAAGGTCGCAACTTTCAGCATCGCGGAGCGGAAAGCCCGCCGTGGCCGCATCGACCGTCTCAATCTCGAATCCTCGCGCGCGCAACGGAGCCTCCAGTGTGCCGAGGTCTTCGAAGGCAACGTGGCTGAGCACGAGGGCGTGGGATGTGTGCGTCTGCATGAAAACAGTGTATCCGCTGGATGCGGAGCGCTCAATCGACGAAGTCAACCTGAGGGGCGATGGGGATAATGCCGCGCTCGTGGCCCAGGTCGAGCAGCTTGCGGATGGCCTCGCGGCCGTCGGCGCCGTAGTCCAGCGTGCGCTCATTCACATACATGCTGACAAAGCGGCTGGCAAGGCGGACATCCAGATCGCGGGCAAACTGCATGGCGTATTCGAGAGCCTGTTCGCGGTGGTCCAGGCCATGCTGGATGCTGTCGCGCAGGGCCTTGGAAATAATTTTGTGCTTGTCGGCGCCCAGCGAGCGGCGGATGGCGTTACCGCCCAGGGGCAGTACCAGGCCGGTGGTCTCGCGCCACCAGACGCCCAGGTCAAGCACTTTCTTGAGCCCGCTCGTGGCATAGGTGAGCTGGCCTTCGTGAATGATGAGCCCCGCGTCGCAGGTTCCAGCCTGAATTGCGGGGATGATCTGGTCGAAGGGCACGGTCTCGGTCTTAAGCTCTGGATTGAAGATTTTGAGGGCAAGGTAGGCGGTGGTGAAGGTGCCGGGGACGGCGATCTTAACGCGGTGCAGATCTTCGAGCGCCAGCGGCTTGCTGGAGACGATCATGGGACCGTAGCCCTCGCCCACGCTGCCGCCGCAACCCATCAGCGTGTAGTTCTTCTGCAGGTAAGGGTAGGCGTGGAAACTGATGGCAGTTACGTCGAAGAAAGCCTCGCTCTGCGCGCGAAGGTTGAGGGTCTCAATGTCGCACAGCGTGTGGGAAAACTTGTAGCCGGGAACGCGCACCTTGTTGGTGGCGAGGCCATAGAACATGAAAGCGTCATCGGAGTCGGGACTGTGGGCGATGGAGATGTCGATGGTTTCGGCCGGGCTGGCTACTGCGGGATTCTGGGTGCTCATGGGGACAAATGTCCTTTCAACGGAAAACTACAATATCTCTGTTCTTACTTCTTTTGCTTCAGATTCCTCGGCTGGTCTGGGGGGCGAGTCGGGGGGGTGCCGGCCCACCGAAGGCTTGGGGCCGTGTGAACGATGGAGCCAGACATGCCACGCCCCACCGGCAGCCGCAATCAGCAGCGCCGCGAGCGAGACGAGCAGGGCAATCAATAACCAGCGCATCGTGCGAACCAGCCTCAGAATACCAGACGGGGCGGCGGCTGAATCCTGTCTCTACGGCCGGTGCAGGCTCTCCTGTAGCCAGTCGAGGTAGGGCTGGTTGGCGGTACTGACCTGGAGAACCAGAAACTCGGGGGTCTGGTAGCTGAGCAATTGGTGCAGACGGGCTTCGAGCGCCGCGAGTTGCTCGGAGCCCGTCTTGAGCAGAAGCAGGGTTTCGGAAGCGGTTTCGACCTTGCCTTTCCAGCGGTAGATGGACTCGACGCCGGGAATCAGCGTGGCGCAGGCGGCCAGCCGCTCCTCGACCACCGTACGGCCCAGGCGCGCGGCTTCATCAGGGTTGGGGGCCGTGGTCAGAACGACCTGAGCCCATGGTGCGGAGTCGAGCATATATTATTCCCGCAGTCAGTGTAATCGACTTAGAGGCTCTATAAGAAGGCTGAAAACTTTTAAAACCCGCAACGGAGACTGCATCGACCGCAGCCTGCTCGCCCCCAACCTCAACGACTACCTCACCGCCGCAGCCGACCTTGCCCGCGCAAAACGTATCTCTTGGCATACTGTTCCAATGTGAAAAGGTAGCGAAGATGACGAAGTGGAAGCGGAGACGTAATGCGCTGGAATTCAAGTATGCCCTGCGCCATGTTCGGGGCATTTCAATTGCCGTGATTGTCATCACATACTGAGACAATTAATGAATGATTGTATACTATATTGAATATTATAGGTGCCGCAGAGATTGAGCAGCCTGAAGCAAACCGGCGCACAGAACCGCCTTCCACTACGCTCCGGGACGGCGCCGGCGGGCCTTGTCTTCAATCTCATGCGCTTTTCGCTCCATGATGGTCCGGGGATTCGAACCACTGTATTTCTAAAAGGGTGCCCCTTGCGCTGCCGCTGGTGTCACAACCCTGAGAGTCAATCCAGCGAGCCGGAGGTAATCTACTTTGATGAGCGCTGTGTGCGCTGCGGCGACTGCGTCCATGCCTGCCCGAACGGCGCGTTGCGCCTGGAGGAGCAACTCCTTCTCGATTCCGCGCTATGTCAGCGTTGCGGAGCATGTGTCGATGCCTGTTCCAGTTCCGCGCGCCAACTTGCAGGCCGCTGGATGACTGTGCCAGAAGTGATGGCAGAAGTTCTCAAGGATCAGATTTTCTTTGATGAGTCGGGAGGCGGCGTCACTATCTCCGGGGGCGAGCCTCTTGTCCAGACAGTTTTTGTAGAAGCGCTGCTGGCTGCCTGCCGGGCGCGGCGGATTCGGACCACCCTCGACACTAGCGGATTTGCCGATCCTGACGTCCTTCGCCGGGTGAGCGGGCAAGTCGATCTGTTTCTCTACGATCTTAAAGTGATGAACAGCGAAAGACACCAGCGTTTTACCGGCGTCAAGAATGAACTCATTCTGCAGAACCTGAAGATGCTGGCGGAGCGTGGATGCGCGATTATCATACGGATTCCAGTAATTCCCGGCGTAAACGACGATGGCGGAAACTTTGATGCCATGTCAGAGTTTCTCTCTCCCCTGGGACTGCGGAATATCGATCTTCTTCCCTACCACAAACTGGGCAGCGACAAGTACCAGAGATTACATCTGTCCTCTCCCATGGAAGAATTTGAACCACCCACGACGCAACAGATGGAAACCTATGCCGCTCGCCTGAAGCGCGACGGCTTTACAGTGCGAATTGGAGGCTGACATGAATGAACGCGTAAGCAGGATGAGACAAGCGACCATTGAAACCAAGCCATGGCTCTCTATCGAGCGTGCCAAACTTATCACCGAATTTTATAGCCAAGATAAGACCTCCTCCATTCCCATGCGCCGGGCCCTGGCTTTCCAATACCTTATGGAAAACAAGGAGATCTATATCGGGAAGGATGAGCTGATTGTCGGGGAGCGCGGCTGTGCGCCTAAAGCGACTCCTACTTTCCCTGAACTCTGCTGTCATAGCCTCGAAGACTTTGAAATTCTGAACGTGCGCGAGAAAACCGTCTATTCCGTAGATGAGTCCGCGCGAAAGATCCAGAAGGATGAGGTCATTCCCTACTGGCGCGGCCGTTCCATGCGCGATCGCATTTTTGCCGAGATGACTCCGGAGTGGAAGAACGCCTATGAGGCAGGCATCTTCACTGAATTCATGGAGCAGCGCGCCCCCGGCCACACCGTGCTGGGAGATGTCATGTATCGCAAGGGCCTTTTGGATCTGAAAGAGGATATAGCTGCTGCTCTTGCGAAACTGGACGACTGGAACGATTCTGAAGCCTCTGACAGGCGAGAGGAACTGCGCGCCATGTCCACTTCGGCTGACGCGGTGATCCGCTTTGCGGAGCGCCATGCGGAAAAAGCCGAAGAACTGGCCGCCAAGGAAACCGATCCTCGCCGCCGTGAAGAATTGCGCAGGATTGCCGAGGTCTGCCGCCAGGTGCCGGCGCATGCGCCGCGCAATTTCTGGGAAGCCGTGCAGGCCTATTGGTTCACGCATCTGGGCGTGGTTACGGAGTTGAACACCTGGGATTCCTTTTCCCCCGGGCGCTTCGATCAGCATCTCGCTCCCTTCTATCAGAAGGATATGGAAAGCGGGGCGCTGACCAGGGAGCAGGCCAAGGAACTGTTGGAATGCCTGTGGGTCAAGTTCAACAATCAGCCCGCTCCTCCCAAGGTCGGCGTCACCGCCGCGGAAAGCGGCACTTACACCGATTTTGCGAACATCAATAATGGCGGATTGAAGCGCGATGGCTCAGATGGCGTCAACGATGTCACCTATCTCATCCTGGATGTTATCGATGATATGCACCTGCTGCAGCCTTCTTCGAATCTCCAGTTAAGCAGGAAGAATCCAGATGCGTTTTTGAAGCGTGGCCTGGAAATCGTGAGCGAAGGATGGGGGCAGCCGTCGATCTTTAACGCCGATATGGTTGTCGAGGAGTTATTGCGGCAGGGCAAGCAGATCCAAGACGCGCGCTGTGGCGGCATCTCCGGCTGCGTGGAGACTGGGGCTTTTGGAAAAGAAGCCTATATCCTAACGGGGTACTTTAATCTTCCCAAAGTGCTGGAAGTTACGCTGAACAACGGCGTGGACCCATGCACGGGAAAGAAAATCGGCAAGGAGACCGGGGATGCCCGCGGGTTCACTTCTTACGAGCAGTTATTCGCGGCGTTTCGCGAGCAACTGCACTACCTTGTGGATGTCAAGGTGCGTGGCAACAATGTGATTGAGAGGCTCTACGCCGAGTTCATGCCAGCTCCGTTCCTCTCCCTCCTGGTGGATGACTGCATTGCGAAGGGCAAGGATTACAACGCGGGAGGTCCCAGATATAACACCACTTACATTATGGGTGTGGGCCCCGCGACTTGCACAGATAGTCTGAGTGCAATCAAACACCATATCTTCGACCGCAAGACGATTTCCATGGATGATCTACTGCAAGCTTTGGCTCATAACTTCGAGGGCAAGGAAAAGCTGCGCCTGTCGCTATGGAACAAGACGCCTAAATTCGGCAATGACGATGATTACGCCGATGCGATTCTTTCGGATGTCTTCAACGCTTTCTTCGATGAAGTGGATGGGCGGAAGAACACCAAGGGCGGATGCTACCACGTCAACTATCTGTCCACGACATGCCACGTCTACTTTGGTTCGATGACCGGAGCTACGCCGGATGGACGGCGCGCCGGAGAACCTCATTCCGACGGCATTTCGCCCGCGCAGGGGGCTGATCGCAAGGGACCGACGGCTGTGATCAAGTCTGCATCCAGGTTGGATCATGCCCGCACTGGAGGAACGTTGCTGAACCAGAAGTTTTCTCCCCAGTTATTTGAAGGCGACGGAATCGACAAGGTGGCGCAACTGGTTCGCTCTTACTTTCGTCTGGATGGGCACCACATTCAGTTCAATGTTGTCACTGCGGATACTCTGCACGCCGCGCAGGCAAACCCGGAGAAGTATCGCGATCTGATCGTGCGCGTTGCCGGTTACAGCGATTACTTCTGCGACTTGACGCCCGCCTTGCAGAACGAAATCATCTCGCGCACAGAGCAGGAAGCCTTGGCGCGATGAGAAACAGCGTAGCGCGCGCCATTGTTCTATTGGATCGTTCTTTATAGAACGTCACGGTGCAGGACCTTTGCAGTTGTAGGGGATTTTATTGTGCACCAGGGAGAAATCATGACTCGGATTGAAGAGATACAGGCGGAGTTATGCGCCCGCTCTATTGATGGCTGGCTTTTTTGCGATAACCATCACCGTGATGCCAGTGCATACCGGATTCTGGGGTTGCCGGAGTCACTGATGGTTTCACGGAGGTGGTTCTACCTGATTCCTGCGCATGGTGAACCCGTCAAGTTATCGCACAAAATAGAGCCTTTCCCCCTAGACTCTCTGCCTGGCAACAAACGAATCTATGCTTCGCGGCAAGAGTTTGTTGACCAACTGCGTGAAATGCTTTCCAGCGTGCACAACATCGCCATGCAATTTTCTTTCGGGAATATGTTGTTTGCAGTGTCGGTCGTGGATGCCGGAACTGTGGATCTGATCCGCAGCTTTGGCAAGAGCATCATCACCTCCGCCGATCTGCTCGCGAAGTTCGAAGCAACCTGCACTGAGGATCAAATACGCTCCCATTTCGCCGCACGCGACTCAATCGATGCCATCATGGGCGAGGTGTTTCGCGAGATTGGTAAGCGGGCACGCAATGGCGGAACCAGCGAATTCGAGATTCAGCAGTGGCTGGTGGATGCCTTCCAACGCGAGAACCTGACGATGGATTCTCCCGCCATCGTTGCTGTTAATCAAAACAGCGGCATTCCGCATTACTCGCCCGCGGCAAAGGATTCCGCTCGCATTGGCGAGGGAGACTTCGTTCTGCTGGACGTATGGGGAAAGAAGAATACGCCTGATGCTGTGTATTATGACATCAGTTGGACCGGCTATGTGGGAAGCGTTTTGCCGGAACGCATTCAAAAGATCTTCGCAATTGTAAAGGCATCGCGGGATGCGGGGATCGAGAAGGTGCGCGCCGCCATTGCGGCCGGAGAAAAACTGTACGGATGGGAAGTGGATAAGGCTGCGAGGGATGTTATCGATGCTGACGGATACGGGGTCTGCTTGAACAACCGCGTTGGCCATTCCATTGGAACCGAAGTGCACGGGAACGGCGCGAACATGGACAATTATGAGTCCCGCGACGATCGAGAAGTGATTCCGAACACCTTCTTTTCCATCGAGCCCGGCATTTATCTGCCCGAGTTCGGCCTGCGTAGCGAGGTCAACATGTTGGTGCGGCCAGGATCAGCCGAGGTAACGGGACGCATACAAGATGAGGTAGTGCTCATTTAACCCGAGTGTCTTATGAAGGCTAAAAGTCATTCTTGAGGAGCCGCAGTTGAACTTGTCTGAGCGCTTTGATGAGATTCGCACTGGGTTTGAACGCCCCTTCTGGATCGCAAATCTTAGCGAGATATTTGAGCGCCTCTCCTACTATGCTGCGTTTGCCTCGCTTGCGCTGTATTTGCAGAATCAGCTCAATTTTTCGACGGAACAAACCGGAACTTTGACGGGTATATTCGGTGGCATGTTGTGGTTTCTGGCGATTTTTGGCGGAGCCGCTGCAGACCGGATGGGTTTCCGTCGCGCTCTTTCGTTTGCATACCTGATTCTTGCCGTCGCCTACTTTCTCCTTGGTTCCATCGGCGCTTCGTGGCTGGCGCCCGTGCGCAACGCCATGCCGCTAGAACTGTTTGTGGGTGGCATTTTAATTCTTCCCGCTCTAGGTGCGGCGCTGGTAAAACCCTGCGTCGCCGGTGTTACCGCCTCTTCTTCCCGTGAGAATGTGCGCTCCATCGGTTACTCAATCTATTACACGATGGTTAACATCGGAGGGGCAGCAGGACCCCTTTTTGCCTCCTGGGCTCACCGCCGCCTGGGAATAACGAGCGTTTATCGCATTGCCGCATTAGGCGTCTTCGCGATGTTTTTTGTGGTCATCTTTTTCTTTCAAAACCCGCGCAAAGATCGCGACGCGCCCCCTTCCTCGATTGTTACAGTCGCGCGGAACTTCTGCATAGTAGTCGGCAACTACCGGATAGCCTTTCCCCTGTGTTTTGCAGCTCTGTTGCTCCGTATCGGATCGTGGATCTATCCGAGTGTCCATATTCCCTGGTGGGTATGGCTTGTACTTCTGATGCTCATACTCGCGTGCCTGAGCCGATTTATGTGGTTCTTAGTGATTTTCAGTGGTTACTATGTCATCTATTGGCAGATGTATATTAGCCTTCCCGGTTTCATCAACGGCTATATTAACGCGAACGCCCCGGTCGAAATGATATTGGGAACGGACGGCCTGGCCGTGGTCTGTCTCACGCTCGCGATGAGTTATCTACTAAGGAAAGTTCCAGCACTTCAGGCAGTCGTTTTGGGTACCGCGATCTCCTCTATATCATGGCTGATTCTTGCATTCCGGCCTACGGTATGGGGAGCGATCCTAACTCTCTTTGTATTGGCGCTTGGTGAAATAATTCAGCAGCCTCGCTATTACGAATATATCTCCCAGCTTGCGCCTCCGGGGCAACAAGGGACGTATATGGGCTTTGCGTTTTTGCCTCTTGGAATTGGCTCTCTGATTGGCGGATGGCTTGGAGGCACGCTCGTCCATCACTTTGGAGAAGTTACTCATCAGCCAGCGCGGATCTGGTGGTGTGTCACTGCTGTCGGGTTAGTCACAACAGTGCTTCTTTGGATCTATGACAAAACCGTGAGGCCTGCCGAGGTGAAATAGTTGGTTGAATGTGCCTTGGCGCGGGCAAAAGTGAATGCCAGTTGAAAGGTGTTATCGAGGTGTATGTAATGAGATCCATGTTTATGTCGGCGTACGGCAGTATGTGTCCCGTGAAGAGAACAAACGGCTGCCTGTTTTACCCTGGTGTGCCGATTCTGTTTGTAATATTCCTGGCGGCCTGCCTTGCACAGGCGCAGGCGTGGGGCCCTGGAAACTCCGTTGGTACCATCTCGACCGACGGAAACCTGATCGTCATGGAGTTGGCCAAGGGGGCGCTCGGAGAGCCAAACCTGTTTGACCTAGCGGGCCGCACGCTGCGCTTCACACCAAAGGGTGCGAAGTATTACGTCGAGAATACGGATCTGCAGTGGGATGCGGAGTATGGCCCTGAATTCACCGGCGAAGAAGTGACCCTGCATAACTTTGCGTTCCCCTTCTCCGGCAAGAACTGGAATTCATTCCAGGTAGGAACGACTGGATCCATCAGCTTCGACAAAGCAGACAGCGGCCACAAATCTGGCGGCCGTCCTGCAGGAGTATCAATCGGCCGATTTGATCCACTCTCAGAAGCAGCCGGCCAACTGGTCAATACCGTCCCTGCGATGTGTGTTTTCTTCAAGCCGCGGATGAGCGGGCCTCATTTTGTAAAGGAACTCTCCGATCGCGTGGTCATTACCTGGGATGTTACAGAGCCTTTCGGGAATATTCAGGATTTTTCGTGGGTTAAGACGATCAACCGCTTCCAAGCTGTGTTGCATCGCGATGGCGTCATCGAAATGTCTTACAAGCAGCTTGCCGCAAAAGATGCCATCGTTGGCATTTATCCAATGCTCTCAGACAGAGAGACGCCACTCGCGACAATCAGCGCCGGGCCGCATCCAGAAGCCGCTGCACACCTCGACGTTCAAAACCTCAAGATTTCTGTCGTTGATGGTCTCTTGCTGAAAGCCACATTTGAAACCCGAGGCCCCGTGCTGGCGGAAGGCGATCCAGCGCTCGATGGCATTCAGTTCCGGGTGTTCTTTGATGCGCAGTTTCCAGGGCGCGACGATGCCGCTCATTCATCGGTGGTCTGGACAGCGCTGGGCATTACTGAGAATCAGACATCACATTACGTCGCGTTCGGTCAGGGAATCTCCTCTATTGTGAAGGCGAGCGGCAACTCCATTGTGCTGCAAGGAGTTTTGCCGGAAGCTCTTCGCGGAGCCGGGCAGGTTGCTGTCCACGCGGAGGTCGTTACTCCCGGAAGTCCCGAGAAGATTGCCGAGCAATTGCCCGCTCAGCTTGTCAGTCTATCTGGAATTCATAGCCCCGAAGTTCATCTGTCTTCGCTGACGCGCAAGGACGGCCCTTTCGCACTTGCATACGAATCGTTCCACTACCTGCCTCTTCCCAATCCCGAAGATCTATCCTGCACAGTGATCAAAGCGCTCGGCGACAAGTTTGATTTCTTGGCTTATTACTCGGATTTCCGGATCGATAACCAGGAAGCTGGCACTCCCAGTGAAGGCCCGCTCGGTGGCGATGTTACCGGAATCGGGCAGGTCGAGCACGATTTCCAAGCGAGCCTTGAGGGTTTCTGCAGCAAGGGTAGATTACAGTGGGGGTTCGTCCAGCCGGTATACGCTCACGCCATTCAAATGGACGAATTTCCACCGTCAGGAGTGCCGGTCCTCAGCGATCACGACATAACATCCTATACGCACCAACTTGGCGAGCGGTCGGAAGACGGGAAGATGCTTCCATACAACTATGCAATGTCGCAGATTGGCCATGAGATGGGCCACCGCTGGTCCGCGTTTGCATCGGCCAAAGTGAATGGCGAAATCATTCCCCTCGGTCCCGTGCATTGGGCGCGGGGCCTGCAAGCTGTCGTGCCATTTCCTTATCAGCGGCCTACGGAGGCATCGGCAATGGGAGGCGGCGTTTGGCAGGATAACTTTGATGGCACCTATACTCAACTGGATGACAATTACTACGTTCCAGCAACGGGTTATTCCTATCTCGATCTGTATTTGATGGGCTTGATCTCGCCGGCGGAAGTCCCCGACTTCTTCATCCTGAGGAACCTCGTTCCAGTGGGTAGGGACACCAACGGCCACCCCATCTTCAAAGCCGACCGGACTAAGGTGACCATCCAGGATGTTATCGCCAACGAAGGGCCGCGTTTACCCGATGTCAACCATTCTCAACGGAGGTTCAACACCGGAATGGTCGTCATTGTCGAGCACGGAAAAAGGCCAAGCCGAGAACTTATCGAGCGGGTCAATGGCATCCGCCAGCAGTGGATCGGCTATTGGGCGATAACAACTCAACGCCGTGCGTCCATGTCAGCGAATCCACAGTAAGTCTTCCAGCACGACCTGTATGTCGATCTGCGCCTGCTAGCCCCCGCCACAATGCCGACGGCCAGGACCATTTGCTCAAGTAAGAAATAGCACGCTCAGGTTTTGGCGAGACTCTACGGCGAAGACAGTGAAAAGAAAAACTCATGACCATCCGCCTCATGCTGACAGAGCAAATAATGGCCAATTTAATACAAGGACATATAAAGTATTCATTATAGTATTTTTCGTAGTATTCATGCAAGTTTCTCCGCATTTTTGCATTTTTTTGTTTGCGCGATATGAGCTAAACGTCCATAACTATTTAATATTGCAGCAGCTTAAGAATACATATTTTGCCCGACAGAAATGGCAGCCGACGTGCAATGACATTTGGGGCCGTGTCGTATTGGACGCAGTTCAGAAGTAAAGGCAGCCGGGTTTCTCTCTTACCGCTTTACTTTCTATCTTTCAATTATGGGTCGTGCTCGCCCTTCACAGAGACGTAGATGCACTCCTGGAAATTCGCCAAGTGTCCCCTAAAGGCCCCTGGTTCTTTCGGATCTTGAGGAAGGAGAAATCTATGCAGTGTATCAAGATGCAAAAATTAATCTTGACGTTGAGTTTGCTGGCCGTCGTTAGCTTCGCGGTGAGCGTCAACGTTCCATCCGCCCATGCTCAGGCCATTAGCGGTGACATCACCGGTGTGGTCAGAGACGCAAGCAAGGCTGTACTGGTGAAGGCGAATGTTGTGGCAACCAATGTGGAGACCGGAGTTGCGTATCCGGCTTTTACAAACGAAGTCGGACAGTATCGTCTCTCTAACCTTCCGCCGGGCACATATGACATTGAGGTGTCAGCTCAAGGATTTACCAAGTCGAAGTTGAAGGGTTTCGTGGTTGAGTTGAACAAAATCTCGACTGCGGACTTCAGCCTTAACGTGGTGACGGCGCACGAGACTGTCGAGGTTTCCGCTGAAGCCGGTGTGGCGCTGGACACCACGACTGCCCAGGTTGAAGCCAGTTTCAGCAGCGAACAGCTCACCGAGCTTCCCGCTGCCACAAACAACGTGTTGAATCTTTCTCTGATGACAGCCGGCGTTGCATCTTCCGGCGGCATGGGACAAGGCACCGGTCCCTCGGTCGGCGGCCAGCGACCGACCTCCAACAACTTTATGGTGGAGGGAATTGACAACAACAACAGAAATGTTCCAGGACCATTGCTCTCCGTGCCCAGCGACGCGGTTGCCGAGTTTTCCACTCTCCAAAATCAGTTTTCCGCCGAGTACGGCCACTCCAATGGCGGCCAGTTCAATCAGATCATCAAGAGCGGCACCAACCAGTTTCACGGCGTCGTCTATGAGTACTCGCAGAATCGCAATTACAATGCGATCGATGCAAGCACAGCGCGCGCCCAGAGCAATAAGAATGTCACTGCTCCCCGCTACGACGACAACCGCTTTGGCGGCCAGGTCGGCGGGCCCATCGTCCGGAACAAGCTCTTCTTCTTCTCCAACTACGAGCAGGAACCAAATGGCACGACGAATTCAGAGTCCTTCTGCGCTCCGACCGCGGCCGGTTTTACAACACTCTCCGGGCTCTCAGGGCTGAACCAGAATAACCTGTCTACCTTCGTGAAATACAGCCCGGTAGCCTCAACACAGGCTCTTGCAAGCGATGCACTTTGTCCGCAAACCGTTACAGTGGCGGGAACAGCGATTCCCACAGGCAAGGTTGGTTTGGCCCCCCCCGCCTACACCAACAATTACCGCTCGCTCAACGCTGTCGATTACACGTTGAGCGAAAAGGACAACATCCGCGTTCGCTATCTATTCAATCGCGTTGACGCAATCGATACCACAGCCACGTTCCAACCGTTCTGGATCATTAACCCCAGCCGCTATCACCTGGCTACTTTTTCCGAGTTCCACACCTTCTCACCAGCCCTTACCAACGAACTGCGTATTGGCTACAACCGTTATTACAACAACACCCCCGCACCGGGGACTTTTCCGGGAATGACAGTTTTCCCGAACCTGACCATCGACGAACTGAATATCGATATCGGGCCTGACAGCACCGCTCCTGGCGGCATGTCTCAAGATACATATCAAGGATCGGATTCGGTCATCTGGGTCCGGGGTGAACACACGTTCAAAGCAGGCTACGAGTTCCGCGATGTCATCACTCCGCAGTTGTTTGTGCAGCGTGTGCGCGGCGACTACGAGTGGGGTACAGATCAAGCATCAGGGGAATCGGGATTAGGGCTGTATCTTCGGGATTTGTCGCCCAATAAATTTGGCGAGCGGACGGCGACTGTTCCCGGACGAAACCAAACCTACTATGGAAATCAGAAGGTCAGCTACGCGTACCTCAACGACGATTGGCGCGTGAACCAAAAACTCACTTTGAACCTGGGCGTCCGCTATGAATACACCGAGGTTCCTGTTACCCAGCAGTTACAATCACTAAACACTGCGGCCAGCGTCCCTGGTCTGATCACCTTCAAAGCTCCCTCACCGCAGATGACGAATTTCGTTCCGAGGATTGGTTTTGCCTACTCCGTCGATACCAACACCGTCGTGCGTGGCGGCTTCGGCATGGGCTATGACGTGCTGTATGACAACCTGGCCACATCCTCCGTTCCGCCTCAGTTTTCAGTTACAGAGGATGTGGACCTCTCCAGCCTCACCCCGGGGTTCCTGGCGGGTGGAGGCCTTGCGGCATCCGCTTCGCCCACCTTTGCCAATGTGACGGCTCAGCGCAGAGCTACAAGCGGCTATGTGGCGGATCAGAAGCTGCCGTATGCCGAAAACTGGAGCCTGGGTATCGAGCGGACCTTCAAGCAGAACTATACCGCCGAGGTTCGTTACATTGGAACGCGCGGCATTGATCTGCCGACGCAAACTCGACTCAACCGCCAGAACACTGTTACTGCAACGAACCAGTTGCCCTTCTATTTCAAAACCACCACGAACACATCCGCCACGGCTCTGACATTGACCGAAATCGAGGCCAATGGCAGCAGCTTTGTGCCCGCCTATCAGGCGGCCGGGTTCGATAAGAACAATGTCCTGGCCTATATGCCTTGGGCGAAGTCCAACTATAACGGACTGGCCACGCAGTTGACGCGGCGTTTTTCGCATGGTTTGTTAGTGAACGCTGCCTACACCTGGAGCAAGACCATGGACGACGCCACGCTAACTACCTTTGGAAGTTACCTTACGCCACGCCGTCCGCAAGACTTCAAAAACCTGCCGGGGGATTATTCCCGTTCGGCTCTTGATCACACTCATCGCCTGTCGTTTGCCGTGGTCTATGACCTGCCCTTCTACAAGAACGGCTCCTGGATGGAGAAGAATCTGCTGGGCAACTGGGAGATTGCGCCGGTCTACACTTACCAGTCTCCGGAGTATGCCACCGTCCAGAGCAACGTCGATGCCACCATCAAAGGCGATGCCGCGGGCGATCGCGTTTTCATTAACCCCGACGGCGTGAAGGGGACCGGTTCCGCTTCCATTCCTATCTACGACCACAATGTTCCCGATAGCGTTTACGGCGATCCTAGCGATCAAAGCAAGTGCTACTGGAATGATGCAAAGCATGATAACTGGCTCTGCCCCGGCGATACGGCCGGTTATTACTCAGCCGACCCGACTGCATACTATGTTGTGGCTGGTGCAGGTACCATCCCGAATGCCGGCCGCAACACGTTGCCTATCCGCCCGATCGACGACCTTGATGCAACCGCGGTCAAACGCATTACTTTTGCCGACAAGTACAAATTGGAATTCCAGGCGCAGGTCTGGAATGTGTTGAATCATTCCCAATACGTACCGGGATCGCTCAACAACGTGAATTCAATCGGCTATATAACCGATGTCACCCACACATATCTGATTCCTGGGTCGCCCAACTTCAATAAACCCGAGGAAACATTCTCTAACAATGCGCGCTCTATGCAGTTGGCGCTGAAGTTGATCTTCTAGAGCGTTTTCGATTCACATGTTGCCATTTGAAGATCGTGCAAGGTGGCTTTTTCTTGGGGAAAAAGCCACTCGGCATCGTGGTTTCTGTATGCACCAGAATCGAAAACGCTATAGCTGGCTGTGATTGCACATCCTGAGGCCGCGGCGTAAATGCCGCGGCCTTTTTCTGGAGAATTAAGCGGCTAAACAGTAGAAGTTTCGGAGTACAGCAGTGGTGAATCCGGTACAAGGTGAGCCGCCGAAGTCTGCAAAGCGCATTTTTTTGAGGCCTCGACTCCGTGAAATACTATTCTTGAATCCTATGCACTTCGAAGTTGCAGGCCGTATTTAGAGGTGTCATGAAAAAGATCGCCCTGATTACAGATATCCGGAATTCCCAGCTAGGGGATGTTCTAAGTGGCGATTTGAAAGAGGTGCTCAGCGGGCGCGCGGAGATCCGCAACTATTTCTTCGAGAGCCTGAAGCCCGATGAGTCCATCGAGGCCGATGTCGTCCTCGTAACCACCCAAAGCAAAGCTGTGGAGATCCAGAACCATGTGACCGAGGCGCGGCGAATTCTCGTGGTGCAGCGGACGATCCGGGAGAGCGACGCCTATCGCATCTTCTCCATTCCTCCCGGCACCCGGGTGCTGGTGGTCAACAATATGCCAGAGACCACCATGGAAACGGTGGCTCTCATGCAGCAGATAGAGTTCGACCACTTGCAGTTCATCCCTTACGAGGAGGGCATGGATTGCTCGGACATTCATATTGCCATCACGCCCGGCGAGCGCAACCTGGTGCCCTCCTCCATCTCTACCATCATCGACATCGGGCACCGGTGCATCGACATCTCAACCTTCATCGAGATCATCAGCCGCCTGCGCATCGTGGATCACTCCATCGACCAGCGGCTGCTCCGCTACTCCCAGAGCAACGTGAATCTGGACACGGGTGTCAACCACCAGTACAAGGAACTCTTCAAGCGCAACATCGAACTGGATACGGTCATCAACCTGGCCCACGAAGGAATCCTGCTGCTCGATAGCCAGGGAAAGGTGGCCCTCCACAACCAGGCTCTCGAGGAGATGCTCCACCTGGGCAAGAGCGTCGTCGGCTGTGGTCTAGATGTCTTCGAGCCCGAGATTCAGGAGATCCTGGCCCAGAATCAGAACCAGGAGTGGATCGTCGAAACCAAAGGGCGTTCCATTGTCGTCAATCGCCAGGACATTCATTACTTCGGCGAGCGCAGCGGCAGCTACTTCAACTTCCAGGAAGTGACCTACATCCGGCAACTCGAACAGAACCTGAGCCGCAAGCTCAGGGAGCGCGGCTTGACTACCCGCTACTCTTTTTCGGATGTGCTCTTCCAGTCTCACAAAATGGGGGCATGCCTTGAACTCGCGCGGCGAATCGCGGGATCGGACTTTACGGTGCTGATCATGGGCGAAAGCGGCACCGGCAAGGAACTGCTGGCCCAGTCGATTCACAATGCTTCGGCGCGCTCCAAGCAACCCTTCGTGGCGGTGAACTGCGCGGCCGTGCCGGAAAACCTGCTGGAGAGCGAACTGTTCGGCTACACGGGCGGCTCCTTCACGGGAGCACTGCGCGAAGGCAAGGCGGGCCTCTTCGAACAGGCGAACAATGGCACTGTTTTCCTGGATGAGATTGGCGATATGCCGCCCATGCTGCAAGCCAAGCTACTGCGCGTGCTGCAAGAGCGGCAAATCATGCGGGTCGGATCCAACAAACTGACCCAGGTGAACATCCGTATCATTGCTGCCACCAATCGCAATCTACGGGAGCGAATCCTGGCCGGCCAGTTCAGAGATGACCTCTACTATCGCCTCAACGCACTCTCCCTGATCGTCCCCCCGCTGAGGGACCGCCCGGAGGACATCTTTCTCCTGCTCCGGCATTTTCTGGCCGAGCAGAACCAGCCCCATCTGCAATTCACCCCCGAGGCCAGGAACCTCCTATTGCGATACGGCTGGCCCGGTAACATCCGGGAACTGGGGAATGTGGCCAACCACATCACCTTGATGGCGGTCGATCCTGTGACCATCTCGGCCTTGCCTTCCTATCTGGTAGGCCGGACGCAGACCTTCGAGGCAGAGGAAGAGATTCTTCAGACGAGATGCGGCCTGGAGCGCGCTCTCGATGTGCTGGCCGTCCTCGATCAGTATGCGGACCACGGTCGCAAGGCCGGACGCAACAGCATTAAGGATGCCCTCAGGAACCAGCAACGCCCTCTGAGCGAAGCAGAAGTGAGGAGCGTCCTCCAGGTGCTTGGGGAACTCGGATTCGTGCGATCCTCCGTTGGCCGGCAGGGCACGGAACTCTCCGCGCAAGGGCACCAATTCTTCAATTGGTTATCAAATAGGTCATTTACATAACCTATTTAACCTGTTAGCAAGTCTCAGAATCCTCTTACTAGGCATTCTCCTGCCTTGAATCTCCCGAAACGTTGGGAATTCAGAGTTCAACGAGTTCTTCCGCCTTCAGATCGATTTGGCACGCCGGTTGCCTATATAAGACTGTTTCCCAATATGCTTGTGGCACGTCTTTCGGCTCCTATGTGCCGATGCCGCTGTGCGGGAGACCGCTGCATCCAGCTCGTGCAGCGCGGATTGACCTTCCCCGCCAAGAGGGTGTGGATCGTAAGAATTTTGGAGAGTTCATGCCACTGAATATTGTCGAGAAGATATTGAAGAGCCACCTGCGAGTGGGCGAGTACCGCATCGGCGCGGAGATCGGCATTCGCATCGATCAGACCCTGACCCAGGACGCCACGGGAACCATGGCCTACCTCCAGTTTGAAGCCATGGGCCTGCCGGCCATCCAAACCGGCCTGTCCGTCTCTTATGTGGACCACAACACGGTGCAGGTGGGCTTCGAGAACGCCGACGACCATCGTTATCTTCAGACCGTCGCCCAGCACTACGGGCTGGTCTTCTCACGTCCGGGCAATGGCATCTGCCATCAAGTTCACCTGGAGCGTTTCGGCAAACCGGGCACGACCCTTCTTGGCAGTGACAGCCACACGCCAACGGGCGGAGGACTTGGCCAGATCGCCATCGGCGCGGGCGGCCTCGACGTGGCCGTGGCTATGGGCGGCGGGAACTTCTACCTGACCGCTCCCAAGGTTCAGTTCGTGCGTCTTACAGGCCGTCTGCGTCCCTGGGTTACGGCCAAGGACGTGGTGTTGCATATGCTCAACCTGCTGACCACCAAAGGCAACGTGGGCGTGGTTCTCGAATACGGCGGCCCTGGTGTGGCAACTCTCTCCGTGCCTCAGCGGGCCACCATCACCAACATGGGCGCGGAGATGGGCGTGACTACGTCGATCTTTCCGTCCGACGAAGTTACTCGCGGGTTCTTCAAGGCCCAGCAGCGCGAGCAAGACTGGGTGGAACTCAAAGCCGACGAAGGGGCAAGCTACGACCGGATCATCCATTTGGATCTGGGCCTCATCGAGCCACTGGCCGCCTGCCCGCACAGCCCCGGCAATGTCAAAACCGTGAAGGAACTGGCTGGCATGAAGGTGGATCAGGTGTGCATCGGCTCCTGCACCAACAGCTCCCTGAAAGACATGCGTGTAACCGCCGGGATTCTCAAGGGCGGCCATGTGAGCGAGAACCTGAGCCTGGGCATCGCGCCGGGATCGCGCCAGGTGCTCCAGATGCTGTCGCGCGACGGCAGCCTTTCCGGGATGCTCGACGCCGGCGCCCGCATTCTTGAGTCCGCCTGCGGCTTCTGCATCGGCAACCACTTCTCGCCCAAGAGCGGCGGCGTCTCCTTGCGCACATCCAACCGCAACTTTGAAGCCCGCAGTGGCACCAAGGATGCCCAGGTCTATCTGGTCAGCCCCGAAGTGGCCGCCCTGTCGGCTCTGGCAGGCGTCGTCGTGGATCCGCTCGCCTCCGGCCGGGCCTGTCCGGCGGTTGCCGAACCCGATGCCTTTTCGATTGATGACTCCATGTTCATCTTCCCTCAGGCCGAGGCACGGAATACGAAGATCTTCCGCGGGCCGAACATCGGCGAGCCGCCCAGCAACGGACCCATGCCCGAGGCGCTGAAGGGTGTGGTGGCCATCAAGGTCGGCGGCAAGATCACGACGGACCACATTATGCCCGCCGGAGCGCGGCTCAAGTATCGCTCCAACGTGCCCAAGTATGCGCAGTACGTCTTCGAGCAGGTGGACTCCACCTTCCCCGCGCGCTGCCTGCAAAACCGCGACAAAGGCATCCATAACGTGATTGTCGCGGGCGAATCCTATGGGCAGGGCTCCAGCCGCGAACACGCCGCCATGTGTCCCATGTATCTGGGAGTGAAGACGGTGGTCGCCAAGTCCTTCGAGCGCATCCACGCGGCCAACCTGGTCAACTTCGGTATCCTGCCCCTCCTGTTCGTTAATCCCAAGGACCATGACCGCATCGAGGCAGGCGCGGCGGTGGAAGCCCCGGACTGGCGCAAGTGCCTGGAGCAGGGCCAGCCGATTCAGCTTCGCATTTCAGGTCAGGAGCCCGTGCCTTGCACCTATAACCTCTCCGGACGCCAGCGCAAAATTCTGCTGGCCGGCGGACTTCTTAATTTCACCAACCCGGCTTCAGCCAAGTAAAAACAGGAGCAAGAAGCATGACCAAGATTCGCGTAAAAACTCCGCTCGTCGAGATGGATGGCGACGAAATGACCCGCATCATTTGGGCCAAGATCAAAGAAACCCTGATTCTGCCTTACCTCGATGTCGATCTGCGCTACTTCGATCTGGGCGTTACTCATCGCGACGCCACGGACGACAAGATTACCGTGGAAGCCGCCGAAGCTATCAAGGAATTCGGTGTGGGCGTGAAATGCGCCACCATCACTCCCGACCAGGGGCGCATCCAGGAATACAAGCTGAAGAAGGCGTGGCCCTCCCCTAACGGCACCATCCGCAGCATCCTAGACGGCACCGTTTTCCGCAAGCCGATCATGGTGAAGAACATCACCCCGGCCGTATCGAGCTGGAAGAAGCCGCTGGTCATTGGCCGCCACGCTTACGGCGACATCTATAAGGCTGTGGATTTTGTCGTTCCCGGTGCTGGAAAGGCCGAGCTGGTCTACACCCCGGCCCAGGGCGGCGAGCCGGTCAAGCTGCTCATCAAGGATTTCAAGGGCGGCGGCGTTGTGATGGGTATGCACAATACGGATGCGTCGATCCGCTCCTTCGCCAAGGCGTGCATTGCCTGCGCTCTATCCGAGAAGATCGATCTGTGGTTCGGCGCCAAGGATACCATCAGCAAGAAGTATCACGCCCGCTTCAAGGATCTGTTCCAGGAAGAGATCGACGCGCGCAAGGCTGACCTGGACAAGGCCGGCATCAATTACCGTTATCTGCTTATCGACGATGCCGTGGCTCAGGTCATGAAGCACCCCGGCGGAATCCTCTGGGCCTGCATGAACTATGACGGCGACGTCATGTCCGACATGGTGGCCTCGGGTTTTGGCAGCTTGGGCATGATGACCTCCGTGCTTGTTTCTCCTGATGGGAAATTCGAGTACGAGGCCGCCCATGGCACAGTGCGCCGCCACTACTACGAGCATCTGAAAGGGAATCCCACCAGCACGAATCCCGTGGCCTCGATCTTTGCCTGGAGTGGCGCCCTGCGCAAGCGCGGCGAACTCGACAAGACCCCCGCGTTGGAGAAATTTGCCGACGCGTTGGAGAAGTCGGTTATCGAATGCATCGAATCGGGCTTGGTCACCAAAGATTTGATGGCGCTGGTGACGCCCAGGCCCGCTGCTCACCAAACCACGGATTCCTTTCTTGCCGCCGTGGCCTCTAACTTGAAGGCGCGTCTCGGCAGCAAGAAAGCTTAGGAAAAACCATGGACGAAGAACTGGAAATTGAAACTCTGGATCCCCGCGAGGACGTGCGCGGAGCGGCTGAAGTGAAAGAGCTGCTCCGCGCCAGCGGCCTCGACGTCGAGACGGACATCCAGGTCTTCGTGGTCGCCCGAAATCAGCGCCGGATCGTAGCCTGCGCCGGTCTTGCGGAAGATGTTGTTAAATGCGTGGCCATCGCGGCCGAGCATCGCGGCTCTTTGCTGGCCTTGAAGCTGATGAACGAGATTCATCATTTGGCGATGAAACGCGGTCAAAGCCATCTCTTCCTTTACACAAAGCCATGCAATGTAACTCTCTTCGAGGGCTGCGGCTTCCACAAGCTCGTTGAAGTCCTGGGTAATGCCTGTCTCATGGAGAACACCCCGGTGGGCATCAAGGACTATTGCGATAGCTTGAAAGCCTTTCGTCAACCGGGACGGCGGATCGGGTGCGTGGTTCTCAATGCAAACCCTTTTACGTTGGGCCATCTTCATCTGGTTCGCCAGGCTCTGCGGAAATGCGACTGGCTGCACGTATTTGTGGTCGCTGAAGACGCTTCGGCCATCAGCTATGCGGATCGTTTGGATCTGGTGCGTGCGGGCCTGGCTGGAATAAAGCGGCTGACGGTGCATGGCGGATCCAGGTACCTGATCTCCAAAGCCACCTTCCCGAGTTACTTCATCAAGGACGCCTGTGTGGTGGAGGCGTGCAGCACGGCGATTGACCTGCTGATGTTCCGCCGGTACATTGCCCCAGCCCTGGGCATCACTCACCGTTTTATAGGCAACGAGCCTTTCTGCCGTCTGACTCGCAAATACAACGAGGACATGTTTGAGTGGCTGGAGAACGTATCCGAAGAAGGGCAGCTGGTTCATGTGGTTGAGATTCCCCGCTTGGAAGTGGCCGGTCGCGCCGTGTCGGCCGGAGAAGTGAGGCGTTTGCTCGCCAGGGGCGACTTTGTGACGATGGCATCGTTAGTGCCTCCCACAACCCTTGCGTGCCTGCGCGCCAAATATCGTTTTCGCGCCCAGCCGCAGGCGGACTGCCGCGCATCCGAAATTATCGAGGTGGAGTGAATGCATATCAAGAAGGAAGCCATCTGCGGGACATTGGAGTCCAATGATCTGCTGGTGAAGGTAGTGCCTTTCGGAGGACTGCAGGTGAGCATCTCCAGCGAAGTGATGCGCCAGTTCGGCGCGCGCATCCGGGAGGTGGTTGACGAGACCCTGAAACAGATGAATGTCTCCCAGGGCAAGATTGTGATCGAAGACAAAGGCGCGTTGGACTGCGCCATCCGGGCACGGGTTCAGGCCGCGGTGTTGCGTGGATGCGAATGTGAGGAACTGGATTGGAGCGTGCTGTGATGAAAAAACTGCGCCGCAGCATGTTGTTTATTCCTGGGTCCAATGCCGCCATGCTTAGCACGGCCTTTGTGTACCGGCCTGACTCCATCATGTTCGATTTGGAGGATGCGGTGGCTCTGCGCGAAAAGGATTCCGCTCGTCTGCTGGTCTTCCACGCGCTGCAGCTTACCGCCTATCGCGGCATTGAAACCGTGGTGCGCATCAATCCCCTGGATACTCCCTACGGTCTCAAAGATCTGGAAGCGGCCGTGCGGGGCGGCGCAGAAATCGTCCGCCTGCCCAAGACCGATTGCGCCGAGGATATCCAAAAATTGGAGCGCGAAGTCGATCGCATCGAGCGGGAGTGTGGCCGGGAACACGGCTCCACGCGCCTCATGGCCGCCATCGAAAGCGCTTCCGGTGTCGTCAATGCCGTGGCCATCGCCGCAGCCAGTCCTCGCATGGATTCCATCGCCCTGGCCGGCTTTGACTATGTGGTCGATATGCAGACTCAGCGCGGAGACGGCAGCGAACTCTTCTATGCCCGCTGCGCCATCCTGCACGCCGCCCGCGCCGCCAAGATTGACGCCTTCGACGTGGTCTTCTCCGACGTCAACGATGATGAGGGCTTCCTGAAGGAAGCCAATTTCGCCAAGAACCTGGGCTTCAATGGCAAGTCACTCATTAATCCCCGGCAGATCGAACTTCT